>JACLAD010016665.1_pt1 | contig 111434 bp, 101 predicted proteins | sample 8027901 | NCBI WGS metagenome assembly JACLAD01 (sample SAMN15725071, study PRJNA655200) | protist metagenome | isolation source: fluorescence activated cell sorting (FACS) single amplified genomes of... | place: Spain: Blaines Bay Microbial Observatory, Mediterranean Sea | collected 2016-07-05 | reverse complement strand
TGACGTCGAACTTGAAGACGGTACTATTGTTACCGCTCATTGCCCTAATACTGGTGCTATGAGTGGCTGCGCTGAGCCTGGCTATACGGTGTTTCTTAGCGAGTCGACTAACCCTAAACGAAAGCTTAAATACACATGGGAACTCGCGCAAACTTTTGACGGCCATTTCATCGGCATTAATACGCACAATGCTAATAAGTTGGTGGCGGAAGCACTCGATAACAAGGTACTGAAGGAATTTTCTGATATAACACGGTGGAAAGCAGAAGTAACACCACCGACAGCGAATAGTCGCTTCGACTTTGCGCTTGAGCGCGAAAATGCTCAACACCAAGGTATAATCGAGTATATGGAAGTTAAATCCGTCACCTTAGCGGAAAACTCGAAAGGCTTTTTTCCCGATGCGGTAACCCAGCGCGGCGCGAAACATTGTTTAGAGCTTGCTCGTCTTGCTGAAAGTGGTATAAAGACCAGCCTATTGTTTTGCGTTCAGCATACAGCAATAGAAAGTGTTCAAGTTGCTGAGTACATTGATCCAACTTACGCTGAAAGCGTAAAGAAAGCCGCTGACGCAGGCGTATCCTTACTTGCCGCAAGCTGCATAATAGACGAACAAAAAATCCTATTAAATCAAACACTCCCTTTAATTTTGTAAAAAATAGGTTGATTTTTTTCATTTCGCCTTCATATTTGCGCCTTGTTTTAGTGGGAGAACGCACTAATGCGTTTGCTGGTAGCCAGCTGGCTAAATGAAGAAAAGACACACCAGCATAATAATTACATAGACACGATTGATTGCCTGAAGTTGTCGAGTCTGATATAGATATCGGTCCAATCAGGACAAGATGGATGTCGTAGTGTAGGAGATGTGGCACATGCCAACAGGAAAAGAAACAAAATCCCTAGGACTATTAGCGCTGGCAGGTTTACAGCCATACGAGCCTAAAGCTGACGAAGAATACATGGGCGAGCCCCAGTTAGAACACTTCCGTCTATTGCTTAAAGCTTGGCGCAACCAGCTTCGCGAAGAAGTTGATCGCACGGTAACGCACATGAAGGATGAAGCGGCAAACTTCCCTGACCCTGTAGACCGTGCAGCTCAAGAGGAAGAGTTTAGTCTTGAGTTACGTACACGAGACCGTGAACGTAAGCTAATAAAGAAAATTGAAAAAACGCTTAAGCGAATTGAAGAAGACGATTTCGGCTTTTGCGATTCGTGCGGTATCGAAATTGGTATTCGCCGCTTAGAAGCGCGTCCTACAGCTGACCTATGTATCGACTGTAAGACTATGGCTGAAATCAAAGAAAAGCAGCTCCAAGGTTAAGTTACTAACCCAGAGTATGTTAATTCAGAAAGCCTCATCCCACAAAGATGAGGCTTTTTATTAACTCCCTTTATTATGTATAACCGTTATGTAGGGCGTTTTGCTCCCTCACCTTCTGGCCAACTTCACTTCGGTTCATTGGTAACTGCCGTTGCCAGCTATCTCGACGCTAAAAGCCACAACGGCAAATGGCTGGTTCGTATGGAAGACATTGACGAGCTCCGCTGTATAGCCGGCGTTGATAAAGACATACTTCGCACGCTGGAAGCCCATGGATTACTATGGGACGACGAGGTGCTTTATCAAAGTCAGCAGCACGCACGCTACCAAATTGTACTTGACGAGCTCATTGCGAAAGAGCGCGCTTACTACTGCACCTGTACGCGGAAGCAAATTAAAGCCATGGGCGGTGTTTACAATGGCCACTGTCGTAATAAACACGTGGGTAGTTCACTCCTCCCGTTAAACGATGATAGTGCAGTACGTTTAAAAACTGATGTGCCCCTTGACGCTTTCATCGATGTAATTATGGGTGAGGTTAAGCCCCACGCCGGGCTTTCACTTAACCACCAGCAAAGAAACACTTCTGAGGGCGGGCCTTTCGCTGATGCATTACATGCTGAGGACGTGGTGCTAAAGCGTAGAGATGGCTTATTTTCTTATAACCTTGTTGTTGTTCTTGACGATGTGTTTCAGCAAGTGAACCACGTCATCAGAGGATGTGATTTGATTGATGTTACCCCCTTACAACGGGCTCTGTATCAATCACTTGGTTTTACTTCGCCTGAGTATGGGCACATCCCAGTCGCTGCTGTAGCGCCTGGCAGAAAATTAAGCAAACAAAATCGGGCAGCCCCGGTCAACAACAGCATGCCTATCGATAATATCGTGCGCGTAATGCACTTTTTGGGCTTTTCCTTTCCTGATGCAGCAACGTTTAATAACGTTGAGTCCGTGTTAAATGAGGCAATTTCCATGTGGAGTAGGAAAAAAGTAGTGAAAACAGCCGAAATTATTGTTCCACAGCATGAATCAACTTATTATAACGAACCTTTATAGTCTGCGGAGATACCATCATCATTCATCGTGTTTTTAAATCTGTTAAGCGCGCTTTTTCAAAAGAGAGTTCGTCACCTAACGCTTTAAAGCCAAGGACAATGACCCGTGGAGAGCACGGTATATCTCGTGAAGACATAAGTGCAAATGCATTGAAAGTAATGTATCGCCTTAATGGAGCAGGCTTCGAATCGTATTTGGTTGGAGGCTGTGTGCGCGATATTTTGATGGGGCACGAGCCCAAAGACTTCGACGTGGCAACCAACGCAACGCCAGAGCAAATTAAAGGCCTGTTTAAAAACTGTCGCCTTATTGGAAGACGCTTTCGCTTGGCACATATCGTGTTTGGTCGAGAAATCATTGAAGTGGCCACATTTCGCGGGCACCATCAAGAGTCAGATGAAGACGAAAATGTACCTAAAGCGAAAGTCGTAGCGAAACGGGACTCTCACGGGCAGCTTGTAAGGGATAACGTATTTGGCTCGATAGAAGAAGATGCAGAACGCCGCGACTTTACCTTCAATGCCATGTACTACAGCGTGGCAGATTTTACAGTAACAGACTTTGCAAACGGCTTAGCCGCTATAGAAAAGCGTGAAGTTGAGCTTATTGGCGATCCTGAAACCCGCTACCGCGAAGACCCGGTACGTATGTTAAGGGCTGTACGCTTCGCCGTTAAGCTGGGTATGCGTATTGAAGAAAAAACCGCAGAACCCATCAAGTCTCTGGCTAACCTACTGCAAAACATTCCTCCCGCTCGCCTTTTCGAGGAAACGCTAAAGCTGTTTTTATCTGGCAAAGGGGAAGAAACCTTTTTGATGCTGCACGAGTACGGACTAATTGAGCCCCTATTCCCACAGTTGGCGCCATTCTTAAAAGACGAAAATAGCCGAGAAATGCAGTTTGTTCGCCGCGTGCTAGCTAATACCGATGAGCGTATTAATAGTAATCAGCGTGTTACGCCGGCATTTTTATACGCCGCTTTACTGTGGTATCCGGTTGAAGAACAGTCGCAGCGTTTACAAAGCGAATCTGGCTTAAATGCCCATGATGCATTCAATATTGCGTCGGGCGAGGTTATTTCCCGTCAAACACAGCGTATTATGATCCCTAAGCGCTTCTCCACCGTGGTGCGAGATATCTGGATTTTACAACAGCGTTTACCAAAACGTTTTGGACGCCGCGCTTTCCAACTGCTAACACATCCTAAATTTAGAGCTGGCTATGACTTTTTACTAGTAAGAGGCCAGGTAGAAGGTGGCGACTTACTAGAGCTAGCGCAGTGGTGGACGCACTTCCAACACGCTGATAACGGCAAACAGAAGGGCATGTTAAACGCCCTTCGCAAAAGCGAAGGTGGCGGCAAAGGCGGCCCTCGCAAACGCAAGCGTAAACCCGCTAAGCGAGACCCCGATGCATAAAGAACACGTATATATTGGCGTAGGCAGTAACCTTGGCGATAGTGAAGGTAAAGCCCAAAAAGCATTCGACGCAATGGGCAAATTAGAAGATACCCGCGTTTTAAAGACCTCGTCACTGTACTCTAGTAAACCAATGGGCCCACAGGATCAGCCAGACTACATCAATGCAGTATGCTTGATAGAAACTGCGTTGAAGCCTCATGGGCTGCTAAAGCAGCTTCAGCGCATAGAGCTTGAAGAGGGCCGTGAGCGCAAAGGCGAACGCTGGGGCCCTCGGACCCTCGATTTGGATATTTTGCTATACGGCAGTGAAAATATTGATACTGCCGACCTAATCATTCCGCACTATGGAATGGCTGAGCGAGAATTCGTCATGGTGCCGCTGTTTGAAATTGCGCCCAATATGGTGATGCACGACGGCAAGCCGATTTCTGCTTGGGTAGCAAACTGCTCCCTAGATGGACTTCGACGCCTACGCTCTTCCAATTAGCCGCAAAATCCGTATAGTTCGCCACACGATATCAACCAATATCAATCTGAGACATGTCATGAAGAAAGTAACAGTTTCGGGTTTGCTTAAGAAAAAGCAGGCCGGAGAAAAGATCACGTCTTTAACCGCTTATGACGCTAGCTTCGCCAAAATGTTCGATGAACAAGGCGTTGACGCGCTTCTTATAGGTGACTCTTTAGGCATGGTTCTTCAAGGTGAAGACGACACCCTCCCCGTCACTATCGATGATATTGCGTATCACACTAAAAGTGTACGTCGCGGTACTGAGCGCGCGTTCGTCTTAGCCGATATGCCCTTTATGTCTTATGCCACGCCAGAGCAAACCTATGCAAACGCCGCCAAGTTAATGGCCGCGGGCGCTAGCATGGTGAAGATGGAAGGCGGCAGCTGGCTGTGTGACACCATCAAAGGGCTAAACCTTCGCGGCGTGCCTGTTTGTGGTCATTTAGGCCTTACACCGCAATCGGTGCATGTATTTGGCGGGTTTAAAGTCCAAGGTCGTGAGGCAAGCCAAGCAGAGAAGTTATTAAGCGAAGCAAAAGCTCTTGAAGAAGCGGGTATTCAGCTATTAGTCCTTGAATGCGTACCTTCTTCACTAGGCAAAGCTGTTAGCGAAGCTTTGACCATTCCTGTCATTGGCATAGGTGCAGGTAAAGATACCGATGGCCAAATTTTAGTGATGCATGACATGTTTGGTATTAGCGCGAATTACATGCCTAAGTTCTCTAAGAACTACCTTGTCGAAACAGGCGATATGCGTAAAGCCGTGTCTAAATACATTGAAGACGTACAAAGCGGTGCGTTTCCATCGCCAGAACACAGCTTTCAGTAACGAGGTTAGATATGAAGGTGGTTGATAGTATTTCCACATTGCGCCATACCGTTAATGCGTGGCGTCGCAATGGCGAGAGTGTAGGGTTTGTCCCCACAATGGGCAACCTGCACGATGGCCACCTTAAGCTTGTTAAAAAAGCTAAGGCGCACAACGACAACGTTGTGGTAAGCATTTTTGTTAATCCAATGCAGTTTGGGGCAAACGAAGACTTAGACGCTTACCCCCGCACCATTGAAGAAGATAAAGCCAAGCTTATTTCAGTAGGTGCAGACGCCGTATTTTTACCGAGTGTAGCTGAAATGTACCCTGCGGGCCTCGATGCCCAAACCTTCGTTGAAGTACCGGGCATTTCAGATTCTCACTGTGGCGCAAGTCGCCCTGGTCACTTTCGCGGCGTCGCTACCGTGGTGACTAAATTGTTTAATATGGTGCAGCCAGACGACGCATTCTTTGGCGAAAAAGACTTTCAACAGCTGCAGGTTATCCGTGCATTGGCCCGCGATTTGTCTATGGCGGTTACCATTCACGGTGTACCCACAGAACGCGAAGCCTCGGGGCTGGCCATGAGCTCTAGAAATGGCTATTTGTCAGAGGAAGAAAAGGCCACCGCGAGTGCTATTTATGAAGAGATGCAGCGCATTAAAGCAGGTATCGAGGGTGGCAATATTAACTTTTCAGAACTTGAAGGCGCGATGGTTGCCAACCTTGAAGCCAAGGGATTTAAAAAAGATTATTGTCAGGTAGTCAACGCAAGCACGTTTAAAGCAGCCACCGCAAACGACAAGGAACTCGTTCTGTTAGTTGCCATGTTCATGGGAAAAACACGCCTTATTGATAACCTTCAGATTACTCGATAGGGCCTTCTATTACAGCCCCCCCCAAAGCGGCATGTTAGCTTCCATCACGGGTAAGCGTTCCCAAATACCGCTTAATGACAAAATGGAAATAATAAAAAACGCCCGAGACAGCAGTCTCGGGCGTTTTTTATTTGATTTAAATTGGTTGCCTAACGAACCAGCATCCGTCTAATCGAGCAAATACTCCGGCCCCTGTTCTGCTTAAAATAGCTAGGACGCCACCTTTTCAGAATCGCGCACGAAGTTCATCAACTCTGCCCACGCCTGTGTTTCTTTCGCAATAAGATGCTGTTCAGCCAAAATAGCCGCTAAATCGTTATGGCTGGTCAACGGGTTCGCTAACACAACACGAAATACCGTAATACATTGGGAAGGGTAATCAGGCGCTTCTAAGCGCGTACGTGACACAAACGACTTACCCGCTTCACGCTGCTGCTTTTGAACAGCCACAACAAGGGCGTCCACTTTCTCATTAATCGCATTGCGCATGTTGGCATCGGCGTGTTTAAGCTTTTCTTGCACTTCTTCAGGGCACACTCGATAAGTCAGTAGTGATAATGTCGGGGTGGTGGTTAATTCAAAGTCACCCGCTTTGTCTATCATGTGCGAGAAGTCTTTCGCTTTATCAATACTGCGGTCGATAAGTAGCTCGTACCCCTTCCGCCCGAAAATATGCAGGGCAGAATAGACCATCATCGCCATACCGTTACGAGAGCCTTCTAACGTGGTGGCCCCCAAATCTTTCGAGCCGGCACGCAAAATATACTGTGCGTGATGCCTTACTGCATTGGCATTTTGAGGGTCTTTAAATAGGGCCATGCCTGCCCCCATTGGCACATACATTTGCTTGTGAGCATCTATCGTTACCGAATCAGCGCGCTCAATGCCTTTTAACCTATCGCGATAGCGTGAAGAAAACAGTGTTGCCCCCCCCCACGCGGCATCCACATGGAACCAGCAGCCTAACTCGTTAGCAACATCTGCTAACTCGTCAAGAGGGTCTACGTGCCCGGTTTCGGTAGTACCGCCCACACCCACTATAGCAAGGAGTTTGTTGCCCTCTTCCTGATAACGCTTACCGATACGAAGGGCTTTTGCCGGATCAAGGGTTTGTCGCGGCGCCGGGATTGTCAGTAGCTGATCACGACCTAAACCTAGTACATCAACGGCTTTAGACAGAGAGTAGTGACCACGCTTAGAGCACATCACGCCTAAGTTGTTTATATCGAGATGTCGGTATGCCGCTGCCAGACCCGCTTTCGCGACACCACAGAAACCGTCTTGTGGGCCAAGCAGCTTGTTGCGCGCTACCCATAGTGCAGTGATGTTCGCGATGGTTCCGCCTGAGCAAAATGCGCCTAATGAGTGCGCCGCGCTGTGTAAATGATTATCGTAAAAGCGTTGCGGTTGGTCGTACACTAAGTTGTGCATCATACCTAGCACTTGACGCTCTAAAGGCGTGAAGGCTTTCGATGTTTCAATTTTCACCAAGTTCTGATTAAGGCCCACCATTAACTTAGATAACGGCAGATGAAAATAAGGTAGCGCAGAGGTCATATGACCAATAAAAGTCGGTGAATAGGTATTTACAGAATGCGCAACCAGCTTATCAAGTAAGCTTTCAGCATGCATAGACACAAACTCTGGCGACTCAGGTACTTTCGAGTCTGAGAAGTCTTTTTCAATTTCTTCTAACGATGTCTTCTTTGTCACCACGTGCTGCGACAAAAAATCTAAGATATTGTCAGATAAATGCTGCTCAATTTGAGCAAGCTTTGAGTCTTTGTGTTCAGGTTTGGTAAAGACCCTAAACAGGTGCTCTAAACTAACTTGCGCTTCACCCACTCAACACACCTCATACTTAAAACATTCACACCTTTCGCACTACGTTTATTAGGCGAAATAAACAGGCGGTTTTGTAGGACACCGGCCTGACACTTACTTTTCCTTTCAGCCATTTAGCGTGCACTTATCAGTGCAGCTATTTACTAGCTTATCCGAAAGAGTTACCGGTTAAGCTGAAGTATATTGGCGCGGTCCATTCGTTGCCAAACCTGAAAACTTATCACAACACTTTCAGGGTGTCGCACTTTACATCAGATTGCCTAGCTCGCCAAGAGGCAGCGCTAAGCAATTCGTTGCACAAAACCAGCGATGCAGACTGAATTAGTCAGCTTTAATAGACAAACCGGCTAACCGTGGAACTCGGTTTACCGATAACAAGCGACCAGAGTGACACACATTACTACTTTAAAATTAGCGCCGCAAAGTTTCACACTCTCTACTATATTTAATTTGTGAATAGTGTTGATGTTGAACGTGCTATACAAATCGAGCGGTATAGGCAGTTTACCCAGCAGTTGATTTATTACGACAATGCAAGGAGGTCGGTTTATGCCCATACGCGAAATATCCGAGGATTTCTCCATTGAAGATATCGTGCCTTATTTTCAGCCTATCGTTGATTTAAACAGTCAAGGAGTGTGGCGTTATGAATGTCTAGCGCGCCTCATTACCCAAGGCGATAAGACGTTTCTTCCCAGCGAGTTTTTATATCTTATTGAGCGTGAGCAGCATGTAAATTCACTGGCTGCAAACATGTTTGTACAGTGCGCGAGCTATTTTCACGACGTAAATATTCCATGGAACATCAACATTACCGCGAAAGATTTAGAGAACAAGGAATTAACCCATACCCTTATTACACATTTAGCAAGCTACCCAACGCCTGAGCGAGTTAGCATAGAAGTGAGCGCATCAACGGCCCTTTCTAACCCCAAAAGTTTAACTACGTTTATAGAAAAAAGCGCGCATGCTGGGCTAGGTGTGTTCGTAGATAATGTGGGGTCGTGCCCGGGAAACATACGTGCGCTAATGAATTTGCCGATAAGGGGAATAAAATTAGCTGGCGGATTAATAAAACATTACGACCAGCAAGAAGCCGTGCGAGAGTATGTGGATTATTTACTGTCGCTGTGTGAACGCCACGGCGTGAGTACTATTGCCGAGCACGTTGAAGACGAGGCTCACTTAGAAAGTGTGAAGCGCTTACCTATTCGCTATGCTCAAGGCTATGTGTTTAGCCCACCACTGGCAAATGTACGAAGCGCTAAAGCCCGTCATTAGACTCGGAGGGTGCGAGCGTTTTCTGTTATTCGCTAATAGACGGCAGATGCCTTGGCATCTGCCTAGTGCATAAAAAAGCGTTTTTGACGTATATCAGCTTTCTTCACTTCGACAATGTAGTTGCCAACATGCTTGCCCACTGCCTCGATATTTTCTTTCAAAGGGGGTCATGTGAACGCTGCCTGTAACCTCAGTTAAATCTGAGATTAACCCGTAGTGCTTTGCGGCCTGCGCAAACTCCATTAAGTAAACCAGCCAGTTGCTGCGCACTTCCACATTGGGCGTTATCGCCATTAAATCGACCATTGCCGCACTGGCATGCCAACGCTTTTGTACCTGAGTTTTCTTTGGATACGGATTGGGGTAAAGCAAGAAGTGCTGGGTAACATTCCAATTCGATTGCTTAACTAAACGCCACAGGTCGTTCACATCAGCGCGGATCACTTTGTAGTTATCCTGCGCTGCGCTGTAGTGTTCATGTTTATCAACGCGAAGCGCTGATTTATCCACACCAATCACGCGGGCATCGGGGTTTGCCCGCGCTATATTGGCCGTGCTTTCACCCACGCCGCAGCAAGAGTCCAAAATCACCTCACCGTCAAAGCCGTCAAGCCACCTACTCACCTCGTCAAACGCCGCTTGGGTATGAGCACTGATAGGCCGCTTATTTTCGCTAACCTGATACTTTTTCACCAAGTCGTCCAACTTGTCGTGAACGCCTACCTGCGAGGTAGTGATTTCTCTAGAGTTGCCGCTAGCCATTAACTGCGAATACCTTTTCCAGTTTTAAGTAAGTAATAAGCCACGCTAAATAGCAGCGCATTAAAGCCCACCAGCAAGCTTAAAGACAGGGTGATATCCACATCGGATACACCTAAAAAGCCATAGCGGAAGCCATTCACCATATACACAACAGGATTCGCTTTACTTACCCACTGCCAAAATTCGGGTAACAAAGTAAGAGAATAAAATACCCCGCCTAAATAAGTTAACGGTGTTAAAACAAACGTAGGCACAACGCTAATATCATCGAAGGTTTTCGCAAACACGGCGTTAATTAAACCTGCTGTAGCGAATAAGGTAGAGGTAAGCAATAAGGTTATCGCAATAATGCCAAGATGGTGAATTTGCACGTCGACAAAGAAAAGTGATACCAAGGTCACAATAATGCCAATGAGTATAGCCCGAGCGACACCGCCACCGACGTACCCTAAAATAATGACCGATGTTGGCACCGGAGAGACTAATAGCTCCTCGATATTGCGCTGAAACTTAGCGCTAAAAAACGATGAAGACACGTTCGCATATGAGTTCGTGATAACAGACATCATTATCAGCCCAGGAACAATAAACTCCATGTAGGTAAAGCCGCCCATTTCGCCTATACGGTTACCAATAAGGCTTCCAAATATGACGAAGTACAAGCTCATCGTAATGGCCGGCGGTACAAGGGTTTGTACCCATATGCGCAAAAAGCGCGTGCATTCTTTTATCCAGATAGTGGTTAGCGCCACGTAGTTTTGCTTAAACCACCCTACATTTTGTTCTGTATTCATTTGTGTACTTTCAGTTTTCATTAATTCTCACCTTTCCCGTTTTTCGCTTAGCCGGCTTGCTTAGCCGATTCAACTAAACGTACAAACAACTCTTCAAGGCGATTTGATTTGTTGCGCATGCTCATAACCTGAACGCCTTTTTCACTTAACTGAGTGAACACGGGGTTTAGGCCTTCGGTTTTCTCTACGTCTACTTCAAGGGTGTGGTCGTCAATAAGCCGGTGTTCAAAACCGGCCAGTAAGCCACTGGCCTTTGCGGCGGTTTCAGGTATTTTGATGTCCAGCACAAACGTTTCTACGTTCAGCTTCGAAAGCAGCGCTTTCATACTGGTATTTTCTACGATGGTGCCTTTGTTAATAATAGCGATGTTACGGCACAGCATTTCTGCTTCTTCAAGGTAGTGGGTAGTGAGGATAATAGTGATGCCTTGACGATTGATCTCTTCTAAAAAGCCCCACATAGAGCGGCGAATTTCAATATCAACACCCGCGGTTGGCTCGTCGAGAATAAGCAATTTAGGTTCATGCATAAGCGCGCGAGCTATCATTAGCCTGCGCTTCATACCGCCAGATAATTCGCGAGCCCGTGCATCGCGCTTTTCCCATAAGTCTAGTTGGGCCAAGTATTTTTTAGCGCGTTCCTTGGCTACGCTACGCGGAACGCCATAATAGCCCGCTTGGTTGAGCACAATTTGCAGTACGGTTTCAAACTGATTGAAATTGAACTCTTGCGGCACTAACCCTATACAGGCTTTAGCTTGTTCTTTCTGCGTTGTGAGGTCGTAACCAAACACAGAAACGCTTCCGTTTGTTTGGTTAACCAATGAACTGATGATACCAATAGTGGTAGATTTACCCGCCCCATTCGGACCAAGTAGTGCGAAGAAGTCCCCTTCTTGCACGGTGAGATCTACGCCTTTTAGCGCTTGCACACCGCCTTTATAGGTTTTCGTTAACCCCTGAATATCCAACGCTTTCATGATTTACCTGTGTTGAGAGTGTGACATCTAACCCGCGTAGGTAAGATTTGGTTATCTTAATTGACAAAGTGTAACCTAGTTCATGCTATTAAATGAATACACTCGCGCTTAGTGGTTGCTTTAAACGGTTTAAGGAGTAGTAAGTAATAGCAAAAGCGCCAATTTCAACCTTAACTGTAGATACAGTTTTAAAAGCGAAGCAACACTTTTTAAAGGTGAGGCTTAAACAAAAACGCGCTGTGTACCGTTGGGGTAGCACACAGCGCAAAGGGTAGTTTTTTAGCGTAGAAGTTCAGCCTTACCGCTTCTACGGTAGAATCAGTTAGCTTATTGGCTACAGGGCTTTGCGGCCATGATGTCTAGCAAGCTAACCTTCATCAGACACGAGATATTTAACCCCACATTCATGGCATAAAAAGCCGTCAATTATGGAAATGTTGTGTTGCTTTTTAAAGGCCGCTAATCTGTGGCGGGGTCTAGCCTAGCACGCCGTACAGCCTACAACGCTTAGGGGGAGACTGGGGTGAAGGCGTCTAAATACGTATCTCAAATATGGCATAAATGAGGCGGGCTTATGGATTTTATGTCGAACTTAAGCAAGCCGCCGTTTTCACAGGTATAGTGTGCGCTCTATAACACTTTAAATTGCGGATTAATGTATGCCAAAAACAATCGCATTAGTAGAAGATGACGCAGCCATTCGAGAAAACTACATTATGGCGCTAAAAGCGCAGGGCTATAGCGTTAACGCATATGAAGATAGGCCATCTGCTGCTGAGGCGTTTAACCATACGCTGCCTGATTTGGCCATTATAGATATTGGCTTGAAAGATGAAATAGAAGGTGGTTTCATGCTGTGTCAGCAGCTTAGAGGGCTATCGCAAACGCTGCCTATTATCTTTTTTACCGCCCGAGATAACGATGTGGATACTATTAGCGGCCTTAGAATGGGTGCAGACGACTACCTGACTAAAGACATTAGTATGGCCCACTTATTGGCGCGTATCGCTGCGTTATTTAGAAGAACAGACTTACTTGCTGCCCCCTCTGAGCAAAAAGATGAGCTCAAAGTAGGCGATTTGAAAGTGGATGTGTCGCGAATGACCGTAAGTTGGCAGAACCAAGCGGTTTTGCTTACTGTTACCGAGTTTTGGATGTTGCACGCCCTTATTAAGCGACCGGGGCATGTAAAAAGCCGCCAACAGTTAATGGACGAGTCTCGCATGGTGGTAGACGACACCACCATTACTTCCCATATAAAGCGTATGCGTAAAAAGTTTGTGCAGTTAGACCCTAACTTTGATCACATCGATACGGTGTACGGCATGGGTTATCGCTGGCAGCTTTAAGGGGCTAGTGGCACAGCGTAATACAAAATAACGGTATCTAGGGGGCAATATGATAGGGCGAGTAAACGAGTTTGTGTACCAGGGCTAAATAACAAGGCAGTGTATTAAAATCATGGGATTTCGCTTTTCTATTCGCCTTCAGCTTATGGTGCTGTCGCTGTTTTTGTTCACCATCCCCTACCTGGGTTACAACTACGTGTGGGAGCTTGAGCAGTACCTGCGTAACGGCCAAGAACAAACCATGATTGGCACCGCCCGCGCTGTTGCCACCGCACTTCATGAACGTCCTGCGCTTTTTGATAGCCAATCGGCATACCTTCAAGACGTACGCCCCGGCACTGATCTTTACGCCCCGCCTATTCCGTCGCCCATTCGCCTTGATGGCGAACTCAACGACTGGCAGCAAGTCAGTGAGTTAATAAGTGAATATGATGGTGATGAGGTTATCGAGTATTACAACGGGTACGACGGCAAGCCGACCAGCTTGTCTTTTACACACATGGTAGGCCGCTATGGGCAGTTTCTTTATGCCATGTTTGAAGTTAGCGATGACACTCTGTTATGGCGTCAGCCCAATAGTTTAAGCGTCGAAACCGGCGACCACCTGCTGATTGGCATGGAAACGCCACAAGGTGAATTGGCAAGATATGTTGTTGCGCCGTATGAAAGCGGTTGGGTTAACGCCTATAAGTTAGCGAAAAACACTACAACGACGCGAGCGGTAGAGAACGCGCTATCGATACAAGGCCGCTGGCAAGAAACCGCGACAGGTTACAACATTGAGCTACGCTTTCCGCTGTCGATGACCACTGGCGGTTTAGCTTTTACCCTCGTCGATGTAGATAATGGTACGAACCGGCTTAAGCAGTACGCGTTAGGTAGCGCTAACACTAAGGTGCTTAGTGAGCTTGGCACGGTTATCACCCCTTCCCCCGAAATAGAGCGCATACTGGCTGGGCTAAAATATGCCGACTCTCGCGTATGGGTGGTAGATAAACACAAGCGAGTACTCGCCCGCGCTGGCGATATTCAGTCAGCAACGGGTATTGAAGTGGATAAAAAAGAATCACCGTCTAACCCCGTTTGGCACTGGGTTGAAAGTAAGTGGTTACTTCCTCTTTATTACCAAATTCTTACACGCCCACCGGCTGACTTTATTGACGAGCTTGACGACGCATACGCCCTTGTAGGGCAAGACTTAGGCACCGTACTAAACGGTCAGCCCGAGTCATTATGGCGCTTGTCACCTGATAACAAAGCCATAGTACTTTCCGCCGCCTACCCTATTTTTATTGAAGGTAACGTAATGGGCGCAGTTATCGTTGAGCAAACGACAAACGGCATACGCACGTTAAGAAACCGTGCATTAGAACAGTTATTTCACGTGATATTAGCGGTGATGAGTATAGGTACCTTAGGCCTGCTGCTGTTTGCTACGCGTATTTCCAATCGCATTCGCTCGCTGAGAGATGATACTGAAGCCGTTATTGACGATAACGGAAAAATTATTGGCACCTTGCCGGCATCTAATCAGCGAGATGAAATTGGCGACCTATCCCGCTCTTTCGCCGATGTTCTTTCACGCTTGCAGCAATATAACTCCTATTTGGAAAATATGGCGTCACGTTTATCTCACGAGCTAAGAACGCCTATTGCAGTGGTAAAATCGTCACTAGATATGCTTTCTCATGTTAACGACACGTCGCAACAAGCGGTATTCGTAGAGCGCGCTCAGTCTGGTGTGAATCGCTTAAGCACTATCTTAAACAGCATGAGTGAAGCGTCCCGCCTTGAACAAGCCATTGCTCAAGAAGATATGGCCCAGTTTAATATTGTTGAGGTAATACAGGGGTGCGTTGAAGGTTATAAACACGCTTATGCACAAAGGATTTGGCGCTTTTCAACGTCAGATAATACGCTACCCGTTTATGGCTCTGCTGAGTTAGTGGCTCAACTCTTTGATAAGGTTATTTCAAACGCAGTAGATTTCAGCCAAGAAAGCGACGAAATTGTGATTTCTCTTAAAAAGAAAGACAAGCAGGTGTTTTTGAGCGTAAGCAACCCTGGTCCGTTATTGCCACAAGGTATGAAAAGCCAGCTAACCCAGTCTATGGTATCGGTTAGAAAAGAAAACGAGATGCAAAATACCGCCCACTCTCCCCATTTAGGTCTCGGTCTATACATCGCCAATATGATTGCAAATTTTCATAAGGGCCAGCTTTTACTGAACGACAAGAAAGATGGCACTGGGGTTATTGTCACTATTACCTTCCCATTATGACCATTGATGCTTGGCACGAGACTAACCACAATGACTTGCAAATAGCATCCCTTTTGTTAGTTAGCCCCCTTATTAAAGCCTTTAAAACAATTGAAAAATCAGCAACTTGTGTTATAGCACCCGAGTCTACCAACCCTTTAGTTTAGAAATATTAAAATCTCCTTTTAAAATGCAATAATGAGAATGTTTATCATTTATATTTACATTAGTCATCTGATTACATAAACTTCGTCGTCCTTACACACACTCAAGGGAAACAGAATGAAAAACACTAAATTAACGATGGGTGCACAAACCATCGCCGCGGCGCTGGCATTTGGCGGCGGTGCAGTTATGGCACAGGAAAATGTAGAGAAGTGCGAAGATGCGACATCTGCTGAATGTAAAGCAGCATCTGATGAAGCCATAGAGCTCATTCGCATTCATGGCGTTCAGCAATCTATCTACCGCTACAACAAGTCTGGCGATCCTCGACGCTTAGCAGACTTAGTCGATACACCACAAACCATTAGTGTTCTTACTCAAGACCAAATTCAAGAAAGCGGAAGAACCGACCTTAAAGACATTTTACAAGCGCAAGCTGGTGTAACGTTAGGTACTGGTGAGAATGGTAATGCTTTTGGTGACCGCTACATCATTCGTGGCCACGAAGCGCGCAGTGACGTATTTGTTGATGGTCTGCGCGACCCGGGTATGACAACACGTGAAAGTTTCGCAACCGAGCGTGTTGAAATTACTAAAGGCCCGAGCTCTACTTTCGCAGGCCGTGGCTCTTCAGGTGGTGCGGTTAACTCTATCACCAAAAAGGCGTCTACCGCTTATAACTTCGGCCGTGTTGATGCCGCAGTTGGTACCGATGAGCACACGCGTTTAACCGTTGATTTAAACAAAACGCTTAGTGAAACCAGCGCAGTGCGATTAAATGGCCTTTATTCTTCTGAAGATAAGCCAGGACGTGAAGGCATTGAGCGTGACCGTGAAGGTGTGCAGCTTTCTTATGTGAATCAGCCTACTGACCGCTTGTCGTTCACTGGCGACTTGTATTACCTCAATGCAGAAGACATTCCTGACCTAGGTAGCTATTACGATCGTGATGCAGGCTACCCGCTTGAAGATATACCTGTGTATGCACAAGACGAGGACTTCCAGAACTCGGAAGTGACCACATTCACCTTGCGTACTGAGTATGACATTAGCGATAACGTGCGTTTTTATAACGCAACCCGTGTAGGTAAAACGGAAAACGAATATATTACGACAGGTATGCGCGGCACGAACCGTGACGCAACAGACCCTACTGCACCAGGGGCTTATACGCTTTCATTGAGCAACCACCAAGGTTGGCAGGAAGTTGACTATGTAACTACACAGTTTAACCTTTTTTGGGATACGGCTTTCGCAGGCGTTGACCACCGCTTTGTATTCGGTTTCGAATATACAGACGAGTCGGTAGACAACGGCGTGTTCAATATGGATTACACCAATCCATCAAACTGTTTAACCAGCGGCCGCCGCGGTGTATCTGAAAGCTATTGCTTGTTAGATGGTGAAGGTAATCAAGTTGACAACATCAACTCGCTCATGGGTAAAGCTTATACCCGCGGCGATGTGGATGCGCTGTTCGATATTGAAACCTACTCGCTATACGTCATGGATACCTTTGAGCTGACCGATAACCTTAATGTTTTCGCGGGCCTTCGTGTAGATAGCTATGATTACACCAATGCAACGTCAGGACGCAGTGGTGATCAGCTTTATGCTTTCGAGGATGAACTGTACAACGGTCACTTAGGCTTAGTTTTTGATGTAACTGAAAACGGCAACATTTACGCCTCGTATAGCACGGCAACCAACATAAACGGCGGTGAGTCAGATCTTGGTGCAAACTGTGGTTATGGCGGTATTTGTGGTACACCAGAACAAGCATCTCAAGCAGACCCAGAACAAGTAGAAAACATTGAGTTAGGTACCAAATGGTCACTGTTCGATGAAAAGCTAGTCGCCAATGCAGCACTTTTCCGTATCACCAAAAGTGATGTACATGAAAGTGTAGGTGATGCCTACTCAACGCTTGGCACATTGAATACCGGTGAAAACCGCGTAGAAGGTATTGAGTTTGGTTTAAGCGGTGACATTACCGATAAGCTTAGCATTCAGGCGTCTGCTGCGTTCATGGACTCAGAAGTGCTTAAATCATACAGTGAAGATAACCTTGGCTTAGCACTAAGTAACTTTGCTGATGAGAGTTTCTATATTCAAATGCGTTATCAGCCTAACGAGAAATTTGCCTTTGGTGGTGACTACAGCTATCAGTCAGAAATGTACGGCGGTCAGCCTGACACGGCCGCGGGTTATAGCGCTGAAACTGGCGAATACTCAATCGTAGTACCTGATTATCAAGTAGTGAACCTATTTGCTAACTACTATCACTCAGAGTCACTAACTTTCCGTGTTAACATTGGAAACTTGTTTGACGAAGAATACTGGACGGCAGCCTACCGTTCTGGCGCCTTCATGTATATCGGTGATGGTCGCAACATTACAGGTACCGTTAGCTACGAATTTTAATGCTAGCATGACCTAGGCAGGCAACTGCCTAGGTCTTTTTATATTAAAAACACCCTTAAAAGCGTTGAAAACATGATTATTATTGATGACCTACTGACAAAAGACGAAGTGGCTCAGTTTCGCCAGCAGTTAGCGAGTGTTCCCTTTAATGACGGGAAGAGCACGGCAATGGGTATGGCGGCAGGTGTTAAAAATAATGGTCAGGCAGACGCCCAAGACAGTCGCGTTCAGCAGCTTGCTAACGCGTTACTAAGTAAGCTGGGCAATAACCCTACCGTCATCTCAGGCGCGTTGCCTCAACGTATATTTCCACCTTGCTTTAACCGCTACAGCGAGTCGCAAACCTACGGCTATCACGTAGACGCCGCCATTATGCGTATTCCGAACACGCCAGATGTATTAAGAAGCGATATGTCGATGACCGTTTTCTTAACGCCTAAAGAAGACTATGAAGGCGGAGAATTAGTTATTCAAACCGGGTTCGGGGAACAAAAAGTTAAGTGCGATGCGGGAAGCGCCATTTTATATCCCTCATCGAGCCTCCATAAAGTCACGCCCGTCACGAAAGGCGAGCGCATCGCGGCCATTACATGGATACAAAGCATGGTGAGCGACCAGCAAATGCGTGAAACCCTTTTCCAGCTTGATCAAAGCATTCAATCATTGGTTAACGCAGGCACCGCAGAGCGAGAGCAGCTTGATGGACTTCATCATGTTTACCATAACTTGGTAAGAAAGTTTTCTCAGCTTTAACCGCGATTAAACTCAAGCACAATCTGACACAAGAACTATCGCAAAAGTTTTCTTGAGAGCGAACGAAATAAACACCTAGTCAACAAGGCCTTATACTAAAGGTGTAGCACAGTTGTATATTACTGGGTTTATTCTATGACTAATACCAATCCGCATAGATAAGTGCCCACTCAGAAGGCGCTGGCAAGTTTCCTAGCAAAGCGTGGGAATGCAGGAATGGCTGCTCCCTTTCAAATTCCCAGAATGAAGCTAGGAAGCTTGCCAGACCTTCCCGAAGGGCGAGTTTAAAATGTCCGTACTCTTTGTTGTGTCACCTTGATGTAGAGCCACTATACCTGCGGTAACACGCCGCGATTACGAACATTTTAACTCTCGCTGAGTGGGTAATTATCTATACGGACTGGTATAATTCAATCGATGCTCTCTTTTAACCCTAACCTTTGTGGTACTTGAATGAAATACAAAACACTTTTTACCGCCCTTTTTCTTATGGCTTGTTCAAGTATGGCCTTAGGACAAAATGCCCAAACCGCTAGCTTTTCTATCACGCTGAATGATAGCGATGGTGAGCCTGTCGATAACGGCGTATTTCTATTTGAGCCGCAGTTTGAGGTGGATGAGCATCAAATGCCACACCAAAAGCCAGCCGTAATGAATCAAATAGATAAACAGTTTGAACCTCACGTGCTTGTGGTAAAAGCGGGTACTGAAGTGACTTTCCCTAATGCGGATAATTTGTTTCACCACGTCTATTCATTTTCACCTACGAAACAATTCGAACTAAAGCTTTATAAAGAGTTTACGGCAGAGCCTTTACGCTTTGAAAATGCAGGTATTGTGGATATTGGCTGTAATATTCATGATTGGATGTTAGGGTACATTGTTGTATCCGACTCGCCGTATTTTGGAAAAACCAATACAGAGGGGCAATCTTTAGTCTCGCTACCCCACGGTGAATACACCGTCCGTTTTTGGCATCCCGAAGTGGAAGGTGAAAAAGCGCTCCCTCCACAGTCCATTTCTGTGTCTACCGATACTCAAGTAACATGGGCGCTTAATACAACCATAAGCCTTGACGATGAGTTTGATTCAGCTTTCGGCGACTATTAAATGCGACTTGCCACTGGCGCATTCACATCACTTTAAGCTAAAAAAGCCGAAGCTTAACCTTTGGCAACCTCGACTAGATCAAATTTTGTTTCACTGTCACCTTTAACCATAACCTGGCATTGCCCCCAGCTCTGTGGAATATGCCAAACATGAGCCTCGGCTACGGTGAACTTTTCTCGGTGAGAGTCACAGCGCACTTCTACAGTATCAAGTTCGCCCTGTATGTTATTAAAAGCAAACTTGTTTCTTACCAGCGTGTGAAACCAACGTCCATTGTCCCCTATGCTCACAGGTACCTTTAGGTTATTTTCAGAGGCAATTGATGTTTCGATCTTTTGTATAATTGCAGCGATCTCGTCAACGCGCGCTTGTTGCTCTTCCATTTCTTGAAGTGTGCTGTACGACTTTAACGCCTCCGCATAGTACCCGCGCTGAGCATCCAGAAGGATTTTTCTTTGAAGCGCGTAAGCCACGTAGTCATCATCAAACACGGCATTGTTAAAGCGCTTTTGTCCATTGCTAGCAAGCAACCGCGATAAGCTTTTCGCTTCCCTTTCGATGTCGCCTTTAGCACCTGCAATCTGTGATTCCAAGCTCAGCAACCAAGCATTCTCGTAACGATTTAACGTATCCCAACTTGATAGCTCTTTAAAAGCTTCGTCTGCCGCTTCAACATTACCCGCTTTAAATATCTCATCTACGTTTTTATACGCTTTAATAAATTTACGTGTGGCGCCCGTTTTTCCGACTAAGGCGAAATCCATTTGAACAGCTTGGTGACATTGCTGAGTAGGTTCACCGTCCTTTATTGCAGGATTATACTGCCACTTCTTAACGGCTGATAGCGCACTGCGCTTAAAAGAGGGGCTTCCGAAAAAGTCTTCTACCACAGGGTCTTTCACTCTGCCTTCCTCATCAATAACGTAGCTCAGCCTAACCCAGCCTTCACGGCCTTTTCTCGCTGCAGAAGAAGGATATCTAGGGTCAACGCGCTCTAACGGGGTCGCAGGTTTAAATGCACTTATCCGCTCCACTTCGTTAGTCTTGGCTTCTGCTAGTGCTTTTTCTTCTACTTCATCACAGGGAATGCTGAGTTCTTGGGCTACTGCGCTGGTTGCTAAAAGCGACGTAAACAGTGTTGCCAAAACGAAAACCCGCTTGTTTTGCTTAGCAGTATATATTTGCGTATGAGAGAAGGAATTGCGTTTACTTTTCCATTGTACTGCTTTCATATAAATCATCCTTAATCATGGGTTTGTACATCATTACGCCTATTCCACTAGCTTAGTTTTTTTTCGATGAGTTCTCAAGAGACGCATCGGGCACATTTTTAATCATCATCTGCTCTTTGCGTTTCGTCATCATCTTGGCCAGCCGGCGCATGCTTACTGTGGTGTCTTTCTCGTCAATAATATCTACGCCTAACAAACGCTCAAGCAAATCTTCAAGGGTTAGCACCCCTTCCAAGCCGCCGTACTCATCCACTACCAGCAGCATGTGTACGTGCTTATTGATAAAGTGTTCGAACGTTACCGACAAGGGCATAGTGTTAAGTACCGTGACCATATCTTTAGCATATTCAGAAAGCGGCTTCTCGGTATTGCCCCGCGCCTGTGCCACCAGTAAATCTGAGCGCATAACAAAGCCCGTAATGTTCTCTGAATCTTTGTCTTCAAAAACGGGAATACGGGAAAACTCTATATTGGCGTGCTTATGAAAAAACTCCTCTACTGTCATGGTCTCGCAGACTTTGAACAAGGCGGTTCGGTGGGTGATTGCATCCTTTATTTTAAGCTCATGCAGGCTCAGCAAGCTTTGTAAGAACGCCGCTTCATGGTTAGCAAGTTGGCCTTCTTGCCCTGATAATTCAGCCATAGCATGTAGCTCGCTGCGACTTAAGCCTCGAAGTGGGCTGTCTTCCTTAAACCCTTTAGTCATAAGCTCTGACATTTTCACAAACGGCATGAGAATAAGCGAAAGGTACTTAAGAAAATAAGCCGTAACCGGAGCCAACGTACGCCAGTATGTTGCCCCTAGTGTTTTAGGAATAATTTCCGAGAAAATAAGGATAAGCAGCGTCAGTACAGCTGAGATCACGCCTAAATATGCATCGCCGAACACCGCTGCTGCCTGGGCGCCAGCCCCCGCCGCACCCATGGTATGAGCGATAGTGTTCAGCGTTAATATAGCCGATAGCGGCGTATTTATATTATCAGTTTGACTGCGCAATAGCGCGCCGCTTGGTTTGCCGTCTTTCTCCAATACCGAGATATACGCTGACGAAACACTCAGAATTACAGCCTCTGCAATGGAGCACAAAAAAGAAAAGCCCAGTGCAATGAAGACGTACACAATAAGTAAAAGCATGTAGTTGTTCCAAGCGTCCTTGTAGGTTAAAACGCATTTTAGTTTTAATAAGTTGAGCGACTATTATGGATAATAGAGCGGGATATACAAGCGCTCTGTTCACGACAAGTGAGCGCCTGTATCGAAAATGGGAAAGCGCACAGTATAGCCTAGCTGCAACACGCCGAGTGCTGCGAGTGATTTTGGCGATAATTCTGCAGTTTTTTAACTCCTAGTCTTAGCATTAAACCAGCGAGTAAAACGGCACAAATGCCGTAAATAACTTGCACATTAGCACCGTGCTCGTGCATGTGACTTTGGGTTTTTATCATCGATGCTAAAGAGAATGACGAAACAAGCTGGTTTAGGGCGTAGCCAAACCCAATGCTGGCAGACATAACGCTAAACAAATAAAGTATTAAGGTTCGTGCGCCCATTTCCTGCTTTATCATGCCCATTGTCGATACGTTTGTTGCTGGGCCTGCCATTAAAAATACCAACACGGCGCCTGGCGATAGCCCTGCGGCAAGAAAGCCAACCGCGAGCGGTGTTGAAGCCGTCGCGCATATGTACATTGGAATACCTATCAGCGCCATTACCAACATGGCAACAAGTCCATCTCCCCATTGCGTTAAGAAGTCGGTAGGTACCCAAGTTTTAATGGCTGCCGCTAGCGCTAAGCCAATTAACAACCAAACGACGATGTCTTCGAGTAGCTTTCCACTTGCGTACGAGAGCACCTTTGTCACTTTTGAACTATTTGTACCCAGAGCCCCTTGCGTGGTGTTTACATCATTGTGGCTATGCCCTTTGTCACTCGCACAGCAACTCGCTTCAAGCTGAAGCTCTGGTTCTCGCGCTGTTTTTGAAGAACAACATGATGAGGTTTCATTCGTCGACAGCGGTTTCGTTACTTGCTGTGCGGTTACATCGCGCTCTGCAAAAAAACGTACCATCAAGCCTGCGTAGATTGCGCTGATAATAGCCGCGATTGGCCTTACGATGGCGTAAAGCGGGCCGAGTAACGCATAAGACACTGAAACACTGTCCACGCCAGTTTCTGGTGTAGACACAAGAAATGAAATCGTAGATGACTTTGATGCGCCACTGCGGCGCAGACCGAGGGCAGCAGGAATAACGCCACATGAACATAGCGGTAAAGGCGCACCGATCACCGCCGCCTTACTAATAGAGCTAAACGAGGCGCTTCCCATGTGCTTTTCTAAAAAAGAGACAGGCACAAGTTCGTGCATAACCCCGGCCACCAACAAACCTAAAAGCAGCCATGGCGCAGATTCAACGAAAAGCGCTAGGAAATTTTGCCCAAGTAAAATGATATCTGACACTGTGCCTCGCTTGCTATTTTAACCTAAGGTAGCTTTACCCCTACGACAAAATAACGATGTTTAAATTCATAGTGAATAATAACAGATATGAGGTATGACAGAAAATCAACTAAACCGATTAGTCTGATTAAACGTGCGTAAAAATGGCCAGTACAAATGTACTGGCCGAATGTTGACTATCTCGTGAGTGTGCTTTTAAACCCCGAGGTCAACCATGAAAAACACTATCGGTGCCCATTTAACTATTGGGCTTGTTATTCTTGTGTCGCTTTGTTCTGCGACTCCTTTTTAAGCTTAGAGACTACAGAGAACGCTTCTAGCATTACAAGTACTGAGACAACAAGCACAACTGCGTCTAAGAACACCAACAAGTAGTTACCTTCTATGTAGTACTCTTTAAGCTTTATCAGCCCAGCGAAGAAAGCCATGATCAACACAAATACCATAGGTATAAGCGTATACCTTGCAGGACGTCCTAACTTGATCAACATCACTGATATAACCAATAGGGTAAGACTGGCTAGGATCTGGTTGGTCGAACCGAAAAGTGGCCAGATGATCATACCGCCGCTTCCTGAAGCACCGCCTGCACCAAATGCGAGTAACAAACAGCATCCCACTGCAAGTAGCGTTGCTACCACACCGTTTCTAAGCGCTTTGATTGAGTAGATATCGCCCCACTCTTGTATAATGTAACGCTGAAGACGTACACCAGAGTCCATAGTGGTACCGGCAAATAGCACGACCATTACCGCAAGTATCGTTGAAGAGAAATCTACCGGTAGCCCCCAGCCTTGCTGTATAAGGTTCGCGCCACCTGTAATAAACGCGCCAACGCTGCCGGCGCCTAAGTGACTGTATACTTCATGCCACTCTTCTGGTGAAGCAGCAAAGGCGACGCCACTAACCGCAACAATAGTAATAAGCGCAAGTGAGCCTTCGCCTACTGCGCCTAAATACCCGACAAAACGTGCGTCTGTTTCTTTATCAAGCTGCTTCGAGCTAGTACCTGATGACACTATGCCGTGGAAGCCAGACACAGCACCACAGGCAATGGTAACGAACAACAAGGGAATAATACTTGGTGAGTCAACTGCAGTTTGCATGTTAAACGCAGGGGCCGTGATATCCGGCATAGCAAAAAATACGGCGCCGTAAAGTAAGAATAAGCCAACAAGCAATTGCATACCGTTAATGAAATCACGAGGCTGCAGTAGCATCCAAACAGGAAGCAAAGATGCAATGGCCGCATAAACAAAGAGAATAATTATCCAGTTTGCTTTATCGGCTAAGCCAAACATGGTTTCCGGCAAGCTGAGTGGAATATAACTCCCTGCATACACAGAAGCGTATAAAACAAAGATTCCCACAATACACAGTGGAATGAGGCTGAAGTTACGCTTAAGTAACTGACCTATAATGAGTGCTACAACAATTGCGGTCCAAGCTGGAAACACCGCGTTTGGTTGGGAAACAAAAGAGTTAGCAATAACAACACCGAAAACGGCATTTACCATTAAAAGAACAAGGAAAATCACTATCATAAACAGTGCCCGAGAGCGTTTTCCTATGACACTTTCAGACAACGCCCCCATGGACTTTCCTTTGTGCCGGGCACTTGCCCATAAGGCGCCCATATCGTGAACACCCGCGAACAAGATAGTACCGAAGACCACCCAAAGCACTGCGGGAACCCAGCCCCAATAAACGGCGATTGCAGGGCCTACGATGGGTGCCGCACCGGCTACCGACGTGAAATGATGCCCCCATAAAACCACTTTGTTGGTAGGGACGAAATCTACACCATCTCGCATCGTATGCGCAGGCGTTGTGAAGCTATCATCCAACTGGAAGATACGGCTCGCTATGAATTTAGAATATACGAACCAACCGAACAACATTCCTATGATGCCCAGTATTACGATGGCAATAGACTGCATGTCAAAATCCTACTGTCGTTATTTTGGTTTTATTAAAAGGTGCAATACCTAATTAAATCATTTGTTATTGCTCTAAAGTTGCATTGTAAGACTAAAGTATAATCTAGACACAACTTTTTAACACTCTTCATACCACTTCAAAGAATGGCCAAAAAACGTTTTACCTTAAATATCTAAAATAAAATCTTTTCATCCGACATACATGATTGTTTCTCGCAATAAGCCTTTAAATAAGATTCATTCTCGTTTATAAATACGCAACTTTTAAATAGATAGATAACAATATGGCATCTCCAAAATTTCACATGGCTTTTCGTAAGTATCACCGCTGGCTTGGCTTTTTCCTCGCGGGTATTATGGGAGTCTATGCACTAAGCGGAATTCTTCTGATATTCCGCCCTACCGATATTTTAAAATACGAGCAAACAGAAACGCGTCAATTTGAATCCAATCTTTCAGGTGTAGATCTTCTGCCTTTTCTTAAAATAAGAGGGAGCAAAGTTACGGATGAAAATGCAGACGTAGTCGTGCTAAACGTGGGCCAGTACGATAAGGATTCGGGCGAGGCCACCATCACCAAAAAAGATTATCCCCTTGTAATCGCCAAAATGGTGAAGCTACATAAGGCAACCAACAATAGCCCACTCTTCTGGCTGAATATAAGCTTTGGTTTAGGTTTGCTGTTTTTTGTTATATCCGCCTTTCTTATGTTTATTCCAAAACTCCCTATGTACAAAAATGGACTTAAAATTGCCGGGCTCGGTGCCATTGTTACGATATTGGCCGTAGCTTTCGGTTCCTAGTGAGTACGATAAGGTCCTTTTTTCATACGCATATCAGCCGGTATGCGTATTTTCTCCTTACAAGCTTGAAAGAAAAAACCTCTTCATTAAGCGATAAGTGGTTTCAGACTCTGGCGTTTTGTAAAAAATTAAATATTCAGCGTGAGATAGGCCTTCAAACAGTTCTAGCTGTGTAAGTCCTCCGCTGTCTCTTATGGCGCGGTTAACTCTGACTGTATCGCTTAAAAACATGTCTCTCGTTCCGCTTACTAAATACGTTGGTGGGAAGTGGGCAAAAGAACCGTAGATTGGGGATACTGAAGGGTCAATGAGCAACTTGTTTCCCGCATATAAATGCGCAGCCGCTTTTAACTGACCTTCATAAGTTACCAGCACATTATCAACACATTCGTTGGTGACCAGGCTATCGCTGGTATTCGTGAGGTCTGCCCACGGCGTACCTACATAAATGGCCTTCGGCAGAGGGGTTTTCCTTTGAATCAGAGTCTGCACCAGTGATAGCACCAGGCCACCTCCTGCAGACGTCCCACCTACTAAAATATTCTGCGCGCCTATTTCCTCTAACAGTGTGTTATAGACAGACGTGACGTCGTTAAGGGCTGCAGGTGAAGGAAAAGTCGGCGGCATTCTATAATCAACGCTATACACCACGATTCCCAAACGACTTGCCACAAGCAAACCTTCTTCAATACTAGGCAACCCGCCAAACAAAACGAAAGCCCCGCCGTGGACATCTATATAGGCTTTGTTTTCAAATTCAGGGCTAACTACATTAGGCGTAAGCTTTCTCACGACGACTTGCCCTAGCTTCAAGAGCTCGACACCTACCTCAAGCTCTCTCTTCATTTTCTTTACTTTCTTTTTCTGTTCGGCATTTCTTGCCTGACTATAGCTTCGCCACTCGTCATTTGTAGCAGGTGTGGCCGCGATAACCTCATCTTTTGTCAACGTGGGGAAGTTGGCAATGCCTTTCAATAGAGCATCACTGGCAGCTTTAGGTAATGTGGGAGTACGCGTTGTCATATCAGTAGATTCGGTGACCAGTGCAGTGAGTGCAAGTTAGCGCAATAAACATTTAATTTACCTTATCTATTGTTTCGTTTTTCGCGAAAAACCGTAAGGGGCCTTGCATGCTTGAACAGCAATGTGCTCAAGATAAAAGAGCAGCTTACTTAACGTTAGTGTTGCTTGAATTAACTTTTATTCAAATGCTTTCCTGATCTCAAGCAACTATCGCTACTTTCAGAGAGAAAGTACAGGGCACAAAGGGGTTTTAGTCTGCTATGCTAGCCACGTGTCGTCGCAGGAATATTCAAAAAGTAAATGAAAGGATGCTGCAACACATTAACAACTTTTGCTGAGTAAAACACATTAGGGATTAAGATGAAAAATTTTTCTGTACGCAAACTTGCACTAACATTAGGTTTGACTTTCTGCTCTGTAACCACCTCTTTTGCCTCTAACGATGCTGACGACAAAACTTCCGTTTGGAAAGTGAGCAACGGCGAAGATACTGTTTATGTGGGAGGTACAATCCACATTTTGCCTGTTTCTGAATTTCCGCTTCCTAGCAAATTTACGGACACCTATGAAAAGGCTGATACGTTAGTGTTTGAAGTGAAAATGCCAGATCCCACAGATATTGAAGGTCAACAAAAGATGATGGCAGGGCTAGCCTACGCGGAAGGTAAGTCGCTCAAAGATGATGTATCAGAAGAAACCTATCAAGCCCTCAATACTTATTTAGCTAACTTCGGCGCTACTGCTGATCAGTTAGCTCGATTTAAGCCAGGCATGGTTGCATCAATGCTAGTTGCTATGGAAGCACAACGCTCTCAAATGGCAGGCCAGGGTGTTGATGCCTATTTTATGCAGTTAGCTGCACGTGACGGTAAAACAAGCGAATACTTGGAGTCACTAGATTTTCAAATCGACATGCTAGCTAATATGGGTGCGGGTGAAGAAGATCGCCTTATATCTGAAACCTTGGAAACCTTACCAGAGCTAAAAGATATGCTTAAAAGCACCATAAAAGCATGGAGACAGGGTGACACAGACCAAATTGATGAGTTGGTTGTAGATACATTTAAACGTGAATCTCCGGCTTCTTATGATGACGTGTTTACTAAGCGTAACCAAAACTGGCTACCTCAAATTGAAGCTATGTTCGGTGACGAAGACCAAGAGTTTGTTTTAGTGGGTGCGGGGCATTTAGTGGGTGATGACAGCGTTATTGCCCTATTAGAAGCTAAAGGTTACAAAATAGAACAAATGTAGTTCTCTCTTGGCTCGCCGCGTTAAGACTAAAGCTAGGCATTTGCCTAGCTTTTTTATGTCTATTAAGTAGGGAGTGATTGTTCTGCCCTCTGAAACCCTACACCGCAGGGACGCGGTGTCGGAGCTCTTACATAAAAGCTAGGATGGGTTTACGGCGTATTGCTCCCCTCCTCATCAAACTTTTTGCTAAGCCGATTAAGGAGGGAGTGATTGTTGTGCCCTCTGAAGCCCTACACCGCAGCGACGCAGTGTAGATGCCCCCATGGATGGCTTCACGGCGTATCCCCCTCTCCTACGAAGTCTTATTTAACGCATAGTAAGGGAGTGAGTGTATGCCTTCTGAAACCCTACACCGCAGGGATGCGGTGTCGGAGCCCCCATGGATGGGTTCACGGCGTGTTTCAGAGGGCATACGCTCACGCACTTTCCAAAAGGCATAAAAAAAGCGCACCTAAGTGCGCTTTTTTGGCTTGTGTTGCTAAGTCTAGATTAGTCTAGGATCTTAGATACAACACCAGCACCTACTGTACGACCACCTTCACGGATTGCGAAACGAAGACCTTCTTCCATCGCGATCGGAGCAATTAGCTCAACTTTGAATTTAAGGTTGTCACCAGGCATTACCATTTCTACGCCTTCTGGAAGCTCTACAGCACCAGTTACGTCAGTTGTACGGAAGTAGAACTGTGGACGGTAGCCTTTGAAGAATGGAGTATGACGACCACCTTCATCTTTAGACAGAACGTATACTTCTGCTTCGAAGTTAACGTGTGGAGTGATCGAACCAGGCTTAGCTAGTACTTGGCCACGTTCAACTTCATCACGCTTAGTACCACGTAGAAGAACACCAACGTTCTCACCTGCACGGCCTTCGTCAAGAAGCTTACGGAACATCTCAACACCAGTACAAGTAGTCTTAGTCGTATCTTTGATACCTACGATTTCTACTTCTTCACCAACCTTGATGATACCTTGCTCAACACGACCCGTTACAACAGTACCACGGCCTGAGATTGAGAATACATCTTCAATTGGAAGGATGAACGGCTTGTCGATTGCACGCTCTGGCTCTGGGATGTATGAATCAAGCGCTTCACCAAGCTCGATGATTTTCTTTTCCCACTCTGCGTCGCCTTCAAGCGCTTTAAGAGCTGAACCTTGGATAACTGGTAGGTCATCACCTGGGAATTCGTATTCGTTAAGAAGTTCACGAACTTCCATTTCTACTAGCTCTAGAAGCTCTTCATCATCAACCATGTCACACTTGTTCATGAATACGATGATGTAAGGGATACCAACCTGACGACCAAGTAGGATGTGCTCACGAGTCTGTGGCATAGGGCCATCAGTCGCCGCTACTACTAGGATACCACCGTCCATCTGAGCAGCACCAGTGATCATGTTTTTAACGTAATCAGCGTGTCCTGGGCAGTCTACGTGTGCGTAGTGACGAGTAGGAGTATCGTACTCTACGTGTGAAGTAGAGATGGTGATACCACGCGCTTTCTCTTCAGGTGCGTTATCGATTTGATCGAACGCCTGAGCAGAACCGCCGTAAGTTTTAGAAAGAACTGTAGTGATAGCTGCAGTTAGCGTAGTTTTACCATGGTCAACGTGGCCGATTGTACCCACGTTTACGTGGGGTTTCGTACGTTCAAACTTTTCTTTTGCCATTTTTCTCGTTTCCTAAGTTAAAAGTCCGACCCACCAATAGACCGGACCGAACCTTCATTTAGATTAAATTCTAGATTCAATAATAGCCTGCGCCACATTGTTAGGCGCCTCAGAATAATTGAAGAACTCCATTGAGTATGAAGCACGACCTTGTGTTTGTGAACGCAAATCAGTTGCGTAGCCAAACATTTCTGAAAGCGGCACTTTTGCACGTATTATTTTAACACCTGCTACGCCATCTTCCATACCTTCGATCATGCCGCGACGACGATTTAAGTCACCGACTACATCACCCATCCAGTCTTCTGGAGTAGTCACTTCAACTTTCATTGTGGGTTCAAGTAACACCGGATTTGCTTCTGCGGCGCCTTTTTTGAAACCCATAGAGCCGGCGATCTTAAACGCCATTTCAGAAGAGTCAACATCGTGGTATGAACCATCAAACAAAGTAACCTTCACGTCAAGTACCGGATACCCTGCAAGAACACCACTTCGCATCTGCTCCTGAATTCCTTTATCGACCGCTGGGATGAACTCTTTTGGTACAACTCCACCGACGATTTCGTTCACAAATTCGTAGCCTGAACCTTCTTCCTGAGGCTCAATGCGCAACCATACATGACCAAATTGGCCACGGCCGCCTGACTGACGAACGAACTTCCCTTCAACTTCAACAGATTTACGAAGGGTTTCGCGATAAGCAACCTGTGGGTTACCTACGTTACATTCAACTTTGAATTCACGCTTCATGCGGTCGACAATGATATCTAGGTGAAGTTCACCCATACCTGAGATTATCGTCTGCCCTGTCTCATCGTCAGTTTTCACTTTGAACGACGGGTCTTCCGCTGCAAGTTTACCTAGGGCAATGCCCATTTTTTCTTGGTCAGCCTGAGACTTTGGCTCTACCGCAATTGAAATAACTGGGTCAGGAAACTCCATGCGCTCCAACGTAATAACGTTATTAGGGTCGCAAAGGGTATCACCCGTGGTTACATCTTTAAGGCCGATGGCCGCTGCAATATCACCTGCGCGTACTTCTTTAAGCTCTTCACGGTCTTTTGCGTGCATCTGCACGATACGACCGAAGCGCTCGCGTTTACCTTTCACCGGGTTGTATACAGTATCACCCGTATTTACGACACCTGAATAGCAACGGAAGAAGGTTAACGTACCTACAAATGGGTCAGTCGCTATTTTAAATGCTAGTGCTGAGAATGGCTCGTCGTCGCTTGAATGACGCTCTGCTTCTGTCTCGTCTTTATCGTCAAGTACACCGGTAATGGCCTTAACTTCAGTAGGAGACGGAAGATATTGAATAACAGAGTCGAGTACTGCCTGAACACCTTTGTTTTTGAAGGCGCTGCCACAAGTGGCAAGAACAATTTCGTTGTTCAGTGTACGCGTACGAAGGCCTAAACGGATTTCTTCTTCGGTCAGTTCTTCACCTTCCAAGTACTTATCCATCAGCTCATCAGATGCTTCTGCTGCCGCTTCGATCATCTCGGTGCGGTACTGCTCAGCCGTATCTAAATATTCAGCCGGAATGTCTTCATAGGTAAATGTCATACCCATGTCTTCTTCATTCCAGTTTATGGCTTTCATCTTCACAAGGTCGATGACGCCATGGAAATTCTCTTCAGCGCCCATGTTGATTTGAATCGGAACACAGTTTGCGCCTAAACGTTTGCGGATTTGACCCACAACACGTTCAAAATCAGCGCCAGCCCGGTCCATTTTATTAACGAACACAAGGCGTGGCACTTCATATTTGTCAGCCTGTCGCCAGACTGTCTCTGATTGAGGTTCTACCCCAGAAGACCCACAGAAAACTACAACTGCACCGTCTAGCACACGCAATGAACGCTCTACTTCGATAGTAAAGTCTACGTGCCCAGGGGTGTCGATGATGTTAATTCTGTGCTGATCGAACTGTTGCTCCATACCAGACCAGAAACAAGTTGTCGCAGCAGACGTGATAGTAATACCACGCTCCTGCTCTTGCTCCATCCAGTCCATGGTAGCAGCACCATCGTGCACTTCACCGATTTTGTGAGACAGTCCTGTATAAAACAGAACACGCTCTGTGGTCGTGGTTTTACCCGCGTCCACGTGAGCCACAATACCAATATTGCGATAACGCTCAATCGAGGTCTTACGAGGCATAAATCTCTCTCAGTTAAATAACGTTGATTACCAACGGTAGTGAGCAAACGCTTTGTTTGCTTCGGCCATGCGGTGAACGTCTTCACGTTTCTTAACCGCTGAACCTTTGTTGTCTGCTGCGTCTAACATCTCAGCCGCTAGGCGTTGTGCCATAGACTTTTCGCCACGTTTACGTGCAGCTTCTACCATCCAACGCATACCTAGCGCGTTACGACGAACTGGACGTACTTCAACTGGAACCTGATAAGTTGAACCACCAACACGACGAGACTTAACCTCTACTGTTGGGCGGATGTTATCAAGCGCTTCCTCGAAGATATCTAGGTGTGCTTTGCCGGTTTTTTCAGCAACAATATCAAGCGCACCGTAAACGATTCTTTCAGCGACTGACTTTTTGCCGTCGAGCATTACGACATTCATGAATTTCGCAAGCAGTTGTGAACCAAATTTTGGCTCTGGTAGGATTTTACGTTGACCTACGACTCTTCTTCTTGGCATTTTCTATTCTCCGTATGAATTCAGGGAAAACCCAAAACTCTTAAACTTCAGTTTGGCCTTACTAACGGAGAACCGTTATGACTTAGGCTTCTTCGCGCCGTACTTAGAACGGGCTTGTTTACGATCGTTTACACCTGCGCAGTCAAGAGTACCGCGAACTGTGTGATAACGAACACCTGGTAGATCTTTAACACGACCACCACGGATAAGTACTACACTGTGCTCTTGTAGGTTGTGACCTTCACCACCGATGTATGAAGAAACTTCAAAACCGTTAGTTAGACGTACACGACATACTTTACGTAGTGCAGAGTTTGGTTTCTTAGGCGTAGTAGTATATACACGAGTACATACACCACGTCTTTGTGGACAAGCTTGTAGAGCAGCTACGTTGCTTTTTTCAACGGGCTTTCTACGCGGCTTGCGCACTAACTGGTTAACTGTTGCCATTAACTAGCTCCTGATTAAAAACTACGAAAACCCAATCACTGCGACTGGGTCCATATTAATGCGATTAATCTATTAATCGCTCTTCTTTGTGAACATTGTGCTCGTCAATATTCACTGAGCGCTGATACGAAAAACCGCGACCGTTTATCGAGCCATTTGATGGCTATCCAAAATCGGGTCGCGGAATATTAAAGATCATCGCTCTGACTGTCAAGGTGTACAAAGCTTAAGCAGTTAATTTATCTGCAATCTGTCAGCCTGACATGCCAATTTGTTAGGAGTACGTTAACGTACCCCTATGATCTTGCCTTATTCGGCAGTATCTTCGTCTGCACCGGCATTAAGCGCTTCGGTTAGTGCCTGTTCTGCATCAGCGGCAGATACCGACATTTCTTCGATTTGCTCTTTGCGACGTTGTGCGCGGCGTTCGTGGTAAGCGAAACCGGTACCCGCTGGAATGAGTCGACCAACGATTACGTTTTCTTTCAGACCGCGTAGGTCATCTTCTTTACCTTGAACCGCAGCTTCAGTTAGCACACGGGTTGTTTCTTGGAACGATGCTGCTGAGATAAATGACTCAGTAGACAGTGACGCTTTAGTGATACCAAGCAGCTGTGTTTCGTACTGCGCTGGAATCTTACCGAGTTTTTCAATTTCACGGTTCGCCACTTTAACGTTCGATACTTCAACCTGTTCGCCTTCAAGGAACTGCGTATCGCCAGGACTAGTGATAACACACTTACGTAGCATCTGACGGATAACTACTTCGATGTGTTTATCGTTAATCTTAACACCCTGTAGACGGTATACTTCCTGAACTTCGTTCACGATGTAGTTTGCTACTGCTGAGATACCACGTAGACGCAGGATATCGTGTGGAGACTCTGGACCGTCGGCGATAACTTCGCCTTTTTCCACTTTCTCACCTTCGAACACGTTAAGCTGACGCCACTTAGGAATCATCTCTTCGTATGCATCACCTTCAGCTGGTGTAATTACAAGACGCTTCTTACCTTTGGTCTCTTTACCGAAGCCGATAGTACCTGAGATTTCTGCAAGAATTGCAGGCTCTTTAGGCTTACGTGCTTCAAATAAGTCCGCAACGCGCGGTAGACCACCGGTGATATCACGAGTCTTCGAGCTTTCCTGAGGAATACGTGCAAGCACGTCACCTTCGTTAGCTACTTTGCCTTCTTTCGCTTCAATCGTTGTGAAGCTTGGAAGACGAATTTCTTGAAGACCGAACTCGTCGCTTTCAAGAATTAGCTTAGGCTCTTTAGAGTTAACTTTAGCAAGGTCTTTAACAACGATACGGGTTAGACCAGTAAGCTCGTCCTGCTGCATCTCTGTGTTAGAGTCATCAATGTCTGCGAAGCTAATCTTAGCTGCACGTTCAGTGATGATTGGGTGACTATGCGGATCCCAATTAGCAACAACGTCGCCAGCTGCAATAGTTGCACCGTCATCCACGCTAAGTACAGCACCGTATGGTACTTTATAGCGCTCTTTCTCACGGCCTTGCTCATCGATAACAGTAAGTTCTGTTGAACGAGAAACGATAACCACTTTGCCGTCAGAGTTACGTACGAACTTCGCGTTGTGTAGCTTAAGGCTACCCGCAGTTTTAACTTGTACGCTGTTTTCTGCTGATGCTCTTGATGCCGCACCACCGATGTGGAACGTACGCATGGTAAGCTGTGTACCTGGCTCACCGATTGATTGTGCTGCAATAACACCAACCGATTCACCGCTACCGACCATGTGGCCGCGTGCAAGGTCACGACCGTAACACTTAGCACAAACACCGAAGTCGTTGTCACACGTGATAACAGAGCGTACTTGGATTTGGTCAACAGAGTTGGCTTCAAGCATGTCTACTAGCGCTTCGTCTAATAGTACATTACGCTCTACCAATACTTCATCAGTACCAGGCTTAATAACATCTTCAGCAACTACACGACCTAGTACACGCTCGCGAAGTGGTTCAACAACGTCACCACCTTCGATTAGTGGTGTCATTTGAACACCTTCGAACGTGCCACAGTCGTCGTTAGTGATTACCAAGTCCTGTGCAACGTCTACTAGACGACGTGTTAGGTAACCCGAGTTAGCTGTCTTAAGTGCGGTATCCGCTAGACCTTTACGCGCACCGTGAGTTGAGATGAAGTACTGTAGTACGTTCAGACCTTCACGGAAGTTCGCCGTAATTGGGGTTTCGATGATTGAGCCATCTGGCTTAGCCATCAGACCACGCATACCTGCTAGCTGACGAATCTGAGCGGCACTACCACGAGCACCCGAGTCGGCCATCATGTAAACAGAGTTAAATGATTGCTGCTCTTCTTCTTCGCCATCGCGGTTAATTACGATGTCAGTCTTAAGGTTATCCATCATGGCCTTAGCAACTTTTTCGTTGGCATTTGACCAGATATCGATAACTTTGTTGTAACGCTCACCCGCGGTAACAAGACCGTTTTGGAACTGTTCCTGAATTTCGATAACTTCTGCTTCTGCCGCGTCGATGATTTCTTTCTTAGCAGCAGGGATTACCATATCGTCGATACCAACTGACGCACCCGCGATCATCGCGTAGTGGAAACCGGTATACATGATTTGGTCAGCAGCAATTACTGTATCTTTCAAGCCTAGCGTACGGTAGCAAGCATTCAATAGTCTTGAAATCTGCTTTTTACCCATGGCTTGGTTGATGATTTCAAACGGTAGACCCTTTGGAAGGATCAATGAGAAAATTGCACGACCAACAGTAGTGTCAGTAAGCGTTACTTTCTCAGTTTTGTTGCCATCTTCATCGATGTCGTACTCAGTAATACGTACTTTAACGCGTGAGTGAAGCTCCGCATTACCTGTACGGTATGCTTTTTCTGCTTCATTCGGGCTGGTAAATACCATGCCTTCGCCTAAGCCGTTTACTTTGTCACGCGTCAGGTAATAAAGACCTAATACAACGTCCTGTGAAGGTACGATGATTGGCTCACCGTTCGCTGGCGACAGGATGTTGTTCGTTGACATCATAAGTGCACGTGCTTCTAGCTGTGCTTCGATCGTCAACGGTACGTGTACCGCCATTTGGTCACCATCGAAGTCGGCGTTATACGCCGCACACACTAGCGGGTGAAGCTGAATCGCTTTACCTTCGATTAGTGTAGGTTCGAATGCTTGGATACCCAAACGGTGAAGTGTAGGTGCACGGTTAAGTAGTACCGGGTGTTCGCGGATAACGTCATCTAGTACGTCCCAAACCTCTGGTGCTTCGCGCTCTACAAGCTTCTTAGCAGCTTTAATTGTTGTCGCAAGACCACGACCTTCAAGCTTACCGTAGATAAACGGCTTAAATAGCTCTAGTGCCATCTTCTTAGGAAGACCACACTGGTGAAGACGTAGCGTTGGACCAACGGTAATTACAGAACGGCCAGAGTAGTCAACACGCTTACCAAGAAGGTTTTGACGGAAACGACCTTGCTTACCCTTGATCATGTCTGCAAGCGACTTAAGTGGACGCTTGTTAGAACCGGTAATCGCACGACCGCGACGTCCGTTATCTAGAAGCGCATCAACAGACTCTTGTAGCATACGCTTTTCGTTGCGTACGATAATGTCTGGAGCAGCTAGGTCTAGAAGACGCTTAAGACGGTTGTTACGGTTGATTACACGACGGTATAGGTCGTTAAGGTCAGACGTTGCAAAACGGCCGCCATCTAGTGGAACTAGAGGACGAAGGTCCGGTGGAAGTACAGGAAGAACCGTCATGATCATCCACTCTGGCTTGTTGCCAGACTGCTGGAATGACTCAAGCAACTTAAGACGCTTAGTAATTTTCTTACGCTTAGTTTCAGAGTTGATTGAAGGCAGCTCTTCACGCATAGCCGCAACATCTGCGTCTACGTCAAGTACTGTTAGAAGATCGAATACTGCTTCAGCACCCATCTTTGCATCAAACTCGTCACCGTGCTCTTCAAGTGCATCCAAGTATTCTTCTTCGTTAAGAAGTTGGCTGCGCTCAAGTGTCGTCATACCTGGCTCTGTAACCACGTATGATTCAAAGTAAAGTACACGTTCAATATCACGAAGTGTCATATCAAGCATAAGGCCGATACGAGACGGAAGTGATTTAAGGAACCAGATGTGTGCAACCGGGCTAGCTAGCTCGATGTGACCCATACGCTCACGACGTACTTTAGTCAGTGTAACTTCAACGCCACACTTCTCACAGATAACACCGCGGTGCTTAAGGCGCTTGTACTTACCGCAAAGACACTCGTAGTCTTTAACCGGACCAAAGATACGCGCACAGAACAGACCGTCACGCTCAGGCTTGAACGTACGGTAGTTAATTGTTTCAGGCTTTTTAACTTCACCGAATGACCATGAACGAATCATGTCAGGTGAAGACAGACCGATTCGAATATTATCGAATTCTTCGGTCTTGTTTTGTTGCTTTAGAAACTTTAATAAGTCTTTCACATTACTCTCCCAGCGGAGTCAGTCTCTAGAACCCGGCGCAAGCGCCGGGCCATCTCATAACATTACGCGGCGATTGCCGTATTACTTTTCTTCAAGCTCGATGTTGATACCCAACGAGCGAATTTCTTTAAGTAGTACGTTGAATGATTCTGGCATGCCAGGTTCCATTCTGTGGTCGCCATCGACGATGTTCTTGTACATCTTGGTACGGCCGTTAACGTCATCTGACTTAACAGTAAGCATTTCCTGAAGGGTATATGCTGCACCGTATGCTTCAAGTGCCCACACTTCCATCTCACCGAAGCGCTGACCACCAAACTGTGCTTTACCACCAAGAGGCTGCTGTGTAACAAGGCTGTAAGAACCCGTAGAACGCGCGTGCATCTTGTCGTCTACTAAGTGGTTCAGTTTCAGCATGTACATGTAACCAACCGTAACTGGACGCTCAAACTCGCGACCGGTACGACCGTCGAACAATGAAATCTGACCGCTTTCTGGAATATCAGCAAGCTTCAGCATTTCTTTGATTTCTGATTCACGAGCACCGTCGAATACAGGCGTTGCAATCGGAACACCCTTACGAAGGTTTTCTGCTAAGCGACGTACTTCGTGGTCTGTGAAGTTATCGATGTCAACTTCTTGGTGATTTTCACCAAGCTCGTACACCTTCTTCAAGAACTCACGCATTTCAGCCAGCTCACGCTGCTCTTTAATCATGCGATCAATCTTCACACCAAGACCGTGTGCAGCCATACCCAAGTGAGTTTCTAGGATCTGACCGATGTTCATACGAGACGGTACACCTAGTGGGTTAAGAACGATATCTACCGGCGTACCGTTAGCATCGTATGGCATGTCTTCTACAGGCTGGATAGTCGAGATAACACCTTTGTTACCGTGACGTCCGGCCATCTTGTCACCCGGTTGGATGTGACGCTTAACCGCAAGGTAAACCTTAACAATCTTAAGTACGCCAGGCGCTAGGTCATCACCTTGTGTGATCTTACGACGCTTAGTTTCAAACTTCTTATCGAAGTCAGCTTTAATTTCAGCGTGTTGATCAGCGATTTGGTCTAGCTCTAGCTGTGCATCTTCGCTGTTAAGTGCAATTTCAAACCACTTTTCACGCGGTAGGCTGTCAAGCTTAGCTTGGTCAACACCAGCACGTAGAAGCGCAGTTTGCGCACGGGCAAAGATACCGTCAGCAAGAATTTCGAACTCATCAGTAAGGTCTTTCTTAACCTGACGTAGCTGCATGTCTTCGATTTCTAGCGCGCGCTTGTCTTTCTCTACACCATCACGGGTAAATACTTGAACATCAATTACCGTACCGTGAACAGAGTTAGGTACACGTAGCGACGTATCTTTAACGTCAGACGCTTTCTCACCGAAGATTGCACGTAGTAGTTTCTCTTCTGGCGTAAGCTGAGTTTCACCTTTAGGTGTTACTTTACCTACTAGGATGTCACCGCCTTTCACTTCCGCACCAATGTAAACAACACCTGATTCATCAAGCTTGCTTAGTGCAGATTCACCCACGTTCGGGATATCAGAAGAAATTTCTTCTGGCCCAAGCTTAGTATCACGAGCGATACAGCTAAGCTCTTGAATGTGGATTGTAGTGAATCGGTCTTCCTGTGCTACACGCTCAGAAATAAGGATTGAATCCTCGAAGTTGTAACCATTCCACGGCATGAACGCGATACGCATGTTCTGACCAAGTGCAAGGTCACCTAAGTCTGTTGAAGGACCGTCAGCTAGCACGTCACCAGTAACAATCGGGTCACCAACACTACAGGTAGGCTTCTGATTGATACAAGTATTCTGGTTAGAACGCGTGTATTTAGTCAGGTTGTAGATATCGATACCCGCTTCACCTGGAAGCATTTCATCTTCGTCTACTTTAATTACGATACGGCTGGCATCAACATAGTCAACCACACCACCGCGCTTAGCAACTACAGTAACACCTGAGTCAACCGCGATAGTTCTTTCCATACCGGTACCAACTAGCGGCTTATCAGCGCGCAATGTAGGTACTGCCTGACGTTGCATGTTCGCACCCATAAGTGCACGGTTTGCATCATCGTGCTCTAGGAATGGAATAATGCTTGCCGCAATTGAAACGATTTGCTGTGGTGAAACGTCCATGTATTTGATGTCTTCAGTTGGCATCAAAGTAGTTTCACCGCGGTGACGACATGGAATTAGGTCGTCTACCAACTCGCCATTCTCAGTCAGCGCAATGTTAGCCTGAGCGATTGCGAATTGACCTTCTTCAATTGCAGATAAGTAATCGATTTCGTCTGTTACCACACCGTCAACAATACGACGGAAAGGCGTTTCTAAGAAACCGAAGTCATTGGTACGCGCGAAGCTTGCCAATGAGTTAATTAGACCGATGTTCGGGCCTTCCGGCGTTTCGATTGGACATAGACGACCGTAGTGAGTCGGGTGTACGTCTCGAACCTCGAAGCCTGCACGTTCACGTGTAAGACCACCCGGGCCTAATGCAGAAATACGACGCTTGTGCGTTACTTCTGATAGCGGGTTGTTTTGGTCCATGAACTGAGAAAGCTGAGATGAACCGAAGAACTCTTTAACCGCAGCCGAGATAGGCTTAGCGTTGATTAGGTCCTGTGGCATTACGTTGTCTAGATCGCCTAAGCTTAGACGCTCTTTAACTGCACGCTCTACACGTACAAGACCAACGCGGAATTGGTTCTCTGCCATTTCACCAACAGAACGGATACGACGGTTACCTAGGTGATCGATATCATCGACTTCGTCTTTACCGTCACGAATCATTATTAGCTGCTTCATTACAGAAATAATGTCTTCTTTATCTAGTGTGCCTGAACCAATAAGTTCTTCACGACCTAAACGGCGGTTGAACTTCATGCGGCCAACAGAAGATAAGTCGTAACGTTCATCTGAGAAGAACAAGTTATCGAACAAGGTTTCTGCTGCGTCTTTTGTTGGTGGCTCACCAGGACGCATCATACGGTAAATTTCAACGAGCGCTTCTAAGCGATTAGTTGAAGAGTCGATACGCAGTGTATCTGAGATATATGAACCGTGATCGAGTTCGTTAATGTAAAGCGTTTCGAATTCTTTGATGCCCGCTTGGCTAAGTGCCGCTAGGTTTTCAAGGGTTAGTTCTTCGTTCGCGCTTACAATAACTTCGCCAGTGTCTTCGTTTACGTAAGTAGCGGCGTATACGCGGCCAATTAGGTAATCTGCTGGAACTTCAAGCTCATTAAGACCCGCTTTCTCTAGCGCACGTGTATGACGCGCTGAGATACGACGACCGGTTTCAACAACCACATTGCCTTCGCCATCGATAATGTCAAATGCAGCCGTTTCACCACGTAGGCGATCTGCCACCACTTCCATCATCAACTTGTCTTTATCAATACGTACATTAACTTTGTCGAAGAAAGTATCTAGGATTTCTTCAGACGTCATTTCAAGTGCGCGTAAAATAATCGTTGCAGGCAACTTACGACGACGGTCGATACGTACAAATAGGTTATCTTTCGGGTCAAACTCAAAGTCTAACCACGAACCACGGTAAGGAATTACACGTGCGTTATATAGCACTTTACCTGACGAGTGGGTTTTACCTTTGTCGTGATCAAAGAATACACCAGGTGAACGGTGTAGCTGTGACACGATAACACGCTCAGTACCATTGATAACGAACGTACCGTTCTCTGTCATCAATGGGATCTCGCCCATGTACACTTCTTGTTCTTTAATATCTTTTACGGTACCTGGGGCAGCGTCTTTATCGAACAACACTAACCGTAGTTTTACTCTTAATGGAGCAGAGAAAGTTACGCCACGAATTTGACATTCTTTAACGTCGAAAACTGGCTCTCCCAGGCGGTAGCTTACATACTGAAGCTCTGAACTACCTGAGTAGCTTTTAATTGGAAAAACGGAACGAAATGCTGCTTCCAAACCGTATTGAGCTTCCGGATCGGTCTCAATAAACTTTTTGAAAGAATCAAGCTGAATTGAAAGAAGGTATGGAATTTCCAATACCTGTGGGCGTTTGCCAAAATCCTTACGGATACGTTTCTTTTCGCTATAAGAGTAAACCATGGGTTCCTCAGCCTGCTGATTTATGACCCAACCTGCTGCAAAATGCTTTAAAACGCGTGCTATGGGCTAAAAGCTGCGTTTCAAATGGCGCACTAAGCAACAAACTTCCACAACCCTTTTTCGGGCAGATACACCAGCATACAACAAAATTTAACCAATTATTAGTTAACTTGTTGGATTTTTATGCTTTTTATGGGTATTTCCGAATGGCGCTTTAAGTAGTGTAACCAAGGGTTAGTTTCTACACACTATACAGCGCAAAAAGGCTGGTGGTTCAAAAAACCACCAGCCTTGCCGTCTCAGGCAATAATCTGACTACGTCAGATTACTTGATTTCTACTTCTGCACCAGCTTCTTCAAGCTCTTTCTTAAGTGCTTCAGCTTCATCTTTGCTTACGCCTTCTTTGATAGCTTTAGGAGCAGACTCAACTACTTCTTTAGCTTCTTTAAGACCTAGGCCAGTCGCGCCGCGAACTGCTTTGATAACTGCAACTTTGTTGCCACCGAATGAAGTCATTACAACGTCGAATTCAGTCTTTTCTTCTGCAGCAGCAGCGTCGCCGCCAGCAGCTGGACCAGCAACAGCAACAGCAGCTGCAGCAGATACGTTGAATTTCTCTTCAGCCGCTTCAATTAGTTCTACCAGTTCCATTACCGGCATTTCAGCGATTGCGTTTAAGATATCTTCTTTAGTTAGAGCCATGTTCTCTAAACTCCTGGGTATAAAATGTTAAAAAAATCAATATGCCAAAAACGCCAATTACTTGGTGTCTTTGACCGCCGCCAATACGCGCACAAACTTGCCAGGAACTTCGTTGATTGTTTGAACGAATTTCCCAACTGGTGCTTTGAAGGTTGCAAGTAGTTTCGCAAGCGCTTCGTCGCGGGTAGGTAGAGCTGCAACTGCGTCCAATTTCTCTGGACCAAGAAGACCACTACCAATTGAAAGTGCAGTAACTTTAAGCTTATCGTTAGTCTTACCGAAGTCTTTGAAAAGACGTGCCGCACCGCCTGGTGCGTCGATAGAGAAACCATAGATAAGCGGACCAGTTAAGGCGCTGTCTAAGTCTGCAAATTGACTGTCTGCTAGAGCACGCTTCGCAAGAGTATTACGTACAACTTTAAGGTATACGCCTTGCTCACGAGCTTTAACACGTAGCTCAGTCAGATCGCTAACTTCCATCCCACGGTATTCAGCAACGGCTACGGATAGAGCGCGAGACGCAACTTCAGAAACTTCTGCTACGATCTCTTTTTTTGCTGCTAAACCTAGTGCCACTGAGTTCACCTCTTTGTATCTGACCTTGTTCGTAGTTACCTACTTGCGCGGTCAGGGTTCACAGATTGATACCAACCCTCATGGTCGATACCGCTCTACGGTGTTTGTTACCCCAGAGAGTCTGAGTCAAACCACCGTCTGCGCAGGTTGTTCTATTAAGCAGTGTGTTGACTGTGAAAGTTCTCTTACCTCTTTCACCACACCGCACCTGCGGTCTAGGACGGGAGCTGCTTATTAGCACTGCTAATTGTCACAGCTCCAACCCATAACCTTTAAGAGATTTCGATGAGCCTAAGCTCAGCGAAATTAAAGACCTACAGAAGCCTTATCAAGAGCAACACCAGCACCCATTGTCGTGCTTAGGCTGATCTTCTTGATGTATGTACCTTTAGCTGAAGAAGGCTTAGCTTTCTTCAATGCTTCAAGTAGCGCTTCAAGGTTTTCTTGAATTTGGTTCGCTTCGAACGCAATCTTACCGATGCTAGCGTGGATGATACCGTTCTTATCGTTACGGTAGCGTACCTGACCAGCTTTAGCGTTCTTAACTGCCGTTGCAACGTCAGGCGTTACAGTGCCAGTTTTAGGGTTAGGCATAAGGCCACGTGGACCTAAGATTTGACCTAGTTGACCAACAACACGCATCGCGTCTGGGCTAGCAACTACTACGTCAAAGTTCATTTCGCCTTTCTTAACTTGCTCAGCTAAGTCGTCCATGCCAACGATGTCCGCACCCGCTTCTTTCGCTGCTTCAGCATTTGCACCTTGAGTGAATACTGCAACGCGAACGTCTTTACCAGTACCGTTTGGTAGTACAGTTGCACCACGAACGTTTTGGTCAGATTTCTTCGCATCGATACCAAGGTTAACAGATACGTCAACGCTTTCTGCGAACTTAGCTGTTGCTAGTTCTTTAAGAAGCGCTACTGCTTCGTTGATTTCGTACTCTTTAGTAGAGTCAACTTTGTCGCGTACTAGGCGAGCACGTTTAGTTAATTTAGCCATTCGATTAGTCCTCTACGTTCAAGCCCATTGAGCGAGCAGAACCCGCGATAGTGCGTACCGCTGCATCTAGATCAGCTGCAGTAAGGTCTGGCTCTTTAGTTTTAGCGATCTCTTCCAACTGAGCGCGAGTAACAGTACCCACTTTTTCAGTGTTAGGACGGCCAGAACCACTCTTGATGCCCGCTGCTTTCTTAAGCAGGTAAGACGCAGGAGGAGTCTTAGTTTCGAATGTGAAAGAGCGATCTTCGTATACCGTAATTTCTACTGGTACCGGAGCGCCTTTCTCAAGACTTTCTGTTTTCGCGTTGAAAGCCTTACAGAATTCCATGATGTTCACACCGTGCTGACCTAGTGCAGGACCAACCGGTGGACTTGGGTTAGCAGCGCCAGCTGCAACCTGAAGCTTAATAATACCGCTTACTTTTTTAGCCATTTTACATGCTCTCTTGTTTGGGTCTAACGCCTCGCAAATACAGAGATTATTTGCTCAATCGGCTTCCCGTTTCCGTTTAAAAGGGCGCGCATTATATAAGGTGATTAATTACTATGCAAGGGCTATTTAGAATAAAAAACCATCGAAAGGTCAGTATTTTTTCTTTTTTAAATAGGTCAAAGTTTTTAACGCGTTAACACGCAAACATATAGACGAAACATCAAATTTGGAGAAATATAAATGGAGTTACTCACGCAAGAAGAACTGAGCCAAGTTTCAGGTGGTGATGGCTGGGACGTTGCCTCCGGAGGCTTAACTGGTGGCGGCATTGGAGCGACTGGCGTTGGCTTTGCGGTAGCAGTCGGATTTACTGTGACCTTTCCTGTTGCTGTAGGCGCAATTGCTACAGGCGCTGCCCTAGGAGCTGCATGGGAGTATTTTACTGATGATGAATAATCCGTTATTACTCACCGAAGAGCAAATCGACACTGTCTCTGGAGGCAATATTTCACAAGCCGCTTTTGAAGGAGGTTTGGAAGGCGCTGCTACAGGTGCAGGTATAGGTGCTGCACTTGGTGCTTATGCTGGCCCTTTCGGTGCACTATTAGGCGGCCTTATCGGAACTGGTGTCGGTACTATTGTTGGAGCAGCCGATGCAATATCAGATTACAATGAAACGTTGGATGAATAAGTGAAATTAACACCGTTAGCAAGGCTTTACATGGCATGTGCCATGTTGGGCCTTTTTTCTTTTAGTGCGTTTATTGCAAATAACCACCTATTACTTTTATTCCATCAAGTTTGCATTGGAATTATTTTTTGGGTTCTTTTGCTTAGGCCCAAGCTTAAAACTAGCAAACTCGTCACGAAAAAAATTAAGCAGGTAGTAGTATCCACTTTTTCATTTATCACAACACTCACTATTGGAGGGGTCGTAAATCAGAGCTATAAATGGCTCGTGGTTATTGCCGCTGTCGGAGTTTCAATCTGGCTTTATACCCTTCTTGAAAAGAATCGAATAAGTTATAAAGAGTAGTCGCAGTGACATCGTTTTTAATATGGTTTTTTGGGACAGGGTTAGTTAACTACGCGCTTAAAAAGTTTTGCAGAGTAGGTTTTTGGGCGTCGTGTGCTGATACCAAGAGATTTGCACAATGTTATGGCCACATTTTGCAGTATTTATTTGTTTTTACCTCGATGCTGCTAGCCATGTTGTTCGTAATTTAAGGTTCAATTGAACGTACATTGCCTATCGTGCCCCCAAATTCCAGGCATAAAAAAAGACGGTCAAACCGTCTTTTTTTGAATATTTATAAAAGTTTAGCCTTTTTCTACCTGACCAAATTCTAGGTCTACTGGTGTAGAACGACCGAAGATAAGTACCGATACTTTTACGCGGCTCTTTTCGTAGTCTACTTCTTCTACCACACCATTGAAGTCGGCAAAAGGACCGTCGGTAACGCGAACCACTTCGCCTGGCTCGAACAATGTTTTCGGTCTTGGCTTATCAACGTTTTCTTCAAGACGATTTAGGATAGCGTCTGCTTCTTTCTGCGTAATTGGCATAGGACGGTCAGAGGTGCCGCCGATGAAACCTAGTACGCGAGGTACGCTTTTCACTAAGTGCCACGACTCTTCGGTCATCGCCATTTCTACCAATACATAACCCGGGTAGAACTTACGCTCAGATTTACGCTTTTGACCTGCACGCATTTCAACAACTTCTTCAGTAGGTACTAATACCTGCCCAAAGTAGTCTTCCATGTTGTGCATTTTAATGTATTCAAGCAACGTCTTTTTAACGCGAGCTTCGTATTGCGAATAGGCTTGTACTACGTACCATCTTTTCTTTACTGCTTCTTCTTCAGACATACGTTTATGCTCCTATTCCAGTAATAAAGCCAACTACACGAACGATGATGCCGTCTAGTCCCCATAAAATTAGTGCCATAACTAACGTCGCTGCAAGTACGATAAGGGTAGTTTGGTTCGCCTCTTGACGGGTTGGCCATACTACTTTGCGAACTTCTGTGCGAGACTCTTTAGCAAAGCTCAAGAAGGTACTACCTTTTTCAGTCGTTGCCGCGATGAAACCAGCTATACCAACAACTACAACAATCGCGATGGCACGGTATAGTACCGAAATCTCACCGTACATTGTATTAGCGGTTACTAAACCGGCAAGTAGTGCAAAAACCACTACCCATTTAAACATGTCCAACGCATTGGACTGATTTTCCGTCTTTTCGCTCATGTTACGATCCTAGCACTACAGCGTCGTTGTTTTACGCGCTTTTTGAAGGCGCAATTTAAAATTCGTAGATTAAGTAAATTTGGCAGGGGTGGAGGGACTCGAACCCCCAACCATCGGTTTTGGAGACCGCTGTTCTACCAATTCGAACTACACCCCTGTGGTGTCTAAAAGACAAAATTTACTTACACTGCCCTTGGGAGTTGTGCGTCTTTTCTAAGGAAAGTGCGGTATCGCAAGGGAGGGACGCGTATTATACTTAACCACTTTCAAGATACAAGCGGTTTATCTCTCCCATCTGCGATTGCTTTCTATTTAGAATGTCACCTATTCAACGCCAATGAAACCGCCCGTTTGATGTGCCCATAGCTTGGCATAAATACCGTTGTGTGCGATAAGCTCCGCGTGCGTCCCCTGCTCTACAATACTGCCTTTATCTAGCACAAGAAGCCTGTCCATTTGCGCTATGGTCGATAAACGGTGGGCAATGGCGAGAACCGTTTTGCCTTCCATTACTTTATCTAAGCACGCTTGAATGGCAGCCTCTACCTCTGAATCAAGCGCCGAGGTCGCCTCGTCAAGTACCAACACTGGCGCATCTTTTAACAACACGCGGGCGATAGCAATACGCTGACGTTGACCTCCTGAAAGCTTCACGCCGCGTTCCCCCACATGGGCGTCGTACCCTGTTCTTCCGTAGCTATCGGTAAGGGTAAGAATAAAGTCGTGTGCTTCGGCCTGTTTGGCTGCGCGAATCATATCCTCTTCCGTCGCATCAGTACGGCCATATAAAATATTATCTCGTACCGAACGGTGCATTAGGGAGGTGTCTTGGGTCACCATGCTAATTTTGGCGCGTAGGGTTTCTTGCCCGACGTCGGTAATGTCTTGCCCATCAATAATAATACGGCCGCTTTGGGTGTCGTAAAAACGCATAAGCAAATTAACCAAGGTCGATTTACCCGCCCCAGAGCGCCCTACTAAGCCCACTTTTTCGCCTGGCTTAATGGTCAAGTCTAAATTGGTAAAAACATCAATTGGCTTATCGTCTGCGCCCGAGTATGAGAAGTCCACATCATCAAACTTGATACCACCACCGTTGACTTGTAACGCGTCGGCCTTAGGCTTGTCTTTTACGGCGATAGGTTGTGCCAAGGTATTCATGCCGTCCTGCACTGTGCCTAAGTTTTCAAATAACCCAGAGACTTCCCACATCACCCAATGCGACATACCGTTCAGTCGTAAACAAAGGCTAATAGCAATAGCAATGTCGCCAGGGCTTGCGATATTTTCCATCCATAGATACACAGATAATGCACCTATGGTAAAAATGAGAATAGCGTTAGCCATTTCCACACAGAATTCTAATACCGTCACTAAACGCATTTGCGGGTAAACGGTTTGCAGAAAACCATCCATGCTTTCTTTGGCATAGTCGGCCTCTCGGCGGCTATGAGAAAACAGTTTGACGGTAGTGATATTGGTGTAGCTATCCACAATACGCCCTGTCATTAGCGAGCGTGCATCGGCCTGCTTTTGAGACACTTCTTTTAGTTTGGGTACCAATACCTTCAAAATACCAATATAGACAAAAAACCATACAATAAGCGGCATGGCTAAACGCCAGTCTGTACTAAAAATGAGTACCACCATCGAGATAAAGTACACGCTGATATACACCAACAGGTCGAGCACCTTGGTCACGGTTTCTCGCACCGATAGCGCGGTTTGCATGACTTTGGTGGCCACACGCCCTGCAAATTCATCGTGAAAGAAGGTTAAGCTTTGCCCCAGTAAATACCGATGGGCTTGCCATCTAATTCGCATGGGGTAGTTACCCATTAAAGACTGACGGGAAAATAGGGAGCGAAGCAATATAAACAGGGGAATAAGAACAAGTACCGTAACCCCCATCCCAATAAGCGTAAACTTTTGGTCAGCCAAAAATGTCTCGCGATTTTGCTCGGAAAACCAGTCTACAAGCTGCCCTAGAAAGCCAAACAGTGCCACTTCTAGCATGGCAACGATTGCACTGAGCACGGAAACAGTAAGGATCACGCCCCACATGCCTTGAGTATAATACTTACAAAAAGCCACTAAGCCCTTCGGCGGTTGACTAGGAGACGTATCAGGAAAAGGCTGGGTAAGCTTTTCGAAAAATGAAAACATGTAGAACTCGATTTTAATTCAATGACAGGGCACGTTTACGTATGCCCCAAAATGCTGGGTCACAATTCTACACGATATAAGAGAAGGTGTTGAACTTTGCGGCGTATTTTCACCGCAAAGCCGGTTTAAAATTGCTTAATATTTATCGATATTGCAAGAACTCCGCGATAAAAAAGTTTTGCATTGGCCCATTTTACGCTGCACGCCCCATACGGATGAAGGCGGACAACGTGGCAAAAGGCTAACTGGGGTTTAATTCAGTCTTCGTAACCCAGCTTAGCAAGAATACTTTCTACTTTTTCAGAATGTTCGGCTTGCCATTGTTCAAGAGACATTGCGCTATCTTTGTCTGCGCGTTGTTTTGCTATTTCAAACGCGCCAAGTGCTTCTGCCTGCGGTATAACCGCAATCCCCTCTTCATCTGCAACAATAATATCTCCCCCTTCCACGGTTACGCCACCGCAAGATATTGGCTGATTCAGTGGCGAGATACATTTTTTCGCTCCCGGCTTAGGCACAACACCGCGGGCAAAAACAGGAAACGCATTGTCCCGTGTTTCAGCAATATCGCGAATGACGCCATCGATAACAAAACCTTTTATTCCGCGCGATTGCGCAATAGCACATACATTACCACCGGCTACAGCGAACTTATCGTCGGCTTCCACCACAATAATATCACCAGGACTTGCGCGATAGATGGCCGCATGAAGCATAAGATGGTCACCGGGCTCACACTTTACGGTGAATGCCGGCCCTGCAATGCGAGGCATATCTTCCCACAAAGGTTTTATCGCGTAATGCATGAACTGATTCCTTGGCAGCGCGTCGGCGTACTCGCAAGGTGATACGCTATCAAAAGGGGTATTGTGTAACTCCATAGCCGTTCCTTGAATGTTGTGATGAGGTCAGAACAAAAGCACTATAGCGAATTTAGCCTTACAAGTTGTTACAAGCTGTGTATTTTCACTATAAACACTTTTTCTATTACCACCGCCATGCTAAAAGTTAGCGAGTAAAAACAAAAAGCGTGTCCGTATCACTTTTGCTTTTCAGCAGAAGAAATAAAACGGGTTTCATCACACGCTAAGAACAATAAGCAGCGTTAATAACTGCTCAATAGAATTAAAAAAGGAAGCCCCATATGTTACGTAGCGTTTTAAGCTTAAGCGTGGCACTGGCCTTAACAGCTTGTAGCCCACAAAATTCATCAACAGAACAACAGTCACAAAGCGCGGCCACTGAAGAAGCCCAACAACAGCTTTCATCAGGTGTCATAAAAGAGAATATGGACCTGTCTGTTGACCCAGGTGATGACTTTTTCCGCTACGTAAACGGTAACTGGTTTGATAATTTTGAAATACCAGCAGATAAATCTAGCTATGGCGCGTTCGTTATTCTTCGCGACGAAGCGCAAGATCACGTTATGGATATCATTAAGTCCTCAGCCGAAGGCGACTTTAAAGCCGGAAGCGATGAGCAAAAAGTGGGTGACTTTTACCGTGCTTATATGGACATGGAAACGCGTAATGAGCTGGGTACCACGCCCCTTAAGCCAGAGCTTGCAAAAATAGACACCATTGAAGACTACACAGATTTGGCTGAATATTTTGCCTATGCGGCACGCTATGGATATGGTACACCCTTTAGCCTTACCCAGTACCCAGACCTTAAATCGCCAAAAGAATATCTAATGTATACATGGCAATCGGGCTTAGGGCTGCCCGAACGTGAGTACTATTTTAACGATGATGAATCATCACAAACTATCCGTGATGCCTACGTTAAACATATCCAAACCATGTTTGAATTAGCCGGTTTCGAAGCGCCTAAAGAAAGCGCTGATATGCTTTTCGCACTTGAGACTAAAATAGCTCAACTGCACATGAAAAAAGAGCAAGCCCGTAACTTTGCCGCCAACTACAATAAGCTAACCATTGAAGAGCTAAAAGCATTAATGCCTAAGTTCGACTGGGACGCTTATCTTGCCGAAGCTGACGTTAGCGACATTCCTTCATTAGGTATCTTGCAAAAAGACTATATGCAAAACATTGATGGTGTTATTGCAGAAACGTCGCTAAAAGATTGGAAGACCTTCCTTAAATGGGGCCTATTGAATGCTTCGGCCGGTCGCCTAAGCGCTGAATTAGATGAAGCAAACTTCAACTTTTACAGCAAAGTACTTCGCGGCGTAGAAGAACAGCAGCCACAGTGGCGCCGAGCGGTGAGTCTATCAAATGCCCACGTGGGCGAGCTTATTGGTAAGGTTTATGTGAAGCAGCATTTTCCACCAGCCGCGAAAGAACGCATGATGGAAATGGTAAATAACCTGATCTTGGCGTACAAAGAAAGTATTGAAAACCTTGACTGGATGACGGATGAAACCCGTGCCCAAGCCTTAGATAAGCTATCTAAGTTTACCGTAAAAATTGGTTACCCAGACCAGTGGAGAGATTATTCAGCCCTTACGGTTAAAGCCGGCGACTTGTTCGGAAACCTTAAGCGTTCTTCAGACGTACTTTACGAAGAAATGCTTAAGAAACAAGGCGGCCCAGTGTGGACCCATGAATGGGGAATGACACCGCAAACGGTTAATGCTTACTACAACCCGCCGCTAAACGAGATTGTATTTCCAGCCGCTATCCTTCAACCTCCGTTTTTCGATATGAACGCCGAAGATGCCGTTAACTACGGCGGTATTGGCGCGGTTATTGGTCACGAAATTGGTCACGGCTTCGACGATTCAGGCTCAACGTTCGACGGTGATGGCGTACTTAGAAACTGGTGGACTGATGAAGATCGCGGCGAGTTTGAAGCACGCACAGCAAACTTGGTTGAACAGTACAACCAATTTGAAGTTTTGCCTGATTTACACGTAAACGGTGAATATACGCTCGGTGAAAACATTGGCGACCTTGGCGGTATCAGTATCGCTTTAAAAGCTTATCATTTGTCGCTTGATGGTGAAGAAGCCCCTGAACTAGACGGCTTCACTGGCGAACAGCGTGTTTTCATTGGTTATGGACAAGTGTGGGCCAGCAAATACCGTGAGGAAGCCTTGCGCAGCCAAGTACAAACCGATACCCATTCACCTACGAAGTTCCGCACTAACGGTGCTGTTCGCAACGTACCTGAATTCTACGAAGCGTTTAACGTGACCGAAGACGATGCGTTGTATTTACCACCGGAAGAACGCGTGAAAATTTGGTAAGTCGAGCTGATTGAGTAGCGCACATAAAACACAATAGCTAAAGCCCCACGTTTGGTTCACCAAACTGGGGCTTTTTTTGTTGGGTAACGATAATCAAGTAGTAATAATTTACTGCGGCGCACGATACTGCTCAATGCCAACGCTTATTCATGCATTTTCACTGGCCAAGAGCCTGCGGCATTAATGAGACAATGAGGCTAAGACCTCAAGCGCTAAATCAACGTTTTCGAAAGGCACAAAAATGTGGTCGTGGTAATAAGCGGCTACCACATTGGCACTAATCCCCGCTTTTCCCAACGCCGAAGACATCGCTGCTGTCATCCCTACGGCTTCTAAACTTGAGTGCACTTCACAGGTTATACACCGATAACACCCTTCAAATTGCAGTTCCGCTTGCTTAGCTGCAGCTAACGGCAAGATAAGCGTAGTGCCCTCTCGTTCTTGAAACATGCCCTTCGCCGCTGAAACAAGCGTACTGGTCAACGTGTTAGCTGGTAAGGTCGTGAAAACATAATTTTCACTACTCGCTACAGGGTTTAAGTTTTTCAATAACACAGTCAAGTCTATTTCAGCGACCATAAGCACCTTGCCTTTTTAAAGTTGTCCTGCAGTCTTTAAAGCTTTCTTGCTCTAATACGCTTTCCTTTAATTTTGCCCTCTCTGAACTGCGTCATGGCTTTTTTCACGCTTCGCGTTTTCACCGCTACAAAACTCATGCTGTTCTGAACTTTAATTTTACCTAGGTCATCGCCGGGAATACCCGCATCTTTGGTCAACGCTCCGACTAAGTCACCAGGACGAAGCTTTTCTTTTTTACCGGCACTCAATGAAATACAAGTAAACTCGGGCTGGGTAATTTTGTTTTTATGAAAGCGTAGGCTTTGCGCCCCTTTTAGCGGAATATCACTTTCCTGTAGCACTTCTATTTTTCTTAGGAAATGCTCCTCTTCCTCACTTACCAGCGTTATGGCCATGCCTTTCGCCCCAGCTCGCGCTGTACGTCCTATACGGTGAATATGGGTTTCGGGCTCTTCGCTTACAGTGTAATTGATAACACAGGCAACATCGTCGATATCTAGTCCGCGAGCGGCTACATCGGTGGCAACTAGCACTTGCAGTGAGTCGCTGGCAAACTGCATTAACACTGAGGTTCTTTGGTGCTGCTCCATATCTCCCTGAAGCCCTTTAGCGCTAAAACCGTCTTCTATCAGTTCATCAACTACGTCATTTACCTGCGTTTTACGATTACAGAAAACAATGGCATTTTTAGGCTGATATTCCGTTAACACCGCTTTTAGTGCCTGCGTGCGGGTATGAGGCAATACGTTGTATCCCAGCTGAGTGATGGCAGGCTTATTCTCTTGAGACTCAACTTTGCAGGTTACCGGATTGTGCAGATATTGCTTAGCCACACGCTCTATTTGTTCAGTGAAAGTGGCAGAAAACAGCAGGGTTTGCACTTGCTTTGGCGTTTGACCAAAGATAATGCGTAGGTCATCCTCAAAGCCCATATCTAACATGCGATCGGCTTCATCTAACACACGCAGTTTTACCTTACGCAAATCTATACGGCGTTTTTCAACGTGATCCATTACGCGACCCGGCGTACCTACAATAATATGGGGACTATGTTTGAGAGACTGAATCTGCGGCCCCATCGGCTGACCACCACACAAGGTTGTCACCTTGATGTTACCTATATCTTTCGCCGCAGAGCGACACTGCTGCGCGACTTGTTCTGCAAGCTCACGAGTTGGGCACAACATTATCGCCTGAGTTGAGAAGTCATTAACTTCAATTTTTTCAAGCGCGGGGATCACGAAACAAAGCGTTTTACCACTCCCGGTTTGCGCTTGACCAATCACATCTTTGTCCTGTAAAGCTTCGGGAAGCGATTGGGCTTGAATAGGAGAAAGCTGGTGAATGCCTTGTGAGTCCAATGCCTTTGTGATGGCGGGATTTATATCTAATTGCTTTAGTGTTTCAACTGTCATTAATTTGGGTTCCAAAGGTGCACTTCATCCTGTTCGGTATGATGAACCTAGCGGTGTGGGTATAAAAGAGGGTTTATGCCCTAGTGGAGAGGTTCCCTAGGGCACGTGAAAAGACCAGAACTATGCTTGAAATGCCTTTTCTAATTTCCATTGTAGGGTTTGCCCCGCAAAAAATGGAACCATTTCGGTGCCATCAGCTAAGGTTACTTGTTCAGGCACTGTCCACGATTCTTTAACTAACGTCATTGTAGTCGTATTTCGCGCTAAACCATAAAAATCTGCGCCATAATGGCTCGCAAAACCTTCTAACTTATCTATTGCGCCTAGTTGCTCAAACACTTCGGCATAAAGCTCAATGGCCGACCATGCGCTGTAACAGCCTGCACACCCGCAAGCATTCTCTTTTTTGTGCTTCGCGTGCGGCGCTGAATCTGTACCTAAAAAGAATTTTTTATTGCCGCTTGCCACCATGTCGCGCAGCGCTTGTTGATGGGTATTGCGCTTAAGCACAGGTAAGCAGTAATTGTGCGGGCGTACGCCGCCAACTAATAAGTCGTTGCGATTTAAAAGCAAATGCTGTGGTGTAATGGTTGCCCCCACATACTCGCTCGCACCCGCCACAAAGCCTGCTGCGTCAGCCGTTGTAATATGCTCAAACACCACTTTCAGCTTCGGGAATGCCTCAACAATAGGCGCTAAATGCGTATCGATAAACACTTTCTCACGGTCAAAAATATCAATGTGATGTTCGGTCACTTCACCGTGAATAAGTAACAACAAGCCTTGTTCTTGCATGGCTTGAAACACAGGGTATAAAGCCTGAATACCTTTTACAGCGGCATCTGAGTTTGTGGTGGCGCCTGCTGGATAAAGCTTACACGCGGTAACGCCTGCCTGTTTTGCATCAATAATATCCTGCGGCGTGGTTTGATTCGTAAGAAACAGCGTCATAAGTGGCTCAAAGCTGCTCCCGTTTGGACGAGCCGCTTCAATACGCGACTTATAAGCCATTGCCATTTCGGCATTGACCACCGGCGGTACAAGGTTTGGCATAACAATAGCGCGCTGAAAACAACGCGCAGTCGCAGGGACCGTCTCTGCCAGCATTTCGTTATCGCGAAAGTGAAGGTGCCAGTCATCTGGCGTAGTAATGGTGAGGGTTTGCATGCCGAGTCTCTCTTAGTACCTAATCAAACAGCGTCTATGCGCGCAATAATAACACAATTAATTTATTGCGCGCAGAACAACTCGACTGAAAAAGCGCTATGCGTCTACTTGCCCATGCTCTACCCATATCAGCTTGCTTACGTCATATCCAGCCGCCGTGGCTTTCTCTAGTAGCTGAGCGCGAACGTTCTTCGATATTGAAGGCGTGCGCGCTAAAATCCACAAGTAATCTTTGTCAGGCCCAGTTATCAGTGCGTACTGATAGTCTTCTTTGTCTAGCGCCATAATGACGTAACTGGCGTAAAAGGGGCCAAAAAACGACACTTTAAGGTGCCCCGTTGTAGCTGACTCTACAAAGTATGCTTTGCCCTCGGCTTCATCCCACGTGCCGGCTTCTTTTGAATACCCACGATTGATAACCTTAACGCCCCCGTCGTCGCGCATGCTATAGGTTGCAGTGACTTCTGTTAGTCCTTCTTCAAAGCTATGGTCAAACCGGGCTATTTCATACCATTCCCCCAGATACCGAGGTAGTTCGAAGCCTTGAATGGGTTTAACTTTATCAGGTACGCCTGTGCATCCCGATAAGCCGGCAAGCAAAACGCTCATTAAGAACCCGACACCGATTTTCTTAAACATACACACTCTCCACTGCGATATAATACGGTTATAAACTGATAACGCTAAATTACCTGTTGTGATCTAAAACAATTTTACTGCACCATAAACACTTAGGTTAGCTGTCGAAGTACGAAATAAACTCATCTAATCTCGCTTCTATTATGGGATAGCCCATATTACATTGCCTAATATATTGGCAATGAGTGAATACGGGTACTAAGTGAGCTTAACGTCTTATCCATTTGCTGCCGTCTTACAAGGAGGAGAACAAATGAATGAACATTTCCCACATGCAAGCCGCTTGATTTATGGATGCATGGGCTTAGGGGGCGGTTGGAATAATTCGCCAGTTACTGAAGCCGATATTACACAAGCACGCTCGGTCATAGACACGGTTTTAGACCTCAACATCAACGTTTTTGACCACGCTGACATTTATACATTTGGAAAAGCAGAAATCGCTTTTGGCGAAGCGTTAAAAGCTGCACCTAGTTTAAGAGATAACATGATTATCCAATCTAAGTGTGCAATACGTTTTGACGATGATTTGGGACCAAAGCGCTACGATTTTTCGGCCAACCATATCCATAACTCTGTAGAGGGTATTCTTACCCGGCTTGGCATTGAGCAATTAGATACGTTGCTACTTCACCGTCCAGACCCTCTTATGGAGTTAGAAGAGGTGGCGGGCACACTTCAGCTACTTCAACAACAAGGGAAGATTAAGCACGTGGGCGTTTCGAACATGCACGGACACCAGATTAACTACCTTCAGTCTGCGCTCTCTACTCCTATTGTTGCCAATCAATTAGAGATGAGCCTTGGCTTTAGAGATTGGCTTGAGGATGGCATTACTACCAACAGCGCAGCTAACCGTAATACGGGTTATGCGCCAGGGACGCTTGAGTACTGCATGCTGAACAACGTACAACTTCAAGCATGGGGTAGCTTAGCCCAAGGAAAGTACACAGGTGCAAAGACAGAAAACAGCGAAGAACGTGCAACCGCTGACCTTGTTGCTCAACTTGCAAGTGAATACCAAACGACGGCCGAAGCGATTGTCTTATCGTGGCTTATGCGACACCCTGCTAACATTGCGCCGGTTTTAGGCAGTACCAATATCGAAAGAATTAAGGCGAGTCAAAAAGCCGTAGATGTTCATCTTAGCCGCGAACACTGGTACAAATTATTTGAAGTAGCGCGCGGACAAGAGATGCCGTAAACCTAAATACGCATATAAAGGATAAAAAATATGTTAAAAGGCTTTCACCATGTGGCCGTAATATGTAGCGACTATCCCCGCTCGAAAGCGTTTTACACCGACGTACTTGGCTTTACGGTAATTGATGAAAATTATCGAGAAGCCAGGCAGTCTTATAAGTGCGACCTTGCATTACCTGACGGTAGTCAGATTGAACTATTTTCGTTCCCTGATGCGCCTAAAAGACCATCTCGCCCTGAGGCTCAGGGCTTAAGACACCTCGCGTTTAAAGTCGATGCGCTTGATGAAGTGATTCATCAACTAACGAGTAAAGGGGTGGAATGTGAGCCCGTACGCACGGACGAATATACCCAAAAGCGCTTTACGTTTTTCCAGGACCCGGACGGTCTGCCATTAGAGCTTTACGAACTTTAAGTGGCTACAGGTAGAGGTAATAAAATGCCGAAAAACATCAACTGTTCATTCGGCACTTTATTAATGATTGAACGCGTTTAACGCGCGGTTAATACGAAACTAGTCGAGCATTCTCACTTCTCGCTGCGGGAATGGAATATCTATACCGTGCTGTTGCAGCGCATTAAAGACGGCCCGATTTAACGCATAACGGACTTCAAAATGTCTCACTGCGGGCGCCCATACCCGCACTCCGAAGTTAATACTGCTATCGCCAAAATTATCTACGCCTATTGCCGGTGACTTTTCTGCACTAATGCCTTCTACTTGTTCAACAGCGGCGCGAATTACCTTTATGACATCATCTACATTGCTTGAATATGCTACGCCAATCTCAAGCTCTATCAGCATGTTTTCTGCCGAGTTGTGAAGAATCTCTCCCACAATTAATTTGTTGGGAATTTGAATGTGCACGTTATCTTCATCGATAAGGATGGTATAGGGCAGCATGACTTGGTCGACCACGCCTGCAACACCGCGAACCCGAATGGTATCTCCAATAACGAAGGGACGGGTAATAATAATGGTAAAGCCCGCAGCGTAGTTTGCTAGCATGCCTTGAATGGCTAATCCCGCGCCTAAACCGATAGCACCTAATGCGGCGATGAGCGGCGTTACGCTGATCCCCACATTGCCAAGTGCAATTATGATAACGATACCCAATACCGCCAACTTGCAAACCCCGCCGGTAAAACGGCTTAGCGTGACGTCGATATTTCTATTGACCATCAGGTTTTCAACCACATGGCCTATTTTATTAGCTACCCACCAGCCAATAAGAAAAATGATGATGGCACCCACAATTTGAAAACTGTAGGTCACGGCAAATTCTACCAGGGTGTCGTAGAGTGCCTGCGCTTGTTTTAATTCATCCATTGAGCGTTATTACGAATGTGAGATGTGAATATTTGAAGCTTAAACAACAACGTGGGGAAAAACCAGTGCCGGTAGCAAGACCGGCACGTGTGAATGTAGGGCTGATAAGCCGATTAAGAAAGGTTTTAGCTAATAGTGAATTTAATTAGCGTATTCGCTTGCTTCAATCTCAGCCAGACGCTCTTTCGTCGGGTTTTTAACATAGTTGTATACCAACCCAACAAATAGCAGCGCAGCAAAGCCTGTCGCCACCATGAATCCGTATTTAGCATCTCCGCCATTCGCGTCACTTACCAAGCCCATGATGAAGGGCCCTGCCGCTGCGCCCGCAGCAGTAAAGAACAAAATTACGCCTGCGACACTACCGTGTTGATGCTTAGGGAAACAGCTTATTCCTTTGGAATTAAAGGTGGGGTAAATAACCGACATAAAGATACCCGTTAGTGGGAATAAGAATAACGCTAGCTGTTTGCCGCCCCATAGCCCTAAACCAAAGCACAATACTATCGCCCCAGTAAATAACATAAGAACCAGTGACCAGTTAAAGTGAGACATCATCCAAATGCCCACAAATCGCCCCGCCGCTCTAAGAATAAAAAAGGCAGTGACTGAATATATTGCCAAGGTTTGTGAGAAACCTTCTGTGTAACAATCGTAAGTTGCTTTCAATGTGGTGGCATCACACACAAGATAGCTTGGCATCCACACATAAATTGCACTTTCCGCCGCAACATACAAAAACGCTCCTATCGAAAAACCTAATGCATAGGGGTTTTTTACCAACTTAAGGCTTTGGACAATCGATACTTTTTTCTCGCCCGACTCTGTGTGTCGAGAATAGTCGGGGTATTTAACAAGTAAAGCGCCAATAATAAGTACCGTACAAACGCCACCTGCAATCACATAAAGCCACTGCCACGCTACGCCTTGGTGGATAAGATAAGCAACGATAAGTGGACCAATAATCGCACCTACACCAAAAAATGCCTCGGCTCCATTCATTGTTGCAGTATGTTGTTTAGTGGATGAAGATATATCACCAATTAATGCAAGGGCGCCGGTTTTAAATATGCCAACGGCAACGCCAGAAAGGCTCATTAAACTAACAATTAGCATGAAGTCATTAGCAATTAGGAAGCTATAACAAGCAAGCCCAAAAAGCGCGAGGCCGATAATAATGGTCGGTTTACGTCCTAACTTGTCAGCTAGAAAGCCTAGGAACAGCCCAGATAATGCTATACCCAGCATTGGTAAAGAGTGCATTAAGCTGGCCTGTGCATTGGTGACAGAAAAAGCCACTTTCACTTCTTTAATAATCTCACCTACAGAATCTGACGTCATGGCAAACATCATAAACATTAGGTAGGTCAACCATCTGATAATTCTGCTACTAGGATCATGATTGGGCATAGTCTGTCTCACAAATGCTGTGTTAGAGGTTTTACTTAACCTCGCTAAACTTCTTAAAAATACATCAGCTACCGCTAGTATTCATTAGGCTTAAGATGTAAACAGCTTGATAATTAATCTCATGGTTAATGTTGACAAGCAATCTTAAACGATTAAGATAAAAGTTAACAGAATTTAAATACCCTGTAAACCCGTTAATTTGGATAGGTTGATTTGACGTACATTTTCGTCACACTTTGGAGTTATCTATGAGCTATGCTGCTGACAGTGGTGTATGTTTAGACCGCATCTTGGCATCGACCGATTTATCTGCGCTGACAAAGAAAGATGCGGCTACGTTTACGCGACGTTTGAAGGCCCACTTCCCTCGCCTTTTCGAGAAGTATACTTTTGTTTATGGCCATCAGTACGACTGCTATTTTCATTTACAAAAGCTTGTCGAATTATTAAGAGACGGGCTAAAAAGTCGAAAGCCTGCGCTTAAGGCGCTAGACAGTCAGCGTTTAAAAACGCCCTTGTGGTATCGCGATGAAGAGCAAGTAGGCATGGCCTGTTATGTCGACTTAATGGGCCCCACGCTAAACGACCTGCATGAGAAAATTCCATACTTCAAAGCGCTCGGTGTAACCTACGTACATCTAATGCCTTTGTACGATGCGCCTAAAGGTGACAGTGATGGCGGCTATGCGGTGTCGGATTATCGCAAAGTAAACCCAAGTCTCGGTACGGTTAAAGATTTAGAGAAGCTTACCGCGGCCCTTCAAAAAGAAGGGATTAACGTGGTACTAGATTTTGTGTTTAACCACACGTCAGACGAACACGCCTGGGCGAAAGCAGCACTATCTGGCGATAAGCAGTATCAAGACTACTACTACCTGTTCGACGACAGAAGCATCCCCGACCAGTACGAACACACCTTAAGAGAAATTTTCCCTCAGGTGAGAAGAGGCAGCTTTACTTTCAATGAGGCAATGGAAAAGTGGGTGTGGACAACGTTTAACAGCTTTCAATGGGACTTAAATTACAGTAATCCTGAAGTGTTCAATGCCATCACATCGGAAATGCTTTTTCTTGCGAATTTAGGGTGTGCCGCCTTACGTTTAGATGCTTTGGCGTTTATTTGGAAAGAGATGGGCACTAACTGTGAAAACCAAGAAAAAGCGCACGTGCTTATTCAAGCGTTTAACTGCTGTTTGCAAATTGTAGCACCGGCCGTGGTATTTAAGTCGGAAGCCATTGTTCATCCCGACGAGGTACTTAAGTACATTGATAAAGACGAGTGTCAACTGTCCTATAACCCGTTATTAATGGCTTTGCTTTGGAACTCGCTGGCAACGCGTAAAACGCGTTTGCTTACAAATTCAATGAAGAAGAGTTTTGCTATTTCAGATGACTGCACCTGGGTTAACTATGTGCGTTGTCATGACGATATTGGATGGACATTCGATGACGCAGTGGCTAGCGAATTAGGTATAAACTCCTTTGACCACCGCTACTTCCTCAATCAGTTTTACACAGGCCGGTTTGAAGGCAGCTTTGCTAACGGTGTGCCTTTCGCAGAAAACCCGTCAAACGGCGACTGCCGGGTTTGTGGCTCGTTAGCATCGCTATGTGGTTTAGAAGGGGCGATAGAAGCCAACGACCCACAGGCTATTGACGAGGCAGTAAAGCGGATGCTTTTACTTTACGGTATTACGTTCAGTATTGGTGGTATTCCATTGCTTTACTCAAGTGATGAAATCGCAAAGCTTAACGATTACAGCTACCGACTCGACGAGACGAAAAGTCACGATGACAGATGGGTAAATCGCATTGCCGTTCATAGCGAAGATACAGCCTTAGCTTTAGGCACAACGACGCCTGAGAACGAAGCTCAAACTGCTAGCCTTCAAGTGTTTGAAGGGCTGAAGCAAATGATTGCTATACGCAAGCAACATGCTATTTTCGGCCAGTCAAAAACGCACATATTAGATACGGATAATCAACATTGTTTTGCGTTTTTACGAGAAAATACAGAAGGACAAAAGCTACTTGTCATCTGTAATTTCAGTGAACATCCACAATCGTTGCACCGCAGCCTTTTGGCAACACTTAAACAATCAGCAAGTAAAGACTTGCTAACTGACGAGACCGTTGATATGGAGTCTTCACCGCTCGAACTCGCACCTTATCAACAAATGTGGTTGCAGCCTGTCTAATATTCTTAATAATACGCTCAGTTGATTGCTGGCATTATCCAGTAATTGACTGAGTTATCCCATTGCAGACACATTTTATTTCCCCTTCCATCAATAACTTAACGAATACCCCTTTTTTTTCACAGGCAATAGAAGAAATTCACACTATACTTTTGGATAATAGAATTAAGTTTTCGCACGCTGAATAGGTGATGCTTAGATTGAAACCCGCTTAAAGCAAAAGGAGCAACAAAGCAGCGAAAAAAGGAGTAATACCGTTTGCTCTGGTTTGGTTCTTGCAGTCTTCTGTTTTTGCTATTTATGACAACGAAAGACTAAGACTACCGCTAGTGGAAGACGCAACGGCGTTCGGATTATGTCATATGGATATGTTTATCATGGTAACGGATAAAACAATGGAAAGTGATCGCACTTTGGAATATATGTGCCCCTACTGTGGTGCTATTAATAGTTTTCAATTAAATTGCGTTCGAGATATGTATCACGAGCAGCATGAATCATGTAGCTGCTGCAAAAAAATGCTAAGTCTCACCCCAGCCGATGGAATTGGAGGCAGCATTAATCTTATCGTCGATGAGTCGGATATTGAGAATGTAATAAAGTGAACGTCTCTTCTTATGGGGCTTAGAAATAAAAAAACCGCTGAATCCAGCGGTTTTTTTAATGTTAGCAACAAATGTTTGTTAACGGAAAAACTCTCGTTTAAGTTCACTGTCCGTTAAGAAGCGGCCACCTAATGCAGACGTTTTGGTATATGAATTGGTATCACGGATCCCTCTCGCTTTCACGCAATAGTGGGTCGCATTAATACTTACGGCCACATCGTCGGTATTCGTCAATGTCTGCAATGCTACTAACACTTGCTGTGTTAAGCGTTCTTGCACCTGAGGACGCTGAGCAAAGAAACCCACTAACCGATTTATTTTCGAAAGGCCAATAACCGTGTTTTTCGGAATATAAGATACCGTGGCCGTACCATCGATAGTTACAAAGTGATGCTCGCACGTGCTTGTAAGGCTAATGTCAGAGACCTGTACAGGCTGGTCGATCTGCATTTTGTTTTCAATTGCCGTGATCTTAGGAAATCTGCGATAATCCAACCCGCCAAAGATCTCATTAACGTACATTTTCGCTATGCGCGTTGGTGTATCACATAAGCTGTCGTCCGTTAAATCAAGGCCAAGCGTGTCCATTACATCACGCATAGCACTTTCTATGCGCTTACGTTTTTGCTCGTCTGAAAGGCCGTTGGCAACCATTGGGGTTTCTAAACCTTTGGCTTCTAATGCTTCTCGTACACGTTGCGCTGGCTCTGATATAGAGGGGTCTAGTGCATCGCGCACAATTACCGCTTCTTTTGCTAACATTGCTTTATCCGTTGTTACTGCTTTTTTTGAACTGATACGCCTTAATATTCGTAAAAGTTCGGTTATACGACAACATGACTTTTATTTAATGTTGTTGCTACCTTACGTGCTTCTAGCACAGAATAATAAAACTGATACCTTTTAAAAAAAGAAGGACATTATCTTGAACTCACCCGTCTTAATCACAGGCGCTAGTCAACGTCTTGGCCTAGCCATGGCCGACAGTTTACTTGAACAAGGCCATCACGTTGTGGTGACGTACAGAACTCCCCGCTCAAGTATTACGATGCTTGAGGATAAAGGCGCTACAGTTTTACAGGCTGATTTTAGCACTGAGGCGGCTATTGATCGAGCAATTGATGAGATTAAGGCAATCAGTAAAACCTATCGAGGCGTTATACACAACGCGTCAGATTGGGCCCAAGAAAAAGACAGTAGCGATAAACACAGTTTAATAGAGCGTATGATGATGGTTCATGCTATTGCGCCCTATCGAATAAATCTGGCTTTAGAAGCCGCATTATGTTCATGCGAAGGCCAAGCCGACATTATTCATATGACCGACTATGTGCAAGAAACCGGCAGCGAAAAGCATATGGCCTATGCCGCTAGCAAAGCCGCACTGCATAACCTTACCCTTTCATTTGCGAAAAAATTAGCACCGCAGGTGAAAGTTAACAGTATCGCTCCCGCTCTGCTCATGTTCAATGAAGGCGATGACGACGCCTACAAGGAAAAAGCGCTGAAAAAATCACTGCTTGAAATAGTACCCGGCGCGAAAGAGGCGGTGAAAGCCATGAACTACTTGTTCGACAGTGACTATATAACGGGGCAGACGCTACACCTAAACGGTGGCAGGCATTTAAAATAAAATTGTCGATGCCCTTATGCGCAACAAGCGCTATCACTAATCGTCACCGCCAATTAATTTCATCACCATTTGCCTTGGTCTCGTGCTTGCCCATAGCTATAATCCGCACTCTATTTTGACGTGAATTGGAATTTTACTATGCAGGGTAACCGCACTATGGCGCCTGAATGGCATGATATCGACGCTGTTATGTTGGCATGGCCACATGCGCACACCGACTGGGCGCCGTGGTTAGAAGAAGCACGGGCTACCTACCTTAACGTGATTGCGGCGGTAAATCGCAATAGCGCTGGCGTGATATTGTTGTGTGCACCTGATGATGTAGACAGCCTTGTATCTCGTTTACCTGAAAATGCACAAGTGCTTATTATTCCTGCGTCGTACAACGACACGTGGATGCGCGACTACGGCTTTATTACTTGCAAAGACCGTGATGGTAATGGCTCGCCAGTAGAGTTTCGCTTTAATGGCTGGGGTAATAAGTTCAATGCATCAGAAGATAACCTAGCCAATCAACGTTATTTGGCCGCCATGTGTAAATCTGTGCTTCGCAGCAGCCCTGTCGTGGCCGAAGGTGGCGCTTTGGAAATTGACGAAGATGGCCATTTGCTGAGTACCGCACAGTGCTTACTTAACCCTGAACGAAATGGCGATATGTCGTTAGGTGCCTATGAAGATGCGTTTAAAGATATGCTAGGCTGCAGCAAAGTAACTGTTTTACAAAATGGACATTTAGAAGGGGATGACACCGACGGCCATATAGACACCATCGTGCGTTTTACCCCTAACAAAGGCTTAGTCATTCAGGCGTGTAACAATCGCCCTAACGATAGTCACTTTGAAGGGTTAAAGGCTTTATGTGATGAGTGTGCGCTTGAACTGCCTGAGCATAAGCAGTTTCATTTACCGCTGCCTTATATCGTAAATGATGAAGGTGATCGCCTGCCGGCATCGTATGCTAATTACTTAATTTGCAATAAATCTATTTTGTTACCGGTATACGGTGAAGAAGAAGACGCCGAAGCGATTGAAACGGTACAGCAAGCGCACCCTGACCATATTGTTGAACCAATTGATTGCAGCGTACTCGTAAGACAATACGGTAGCTTGCATTGTATTTCCATGCAGGTACCCACAAATACGTTAAAAGATTCGATTATCACTACCCTAAAGAAAGGAGTGTCATTACATGCGCCCAGCTAAGCTAAAAGTTGGACTGGTACAACAGTCTGTTGCTGATAACGACAAAGCAACGAACTGGAATAAAAGTGCCGAGCAAATTGCCAAATTAGCGGCTGAAGGCTGCGAGTGTATTCTTCTTCAAGAGCTGCACAGCACCCTGTATTTTTGCCAACAAGAAGATACCGACGCCTTTGATTTGGCTGAGCCAATTCCAGGCCCAGCGACAGATTTTTTCGGTGAACTAGCTGAAAAACACAATATTGTGTTGGTGACGTCGCTTTTTGAAAAACGCGGTTCTGGTTTGTATCACAATACCGCTGTGGTGTTCGACCGCAGTAAAGAAATTGCGGGCAAATACCGTAAAATGCATATTCCTGATGACCCGGGCTTTTACGAGAAGTTTTACTTCACACCGGGCGATATGGGCTTCACGCCTATTGAGACCAGCGTAGGTAAGCTTGGCGTATTGGTGTGTTGGGACCAGTGGTATCCAGAAGCGGCACGCCTGATGGCGATGGCAGGCGCAGATTTATTGTTCTACCCTACCGCTATTGGCTGGGATTTAACTGACACAGAAGAAGAGCGTACCCGTCAACACGGTGCATGGGAAACCATTCAGCGTTCTCACGCTGTGGCAAACTCAGTGCCGGTTATCGTGGCAAACCGCACTGGTTTTGAAGCATCGCCTGTTGAAGGTGACCCGGGTATTCAATTCTGGGGGCAAAGCTTTGTCGCAGGTCCACAAGGCGAGATTTTGGCAAAAGCCGAAGCTGAAGGTGAAACCACGCTAACAGTAGAGCTTGATATGGAACGCACTGAGCAAGTGAAGCGCATTTGGCCTTACTTCCGCGACCGTCGCATCGACGCTTACGACGAACTAACCAAGCGCTGGCGCGACTAACCCAAATTCTGGGGGTCAGAGTACTTTTTAGGCTCAATCTAGCCAGTACGCTCTCCCCCGCAAGCGCCGCCCGAACTGTTGCAGAAGGTGTCGGTTCACTTTCTTGAACTCAAGCTGTCGTGGCTGAAATGTACTCTGACCCCGCAATTTGTGGTGGGCTTACACTTTGAAGATGATGTTGTCGTAAAGCATAAAAACGTGACGCAAACGTTTGGGCAATAGCGTTAGCATGACGTCTTCGTCGATGTCTAAGCCCCCAGTGAATTGACCGAAGGCTGGCATCACAAATAAGCTCTCACTATTGGTAAAGCATTTGCCTGAATAACGGCGGCGAGCAATGGTTGTTCGTTTTTTGGGGTGGTAGTGGCCGATTACCTGTGCGCGCTGTTCACCCTCTTCCGGTTCGTGTCGAAACACTATGCCATCTAGCACTATTTCAAAACATGGCGTTCCCGGAATGCCCTCTGGCAAATCCGGGTCATGATTACCTTCTACCCACATCCACTCGTTCACACTATCAACTAATCTGCATAAGTGCTGACGGTCATCAAAGGTCATGCGCGACAGGCTGTGTTTATCGTGAAAACTGTCACCTAAGCTGATTACTTGCGCTGGCTTGTAATCATCGATGATGCTTTCTAGACGCGTTAACGTGGCGGTGGAATCCAGACTAGGCAGCGGGTTCGCAAAGCTACGTAGAAAGCTGCCTTTTTCTAAGTGAAGGTCGGACACTATAAGCCAGTCGCATACCGGCAAATAGGCTACGCCGCGCGCATCTAACAGCCACAAGTAGTCTGCATATTTTGTAATAGTGATGTGGCGCTGGCTTACTTTTTCGGTCAGCCATGCATCGCTTATTGCCAAATTGTCCTCTTTTAATCTTTGTTTGTGAGTTTTTATTACTGGTTTGAAGCTGCTCGTTCATTTAGCGGGATGAGGCTTCGAGCTTCCGCATTCTGACCGCTCTTATTGGTTGTGCAAGATGGCAGGTGTTAACTGCGTTGCCAAGATATGAAAGCGAAGCTTAATGGTCGTGTTTATCTCTACCTTAGTCGACGCTAGCCCCTGATAGCAATGCACGAACTTCATCTAACATAGTTTCAGCTTCGGCATATAAATTAGCTTGCTCAATAATAGCCTGCGCCCCTGCGCCTTTCACTTGTTCGCTACGTACATCTAGTACAATGGGTATGGCCATAGGCGACGGTTTTTCAAGGTTCACTAACGTCGCTGAATCTACGTAGCGAATAAGTAAATTAGCGAGTCGTCGTAAATCCAGTAGCTCACGCTCTGCATCGGCCCGCGCTACTTTAAGTAAAATGTGGTCGCGGTCGTGTTCTCGCAAGGTATCGTAAATAAGGTCGGTAGAAAACGTTACCTGCTTCATGGTTTTTTGGCTGGCGTGATAACGCTGTTCTGTTAGGCCGCTTACCACCGCCACTTGCCTAAAAGAGCGCTTGAGCATAGGTGCTTGTAGCATCCAATCTTCTAATTCATCACCTAAAATATCAGGCTGAAATAGCTGCTGCAGCTGTACTTGATTAATAGCATTTACCGATGCCACCGACAAGCCATAATCAGTCACGCTGAAGCTTAAAGGTTTAACCCCCATTTTTTCCATTCGCCGCGTTAGCAACATACCTAATGTTTGGTTCGCTTTGCGACCGTCGAAGGTGTAGTACAAGGTGTAGTGCGCCTGCCTAAATGGAAACTGCTCCACCAGCACCTTTTCAGGGCTAGGTAACTGAGAAAACGCCTGCTGAAGTTTAAGCCATTCTTGAACTTGCGCGGGCAGTGTCTTCCACAACGTTTGCGTCGCTAAAATAGCGCGAACTCCTTCAGCCAAATAAGTAGACAAAGGCATCTGCCCACCTGCGTAGCTGGGTATTTTTGGCTCTTTGGCTTTTGCAGGCTTCGCATGAAGCTGCATGTCGCGAATAGCTTCAAAGCGCAGCACTTCTCCGCCAAAATAAAAGGTGTCTCCCGGCGTTAATTGCTGAGCGAAATACTCTTCTACTTCGCCGATAATCTTGCCTTGGTTTCCCCTACGAATACGCTTTACTTTAAGTCGCCCCGCTTCAACAATAGTACCTATGTTCTGCCTGTGCCGTTGAATAACGCGGCGATTAGCTGGCGAGAAAGTGCCATCATCATTTCTTGCCAGGCGCTGATACCGCTCATAAGCATTAAGGGCACTACCGCCGTCTTGGGTAAACTGCCATAGCTTATCGAAATCATCTCTATCTAGCCCTTGATAAGGCGTGGCGGTAAGTATTTCTTGGTACAGGGTATCAGGGCTATCAGCTTTGCTACACAAACAGTTCAAGATGAATTGTGGAATGATATCTAGGGCGCCCGGCTGTGGGCTTTCACCATCTAGCTCACCTTTTTCAATCGCGGTGATTGCTGCTTGGCATTCCAGTGCTTCGAAGCGATTTGCGGGTACTAGTAGCGCCTCGCTCGGTTCGTCGAGCCTGTGGTTAGCCCGCCCTATTCTTTGCAGCAGCCTGCTCACGCCTTTCGGCGCGCCTACTTGAATGACTTTGTCGACGTCTCCCCAGTCGATACCAAGCTCTAGCGCCGAGGTACATACAATGGCCCGCAGCATGCCGCTGGCCATCATGGCTTCGGTTTTGCGTCTTTGCTCTTTACTCAAACTGCCGTGATACAGCGCAATGGGCAGCGCTGCTTTATTTGCCTCCCACAGCATTTGAAATAGCAGTTCAGACTGAGCACGGGTATTAACAAAAACCAATGTGGTTTGGGCATTTTCAATAGCTTGGTAGATATCGTCGATAGCATAGCGTGCCATAAATCCGCCAAAGGGCATGCGTGATTTGGAATGCAGCATCTCAACTTTTGGCTTCTCCCCCGCTTTTACTTTGATGATATTGGTAACACTGTCACTGCCAGCCAGCCACGCACCCAACGTTTCGGGAAAGGCTACGGTGGCAGACAGACCAATGCGTTTACAATGGGGAGAGAATACACTTAAACGGGCAAGGGCCAGTGATAGAAGGTCACCGCGCTTGTTTGCCATTAAACTATGGGTTTCGTCGATGATCACGCGTTTAAGCTTGCCAAAAAGCTTATCGGCATCGGCGTAGCTCAGCATCAGCATGAGCGATTCAGGGGTAGTGAGCAGTATGTTTGGCGGCTTTTTACGTTGACGCTGGCGCTTGTGCGAAGGCGTATCGCCCGTGCGGGTTTCAGCCGTTATCGGGAGCCCCATTTCTTCAATAGGCTGTAACAAATTACGATGGATATCTTGCGTGAGTGCTTTAAGTGGCGAGATGTAAAGGGTATGTAGGCCGTTGAAACCACCCTTTTCTTTTCCTTTCTTTGCCTGTCTATCTGTAGCCTTTGTTTCGACGTGTTCGTCAGTTTCTCTCGAGCCAGAAAGCTGTCTCGTTTCAGCGACCTCAATTGGCGCCCCGTCTTCTACCGTCTCGGCAAGCTCACTCATACCAAATGCCTCAGCAAGTTCACTCATACCATATGTCTCAGCAAGCTCACTCATACCATATGTCTCAGCAAGTTCGATTAGGCTAGGCAAAAAGCCGGACAGGGTTTTGCCCGCCCCTGTTGGCGCTATTAATAATGTACAGTCGTGCTGGTCTTTTTCTGTCAGCATTGTTTGCTGATAGTCGCGTAATTGCCAGCCCTTTTGCTTAAACCATTTCGAAAAGGCCGCGGGAAGTGATGTCATTTACAGTTCTTGTTCACATTTTTAGCGTTTATACGACCAACCCTTAGTTAGGTTTACTCATGATCTCGTTAGTTTTAGGCATTTGAGCGGCGTTGAGTGGTCGTTTTGGGGCCGTAAATACGTAGTAACAACAAACTTTTGTTAACGGATACGTTTGATAGTGCATCCATCAACCTGGCTGAAAGCTGACGATACCGGCCTTTATTGTGAGCCTGGTGAATTTTACATTGACCCGATGAATGAAGTGGCGACAGCGCTTGTTACACACGGCCACGCTGATCACGCAAGAGCTGGCCATAACAGTGTGTACGCAAGTTCAGAAACACTGGCCATTATGCAAACCCGCTACGGTGAAGATATGGCGATTCAGCAGCACACTGTAGCAATGGGTGAAACCATTAATTTTAATGATGTAAAAGCCACCTTTTATCCCGCTGGACACATTCTTGGGTCTACACAGATTCTGATTGAATATGCAGGCTACCGCGTTGTGGTCTCTGGCGATTACAAGCGCCGTCACGACCCCACATGCCCTCCGTTTGAAGTTGTCCCTTGCGATGTATTAATTACCGAGGCCACTTTTGGGCTTCCTGTCTTTAAACATCCACCTATTAAACATGAAATTGAAAAGCTGCTTCATTCGTTACGCGTGTTTCCCGAGCGATGCCATCTAGTAGGCGCTTATGCACTAGGTAAATGCCAACGGGTTATATTAGCGCTACGTGAGGCGGGTTACACCAAGCCAATCTACTTACATGGTGCGCAGCTCAAGCTGTGCGATTTATACAAGCAATTAGGAATAGACTTGGGTGCGTTAATTCCGGTATCTGAGGTTGCAGATAAGAAAACACTAACCGGTGAGATAGTCATTGCGCCCCCTTCGGCACTCGCCGACAGGTGGTCACGAAGCTTGCCTAACGTGCGCCCGGTTGTGGCGTCTGGTTGGATGCAAATTCGCGCTCGCGCGAAACAAAAAAATGCCGAACTACCACTTATTATCTCTGATCATTGCGACTGGCCCGAATTGCTGCAAACCATTGAAGAAGTCAACCCAAAAGAAGTATGGGTGACCCACGGCAGAGAAGACGCCTTAATGTATCAGGCAGAAAAAATGGGGTTTAAAGCCAGAGCATTATCGCTAGTTGGTTATGATGAAGAAGAGCAAGGAGGCGACTAGTGGAGGCATTCAGTAACTTACTTGAACAGCTTTATTACACCGCTGGAACCAAGGCAAAAGCGCAGCTTATCGCTGACTACATTACCAATACGCCAGACCCTGACCGCGGCTGGGCCATTGCCGCTATGGCAGGCACGCTGCGCTTCGATTTTTTCAAGCGCAATACGGTAAAGAAGCTTATTACCGAACACACCGACCCCGCCCTTTTTGCCATGAGCTACGATTATGTCGGTGAAGTTAGCGAAACCGTGGCCCATTTATGGCCGCATAGCGAGCCTACAGACTCGCTTCCAAGCCTTACGGAAGTGGTAGAAACGTTTGCGTCGGTGAGTAAGCAAAAGGTGTCTGACACCTTGGCCCATTATCTAACCATAATGACCCCTGCCCAGCGCTGGGCGTTACTGAAACTAGGGACGCGCGGTCTGCGCATAGGCGTGTCGGCTCGCTCTATTAAACAAATACTCGCAGATTACGGCAATAAAGATATCAAGGACATTGAAACCTTATGGCACGCGGTAACCCCGCCCTACGTGGATATGCTTTCATGGCTAGAAGGCAAAGCCGATAAACCCGATATTGAAAACGCGGTTACTTTTCACCCGGTGATGCTTTCCCACCCTATTGAAGATAGCGACATTGACGCATTCACTAAAGACACATGGCAAATTGAAAACAAGTACGACGGTATTCGCGTTCAGCTTGCGGTTAAAACAGGTAAAGTGTCTGACGAAAACGAGCCTGACAAAGCGCTATTTTCTCGTACGGGCGACGATATCAGTCATTCGTTCCCCGACTTACTGGAAGCCGTAAACGGTAATATGGTGCTAGACGGTGAACTCCTGGTAATTCATAACGCAGAAAACGACCAAGGCTCAAAAACGAGAGGCGAAGCTAGTACAAAAACTCACGATGACAGCGGTGCTACTCAGAGTAACGCTGCCTTACAGCCGGATGTGGACACCTTCAACGCGCTTCAGCAGCGCCTTAATAAGAAAAAACCAAGCAAAGCGCTACAGTCTTCCGCTCCTGTAGGGCTCATTGTGTACGACGCCTTAGTGCTTAATGGTGAGGATCTCACTGAAAAAACGTTGAAAGCTCGGCGCCAAGCCCTTGAAGAGTGGTTTAGCGAAAATAGTAACAACCGTTTTTTTCTATCAGAAACCCTTACCGCTACCTCCCCTCAAAGCCTTCGCAAGCTTCACACCCAAGTTTGCCAAAACCGTGCGGTTGAAGGGCTGATGATAAAGCGCCTTGATAGTAAGTACATTCCCGGCCGGCCGAAGGGCAAATGGTTTAAGTGGAAGCGCGATCCGCTGGTTGTTGACGCAGTTATGATGTACGCGCAGCGGGGGCACGGAAAACGTTCAAGCTTCTATTCTGATTACACCTTTGGCGCATGGGAAGACAACCAGCTACTGCCTATTGGAAAAGCGTACTCCGGGTTCACTGACGAAGAGCTTAAGAAGCTTGATAATTGGGTAAGACGCAATGCCGTCGGCCGCTTTGGGCCAGTAAGAGAAGTAAAAAAAGAACTGGTGCTTGAAGTGGCCTTCGACGCTGCTCACCCTTCATCAAGACATAAATCGGGCGTCGCGCTGCGCTTTCCTCGCATTCACCGTATTCGCTGGGACAAGCCCGCTGATGAAGCTGACACGCTAGCCAACGTGAAAGCCTTGATAGAGCAATGACACTAAAAAGCTTTCTAAGTAGCGCAAAATCGCAGAGAATGGCTTAAGCAATAGAATCAGGCTTGGACCTGAAAAAACAAAACAATAGGAAGTCGCTATGCCTAAGGCCAGTGAAATTAAAAAGAATAACACCGTGGTATTTGACGGAAAAACTTGCATTGTTCGCGACATTGAACGCTCTGTTCCTCAAGGCCGCGCGGGTGGCAGTATTTATCGTATGCGTATGTACGACGTGGTCACCGGTGCAAAATACGACGAAACATTTAAAGACTCAGACACGCTGGATATGGCCGACTTAATACGTCGCCCTGCAATGTTTTCTTATATTGACGGCGAAGAGTATGTGTTCATGGATAAAGAAGACTATACACCTTACCACCTGAACAAGGACAGCATTGAAAACGAGGCGCTGTTTATCAACGAAGATACCGATGGTATTCAGGTTGTCATCGTTAGCGAAGTACCGGTTGCCTTAGACTTGCCCATGAGCGTTGAGCTTGAAGTGGTTGAAACCGACCCTTCCATCAAAGGCGCGTCGGCAACATCACGTACCAAACCGGCCACACTTTCAACAGGGTTGGTTGTGCAGGTGCCTGAATATATCAGCACCGGAGAGTGGATTAAGGTAAACACCGAAGAGCGTAAATTCCAAAGCAGAGCGGATAAGCACTAAGCTAGACTCAAACGGTGAGCGCGTTAGCCTGCCGCTCTTCGTGCCGTCAGCACGTGTTGTTAGAAGCAAAAGCGCAGTCTTTTGTTACTAGAAAAAATAAACCCCTCCGAAAAAAGAGGGGTTTATCATCAATCTGAAGGGTTCAAATTTGAACCCTCTTTTTATTGTGCAACCGTTTATTAAATAACTTATTTAGCGATATTCGCTTGGGTCGGCAATGCACTGAAGGCACCGTACTGGGTTACCGTGTAAGCCCCACAGCGAATGGCAAATTCGGTAGCTTCGCTTACATTTTCAAAGTTTTCTGCCCAAGCGTCGAACTCATCTGCGTTTTTCACTTTCGTTGAAAGGAAATACAGGAAACCACCAATGAACGAGTCACCCGCTGCGGTGGTGTCTTTTACATCCATTTTTGGCGATGCTAGCGTGCCGCTGAACGATTTAGTGATGTAGTGAATTGGCTCGCCGCCATCGGTAACCAGTACAACTTTAACGCCGCTATCTAGCCACTGCTGCACTTTTGTATCTGCATTTTCTTCACCATAAAGTTCAGCCAGTTCTTCACGGCTTGCCTTTAGAATAGACACTTTCTTAGCGGCTTCGTCAATGCGGCTTGGCGCGTTCGCTGTATCATCCCAAAACGCAGGGCGGTAGTTGATATCCAAGCACACCATCATGCCGTTATCCTTCGCCTTGTTTAGAATAAACTCGGTACCAGGAATAAGTTCTGGTCCAGAAATTGAGCCTGAGCAGAAGTGAAGCACGGTATTTTTGTCGCAATCAATAGTCGACAGGTCTTGCTCTGAAATGTGCTTATGCGCGGCATTATCAACGTAAAAGTCGAACGAGCGCTCTCCGTCTTCATCAAGGTTTACAAACGCAAGCGCGGTATTGCCTTCTTGGGTGGTCCATACAAAGTCAGTGTTTACTTTGTAGTGCTCAAGCATCTCTTTAAGAAACGCGCCAAAAGTATCGTCGCCTACTTTCGATACCATTGCACTTTCACCGCCCAGCTGCGCTACCGCTACCGCTACATTAGCAGGTGCACCACCAGCATAGGGTTGAAAAGGTTTCATGGCTGGTATGTTGCCATCTTTGGGCGCCGCACCTTGGCTTAACATATCAATAAGCACTTCACCTAAACATAAAATTTTCATACCAGCCTCGCTTACAAAATTCAAAAAATGGGCATTTAACGTTGCGCGAAAAGCACAAGGTTAACGAATCGTTAATTAATTGGGGCATAGTATTGTCGAAAGAAACAATTAAATCAACCCAATTGATTTAACATTTTGCGCAAGAATTGTAGGATGTGATAGTGTTTATGTTTACTTAATAAAGAAAGTTATTTCTGAACAACCACCTACACCACTTCTTATATTTGATACACGACTAGGTTGTTATTAAACTCTAGCTTCACTTAACGAAAGATTGTAATTACATTGAATATTGAACCGGCTTTTCACTTGCCATCCCAAAAAACGCCATTGCTACTCGATAATCGCTCTGCAAATGAACGAGAGATTCTCACTCTTATTCGTCAACGTGCCGCACTGCCAAAAGCAGAAATTGCGCAATTAACGGGGCTGTCTGCACAATCTGCTACCGTGATTATTAAAAAGTTAGAAGCTGATGGCCTAGTTAAGAGACTAAAGCCGATTAAAGGCGGAGTTGGCCAGCCCAAAGTGCCATTTGGCCTTAATGAAAATGGGGCGTTTGGTATTGGGCTTAAGGTTGGTCGCCGTAGCTTCGATATGACGTTGCTCGATTTAAAAGGTAGCGTAAGGGCAACGCTTCACGAAAAGTTTGCGTATCCAACGGTAGGTAATTTACTCACTTTTGCTCAGCGTGCCTTTAATGTTTTGGTTAAAAATTTAAGCGATGAGCAACAAGGGCTGATCAGAGGTTTGGGCGTTGCCATGCCTTTTGAAATTTGGAGCTGGGCAGAAGAAGCCGGCGCACCTCAAAAAGAGCTAGAAGAGTGGAAAGAGTTCAACCCGCAAACCGCACTTGAAGATTTATTAACCCTACCCGTATTTATTAAAAATGATGCTGGGGCCGCGTGCAGTGCCGAGATGTCCTTTGGCAACCCTGAAAACTACAGTAGCTTTTTATATATCTTTGTTGGTACCTTTTTAGGCGGCGGGCTTGTTCTTAACAGTCAATTGGTAAATGGGAAAACGGGTAACGCGGGAGCAATAGGCTCGCTACCTTTTTTCAACGGCAGCGAACAGCGCCAGTTAATTACCCAATCTTCACTCTATTTATTGGAACGAAAACTGATAGATGCAGGCCTAAATGGCAAGCATATCTATGAATCTCCCTCTCATTGGCTTTGCGACGAAGATATTGTAAACGGTTGGATTAGCGAGACCGCTAAAGGGCTAGCATTTGCAACACAGTGCGCAATGAGCCTTTTAGATTTAGACGGCGTAATTATTGACGGCGCAGTGCCTAGCGACGTAAAACGCTTACTGGTTAAGCAAACACATGAAACTATGCAGCAGTTGGATATGCGGGGCATAGCAGAGGTTCAAATTAGCCCGGGCTACGTGGGCGGCAAGGCGCAATCTATTGGAAGCGCAAATTTGGCACTTCAAGCTAACTATTATTAATCATTCAGTAACACACATACAGTTAAGGTTTTCATGACGGCAGGTGATAAAGCAATTCAAATTTTAGACGGTGGAATGGGCCGGGAACTTAAAAAAATTGGCGCGCCTTTTAGACAACCAGAATGGTCTGCACTGGCGTTAATGCAAAGCCCTGAGTTAGTCAGTGACGTCCATACCCACTTTTTGAATGCAGGTGCCGCCGTTATTACGACCAATACCTACGCATTGGTGCCGTTTCACATTGGTGATCAAACCTTTAATGAGCAGGCATTCAAGCTTGCCGAAACGGCAGCTAAGCTAGCAAGAGATGCCGTTAACGCCCAGCAAGGTAAACAAAAAGGTAAATTATCGGTGGCGGGCTGTATTCCCCCCGCTTTTGGCTCTTACCGCCCAGATCTATTTGACGCGAGCAGGGTAAGTGAAATTCTGATGCCTCTTATCGAAGCCCAAGCGCCTTATATCGACGTATGGTTGATTGAAACTGCTAGTTCAATTGAAGAGGCCGAAGCCGTAGTTTCACTGATTAAAACGCTTTCTTCCCGCCCCATCTGGCTGTCGTTTTCTCTGCACAATAGAGCGTCAACAGATGAGCCTGTTACCCTTCGCTCTGGCGAGCATTTAGAAAAAATAGTGCCCGTGCTGCGCGATGTTGAACGTGTACTTTTCAACTGCTCACAGCCAGAAGAAATGGAAAGTGCGATTACCATTACACGCAAATTAAACCCCAACATTGCTATTGGCGCCTATGCGAATAGCTTTTCAGAGAGAAAACGTAGCCACCAAGCTAACGCACTTTTATCTGAACTACGTGATGACGTTACCCCCGCGCGCTATCTTGATTACGTTAAATCTTGGATAGCGGCAGGCGCGAGCACCGTTGGGGGCTGCTGTGGTATTGGGCCAGAGCATATCAAAGCAATTAGCGAGTTTCTTGAAACGCAAACGAACTAATTGCTAACGGCATCAGCACCGCTTAAAGGGGCGGAACATCATGATGTAAACGCTATTTCGTAACAACGTTTTTCGCCCCTTTTATCAACGCTTCTTTATCGATTTTGTTCGGCACTTCCACACCTCTGCGTGCTGCAGGCCTCGCTTCAATACTGTTCTTCCAGCGAATAAGATTGTCTAGCCCTTCGATGCTAACACCAGACCACTCGTACGTGCGCACCCAGCACCAGTTAGCCATATCAGCGATGCTGTAGTCATCGACTAAGTATGCTTTGTTTTCAAGATGGCCATCAAGCACCGTAAATAAACGCCGCACTTCGTTTTGATATCGGGCGATAGCAACGGGTATCTTCTCTTCCAAGTAGCGATGAAAGACATTCGCCTGGCCCATCATGGGGCCAATACCGCCCATTTGAAACATGAGCCATTGCATAACTTGGCTCTTGCGCTTGGCGTCACGCGGTAAAAACATGCCCGTCTTTTCTGCCAGATATATCATGATAGCGCCCGATTCGAAGACTACATGCCCATCCTCTTCTCTATCAACAATGACAGGAATGCGACCGTTGGGGTTCATGGCTAAAAACTCAGGGGTTTTCTGCTCCCCTTTCATTAAGTTGACGCCATGTGCCGTGTATTTGAGGCCCATTTCTTCTAAAGCCACCGAGGCTTTCCACCCATTCGGTGTCGCTGCTGTGTATAAATCTATCATTAGGCGTTTGCACTCGCTCTGCTGCTTACCGCCTCGTACCAGCGCGTTAAGTTTACGTGCTCGTCCTTCATACGAATTTTAACCACTCGCGCAAAATCCATAGCACACAAGGCGGTAATGTCGGCTATAGAGAACCTATCGCCCGCTATAAACTCTTTAACGCCAAGTCGGCGCTCGAGAATATTGAGATATTTCGACGCATTAATACCCGCCTCTTTACCAAACTCTGGTACTGGGGTCATGCGATCTTTAAAATAGCCCGTTGTATGCTGAAAGCACATGCCAACTTGCATCATAAACGCCAACTCTACTTGTCGCTGCCACATAGAGATGGTTGCCTTTTCTACTGGCGTCGTCCCCATTAGTGGTGGTTCTGGTTGGAGTGCTTCAAAATAGGTACAAATCGCATCCGTTTCGGCAATACAGGTACCGTCATCAAGCTCTAAAATAGGTATTTTCCCTAAAGGGTTTTTAGCTCGCATTTCAGCACTTAGGTTTTCGCCTTTTTGGATATCGACCTGAACGTAATCAACATCAATGCCCTTTTCGGCTAAAAACATGCGTACTCGACGGGGATTCGGCGCGGTTTTCGTTTCGTAAATTTTCATAGTTTTTGTCTCGAGGCTTATTCACGCGTTATAGGGTGTAACAGCAAAGCTTAGAGTAGTAACTGAACTACTTGGTTTCAAATCACTCTGTATCTCAGTAAAACTATTCAGCACCTTTATGGTTATACCTCTAAAGCGACGTCAGTACTTTCAAGCGTTTTATCTCGTTTACACTAAACTTTTGGCTTTGATAGTCGGCTAATGCTTCTTCAAACGCCTGCGCCGTCAGCGACTGCTGCTTTAACGTGTCTCGGTAGCGCTCAAATTCTGCCACACGACTTTTCCATTCAGCCTGCTGCTTCCACGTCTGCGTTAATCGCTCTGCTACCTCAGGGCCAAATTCCGCTGCTACTGCATTATAGCGGTCATTTAAACTCCCATGCGCCCGTTTTATCTCGTTAATGCGATGCATATTAAGCGTAGGCTGAAACACTGTCCTTTCTTCGCTATTGCCTGCTTTAATCGACTCGACAATCAGCCCCTTGCGCACCTCTTTGGATAAATGACTTTCCTGCGCTAGAGCAAGTCGGGCAAGGGCCGCTTCGTCTACTTTCGCATCTCGGCTAAATAAATAGTGATATTCGTTTTCTGAAAAATATGCGCGCCGAAGGTCTTCCCGCTCATCTAATTTATATGAAATATCTCGCAGGCTGTGCGTGGCTAGATCAATGTCTAATTCTGTTGACGACAACGCCACTTTATAATCGACATAGCGAGAAAACAAATCAGTGGCCACCTGCCGCGACGATACCGTAAAAGACACCTTAGCGTGCGATACATAGGCACGCTTAATAACGTCAGGTACATCACTGGTTCTTTGGAATATGAAGCGGTCAAAAAGATCTTTGGTTGTATAGCTTAGTTCAAAAGCAATAAGCCCTACATCGTCTTGCGAAACGGGGGGGCGACGAGTGCTAGTTTGCTGCTTTGCTTCAGTTTGGATAGCTGGTTGCTCACTGTCAAAAGTACTTTTGGCAAGCGAACTTTCTTTGACCGCGCGGTTTATTTGATTGCCCCTTACTTCTGGCGAACCGTCAAAATAAAAGGTATAGCTTAACGTGACAAGGAGAGCACTAAGCCCTCCTATAGCCACTATATAACGCTTACGTAAAAGCTTCACTACAGCCCTAACGCTTTTAGTCTATTTGCCTGACGAACAAACACATCTACAGGGTTGGTTTCAAACCAATGGGTGATGCCAAAGCTCTGATTCACCTCATCTAGATGATTCATTTTATAGTTGTCTTTAAGCACCTTTCCTAAATGCGAACTACAGGTTGATACTAAGCCGTCGTTTGGCTCATTAAACGCTGTGCCGGTAATAGCTAGAAAAGGGTCAACGACGTCGAGAGCATTAGTATAAGTTCTACCGCCACTCCACGAGAAATAATACACACCATTGTCTGCCAACATCTTACCGTCGTTGCGGCAATACGCTGTCGGCATGCCTTCTGGATACTTTTGGTTAAACGCCACTGAACCTGATGTAGACAAAGAGTTTAACGCAGCAATTGAATCGGTTGGCTTGTCTCTTGGGTCTGAGCCTGAAGCAATTTCTATAATGTTGGCAAACGCGTCAACAACGACCCCTACGGCGCCTTCGCCCACGGAATCTTCTGCAAAAGCGTCTCTAAGCTGGTCAGCGACCTTACTTCCCCAATTTACACCCGCTACCGAGCTTACAGAGGCCACTTTATTCGGCGCAACACTCGCTGCATAGCGCGCAGTAGGACCGCCGTGACTATGGCCTATCAAATTGACTTTTTCAGCACCGGAGAGCGCTAATACTTCATCGATATATTCTAGAAGCTGCTCCCCACGCACTTCTGTAGAATTTGCCGGTGAAACTTCAGCGATGTAAACCACCGCACCGTTTCGACTGAGTTTATGAGGCACTTTGTAAAAGTAGTCAACAAACAGGACATCTTCGAAGCCGAAAAGGCCATGAACAAGGACAATCGGATGTTTTGTTTTAGCGTATGTATTCGCTTGTGCTTGCCCCGAATAGCCCGTGGCAAGAGTAAACAGTGCAATGACGCTGAACAAGGTAACAGCAAGTGTCTGTCTTGCGTGATTATAGTTATTGCTTTGCATGGTGTGTGCCCCATAATTATGTTTAGGAATGGTCTGTGGTCAGACCATTGTTATAATTACGTTAACACAGTGTAAAGATCAACCATCGTATTGCAATTTTAATATTCGGTGAGGATAGCTGGGTAAGCCGCTTGTCCTTTTTCGTTTAATAATACTTAGCAAATTCAAAAAGCTAGATTCGTTTCTAGTTATGACTTTCTATACTATTTCTTAAGGCAATAGAGGGAATAAATAGAACTAATAACCTATTATTCATGCTTAGAATACGCTTGGATAAAATTGACCGACAGGCTTGGCGTTGTTAACCATTCAGCTTTAAAGGGATTGAGCCGCATACCCGTTTGGTGTTTTAGCGCAAGCCTGTCACCCACCCACGCTTGTAACTCTTGGGGTTTTACAAATTTACGCCAGTCGTGAGTGCCCACAGGCAAATAGCGCATCACATATTCAGCGCCCACTATTGCAATTACATAACTTTTAATTGTTCTGTTAAGCGTTGCTAGGATGAGTAAACCACCCGGTTTAACTAAGCTTGCACACTCATTAATTAACTGGCGCTGGTTAGGTACATGCTCTACCACCTCGGCGTTGATCACAACGTCATATTGCTGGCCAGTCATTACCGCTTCACTTGACAGCATATGTTTATACTCGACGTCTACGCCACTTTTTAGCGCATGACGTTTCGCAACTTCAACACTTACTGAACTAGCATCAATACCCGTCACCTTTGCCCCTAACGCGGCCAAAGGTTCACTGATGAGACCACCGCCACTGCCGATATCAATGATCGATAACGCAGAATAGTCTGGAGGAAGATTGCCTTTACCAAAGTGGTTCTCTATTTGGGTTTTAATTACAGTCAATCTTGCTCGATTAAATTCTAGCGCCGTTTTGTATTTCCCGCTTGGGTCCCACCAAGAGTCTGCAAGGGCATCAAAGCGCGTAATTTCTTCTTCGGAAAAATTACTATTACCTGTTTTTTTGCTTTTATCGAGCACGATTTTTTACCTTTAACCGTAATGACATATACACATACCTGTTGACCCTAAGTACCCAGGGCAATAAGGTAAAGCAGTGAGTACTAGCGCGTATATGACGTTGCTTTTATGCATAATTATACGTAGTTAAAGAGGGTTTTGATTTTGGCGAATGCAAAAAATGTTTATGGCCGTCCACTACAATTGTGTTGTGGCAATACGGGTTATACCCGAGAGGGTTTTTGTTACGTACCTGACGCAGATGTAGGGAATCATAGCGTGTGCGCTGTTGTTACCGATGAGTTTCTACAGTTTTCACTGCGCCAAGGAAATGACCTTATCACGCCTTGGCCTAGTATGTCGTTCCCAGGATTGTTAGACGGCGATAGATGGTGTTTGTGTGCGGCGCGCTGGCTGCAAGCTTACGAGGCCGGCGTTGCGCCCAAAGTACGGTTAGAAGCCACCCACGAGAAAGCGCTCGATATCATTCCTCTGGCCCTGCTAGAAGACTTTGCCGCCGAATAAGGATGCCGCTTATGGCGCGCCAGATTTAGCGCGCCACTCTTCATTTAATTATTATGGTCGTTTAATGATTATGGTCACTTAATTATCATGGTCGCTTAATTATTAAGGCGTGCGGATCACCATGAGACGGGTTTCTGACATATCTTCTATAGCATAGCGAATACCTTCGCGACCAAGCCCTGAATCTTTAACACCGCCATAAGGCATGTTATCTACGCGCCAGCTTGGTACATCGCCAATAACAACGCCGCCTACTTCAAGCTCATTCCACGCTTGGTATGCTTTGTAGATATCGCGGGTGAAAACCCCTGCCTGCAGACCATAACGACTGTTATTCACTTCTTTCAGTGCTTCATCGAAGTCATCAAAAGGTACTAGAATAGACAAGGGGCCAAAAGCCTCTTCGGCGCTGGCATCGCAATCTTTCGGGACATTTTCCATCACGGTAGCGTCTAGCATAGCGCCATTTCGCGTACCGCCACAAAGAACTGCCGCCCCTTTGTCTTTCGCTTCTTCAATCCAGCTGTGAAGCCGCTCAGCTTCCCCTTCAGAAATCATAGGGCCAATGAAGGTATCTTCATTCGACGGGTCACCCGACACTAAACCTTTCACTTTCTCAACGTAGCGCGTTTTAAACTCGTCATAAATGTTGCGGTGAACGAGCAGTCGCTGAACACTAATACAGCTTTGCCCTGACTGGTAATAAGCCCCTACAATCACGCGCTCAATAGCGTCTTCGATATCGGCGTCTTCATCAACCACACACGCAGCGTTTCCGCCCAGCTCTAATACTACCGGCTTCTTACCCGCTTTAGCTTTAAGCGCCCAGCCTACATCTGGAGACCCAGTAAAGCTGAGCAGCTTCAGGCGTTCATCTGTAGTGAATAAATCTGCTCCGTCGCGGCTACACGGTAAAATGGAAAAAGCACCTTTCGGTAGGTCGGTTTCGGCCAGTACTTCACCAATGATAAGCGCACCAATCGGTGTACGCGAAGCCGGTTTAAGAACAAAGGTACAGCCGGCGGCTATAGCCGGTGCAACCTTGTGGGCGGCTAAATTAAGCGGAAAGTTAAATGGCGATATAAACGAACATGGGCCAATAGGCACTTTTTTCGTCATACCTTGATAACCCTTGGCGCGAGCAGATATTTCTAAGTTGACCGTTTCACCGTTTATGCGAACCGACTCTTCTGCTGCTATTTTGAAAGTATCAATAAGACGGGTAACTTCGCCTTTCGCGTCTTTAATGGGTTTACCCGCTTCAATGCAAAGGGCTTTCGCAAGCTCATCAGCGCGTTCGGTAAAGCGCTTGACACAGTGCTCTAACACCGCTTGTCTCTCATAAGGGGCCAGGGCGGCCATGGCAGGTTGCGCCTGCTGGGCAGCAGCAATCGCTTTATCAATAGTGTCAGCATCGGCCATGGCGACTTTAGTGGCTACCTCGCCGGTATATTTGTTTGTTACCTCTAAATCGGTGTTCGCGTACTCAGGCTCACTGGCTAAATAATAGGGATAGCTTTCCTTCAACATCTTTTGACTCCTTACCGTTTCAATACTGTTGCTTAAAGCTTGGCGCTAAGCTCTTTGATTGTGTGATTGAGTGTTTTGTCATTCATGCTGTAATCAACCGGGCAATCGATAATATGCACACCTTTTGTGTTCAAACACTTATCAACCAGATGAATAAGCACATCCGTGTCATCTACTCGCCACCCCTGCGCACCGTAACTTTGCGCATACTTAACGAAGTTGGGGTTGCCGTAGTCCAAACCAAACTCATCAAACTGCATGTTAGCTTGCTTCCACTTAATCATTCCGTACGCGTCGTCACGTAAGATGATCACCACTAGGTCCAGCTTTAGTCGCACAGCGGTTTCGATTTCTTGGCTATTCATCATAAACCCACCGTCACCGCATACGGCTAACACTGGGGCATCGGGTTTGACTAATTTTGCTGCAATGGCAGAGGGTAAGCCCGCCCCCATTGACGCTAAAGCATTATCTAGAAGCAACGTATTGGGGTGGTACGCAGGGTAATTCCTAGCAAACCATATTTTGTAGATACCGTTATCGAGGGTAACAATACCATTATCAGGCATCACTTTACGAATATCGCGAACCAGTCTTTCAGGTAAAATGGGAAAGCGGTTGTCGTCTTCTGCTTCGGCGCGGTGCTCAACATAGGCTTGGTGTACATCTTTGTAGAAGTCTAATTTCCAATCGTCCTGAGGCGTAATGCCTTCTTTAATCTGCCAAATGCTATTGGCAATATCGCCAACGACCTCTAACTGTGGAAAGTAAACAGGGTCGACAGCGGCCGAATCAAAGTTGACGTGTATCACCTTCTTATCGTTGTGATGCATGAAAAATGGCGGTTTCTCTACTACATCATGGCCCACATTGATAATAAGGTCCGCTCTTTCAATGGCGCGATGCACAAAGTCGCCGTCAGAAAGGGCCGTATTCCCTGCAAAGCGAGGATCGCTTTCATTGAGCACGCCCTTACCCATCTGCGTAGTCACAAACGGAATGCAGGTTTTATCAACAAACTCTCTGAGCATCTTCGCAGTGAGTTTGCGATTGGCCCCTGCGCCTATTAGCAGTAGTGGCGACTGTGCTTCTTCAATCATGGAAATAGCTGCAGCAATTGCTTTGTACTCCGCAATTGGTCTGCGCGTCATGCTGGGCGATAAAATTTGCTCGCTAGTTTCCTCGGCAGCAATGTCCTCAGGTAATTCAATATGAACGGCGCCGGGGCGTTCTTCGTGGGCTAACCTAAAGGCTTCACGAACCGTGGAAGGAATTCTGTCGCCACTTACAATTTGATTAGTAAACTTGGTTATGGGTCGCATCATGTCAACAATGTCAATCACTTGGAAGCGACCTTGCTTACTTGTTTTGATCGGTTTTTGGCCTGTGATCATGAGCATTGGCATAGCGCCAAGTTGGGCGTAAGCCGCGGGCGTGACTAAGTTTGTTGCGCCGGGACCTAGGGTCGATAAACACACGCCAACTTTTCCGGTTAGCCTGCCGTAAGTGGCAGCCATAAACCCGGCCCCCTGCTCATGACGGGTGAGTACCAATTTAATTGAGGACGCACGCAAAGACTCTAGTAAGTCGAGGTTTTCTTCGCCGGGGATACCAAAGACGTATTCAACACCTTCAGCTTCTAATGCTTTGACAAATAAGTCGGACGCTTTCATGTACTGCACGCTCCTTGTAAAGAGGTATTTCAATGTATGTGATAGGTTGTTACGACTTCAGCATAAAAAACGATTGGTATTTTTTATGACATTTCTAAGTTACAGGTGGTCTAGGACAATGCCAACCAGTATCGCAGTAATGAGGCTTCATGACCGTCGATTTGATAGGGTAAGTTGTTCAACGTAAGCCAAAGGCGGTAATACTCGCTACACAAGGTAGGTCGAAAACCGGGTTAACGGTTTTCCTCTTCCCATTGGGCGAGTTTGGCTTTCGTGGCCGCATCAACATTGGCTTTATTTTCGCTTATCCACCAGCGTTCCATAATACGCACGTTTTTCTGATTCGCTTTGTAAAACACGTCAACGATATCCCCTATGAAAGGGATAAAGCCTAAGCCAAAGTCGAGGGCCGAATTTTTTACCATTTGCGCGACAAGGGCCTTTGGCATGCCTAACGATTTACCAAGCCAAACAATTCGCAAAGAGACAAATAACATAAGGGCATCACCTGCCCCGGGAATAAGACCTACGATGGAATCGAGGCCTATTCTGATGGGAATAAAAGGGAGTTTAACGGCCGTATCCAATAAGTTAGCAAGCTTTTGCGCTTTAAGTAGTGCCTTCGGTGCTTTTACGTCCACGTCTTAATCTCCCTTCGGTTTTCAGGCCCATGCCTGGGCTAAATTTACCTTGCTTTGTGTCCGCCTTAAGCAACAGAAAGCAGGGTAAGCGAACTATTTTTCAGCGCCTAATGCTCTCGCTAAGCCTGCGCGTAAACCATTGTCTGATTCGACTGTCCAGCCGTGCAAGTTCTCTTGCACAATGTCAAAAAGCACATCGATGTGTTCTTTATCACTGTTAAGCGCCGCGATGTATTCGTATCGCTCACCTCCGGCTTCCATGAAATACTCGCGATTCTCTTCACCGATTTCCTCGATAGTTTCAAGGCAATCTGCGGAAAAGCCCGGACACATCACTTGAATCGACTTCACCCCTTTGCCGGGTAGCGATTTCAATGTTTCGTCAGTATACGGTGTTAACCACTCCTCTCGACCAAATCGAGATTGAAACGTGGTCATATATTCATCGTGTGATAAACCTAACTTCTCGGCTAATAAACGGGACGTTTTATGGCACTCACAGTGGTAAGGGTCGCCATTCATAAGGTAGCGCTTGGGAATACCGTGGTAAGACAATATTAATTTGTCCGCTTTGCCATGGGCTTCCCAGTGCGCTTTAACCTTATTCGCTAACGCAGTAATAAAATTATCACGGTCGTGATAGTGATTGACAAAGCGTAGTTCTGGCAACCAGCGTCTAGAGGTAAAGTCTTTTGCAATGGCATCGAACGTTGAACCTGTTGTTGACGCGCTGTACTGCGGGTAAAGCGGCAATACAACAAGCTTGCGAACGCCCTTGGCTAACATATCTTCAATAGTCTTACCGATGGCAGGGTTACCGTAGCGCATGGCAAAATCTACAATTACATCATCGCCATACTCAGCCTTACAACGTTGTCCAATAGCGGCCGCTTGTGCTTTGGTGATTGCCAAAAGCGGTGAACCTTCTTCGGTCCACACCGTTGAATAAGCTTCAGCAGAGCGTTTAGGACGGAAATTTAAAATAATACCGTTTAGCACAAACCACCAAATGGCTTTAGGCACTTCGACAACCCGAGGGTCAGAAAGAAACTCTTTTAAATAGGGGCGGAGCGCTTGCTTAGTTGGCGCTTGTGGCGTGCCTAAATTTGTGACCAAGACACCGATTTTATCCGCTTGTCCGTGACTAAAGCCTTTGTTCGATTTGTATTTCATCTATTCATAATCCGAGAAGTACTGCGCTATATACGTATTATACTGAATTACCTTAGTTTATGATCGCAAATGACGCCAAAAAAGTGCGATTGCATCAATAGCTTTTAACCATTAAAAAGCGGTAGCTGTTCAGTTTTAAAGAACAGCTACCGCTTCAGATAAGTCGCGTCTATATCGGGTGTTAACGTACAAAGGTTACTTTATAACCTTTAACCGTCAGCCTAACCTCCCTTTAGGGTTGGTAGTAGGTTGCTGCACCAGGCCCAACAGGCATACCAAGTAGGAACACCCAAATATAGAACAAGATTGTCCAACCTACGATGAATACCATGGAGTAAGGCAACATCATTGCGATTAACGTCCCCATACCCAAGTCTTTCTTATATCTTGCAGCCATAGCGAGTATAAGGCCGAAATAACTCATCATAGGTGCGATAACGTTCGTCACCGAGTCACCTATTCGGTAAGCCGCCTGAATAACTTCTGGCGCATAGCCAATTAGCATAAGCATGGGTACAAAGATGGGTGCCGTTACCGCCCACTGGGCTGAGGCACTGCCTAATGACAAGTTCACTACGCCACACATAAGAATAAACAGAATAAACACTGCTGGGCCATCTAATCCTGCTGCCTGCAGCAAGGCGGCCCCTTTAACCGCTAGTACGGTGCCAAGGTTCGTCCACTTAAAAAACGCAACAAACTGGGCTGCGAAAAATACCAGAGTAATATAGAGGCCCATTGCCCCCATACTTTTTGACATGGCATCGATGACGTCTTTGTCGTTTTTCATCGACTTGGTCACTTTACCGTATACAAACCCAGGAATAGCAAAAGTGATGAAAATGAAAGCCACTATCCCTTTAAGAAAGGGGGAACCGGCCACTTCACCTGTTTCTGGATGACGCAGAATTCCATTTTCGGGCACAACCGTTAACGCCAATATTGCACAAACAATAACAAACGATATGCCTGCCCAACGTAACCCTTTTTTCTCAAGATCTGTAGGTGCATCCATCGATTGCTTGCCTAAATCTATTGAGGCTTCAGCGGGGTCGAACGTGCCAAGTCGGGGCTCGACTACTTTTTCCGTCACCAAAGCCCCCATGGTCGCAACCACAAAAGTACTGATAAACATGAAGTACCAATTTACTTCTGGGCCAACCATGTAATCAGGGTCAATCATGTGCGCCGCTGCTTCGGTAATACCGGATAACAGCGGGTCTACCGTACCTAATAATAAGTTTGCACTATACCCTGCCGATACCCCTGCGAATGCTGCCGCGAGCCCTGCAAGAGGGTGACGCCCTAAAGAGTGGAAGATCATGGCCGCAAGAGGTATAAGCACTACATAGCCAAGCTCGGAAGCCGTATTAGAAATAATACCTGCAAATACCACTGCGAAGGTTACTGCACGCTTTGAGGCGTTCATCACAAGGGCACGCATGGCAGCGGAGAGCAACCCTGAGTGTTCTGCTACCGATACCCCTAGAAGGGCAACGAGTACCGTACCTAAAGGGGCAAAGCCGGTAAAGTTAGTGACTAAGCCAGTTACAATACGCTGTAGCCCTTCGGCGCTCATCAGCGATATAACCTCAATCATACCGTCTTCTTCTCTTCCCTTCGCGCCAACAGGACGAGGGTCAGCCACCGCTAAGTCAAAGTATCCAAGTATCCCACTTAGCACCACAATGAAGAGCGAAAGCAGGGCAAATAAGGTAACTGGATGGGGGAGAAGGTTTCCTAACCATTCTACCGTAGCGAGAAATCGCGAGAATAACCCACCTTGTCCGCCCTTATTATCGGCAGACACTGAATTTGTATTTTCCGTTGTCAAAATCTTCCCTCTGTCGTTTATTGACGTCTACTACATCAAAGCTAACGCTGGGAAGGCATCAACTTTGTACTTAAATAGTGACGTGTTTTAATAGTATTCAGGCGGTATTTTACCCGATTTAGTGAAAATTTGGCAGTGGATAGGGTAAATGAGAGGTTAACTTGCTGTACATTTTCCTATTCGAGCCGCAAAAATAGCGAAAATAAGTGTGAAGATTCATACGTTTAGCTTTCTTCAGCGCACAAAAAAGCCAGTCTAAAAAGACTGGCTTTTGTTACATCAAACCGGCGTTCGGTTAGTTACCTTTAGACTGATTCATGTACTTAAAGAAGTCACTATCAGGCGCAATAACCATAACGTCTTGCTTGCTGTTAAAGCTCTTTTTGTATGCGTCCATACTGCGTAGGAAGCTATAAAAATCGGCGTTTTGAGAATATGCATCAGCATAAATCTGTGCTGCAATTGCATCACCTTCACCGCGTAGCTGTCGCGCATTTCGTTCGGCGTCGGCAAGCATTACGGTTACTTTCGCATCAATGTTTGCCTTGATCACTTCAGCTTGCTCTTGACCTTCTGAACGGTGCTCACGAGCTACGGCGGCACGCTCTGCGCGCATACGCTGGAAGATCGAGTTGCTCACCTCAGTAGGTAAGTTAATCTGCTTAACGCGTACGTCTACAATTTCAATACCAAGCTCGTCAGACGATGTAGACGCCTGTTCCATTGCTTGGTTCATTAGTGCTGAACGCTCACCAGAAACGATTTGTGCAATAGTACGGGTACCGAACTCTGAACGTAGACCGTTGTTTACTTTTTGTTTAAGTAGCGCTTCAGCCTGCAGCTTGTTACCACCCGTTGATAGGTAGTAACGGGCAAAGTCATCAATGCGCCACTTAACATAAGAGTCTACGATAAGGTCTTTTTTCTCACTTGTTACAAAGCGGTCAGGTGAGCCGTCTAGTGTTTGAATACGCGCATCGAGTACACGTACCGAATCAATAAATGGCAATTTAAAGTGAAGACCTGGTTCAAACACCTTAGTGTCGCCAGTGTCGTCATCTCTTTGAACTTTACCAAACTGAATAACAATAGCTCGCTCGCCTTCTTTAACCGCGAACAGAGAGCCTGATGCGAGTAAAACAAGAAGAACGAATGCTGCAATTAATAAATTCTTCACTGTGCTTATCTCCCCTCTCTGTAGCTATCGCCGCGTAAGCCTGAGGTCGGCGATGAGTTGCGGCTTCTGCCTTCTGCATCAGTCACCGGCGCTTGCAAACCTTCTAGCGTGTTACGAGAACGCGCTTTCGTTGTAGACTGCTGACGCTCCATGATTTTATCTAACGGTAGATACATCATGTTATTGCCGCCTTTGCTGTCCACCATGATTTTGCTGGTGCTGCTTAACACTTCTTCCATCGTTTCAAGATAGATACGCTCACGGGTAACTTGCGGCGCGCGCTCATACTGTGGAAGTAACTCGTTAAAGCGGGCTACTTCACCTTGCGCCTCTAACGTTACCTGCTCTTTATATGCTTGCGCTTCTTCGTTCATGCGATTGACCTGACCACGTGCGCGAGGCTCGATTTCTCTTGCGTAAGCTTCTGCTTCACGAATAAAGCGTTGCTCATCTTCCTGTGCGGCAATGGCGTCATCAAACGCATCTTTTACCTGCTCAGGAGGACGTGCGTCACGGAAGTTCATATCAATAATAGAAACGCCCATGTTATAAGGCTCGATAATCCCCTGAAGCTCTTCCCATACTCGCTGACGAGTCACTTCACGACCGTCTGTTAGTACGTCATCCATCTTCGAGTGACCGACTACATAGCGGATTGCACTGTCTAACGATTGGCTTAGGCTTTGTTCTGGGCTCTCAACGGCAAAGGTCCAACGGTATGGGTCAACAACGCGAAATTGCATTTCCATTTGAACACTTACTACGTTTTCGTCTTCTGTTAGCATTGAACCAGAAGATGATTGGTCGCGGATTGACTGCACGTCTACAGGGATAACTGTATCAACGAAGGTCGGCGCCCAACGAAGGCCGGGTTCTACCTGTTGGTAGTACTCGCCAAAGCGCAGTACAACACCACGCTCTGCTTCACGAATAGTGTAAAAGCCGCTGATAAACCATATCACTACAAGCAAGCCTACTAGAATACCAGCACCGATGCCGCCTAGGCTTTTGCCCGAGCCACCACCGTTACCACCTGACTTTCCAAACTTACCAAATAAGTTTTTAAACACATCGTCTAAATCTGGGGGACCTTGCTCTTTCCCGCCGCGATTCTTCCACGGGTCGTTATTATTGCCACCCGGCTCATTCCAAGCCATGCTGATACTCCATAGATTACTGTTATATTTTTAAATGTCGCATGCTCAATACAGTGATTAGCACTGCTTAATGTCGCACAACATACTCTGATATTCCGTTTTCCAGACGTTTTTCAAGCCTGTTCCAGTCGGCAGCGGGCATTCTTACATCGACTACCCAGTCACCTTGACTGTCGTATTCTTCGCTAGAAATACAGTTTAGTTCGTATAATACGCCGCGCAATCGACTTTGAGCTGGGGGAATCTTTAATGTGTAATTCACCATACTTTTACTCAAACACTCGGTTAAAGCTTGGCTTAACAACTCTGTCCCTTCCCCCGTCTGTGCAGACAACCACACGCGAACGGGCACCCCTTCGTCATTTCTTTCTATACGAGGTTTAACGTCTTCTAGTTTATCAATCTTATTACAGATTAGTAATTGTTGAATATCCCCAGCTTCAATTTCTTCAAGTACGTCGTTTACTTCGTCCATGGTTTCTCGATACTTCGCATCAGCGATATCAACGACATGGAGCAGTAAGTCAGCTTCTTGAGTCTCTTGCAGCGTTGCTTTAAAAGCCGCGACTAAATCGTGAGGAAGGTGTCGGATAAACCCTACCGTGTCGGCCAAAATAGCAGGGCCAACGTCTTTTAACTCGATTTTACGTAACGTGGGATCTAGCGTTGCGAACAGCTGGTCGGCAGCGTAAACGTGAGAGTCGGTAATGGTGTTAAACAGCGTCGATTTACCCGCATTCGTATAGCCAACTAAGGATACCGTTGGAATTTCAGCGCGTTTACGAGAGCGACGACCTTGCTCTCGCTGTTTCTGCACTTTTTCCAAACGACGAAGAATGGCTTTTATACGACCACGAAGTAATCGTCGGTCGGTCTCTAGCTGTGTCTCACCCGGTCCGCGTAGACCTATACCACCTTTTTGACGCTCAAGGTGAGTCCAGCCTCGGATAAGACGCGTTGAGATATGTCTCAACTGGGCTAGTTCAACCTGAAGCTTACCCTCGTGCGTTCGCGCTCTTTGAGCGAAAATATCGAGTATAAGCCCCGTTCTGTCTAACACCCTGCATTTACACACGGCTTCTAAGTTACGCTCCTGGGAGGGAGACAGCGCGTGGTTGAAAATAACAACGTTGGCATCGTGTGCGTTAACTGCCGCTGCTATTTCCTCTGCTTTACCTGAACCAACGAAAAACTTAGCATGAGGAGCGCTGCGCGAAGTAGTAATGACTTCTACCGCGTTCACCCCTGCCGAAGACACAAGCAACTCAAGCTCACTTAAGTCTTCTTTACTGTTCTCGTCGGAAAAATTAACATGAACAAGTACAGCCTGTTCACCGGCTTCATAACGGTCAAACAAGCGCGTTACCTTTTAAATTATTCACCTTTAGTATTTTCAGAATCTCCTGCGCTTGGCATTGTGATAGCGCGTGCTGGAACAACAGTAGAAATTGCGTGCTTATACACCATTTGGCTTACTGTGTTCTTCAGTAGAATAACGAACTGGTCGAATGACTCAACCTGCCCCTGAAGTTTGATACCGTTTACCAGATAAATTGATACTGGTATACGTTCCTTACGCAAAGCGTTTAAGAATGGGTCTTGTAAAGATTGCCCTTTAGCCATTTGATATCCTTAGTTTTTATTATTCGTGATAATAATTACACTACCACTGCACGTCTAAAATATACCACACTCAAACATTTAAAGTGTGACTTTCGCTGTAATTTTAGTCAAATTATCGTTAGCAAATGTGTCTAACCACGTAACCTGCTCCCAGCCCCTTAGCCAAGTCAGCTGGCGCTTTGCGAGTTGTCTTGTGGCGATAATGCCTCTTTCCCGCATTTCTGCGTAACTCAAATGGCCATCTAAATACTGCCACATTTGCCTATACCCTACAGAACGAATAGAAGGTAAATCTTCATGAAGATCACTGCGTTCGTAGAGTTTTACTACTTCTTTCTCGAACCCTTGCTCCAACATCATGTCGAAGCGGGTAGCAATACGGTTGTGCAACACGGCACGGTCTTCGGGCGCGATGGCAAATTGGGCAATGTTGTAAGGGCACTTTTCGCCCTTTTGCTGCTGCCAATAGGTCAACGTTTTGCCGGTGTTTCTATACACTTCAAGCGCTCGAGTAATACGCTGTGGATCGTTAGGGTGAATTCTCTCACCGCTAACCGGGTCTACACTACGCAGTTCGTCGTGTAATTTAGACCAGCCCAAGCGTTGTGCCTGCTGTGTTATTTCATCTCGTATCTTTTCATCTGACTTAGGTAGTGGCGAAATACCATTTATCAAGGCATTGAAGTACATCATTGTACCTCCAGCCAAAATTGGTACCTTGCCACGCGCTAATATATCGCCAATTAAACGATTTGTATCGTTAACAAATTGCGACACTGAATAACTTTCAGCAGGGTCGATAATGTCAATTAAATGATGTACCACTCCTGCGCGCTCTTCGATTGAAGGTTTCGCAGTACCAATGTCCATCCCTTTATACACAAGGGCAGAGTCGACACTGATCACTTCACTTTCAACCTGAGCAGCTATCTCTAGCGCTAAGCCCGTTTTGCCTGATGCCGTGGGGCCCATAATAGCAATCACAGGCAATGCAGAATTTATGCCATCGGACACCTTATTCTCCCCACACATCGAGCACTAAATTCAAGGGGCGCACTTTAGCAAATTGCTCTATAATTTCCCATTGTTTAACTGCGCTTTGCTGATCCAACCAGTACCACAGCGCTTTTGTTACTTCATCGTCTATCAAAGCTTCAGGTAAAGACAATAATTTTAGCGCGCTTTCAAGACTATTAATGGTGTCACCGAACTTCACATTTAGAAGGGATTCAAACCATTTAATCCACGGAAGATGTCGAGTTCCTGCCGGAACCTGCTGTAACAGATATTTTCCCGCAACCTTATTTATTTCAAAATGCGCTTCATTTAACATCGAAACCAGTTTTTCTTCCACATTATCGAGGGAAACAGCCACTGGCATTAACAAAGGTTGACTGTGCTGTGCTTTTAAAAATAGTTCGCTTAGCCAGATATTTACAACTTTCGTCGCACTAATAAGGTAAATTTTTTCTTCTTTTGGGTAAATTCTGCACAGTGAGGAGAGATTTACACACTCAAGTATTGATGACTCATTCCCGTCGCCGGTCAAATTGTCGCTATTTGGCGTCATCAAAGCATTATAGCTAGACTGATATGCAGCGCTTGGGCCCCTACTTTGTCGCTGAGTTATTCCCCCTGCTCTTACGCCTGAACTCCCAACCCCGCTACTTGCGGTTTTGCCTGACGGTGAATACGATGACGGGTACGCGCTTTGCTCATTAAACGCACGAGTACTACTTTCAGCTTGAGTTTGAAGCGGTCTGATGTAGTCGTGTTCAACTTCATGGGACATAAAGTCACTTTCTAAGTGACGCTTATTATCCATACCTGTCAGGGACGCTTCATCTGTCATCGCATGAAGCGCATCACTGACGGTTTTACAAATGAAGTCATGTACTAACCGCCCTTGCTGGAATCTAACTTCGTGTTTTGCGGGATGAACGTTCACATCGACATCTTTAGGGTCAACGGTTAAGTAGACTACAAAGCTTGGCTGCTCTATAACGCCCCATACGCTCTCGTATGCTTGACGTATAGCGTGCATGATCAGTTTATCCCGCATACCGCGCCCATTAACAAAACTAAACTGGCAGTCATTGCTGCTGCGCAACATCGCTTCATTACCTAACCACGCATCAATTTGAAGACCTTCGTAAGCAGCATGAATGTGCACCGCGTTTTGAATGAACTTTTGCCCAACCACAGCACCAATTCGCGTGGTTAGACTCCCTTCTTTATCAGCGATAAACCGTTTCGCCACTTTGTCGTTATGTTTCAACACAAAAGATACGCTAGGGTAACTTAACGCGATACGTTTAATTACCTCTTCGATGTGCTGAAATTCGGTTTTTTCAGTGCGCAAAAACTTGCGTCTAGCAGGTGTATTATAAAAAAGGTCCGCCACATCAATCGTTGTTCCCACGGGGTGTGCGGCGGGCTGTATATTTACTGCCATCTCACGGCCTTCGCAATACGCTTGCCACGCTTCTGTTTGTGCTTGCGTACGCGATGTAAGCGTTAGCCGGCTTACCGAACTAATACTAGCAAGGGCTTCTCCACGAAAGCCCAAAGATAAAATTTGCTCCAAATCATCTAGCGTCGTAATTTTGCTGGTTGCGTGGCGGCTTAGCGCCAGCTGTAGTTCATTTTTCTCGATTCCAGAGCCGTTATCTTTAATACGAATTCGCTTGTGGCCACCTTTCTCAATGTCTATTTCTATCTTTGTTGCGCCAGCGTCTAGGCTATTTTCCAACAGCTCTTTAACCACAGATGCGGGGCGTTCTACTACTTCACCTGCGGCTATTTGGTTGGCTAATTGTGGAGATAAAAGCTGTATAGGCAAAGGGCTACCCTATTGATATTGGCTGAATAGATATATGGTGACTTAAAATGTAATTGCGTAAGCAAAAGGGGGCTTTCCCCTCAACCACGCCCGCGCCAGGCTATGTTCGAGGGATATTTAACACCTGCCCAACACGCACAACATCACTTGAAAGATCGTTTGCAGCTTTTATGCTACTTACCTTTACGTTGTAGCGCTGCGCCAATAAAGAAAGCGACTCTCCGCTTCTTACTTTATGCCGCCTGTTGTTCGATCGTTCTTGAGCCCATAGTGTACCATCAGGCGGAACTTGCTTGAAGTAACGCTTGGTGGCTTTGAACATTGCATTAGCCAAACGCTCGCGATGTTTTGACCAATTTAGGTTCTTTTCTTCTTGAGGATTAGAAATAAAACCAACTTCCACCAATATTGATGGGATATCTGGAGCCGTTAACACAGCGAAGCTAGCAGCTTGGGGCTTTCTTTTGTGAAGGCTCGTCACTTGTTTTAGCTCTTCTACTACCTTATTACCTAAGTCGTGGCTAGTCGCCATACTGTGATCCATTGATAGGCCGAGTATGGTTTCAGTGAGATAACGTTCACTCGACTTATCATTTATGACTTCTGCAGCCCCGCCGAGTAACTCAGAATGGCGTTCGGATTTTTCTAGCCATCGCCCTAATTCGGTATCAGCACGGCGCATTGAAAGTACCCAAACCGAACCACCGCGCGGTTGAGGTTGGCTAAACGCATCCGCGTGAATAGAAATAAGCAGGTCCGCTTTTTTCTCTCGCGCTATTTCAGGGCGTCGATTAGGAGAAATATAGTGATCACCGCTTCTCGTCATGATGGCGCGCATTCCACGTTCTTTGTTTATCATGCTTTCAAGCTTTTTCGCTATGCTAAGGGTGATATGTTTCTCGTATGTACCCGCAGGCCCTACTGAGCCCGGATCGTGACCGCCATGGCCAGCATCTATAGCCACAATGATATCCCTATCCCGGGCGCTGCTTGAGTCATCCATAACGACGGTGCCCGTTGACGCCGCACGTGTAGGTGCTTTCGATGAGCCCTTATCGGGTAAATCAACCACAAGCCTGTGACCGAGTGCTCCCTGAGGCGCGACAGCGAATATAGAAGGTTTTGTATTGCGGTTTAGCTCTACCACTACCCTTGCAGATGAAGGTTTTTTCGGCGTTGAATAGCGAAGCTTTTTAATAAGATCGCCGCTATTCGCTACACCTGATAGTTTGGTTGAATTGCTGGTGTTTTTTAAATCAATAACCAGTCGTAGCGGATTTTTAAGCGTGAAATAGCTAAACTCAGGCTCGGCTTTCATATCGAAAACAACGCGAGTATTGTCAGGCGACGGCCATATTCTTACTCCGTCGATGTTATTTTGCGCGCCGTGTGCGAATTGCACCACGAAACACAATAATAATACCGAAACTATACTGCGCACCATAATTAGCCTTTGTATTCTTGTATTGCCGCCCTCGTAAACCCCGGAGCGACTGTTATTTTTAGTTATCTTTTGCGCTATACGCGCTTGCACTGCTGGAGTATCTTTGCACCGTGTACACTTTTAGCGTCCAGACTGAACTGCCTTCCAGATGGAGTAATATTTATACTAATCACTAAGTCAGGCGTTGCCAAGTATTCCCCGCCTTTTTCAGACCATTCGATAAGCGCAATGGCACCAGAACCAAAATAGTCTCTAATACCCATAAACTCGAGCTCTTCAGGGTCTGCTAAGCGATATAGGTCAAAGTGATAAATATTGACGTCATCCAACTCATAAGGTTCAACCAATGTATACGTTGGACTTTTAACGCTGCCTGAATGACCTAAAGATTGAATAAAATAGCGGCTAAACGTGGTTTTACCTGCACCTAAATCGCCATTTAGGTAAATAACGGCGTGAGCCGGGAGTTGACTTGAAACGGCTTGCGCTAAGTCTTTGGCAAGCTGCGCGGTATCGTCTAATTCATTAGCAAAAAAAGAGGTGTGCGGGTAAGACATCAACAATATTCCACAGTAATTGTAAGCCGAAAAACACAGTAGATGCCTGCCCGTTTAAGACAAAACCACGCTAACTAGTGGTTTATTAATGCACGTACTGCGTCAAACAAATCGCTCGCTATCATACCACGTTGACCATAGAGTTGGGCAATATCATCTCCCGCTTTCGCGTGCAGCACTACGCCGTATTTTGCAGCAATATCTGTTTCTACACCTTGAGCGAGCAATGCCCCTAAAATGCCACTTAACACATCTCCACTTCCCGCGGTAGCCATCCCCGGATTACCATGACGGCAAACCCAGGTTTTCTTTTCGTTATCAATAAGCGTACCCGCCCCTTTTAGCACGCAGACGGCGTGGTAACGCTGTGAACACTGCCTTGCATAGTTAAACCGGTCGCTTTCTACGTCATCGATAGAAACACCCAGTAAGCGTGCGGCTTCACCTGAATGAGGAGTAAGGATACTGTCTGACAATGTATAAGCCGTCGACTGCTTACACAGTAAATTTAACGCGTCGGCATCGATAACAACCGGCTTATTTTTGCTTTGACAGTGCTTCATTGTGGTTTCAAAGACGGTTTCAGCCCATTCATCTTGACCTAAACCTGGCCCGATAACCACACAGGTTGCCCACGCGAGCGCATCTTCCAAATTATAGTCAGTCACCATCAACTCGGGGCGCCCTGCACTAACCTGAACGACCGACGATTCATGGGTATACACGCGAACCATACCCGCACCACTTCGCAACGCCGCTTCACTGGCTAGGCGGATAGCGCCTGCTGTACCGCGGTTACCACCAATGCACAATAGTCTTCCGTAGGTTCCCTTGTGGCTGTTTATATCGCGCGGCCCCATGCCTTTAAAGTGCTCAATGTTGAGCATGGTTGCACTCGCCTTCGCCAGCGCCTGAAACGCTTTGCCAATACCCAAGTCGGCATAAACCAGCTTGCCGCAAGACTGTTTACCTGCACCTGTGACAAGCCCTGGCTTGATACCTACAAAGGTCACCGTAACATCAGCCTGTACACACCGGCCCAAACTCTGCCCGGTATTAGCATCTAAGCCAGAAGGCACATCCACACTCACAACGGGGGTTGCTGATGCGTTCACCGCATCAATAACATCGGCAAATTCGTTGCGGATATAACTATTGATACCCGTGCCAAGAAGAGCGTCTATCACTACATCCGCTTTTTCTAATAAAGCAGGTTCGAAACCATCAATACTGCCTCCCGAGTCAAGCCAGCGCTGCTGCGCCGTACCGGCATCCCCTTCAAGCGTACGCTGTGGCTCTACCGCACAAAGATGAACTTGCTTACCCGCAAGTTTGGCGTTAATTGCTGCAATATAGCCGTCTCCGGCGTTGTTTCCTTGGCCTACCAATACTAAATAGGTATCCGAATTTGGCATCAGCTCTAAGCATTGCTTAAATACTACGTCCCCTGCCCGTTGCATCAAAGTAAACATATCGCAGCCAGAGTCTGCAGCAGCTTGCGCTTCATTTTCTCTAACCTGATCGGCCCGAAATAGATTGTATGATAAACTTGACGTTAATTGAGTATCTAGCATAAGCAAATGTCCGAAATTAATTCTATCGACCTTCGTGAATTAACCAACAATATCAAGGCTTGGGGTACAGCGCTAGGCTTTCAGCAGGTTGGCATCAGTGATATTGATCTACATCAGCATGAAGCCCACCTTCAAGCCTGGTTAGACAAGGGGTATCACGGTGACATGGCTTATATGGAAAGCCATGGAATGAAGCGTGCTCGGCCCGCTGAGTTAGTGCCTGGCACGTTAAGAGTTATCAGTGTTCGCATGAACTACCTTCCTCCTGATGCGTCGTTCGCTCAACATTTAAAAGCGCCCCACATTGGCTATATTAGCCGCTATGCACTAGGCCGCGATTATCACAAGGTGTTAAGAAAACGATTAAAACAGCTAGGTGAGAAAATTACCGCTTCACTTGCAGATACTCAGTACCGCCCTTTTGTAGATTCCGCCCCCGTACTAGAGCATGCTATCGCTGAAAAAGCCGGTATAGGGTGGACCGGCAAACATAGTCTTACGCTCAATAAAGACGCGGGCTCGTGGTTCTTTCTAGGAGAGCTTTTTATCAATGTGCCGCTCCCTGTGGACTCGCCAATTGAAGAAGGCTGCGGTAGCTGCACAGCCTGTTTAACTATTTGCCCCACTAACGCTATTGTCGAGCCTTACAAGGTAGACGGACGTAAATGTATTTCGTACCTTACTATCGAGTCTGATAAAGACATACCAGAAGAACTCAGACCCTTGATGGGCAACCGCATATACGGCTGTGATGATTGTCAGCTAGTGTGCCCTTGGAATCGGTTTGCTAACATTACCGAAGAGGAAGACTTCCACCCTAGAACAGTGCTTCATGGCCAAAGCTTAAATACATTATTTAGTTGGTCAGGGGAAACCTTTTTACAAAACACCGAAGGCTCACCGATAAGGCGTATAGGCTATCAAAAATGGCAGCGTAATATTGCTGTTGCACTCGGTAACGCGCCTTACAACGAAGAAAGTATTCAGTTGTTAAAAGAAAGGCATGGCACGGTGAGTGAGTTGGTAGACAGACACATCGATTGGGCATTGCAGCAACAACAAAAAAAACAGGCGGCCTATGAAGCACAAAACCGACAGCAGCAGCGACTCATTCGAGTGATTGAGAAAGGTTTGCCGAGGGACGCATAATTGACGTATTACGCATCAAAGCTCTACAAGGAAGGCAACCGCTTTAACCGGCCGAAGCGACCTTTTGCTTCAGCTCTGCCTGCATATTTTCTTTGTACTTCAAATTAGCGTTAGGCTGATGCTGAGCGGCAAAAGAAACGTTAAGCTTCAAACCGCGCTGGGCTAATTGAGTAGAGACAATAGGCGAACCGAATTGCCACCATGGCTCTTGCTCAAGAGCTTTGATAACTAAAAAGAGTTCCGTTTCAGAACCATCGTACTCACCGACAACTTCGCAAAGGCCGCCGCGGCACGTTACCGAGTTTAAAACAAAAAGCTCATTGTTTGGGGGGAGGGCAAAAAACGTAGCAAGCGAGCCTTCAGTTTCTGCGTAGAAAGCAGCGGGCGCTTTTGAGGAGGAATCACTTTTCCCTGCTTGCATTGCCTCTCTAGCTTGGCTTTGTGCAAGTTGGTTGTCTTTACTTTTGTCCGCTGCTGTGTTGCCGGTTGTTGTGTTTCCCGTAGCCAGTTTAGCGGCTGGCTTAATGACTTTCAGCTCGCTCGTTTCCGTGGCGCGAGAGCGCGCTAACACTGTGGTTAGTCGCGCCTTATCTGCATTGGATTCGCTAAGTTGATGTTGATAGCCAGAGAATTTATACCCTGCTATTAACGCAAACGCTATTAGCAATATCACAAGCCACGTTTTCATTAAGCTTCCTTTATTACGGTTTGCTTATTTGTGATATTGCTTACTTAATTCGTGAACTGCATTTACGAATACGCCGGCATTCTCAGGCGGAACATCTAAGTGGATGCCGTGTCCTAAGTTAAATACATGACCACTGCCTTCGCCGTAACCCTCTAGAATTGAAGCCACTTCTTGCTCTATTCTTTGAGGCTGTGCATATAACATAGACGGGTCCATATTGCCTTGTAGCGCCACTTTATCACCAATACGTGCACGGGCTTCTTTGATATCGATAGTCCAATCTAAGCCAACTGCGTCACAGCCTGTTGCTGCGATAGACTCTAGCCACATGCCACCGTTTTTAGTAAACAGTGTTACTGGCACTTTGCGGCCTTCATTTTCACGAGTTAGACCACTTACAATACGCTCCATATATTGAAGCGAGAATTCTTTGTAATCGCGAGGTGATAAAACGCCACCCCACGTATCAAAGACCATGACCGATTGCGCACCTGCCGCAATTTGTGCGTTAAGATACTCGGTAACCGAATCGGCGAGCTTTGCTAATAGCGCATGAAGCGTGGCAGGCTCGGCAAAGGCCATCTTTTTAATTTTAGTAAATGCTTTACTAGAGCCACCTTCAATCATGTAGGTTGCGAGCGTCCATGGACTTCCCGAGAACCCGATTAGTGGCACCTCACCTTTCAGTTCGCGACGAATAGTTCTAACCGCGTTCATTACATACTGTAATTCGCCTTCTGGATCTGGAAGACCAATTTTGTCTACATCAGCTTTGCAGGTGATAGGATTCTTAAAGCGCGGACCTTCACCCGTTTCGAAGTAAAGACCTAGTCCCATGGCATCGGGAATAGTCAAAATATCAGAAAAAAGAATGGCTGCATCAAGGGGAAAACGACGCAAAGGTTGAAGCGTAACTTCACACGCAAGTTCAGCATTTTTACAAAGCGACATGAAATCACCCGCCACCGCGCGAGTTGCTTTGTATTCAGGAAGATAACGCCCAGCTTGTCGCATCATCCATACAGGTGTGACATCTACCGGCTGTTTAAGTAACGCACGTAAATAGCGATCGTTCTTTAACGCGGGTTTATCAACACTGGGGACATTTTGCGACATATAACTCACCTGAATAACTGAAGATAATAGAGCGCCGAAGTATACCAGCATTATCTAAAAGGTGCGCTAAAACCTGTATTAAAAAATCGACGTTTAATCGACAATTCAGCGCAATAAGCCCCTATGGTTAGTTCAAGTGTCGATAATTAGAGACGAACATATCTTGAAAAAGACGCTTGCACTTAAAGTAAGTGTTTGCTAATAATAGACACGTTAAAGAAAAGAAGCCCTAAATGGGACCGTGCTAAACGTATTGAAACCCTGCCTCGGCAGGGTTTTTTATTTGTCTGTGATCAGCGACACGGTTTCTGCTATTAACTGCCCGGCAATGGATATCTTCGGTGGAATAGTAGGAAGATCGTTGATATCAAACCACTGTGCATCGTCTATCTCGTTTTCCTGACAACGAATCTCCCCCCTTTCATATTCAGCAATAAAGCCTACCATCAAAGAGTGTGGGAACGGCCACGGCTGACTGCTGTAGTAACGCAGGTTTTTAACCTCTACGCCTACTTCTTCAAACACTTCCCGATGTACCGCTTGCTCAAGACTCTCTCCACTTTCAACGAAGCCAGCTAAGGTTGAGTACATATTAGACTCGCGGTGGCGAACGCCTTTGGCCAAAAGAATTTTCTCATTATTGTGAATAGAAACAATAATACACGGCGATACTCTCGGATAGCTGCGATGCTGGCAGCGGTGACAGTGCATGGCCATTTCCCAATCAACTCGTTCTGTTTTTGCGCCGCATTGACCGCAAAATTGATGGGTACGCAGAAAGTGAATGTACTGCCAAGCTCTACCAATTACCGAAAAAGCATTTTCGTAATCTGCAAAAAGAAGCTGTCGCAACGACACGCGCTCCCAGCCAGGCTCTTCAATATGCTCGGCCCCTAAATCAACGACAAAAACAGGCATATCACGCTGCGCGGTCTCATTAAGCGGCGGCAACTGATGAATATCATCTATATAAGAAGCAAGAAAAGGAATTTCACTTAAATAGGCGACAGGAATAGACTCAGATGATTCTTGGATCACGATTTTACCGCGACTAAATACCACCCACATAGCTTGCTGTGAGGTTAATTTCATTTCATCTAACTTTATCATCATTGCACAATACTCCTGTCTTCTTGCGAACCATAGTACACTATATACGCACAGTCTTGGTCTGCAACGCCGTGTTTTAACAACGAACTTTTTCGCGCAAAATTTGTGTCACTAGTGCACAGTGTTATACTGAAGCTTATTGTCGCTAAACAGGTAGCACATCGAAATGTTGCAACAGTTAGAAAGCGTTAAATCCAGATGGGGTGGAAAAAGCCAAGTAGTTGACCGCTGGTTGATGGACAGACAGGCATTATTGGTCTCGTTCTGTGAACTAGCTGGCATCAACAAGCAGAGCGAATCTTTACCCGATGCCGATGAGATTGCTAATTTTTGCAGCGCACTACTCGATTATCTGTCTGCAGGGCACTTTGAAGTTTTCGATATTCTCGTAGAAGACGACGAAGGCCTTGATTTAAAAGATAAGCTTTACCCCAAATTGACAAAAACCACCGACGCAGCACTCGCATTTAATGATACGTTTGCGCAAGCAGTAACACCTGAGCAGGCTGCAGGCTTTGATTCTGCCTTAGCTAAGCTTGGAGAAACATTAGAAGAGCGTTTTGCCTTGGAAGATGAGTTAATTGCTCACGTTCACACAAACAAACGTGATCCAGAAGTAGCGCTTTAATATAACAATGAAAGTCGAGTTTACGGTTATTATCAATGAACAAAACCACACTTATTCATAAGGCACGCGCGTATTGTGAACAGCGCGGCGCTAGATTTACACCGCTTAGAGAAAAGGTGTACGAGATTCTTGTATCAAAGCACGGCCCCATGGGTGCTTATGAACTACTCGACTCATTAAAAGAAACAGAGTCCAGTGCAAAACCTGCCACTGTGTATCGCGCTTTGGATTTTCTTCTCGATTTTGGTTTCATTCATCGCTTAGAGTCTACCAATGCGTTCGTAGCCTGTTACCATTTTGGTTGTAACCACCCCGTTCAGTTCTTAATTTGTGATAGCTGCGGCGACGTAGCTGAGATACAGTCTGAAGGATTACAAGACACACTAGAGAGTCAAGCTCAGCAGCATGGCTTCAAAGTATCAAAACAAACTATTGAGGCCCATGGATTGTGCGCCGATTGTCAACAAACGGAAGATCACGCTGCCCAGGAGAGTGTAAATGAATGCTGATTTTGTGAACCCGTTTATTGGTGGGCTGTTAAATGTGCTTGAAACCATGGCACAAACCAAGCTAACGCCGGGAAAGCCGAAACGTAAGCAGAGCGATATTGCCAAAGGCGATGTCTCTGGCTTGATTGGCATGGTAGGTCCTGACGTACGGGGCTCAATGTCTATTACTTTTGATGAGTCGCTAGCCCTTACCATTATGGAAAGAATGGTAGGAGAACGCCCTGAGAAACTCGACGCAGAAGTGGGCGATATGGTGGGCGAGGTCACCAACATGATTTGCGGTAACGCAAAACGGGACCTTGCTGAACGCGGTTATGAGTTCGGCATGGCCACGCCTATTGTCGTGTCGGGAAAGCAACACACTATCAGCCATCAGGTTGATGGCGCCAAAATTATTCTCCCCTTTATGTGCGATGAAGGCTTAGCGCACTTGGAAATCTGTTTTGACAAATAATTTCTGGCACTCTGAAAAAATTACACTCGACAGTTACCCCAGAGGGTTTCACCTGATAACCGACAAGGTGGAATCTGCGCTACCGAATATTCGCCATGTTGAAGTTGGGCTGCTACACCTATGGCTTCAGCATACCAGCGCAAGCTTAACGATAAACGAAAATGCCGACCCTACAGTGAGGCATGATATGGAAGCTTTCTTCAACCATAGTGTAAAAGAAGAGCTTTCTTTTTTCAGGCATACTTATGAAGGTAAAGATGATATGCCAGCTCACCTAAAATCGAGTATACTAGGGTGTCAGCTTACTATTCCTGTCCAACAAGGCGCACTTGCGCTTGGCACATGGCAGGGTATCATGCTCGGTGAACACCGAGATCATGGTGGAAGACGAACAATTATTGCCACATTACAAGGGATCGCAGCCTAACCCATATTATAAATGGCATAGTTTGTGCTAACATTTCACGTTAGGCACGATATAAAATTATCAAAAATCGATAATCACTCAACGTTAAACAGGATGTGACTATGAAACGACACTTTAAAATGGCAGCGCTATCTCTTGCTGTGCTTTCTTCAACCAGTGCGTTCGCACAAGATTCTTCTGAGCCAGAGTACAAAAACTGGTTTGGTCTATCTGGCATGTACTACAACACTGACGACTCTCGTCCACTTTCTTTAACTGAAGACGGTGTTTATGATGACGGTCGCGGCGTAGCTTTTGAATACGGTTTCCGTTTCACTCAAAGCTGGGCAGCACGTGTTGAATTTACAGCACTTGATCTTGACTACGTAGGCGGCGGCGACGAAAGCGGTGAAATGGTTGGCGTAGATGCGCTATATTTCATGCCTGACGACGCATGGTTCGTATTTGGTGGTGTTAAACGCCAAGCAGTAGGTGAGTCAACAACACTAGGTAACATTGGTATCGGTAAACACTGGGACATACATGAAGATGTTAAGCTAGTAACTGAAATCGCGGCTTACCACGACTTTGGTGAAGACTACAACGACTACAGCATCAAGTTAGGTATTGCAGTACCATTCGGTAAATCAACGCCTTCAGCGCCTAAAGACAGCGACAACGATGGTGTTGTAGACGGTAAAGACCAGTGCCCAATGACACCAGCAGGTGTTCGTGTTGATGCAACTGGCTGTAGCGTAGACAATGACAACGATGGTGTACTAAACAGTGTTGACCAATGTCCTAATACACCTGCAGGCACTAAAGTAGACGCTACTGGCTGTGCAATTAAAGATGCAGACAACGATGGCGTTGTAGATAGCAAAGACATGTGCCCAGATACTGCTGCTGGTGTTAAAGTAGACGCTAAAGGCTGTACAGTATTTGACGAAGAGACAGTAGAAATTACACTACGCGTTCTTTTCGACAACGAAAGTGCTGTTGTTAAAATGCCTAAAGATCCAGAAATTTCAGAATTTGCTGAGTTCATGAAGCAGTATCCTTCAACCACTGCGGTAATTGAAGGTCACACTTCTGCACCAGGTTCTGAAGCATACAACATGGACCTTTCTGACCGTCGTGCTGCTAACTTCAAAGAAGTAATGGTAGACATGTATGGTATCGATTCTTCTCGCTTAGATACAATCGGTTACGGCGAAACTCGTCTTCTTGACGAAGGTAACAACGCCGAAGCTCATCGTGTAAACCGTCGCATTTCAGTGACAGTTAAAGACACGGTTAAAGTACCTGAAGAGAAATAATTCATTTGATATGAATTGAGAAAGGCGCCGAACGGCGCCTTTTTTGTGTCTGTATTTTTTGACTAGCGGTATCAGTACTGCGACGGACAAACCTTACTTATTACATGTGATTTGCTAGCTAACATAGAGACTAACCGCTAGAGAGAAAAGGTTAGTAGTCGTCGGCTATCGCGGGACCCGCGTAGTTATCAAAGCGTGAAAACTGGCCTTGGAAGGTTAAGCGACAAGTACCGATAGGGCCGTTACGCTGTTTACCGATAATAATTTCCGCAATGCCTTTATATTCACTGTTTTCGTGATATACCTCATCACGGTAGATAAACATAATAAGGTCGGCATCCTGCTCAATTGAACCGGATTCACGAAGGTCAGAGTTAACTGGGCGTTTATCGGCACGTTGCTCTAGCGTACGGTTAAGCTGAGAAAGTGCCACAACCGGCACTTCTAGCTCTTTAGCCAGTGCTTTCAGTGAGCGTGAAATCTCCGCAATTTCTAGCGTACGGTTATCGCTAAGAGAAGGCACACGCATTAACTGAAGGTAATCCACCATGATAAGACTAATACCACCGCGCTCTCGTGCGAGTTTACGGGCTCGGCTTCGCACATCCATAGGCGTTAGGCCGGAAGAATCATCGACAAATAAACTATCTTTGTCTTTTAGCATCGCCATGGTATTAGAAATGCGGGCCCAGTCTTCGTCATCCAACTGAGCGGTACGAATTTTGGTTTGATCGACGCGGCTTAATGAAGCCAACATACGCATCATGATTTGTTCCGAGGGCATCTCCAGACTGAAAACAAGTACCGGCTTTTCTTCTGCCATCATCGCGTTTTCAATCAAGTTCATGGCGAACGTTGTTTTACCCATCGATGGACGGGCCGCTACAATGATTAGGTCCGATGGCTGCATACCACTGGTCATTTTATCCAAGTCAGTAAAGCCCGTTGTTACACCGGTAACCTCTTTATTGGTTTTAACTAACTCTTCAAGACGATCAATTGTCTTTCCTAGCACAGACTCGACGTCTCGAGGGCCTTCGTTTTCACCGGTTCGACGCTCGGCAATTTCAAAGACTTTACTTTCAGCAAGGTCGAGTATATCGGCACTATCCCTGCCTTCTGGGTTATACCCTACTTCAGCAATTTCATGGGCTACACCAATAAGCTCGCGAGTAATAGCGCGTTCGCTAATAATTTGCGCGTACGACACCACGTTTGCAGAGCTTGGGGTATTTTTCGCGAGTTCGCCTAGATAAGCAAAGCCACCAGCATCTTCAAGCTCGTCATGCTTTTCAAGCTCTTCAGACACGGTAATAAGGTCTATAGGCTGGCTACTGTTAAGTAAGCGAGTGATAGCCCGGAAGATAATTTGGTGTGAACGATTGTAAAAATCGTTATCGGTAACGAGCTCGGCAACCTTATCCCAGCTTTCTGGGTCGATGAGCATACTGCCTAAAACGGACTGCTCAGCCTCTATACTATGAGGTGGAACCTTCAATTTTTCGACATTATTGTCGTTTTTAGACGCAGACGCCACAAGCGAAACCTATACCAATGCACAAAAGTCAGTTGGATATTATGCGCTTTTAACGCTGATCTCTCAACAAAGGAAGCGGGTCTTTTCTCTTAAAAGTCTAAAAAGGCGACAGTGCTTAAAGGGTTTTTTCTAGCTTTAAAAATGTGCCGTCTACTAACGTATACGCTTGGCTATTTTCCTGGAATAAAATAGTAGCCCCCATGTTTGCCGTTTCTTCTGCACAAGATAAGCTTACCTCGGTCACGCTATCGTCGCTAAAGCCTAATGAAGATGGGGAGACCTTAAATGCTGTGTGAAATTCTTCGCCGCTTATTTCTTTTGACGAATAGACAGGTGAGGCACAAAGCGCCTGATCCAGCTTAGCGGAATCGGATGCGTACGTTACCGAGCGCCCTAAAAATTGCTCCGACTCAGATGACGAGTGCGCAGAAACACCTACGTTGTAAGCTTTGGTAACCACCCAAGTACCTTCGTAGTACGCAGGTTCTTGAACAGCGCAGCCTAATGTGAACGCGCATATCCCAAACGCGCCAATGATTAAGCTATGAAAGCGCCAAAACCTTTTGACGTGTCCAACAATACTCAAGTTTATCTCCATATTAAAAACATTATAAAAATCAGCTAGTTTAACGTAACAGCTCTCTAAAAGGTTCACTTAACGTCGCGTGAATATCGCGCTTTCTCGTTTCCTTATCGTTCTGATTAAACGTCCAAACATCGCCAATTGGCGCCGACATAAAAAAGCTGCGTCTTCGCGCAGCTTTTCTACTATCACTACTTCTTATGATTAAGAAATATGGACTAAATTGCTTTTTTCAAGCTAAAGTTTCAATCAGACTATCTATAGCTTATTCACTTTTGGTCTATTTCTATACGGCCATGTACGGTAGAAATGTCGACGTTTGCATCACCACCGTTATGAATAAAGCGCAGCCAGCTTCCAGGTCCGTACTTAGGCTTTTGCGCTTTTTCATCGCTGATATTATTCACAATATTACCGCCTGCGTGAGTCTCGATATCAAACTGTACTGATACTCCCTTTTGGAAAACGAAATCCATTGCCCCACCAACCGAATTCGCTTTAATACTGCCATTTGCATTCAGCCCCAATTTCGCAAAGGTACGCCCATTAACCGTATTTATTTGAAGGCTATCAACATCTTGCAAAGAGAGGTCAATTCGTCCATTCACCGTTTCTACTGACAAGTCCGGGCTACTCGATGCGATATCAAGCTTACCATTCACAGATGTAAAACTTACCGGCGTGCTTCCTTCGTGCGTAGCTTCAATATCACCGTTAACCGTTCCTGCTTCTAGCCGACCTCTAACGTTCTTTAACACAATATCGCCATTTAAAGACTCAACCTCAACGCGTTCACCAATGTTTTCAAGGGTAACGTCGCCGTTTACGACCTCTACATCTACCGCTTTGGTTATTCCTTTGGCATTTATATCTGCATTCACTGCAGTGTAGTGAAGGTCGCTCGCCGCCGGCACGTAAATAATTAGGTCATCTCCATCTCGACCTTTCTGGTACCAGCTCTTTGAGTGGCGCTCTACCTCTACGTGAATAACGACCACATCGCCGCGTTTTTCAAAAATAAACTCTTCCGTTTGATCGCCAAGTTCGCCCGTCACCCGTACCTGAGGTTTATCCCACACGCGGATATCAGCCTTCCCGTCTATGTGCTCAATATCGACTTTAGGCGATGACGATGTATCGATAGTTTTATCAACTTTTTCGCCTGCAAACGCTGCTGTGGCAAAACTTAGCAGTGTAGTAGCCAGTACAAGCTTAGCTCCAATAGACGCGTTGAACATGTGCGTAAATGTTTCCGATAATGTATTTTTCATATTTATATTCATCTTAAAGCCCTTATTAAATTTGCTGCCACTTTGGCGCGTGCACTCGCTCAATTAAGGCAATTTGTTGTTGATATACATGATGCAGCATTTTGATTAATGCTGAGTTATCTGGATCGTCTTTCAACGCCGCTTTAATAACATCTGCGGCATCGTCTAATTCTTTTAACTGCTCCTGCCAGTCCTGGGTAAGCGCAGGCGTACTTTGATAGCTTGCTAGCAGACTGTTTACTTGTTGCTGCTGTTGCATGCTCATTGCGTCAATCAGCGCATAGCCATCGCTTCGACTTTCATCAGCGTTAAACGCAAAGGGGCCAGCGAACCATAATACCGTGACTACGCAAACGCTTGCGGCTATCGCCATCCACTGTCTTGATGTAACCGTAGATGACGAAGCGCCATCGCTTGAAGGGGTGTCTTGAGCCGATGCTATACCTAGCTCTACACCTCGCCACAGGTCCCGCTCGGGTTGCTTCTCTTTGGATAACCCAGAAATATGCTGAGTAAGCTTTTGATCAAAATCACTCATCATCGACTCCCATAAAGCCTTTCAATAATTGCTTGGCACGGAAAAACTGCGCCTTGCTCGACCCCACTGCCATATTCAACATATTTGCAATATCTTCGTGGCGGTAACCTTCAAGGGCGTGCAGTACGAACACCATTCTTGCCCTTTCGGGAAGGCGAATAACCAATGCTTCTAAATCTATGTCAGTACTGCTGCTTTGTGCTGTCATCTCACTGATACCGCTACTCTCTAAATTGAACATGCGTTGCACCCAGCCCTTTTGCTTGCGCATGTAAGAAATAGTGATGTTTGCGGTTACGCTGTGCAGCCACGTAGAAAACTGACTTTGCCCATCAAAGTTATTCAGTTTTCTCCAAAGCTGAATGAAGACCTCTTGCGCGGCATCTTCTGCCATCCCTTTTTCACCGGTAAGCCGATAACACAATGCGTATACGCGCCCAATATGCTCATCGTAAAGTGCTCTAAACGCGTGTTTATCGCCACTTTTCGCTTTTAATATCAGCTCATTTTCGCTTTTGTTACCGAACACCACATTGGCGTGTACAACACGTTGTTGTGTGTGTTCCATTATTTTCTCTTTGTTATTCGTGGTGCCGATTAGCAAAATACCAATCCGCATAGATAATTGCCCACTCAGAAGGTGCTGGCAAGTTTCCTAGCAAAGCGTGGGAATGCAGGAATGGCTGTTCCCTTTCAAATTCCCAGAATGAAGCTAGGAAGCTTGCCAGACCTTCCCGAAGGG
>JACLAD010003847.1_pt1 | contig 111683 bp, 101 predicted proteins | sample 8027901 | NCBI WGS metagenome assembly JACLAD01 (sample SAMN15725071, study PRJNA655200) | protist metagenome | isolation source: fluorescence activated cell sorting (FACS) single amplified genomes of... | place: Spain: Blaines Bay Microbial Observatory, Mediterranean Sea | collected 2016-07-05 | reverse complement strand
CCTGAACTTTCATAGGAGCTTACAACGACATGTGACAAGGAACGACTACCTTCTCGGTAGCACAATGAATCGATTTGCAACCGATCATGATTATCGGCTTAAATCTACGATATAAAACGGTAAAAGATGAGGCTCCACAGGCAAAAGCACAAGTTTTTTCAGGCAGATTCTCTAGCCAATCCACTGGTCTCTTGCAAACTTTGCTTGCTGCAGAAATTGCTGCAATTTTTCTCGGTTTGCGTGTTCGAGATGATCATCCAATTGCACTAACAGCTGCTTTAGATGACGAAGCCTAGGCAGCAGGTGTTCTTTGTTCTCGAGAAAGATATCCGTCCACATTTCTGGACTGGAAGAAGCGATTCGCGAGAAGTCCTTGAGTCCAGCCCCAGAAAACTGAAGTACTTCCTCTTGATCTGAACCAATGATGGCCTGGATACTGGCGTAGGCGATCAGGTGTGGTAAGTGACTGACTGCTGCAAAGATTTGATCGTGTTGTGCTGCATTCATTACCGCAACCTTGCTTCCAAGCGCTTCCCAAAGAATTTGGAGTCGTTGAGTGACTTCCAGAGGAGTTGCATCAGTAGGGGTGAGGATGAAACGCTTTCCTTCGAAAAGGTGAGTCCGTGCGCTGGTGGGCCCAAAGCGTTCGCCACCAGCAATCGGATGTCCCCCTACAAATCTTGGAATCAACTCTGGGTAGTCCTGGATTGTTGACAAAAGAGGTGATTTCACACTGCCGACGTCAGACACCAGCGTATGCGAGCCAAGTTGAGGACGAATAGAGTGGAGAACTTGTGGAAAGCTACTGACTGGGGTTGCTAGAATGACAAGATCCGCATCGCGGAGTTTTTCATCAAAATTCGTTGAGGCAAAGTCAACCAGATTGCGATGGAGCGCCTCCTCACAATGATGGGGGCGCTGGTCATAGCCGAGCAGATGTTCTGCCAAGTGTAGCCGTCGTAGATCCAGAGCTAGGGAACCACCAATCAGGCCCAGTCCGACAATCGCAATCTGCTGGAAGCCTGGATCGGGGGATTCTGTCATTGGCTTTCCTGGGTGAGTTCAGTGGTGCCGGGTGTTGCTGGTTTGGGTGGCGCTTTTTCTTGAAGCAGCAAGAAAATCGGGCTGGCTACATAGATGGAGGAGTAGGTTCCAACAAGGATTCCTACAAACAGGGCAAATGCGAAGTCATGAATAATTTCTCCACCGAAGAGTAGCAACATGGTCACAACAAACAAGGTTGTGGCAGAAGTCAGCAAGGTACGGCTGAGAGTCTCGTTGATGCTGAGATCCAACAGATCTTCCGTCTCACGCTTGCGGAACTTTGCAAGATTTTCTCGAACACGGTCGAACACAACAATGGTATCGTTCAGAGAATATCCGACTACCGTCAGCAAAGCTGCGATGATCGTTAGGTTGAATTCCTTGTCAAACAACGAAAATACTCCAACAACGGCAAGTACATCGTGTAAGAGGCACACCACGGCACTGATTCCAAAACGCCACTGAAAGCGAATGCTGATGTAGATGAGTACCAGTCCCAAAGCTATTAGAACTGCCAGAAGAGCGTCTTCTTTCAACTCGTCACCAACTTTTGGTCCAATAGTCTCGACGCGCCGGATCTCTGGGTTCGTGTTGGCGTTTTGGAGAATTTGTTGAAGGTTGGTTGTCAGAGATTCCCCGGTTCCCAACGAGCTGTCAATTGGTAATCCTAGTAGAATTTCTCGATCTTCCTCCGCTCCGAAGGTTTGCAGCATGATGCTGTCATAACCTTGATTGGTGAATAATTCACGCAATTGATTCAGGTCCGGTTCGCTGTCAAAGCGAATCTGAACGTTGGTTCCTCCTCGGAAGTCAATTCCATAATTCAACCCTCCATGAAGCAGCACGGAAAAAAAAGTGCTGAGAACCAAGAAAATCGAGAGGTAGATGGTGTATCGTCGCTTTTCGAGAAAGCGGATTTGCAATGGTTGAGAGAGCATGTTTCAGATGCTGATGGCTTTAAGTTGCTTGCGGTTGAGGTAAATCATTTCAAAGAAGAATCTCGTCACTACAATTGCAGTAAACATACTTGAGAGAATTCCCAGAGAGAGCGTGACCGCAAAGCCCTTGATAGGGCCAGTTCCAAATTGTAGCAGGGCTAAAGCTGCGAAGAGCGTTGTGACATTGGCATCAAGGATGGTTTTGAAAGCTCGATCAAAACCTTCGTTGATCGAACTGCGCAAGTTGTTACTTTTTGCGAGTTCTTCACGAATTCTCTGGAAAATCAAAACGTTTGCATCAACTGCCATACCTGTTGTCAGTACGATTCCTGCCATGCCGGGCAGTGTTAAGGTGGCACCGACCCCACCTAGGACAGCGATGATAAGTAAGAGGTTGAAGACCAAGGCGACTGCAGCGAAGACACCGGCGAGTCGGTAATAGACCATCATAAAGATTAAGACCAGAAGCCCACCAAGCAGCAGCGAGATAAGGCCTTGCTCAACGGAATCTTCACCAAGGGAAGCACCAACGGTTCGTTCTTCTCTAATTTCAATGGGGGCTGGCAGAGAACCTGAACGAAGTACTATTGAGAGGTTGCCAGCTTCTTCTGTAGTGAATTGACCCGAAATCGATGCTTCTCCACCGCTAATTTTTTCTCTAATCACTGGGGCTGACTGCACTTTGTCATCCAAAACAATTGCTAGTCGTTTGCCCTGATTTCTTTCAGTCAATTTTGCGAAGCGATCAGCGCCAATAGAATCGAAGGAAAGAGAGACGTAAGGTTGGTTGGTTTGTTGGTCGAAGCGCACCCGAGCATCTCGAATGTACTCCCCAGTCAACAAAACTTCCTTACTCAATACATAAGGGTTGCGGGATATAACTTCCTGCGTGATGGGGTCACGGATTTCCTCGTATTGGACAAGTTCGGTGTAGCGATTGTAAGCGGCTGGAGTGGCGTCATCATTGACAATACGAAACTCGAGAACGGCTTGCGGTCCAATCAGTTCAATTGCCTGTGCTCGGTCTTTCAAGCCAGGAAGTTGGATGATGATGCTGTTGTCCCCTTGACGTTGAAGAGTGGGTTCGCTGACCCCTAGACTATCAATGCGATTACGCAAGACTTCCAGAGCTTGTGTAATTGCATTCTCTTGAATGCGAGTTAACTCTTCTGGGAGGAGCGTCAACGTTGTTCGGTTGTTGGGTTGCTCTGCTGCCGTGAACTGAACCAGTAAGCGATCGTAGGGGGATTCGGTCAGACTGACGGTCTCCCCCTCTTCCATCTCCAAGATGACGACGTTGTTCTCTTGGCGGACTTCGAAAAATTTCACATAGTTATCCAGCAGCAAGTCTTCCAACTCCTGGGCGGTACGGCTGACTGTTTCCTTAACAGCTTCTTCAACTTTGATCTCAATATCGAGGTACATTCCCCCTTGGAGATCTAGCCCTAGGTTTACACGATTTGGATGTTTTTGAGGATCAACCCCAGGTTGGTAGGCTTGATAAGTGGGCAGGCTATAAAAAGCGGCTGCCGCAAAGACCAACAGGATCAGCAAGCCTTTGACACGTACATTCATGGGTAGTGTTTCTTTAATTCTGAAAACTTTGGAGTACCAAGAAAAGTTAGCTCAAGACTCATCCTTGGATTCGTTGTCAGAGGCACTTGCATCCTTGGCCTTCTGCACAACACGGGAAACTTGCCCACGATCCATCTGAATCCTGACCTTGTCAGCAATTTCTACGGTGATTGTTTCTTCTCCGAGCTTGAAAATCGTCCCGTGAATACCAGAGTTTGTCACGACTTTATCGCCCTTGCCCAAGGCATTCAGCATGGCTCGCAATTCTTTTTGGCGCTTTTGCTGTGGTCGGATGATCAAGAAATAAAAAATGGCGAAGATCAGAATGAGGGGGCCAAACTGCACGAGCATAGCGGTAGTGTCACCACCACCCAGACCAGCATCCTGAGCCCATGCCTCGCGAATGAAGAAATCCATAGAAAGTTACTCCAAGTAGTGAATTGCCTAAATCCGGAAAAATAGCAAAGCCAAATATCCTAGCACAAACAAGCTGCAAGCGCTATGCTCAAATTTACTTGTAGCCTTTCCTGCTAAGCTACTCTTAAATAGAAGAGAGAGTTATTGGCTATTGCCGGGCGTTCTTCGTGCAGTACCTTTGGGCAAAACAAACCTCCTGAATCCAACCATCACTTGCTGGGACCGAATGCAGACTTGGAATTTTGTATTTGACATCGACTTTACCCTCACTGGAGATCTGCCATCGTTACGTAAACTTGGGCAAAAACTACAACGTCTCCAACAAGTAGGCCAGGCTCGGGTACTGTTCTGCACAGGTAGGCCTTATCCTGATGTGCTCCACGGATTGAAGCACGAGGAATTGCCTCAGCCAGACGCCATTATTGCTCAAACGGGAGTTGAACTTTATCTACCTCCTTTTGGTAGTTTTTCGACACCACTTCTTGATTGGCAACTACAACTTGAGAAGTTTGGCTTCTCTGCGGAGGAAGTTCATCAGCGATTGATTGACTTAAATGATGTGATCAGCCTGGAGGCGGCCAATTGCCAGACACCCTACAAGGTCTCGTACGCAATCATGGACCCTAAACAGCCGCTTGAGTGGTTAGCCGAAATTTCAAGGCGCATGATGGAGCCTGTTGGAAGCTATCAGGTGATCTGTGCTGCTTTTGGAGAAAGTTACTATGTCGATATTTTGCCTGGGATGGTCAACAAGGGGAAAGCACTGCGCTACCTGCTGGAACTACTGAAATGGAAGGAAGCAAACACAATTGTTGCTGGGGACAGTGGTAACGATCAGTCAATGTTTGACGAAGGTTTTAAGGGAATTCTCGTGGGCAATGCTCGGCCAGAAGTCAAAGAATATTTGCAGAAATTTCCAGCGAAGCAGTTCTACCAAGCGCAGCAAAATTATGCGAAGGGTGTGTTGGAAGGCTTGGTTCATTGGCAGGTTCCAACCTTTGATGATTGATAGGACAGGTATCCAAGATTGAAATCTACATTGGTATTCGTAGATCCTTTCAGGCTAGCTGCAGAGGAACTTCCTGGAGTATCTGTTCGAGATTGTTGCAAAGCCGTTCCGCTTCAGACTCTGGAAAAATCAGCGGGGGTTTAAACTTGAGCACATTATGATCCGGCCCATCTGTACTGAGCAGGAATCCTTGGGCTTTCATCCGCTCCACAACATAGGTGGCTCGGGCTGCGCAAGGTGTTTTTTGTACGGGATCAGCAACGAACTCCATACCAAGAAAGAAACCCTCTCCACGAACTTGTCCCAGCGCCGGACAACGCTTTGACATTCCCTTCCAGCGTTCAAGCAGATAATTCCCCAAGGTCAGTGCATGCTTTTGGAGGTTTTCTTCTTCAATCACATCCAATACGGCGTTACCCACTGCCGCAGAAACAGGGTTTCCACCAAAGGTGTTGAAGTATTCCATTCCATTAGCAAAGGCTTCTGCAATTTCGGCAGTGGTGATCACAGCTGCGAGAGGATGTCCATTACCGATCGGTTTTCCTAAAGTAACAATATCTGGAACGACTCCCTGTAGTTCAAATCCCCAAAAGGTTTTCCCTACCCTACCAAAACCCACCTGTACCTCATCGGCAATGCACAGTCCTCCAAGCCTGCGAACTCCTGCATAAGCAGTCTGTAAATAATTTTCTGGAAGAACAATCTGTCCTCCACAACTCAGAATTGATTCGCAAATGAACCCAGCCAACCTGGTTCCGGATTTTGCAAGTGATTCTGCGTGCTCAATGACCTTTCCCCCGTAGGCTAAGCCTGGATCAGGGTGATGCTCTCTGTACACTCCACGATACGCATCAGGCATGGGAGTGGTTCTTACCCAGTCTGGTGCTCCTTTTCCACCAGGCCCATTGTGCTTGTACGGACTCAAGTCGATCAGAGATTTTGTATGCCCATGATAGCCAACGTCCACCACCACCATTCCCTGAGCTTGGGTGTGGGCTTGAGCTAGTCGAAGCGCCAGTTCATTGGCTTCACTGCCAGTACAAACCAAGAAACAGACGTTCAGTGGGTCAGGAAACAAGCCACACAAGCGCTCTGCGTACCTGACGAGTTCGGGGTGAAGGTAGCGAGTGTTTGTGTTGAGTAGGCTACTTTGTTTTCTTTGGGCTTCGACAACCCTCGGATGACAGTGCCCGACATGAGCAACATTGTTCACACAGTCAACAAAGCGACGCCCGAGAGAATCAATCAGGTAGACTCCCTCTCCCCGTAAAATAGTGAGCGGCTTTTTGTAGGACAGAGAGAGGTTGCGTCCCATGATGTGGAGACGTCTTGCCAATAAATCTTGTGGCAGGCCTTCCGGTTCTACCCAGGATTGCTCTTGGATTCCGAGTAAACGATAGGGATTGGGACTGAGCTGCTTCCAGAAACTTTGTTCGGAAGGCAAGGCGACACCCGGGAAATCGGTTTCCCATCCCATTCGATGACCGATTACCTGCAAGTGCAAATGTGGAGGCCAGTTGCCATTTCGGGGTGATGCTCCGATCCTCGCAATACGAGTCCCGGCTTGGACGAAGTCTCCCGGTTGCCAGAGTGCTAGGCATTCTGGATCAAGATGGCCGTAGAGCGTGAAGAAGTTCTCTCCACTCAGATCCTCATGCTGCAACATGAGTGTAGGGCCATAGTCCTGCTCTTGAGCGTTATCATGAACTGTGACGAAGGTCCCATCCAGTGGAGCAAATATGGGAGTTCCAGCTAGTCCGAAAACATCCAGTCCCAGGTGTACGGTCCGTGACTCTAGATCCTGCTGAAATTCAGGTGCCGTGTAGCAAAGTCGAATCTCATCATAGAGTCCAAGAGCGAAGATCTTTTGTGCACTTTCAATGGCTTGTTGAATGCGAGCAGACTGTTCCTCAACGTCACCACTCAGCCAATCGCTGGAAGGGCTCTCGATTCCCAGTGGCAAGAGCAGGGTGTTGTCGGGAGTGAGAGCTTGGCCCATCACTGGAAAAAAAAATTGTTTTTCCAAAATAGTTTCTAGAGAAACCTTTCGGTGGATAGGGGAATGGCCACAGGCGAATCTGGAGCGGGCAATACCTTCCTCCAGTGAGAGATCCTTTAAGCGTTGAAGTAACTCTCGAATTGGTTGTTGACTGATCAAGAGATATTCATTTTCCGGCTGCTCCTGAATTTGTTTTGCAGCCATTACGATGCTCACACCGAGTCGCATGAGTGCCATTGGCCAGACAAACTCGGCCTCCAGCAAAGAGAGTGGCCTGGCTTGACTGAAACCACTGAGCGTTGCCTGCAATGCTTTCCAAGGAGCTATTTGACCAAGAAGAGTATAGGCCAAAGTCACAGCTGCTTCTGCACAAGTCCAGGAAACAACCATGTCGCCAAAGTCGATCAAGCTTAACTCTGGGGGTCCTTCAAGCTTACCATGAACCAGCACGTTGTAGTCGTTGGCGTCGTTCTGAATCAGGGAACGAGGTAAGTCTGTCTCCAGAGGTCGTCCATACCTGTCGTATAAGCGTAGGGCCTGCTCCAGAACATTCTTGAGTAAGGGATCCGTCAACAAGGAAAGACCTTCTTCCACAATTTGCGAAGCTTGATCAGGGTGCCACGGCAGTTCTGGATTGGGATCTGGAACAGCAAGGGTAGAGAGCGAAGTGGCAACTCGTCCCATCAAGTGACCAACGGAATGAAAAAGTTCGGTGGTATGTGGTCTGAATTCGGCGAGAGGAGTGCCTGGCTGCCAGCTTTGCAAGCGTAACCAACAGGTACTTCCATTCTGTAGGCTTCCCTGGGAAATAAAACGTCCAGCCTGATCCGCCAGTGGGTTTGGTACCAGACCGCCCAGTATAGAGTTCAGGTGCTGCATCGCTCGAATTTCAGTCTTCAGACTCTCTAGAGAAACCTCAGCATTCACTACCTTGAAAGTGTTTTTCTCTCCGCTCGCCAAGCAGAGTTGAAAGTTACGGTCTCGTTCCCCAGGCAGGGTAAACAGTTGCCCCGTCAAGCCGTAGTGTTGAGCAAGCAGTTCCAGCGCTTCTGCTTCAGTAAGTTGCGGAGGTGTCATTTTTTTGAAATAGGCGTGGTTCTTCGTTCCAGCCACTTTAGCAAACTGGCAGCCGCAAGGGTAAGGACGACATAAAGAATCGCGGCTGTATTGAACGGAGCAAAAGGAAGAAAACTACTCGCTTGGAATTCGCGCATTCGTTGGGTGGCATCGCGAACTGAAAGAATGGACAGGAGTGCCGTGTCCTTCAGCATTGCGATGAATTCATTACCAAGTGGTGGAATGACGATGCGCAGGGCCTGTGGCAGAATAACCAATCTGGCGGTTTGCCATCGGTCGAGTCCAAGTGTTCGGGCTGCCTCTACCTGCCCTTTGGGAACAGCCTCGATACCAGCCCGGAAAATCTCTGCCATGTAGGCCGAGTAGCCCAGACAGATTGCAAACACTCCCCGGATCATATTGGGCAGGTCAATAAACCCATCGGTGGCTTGTTTGACGGCTCCACTGAGTGGCAAACCCACGTAGAGGATAATCACCAGCATGGGAATCCCACGTAGGATATCAATATAGAATTCAGCAAAGACAGCTAGTGGATGCATCCGGTGCTGCCATCCTCCGAAGGTCAGCAATCCAAGTAAAAAGCCGAAGACACCAAAGACCATTGCGGGTGTTCTGTATTCATCGGCTAGAAACTCAGTGCGCCAAAGAATAGGGGCTTCTGCAGGAAGGGCTGATTCTGGGAGAAAAGCGGCGCTGATTCTTTTGTCTTCTGCATAGAGCTTCAGAGCTTGCTCAACATCCCTAGCAGCGCGGATCTGCATCTCCACACCATTGTCGAACTCACCATAGCGCAGCGTGTCTGCTAAGCGTTGTGGAGTGTCCTTGATGAAAGCGGCACGTCCCTCTGTGGTTCCAATCAAGACATACTGTTCTTGTGGCATTTGAGAGAAGATCAACCCAATGCCTAGCAGTATTCCGGCAATCACCCCGTAGCGTCGATAAATGTTAGGGTTGCGTTGCAGGGATAGCATTCCCGCTAGAACCAGTCCAAGGATAGCGGAGGCCACATAAGCGAAAATGGCTGCTCGGAGGGTCAGCAATAAGCCAGTAGCGAAGCTTAGTCGTGCAACCAGAATTAAGAAGAGTAGGCTTCCTCCTTGGAGGATCAGCAGTAAACGCCAAATCCAACGGTTGATAGTCTCTGGCAATTTCTTAGTGAGACCGACTGCACCGAGCAAGGTAGTCCCAAGAAGATAGGGCCACCGCAGAGTCTCCAGCCATGCTTGCATCCAGGCCTGTCCTTCTGGAGTAAGGGCTGGATAATTGACCTTGGGATCTCGGAATGGATTGCTGCGGGCATCCAGTAGGTCTCCAATCACTGAATCCCAGAAAGGCGCCAAATCCCATCGTGTGAGGAGCCAGGACATCAACAACAAGTGCAGCACCAGTCCCAACCAGGAGACTTCACGAGGATAGGAAAGCCAACTTGGTGATTTGCGAGCAAGAAGGATGGGGATCAATCCACTCAACAACCCCAGCAGCAAAACCAGGAAGATCTGAAAGACTTCTGCAGCACCTTCCTCAACACCAACGATGAAGGCGAGGGAGCGGCTGTAGTTGGTGGAAGTGGCGAAGAGATAGATGAAGAAGGGCGCGCTGGCCAGCAGCACAAGATTGCTGGCCCGAAGCTGAAGCCACTCCGGGCCGATGCGCCTTGGTGAAGGGTCGGTCATGAGGCGCGAGTCAAATTATTCGCTCCAGTATTTCAGGACGAGCTTATCGAGCGTGCCGTCAGCTTTGACCTGGGCAAGACCGGTGTTGAAGGCGTCAACCATCCCGTCCCCTTCACGGAAAACCAATCCTAGAGGATCACTATTGAGACCACGAATGCCGACAGCCAATTCACCGGCAAATTGCTGCTCGTAAGCCGCAGCCGAAGTGCCGTCAATCACCAAGCCATCGACATCTCCGTTACGCAGGGCCTGAACCGCGGCGGCAAAGGTGTCGAAAAGAGCGACATTGTTACGGCCAACCAACTCTTCGGCTAGTTGAGCATTGGTGGTTCCAGTTTGTGAAGCCAACTTTCGACCAGCCCCTTTCATGTCATCCAGTGTCATACCCTCGTCATCAACACGGACCATGATTGCCTGGCTAACCACGAGATATGGATCACTAAAGTCCATTTGCTTGTCGCGTTCTGGTGTGATGGAAACACCAGAGACAACCATATCGAATTCGCCCTGCTGTAGCGCAGCAAAGATTCCATCCCAGGCTGTGGTCACGAACTGGGGTACACAGTTGATTCGCTCACAGATGGCATCAACCAGGTCCACATCAAAACCAATGATCTCTCCAGTTTTTTCATCCACCATTTCCATTGGAGGGTACGTGGTGTCTGAGCCAATGCGTAGCACCTTGCCACCTAAATCAGCGGCGTGCACCCAACCAGTAAAAAGCATTAAAGTTGCGGCAATAACGAATCTTTTCATAAGGAATTCCCTGCTGAGAAGTGAACGTTGAAATGAAACTACTATGAACGACCGACGGACTGTTATAGGGGAAATCCTGACTCGGTTGCAAGAAAAACTAGCCCTGCCAAATTCATCTGTCAGGATTGTCGATTTCAAACTCCTCTCTGTGGACTCTTGTGTTGGACAAAATAAATCATAACTTCATTCTGACTAATCATTGAACACAACTGGAAAAACGTGGGTTTGTTGCTATCGTATGCTTTTTAGCAAATCGGAGCCAACATCTGGGGCTGCTTTGCTTTCAGAAGTTCCTATGATTCTCAAAAATTTTAGCAGTTTGCGATATCCAAGCAGTATTTTAATGGATTCTAATCGACTATGAAGATTCGTCACATTCTCTATTGGTTTCTTCCCACGCTAGTTATTGTTTCTACCTTAGGGATTCATCTCTTTGAGTACCTGTTGTCTGGGAACGCCGATTCAGACTATGGAAGCCTTTTCAATAGCTTCTACTGGACGATTGTGACTGTCGCAACGGTGGGCTTCGGAGACATGTCGCCAGAAACTGACTGGGGCCGAGTGTTCACTGTTTTTGTGATTATCGGGGGGGTCCTGAATTACTCACTGATTGTCTCTACCTTGACAACCAAATTAGGTGAATATCGCTCATCGCGTGAAAAGGGTTTGGACCCAGTTAAGAAGCAGGGGCACATCCTTGTTTGTTCGGATGATCCGGCCTGGATGACCAAAATTCTAGGACAAAATCAGCAGTTGGTTCAAGAGGGTAAGATCGTAATCGTTTCTCCATCAACTCAACATCCCTTATTAACTACAGAGTACAAGGACGTCAATTGGGTTGCAGGGGATCCTCAACAGGTGGAAACCTTGCTCAAGGCCGCAGCCACATTTGCTCATACGGCCTATGTCTATTTCAAGAATAGCAACCAAGGATTGATTACGGTGTTGCAATTGGAAACGCTTAGCAAGGGAGAACTGATCACTCTAGCTCAATATGTGGGAAGCGATTTTCGTAAATTTTTTGCTGACGTGGGCTGCGATCATGCGCTGAATCCATATGACCTGTATGTGCCAATGATGCTGCAAGCATTTCGCTCACAGGGGGGGCCTTCTTGGATTAGAGGAGTGGTTCATCAGTCACAGGAACACCAACTGGAAACAAAACCACTGCTATCGAAATTTGCGGACAAGACCTGGATAGAATACGTGCATGCAACCAAGAGATCGACGGGACACATGCCACTAGGGATCGTGATGGAGGAAGTAGTCTTGATTAATCCGAGTTCTGAGCACGTCTTACGTCGAGATAACCAGGTGATCCAGTTGCAGTCTGTTGCTGAGCGCAAGGGGGGAGACCTGGAAGAGCATGGGATCGAAGTTTTTGGGATGGATGATATTCGTATTGATGGACATCTACTGATCAACTCAGACAACCCTATTTTTATCCGGCGCATGCTGAGAGAGCTATCCCGTGGGGAATTGGGAGATCATATCGTAGTTCTGACGAGCTTGCCCCAGTCGGAAGAAATTCCAGAGAATCTTTCAGTGGAGTGGATTGAGGATCCCACTAACAGCGAGGAAGCTTTCCGCAAAGCACGGGCCTCCTTGGCCAAGGTGGCCTTTGTCGATCATCTGCAAGATGGCCAGACCTTTATGGCTGTACTGTGTCTGGAGCAGGAAACAGACGGTGAAATTTTTACGATTGCAACCTTCCGTGATGATAACTTTGACCAACATCTCCTCAAGGTGGGTTGTGATTTCTGCCTCAAGTTTGATGATCTGGTTGTTCCGATACTTGCCCAGTCTGCCAACAACAGCGGCTTGGGTAACCTGGTGAGCCAGTTACTATCTAATGATCTAAGTACCCAGAGTCTGTTTGTCCGTCGCTTGAGCTACGATTGGACAACGGCTAACTGGGAGGAAACAATCCTCAAGATCAAAAAAGAATACGGCTACCTTCCTGTTGGGTTGATTCGTCGAGGAACCAACAAACTACTTGTAAATCCACATTTTGGTCAATTGGTCAACCCTGGCGATAGTTTGATCTTCATCGCTAAGGAGTCCGCATTGCGAGGGCAACATCTGTTTGATTTGTATCATACGGATCAGATTGTGGCTCAGGCACCTCTGATTAAAACTTCTGAAAAAGCAGAGAAAGGCAATGATGATGACCACTTGACGCAGCAAGCGCTCAAGCTATTGCGACAAGGTGGTGATGCCAGTGCGGCTTATCGTTTACTGATGCAGGCAGCTACCCTTGGTAGCGCCGAAGCAAAATATGAACTGGGAATTCTGAACTTCCGTGGCAAAGGCATACCTAAAAATCTGGATGAAGCCTACTACTGGTTCCGCGAGTCAGCTATCTCTGGTTATGAACAGTCTCAGAATGTGCTCTCTACCATTAGAATTTTACGAGAGACCGAACAGAAATTTGAGGAGACAGAAGACCAGATCCCAGAATTCAATCCAGAAATGCTGAAGATGTTTAACCCAACACAGCGACGCTGGTTTGCACGGATGGTAGTGGCCATGGTCCAGGCAGATGGTCGAGTTGATTTGCATGAGCGTGCCTTCGTGCACTCAGCCATCCAACTCCTGTCAGACCAAGCGGATATCCTTGATCTGGAAGAGTATTTCCTGCATGGAAAGTGTCCTGAAGTCGAGCCAATTGAGCTATCCAAGGAATTGAGAGATCGTGTTCTAGATAGCCTACTCAACGTGGCAACGATTGATCGACATTTTGATGTGGCAGAGTGTGAGTTATTGAGAAATATTGCACAGTCATTAGGGTGCGATGAACAAACCGTGGAGCAACTTTTGGAAATTGGCAATACGCGAGTACAACAATTCCACTCGACTCAACTTCACGCTCCAAATGTTCGTGCTCGTGTTTGATGCGCCATAGATTTGGTGACCGAAGAAAAATGGACCCACAGACCTGGTTGATCTATTCAGTCGCTGCTCTCGGACTCTCCCTCTCTCCTGGACCAAACGGCCTACTCGCTCTCACCCATGGTGCTCTCTACGGATGGCGAAGAACCCTCAGCACGATCGCTGGTGGAGCGGTGGGGTTCACAATCCTCATTGCACTCTCGCTATTTGGGATCGGCGCACTGCTTCAATCCACGCTGATTGGTCTTACCATTCTGAAACTGGTTGGCGGTGCTTACCTGATCTGGCTTGGTATTCAAGTCTGGCGAGCCCCACCCGTGGGAGAAACACTTGCGCCTGTATTGCAGAGTTCTCGTAAGAGGACGCTCTTTCGTCAGGGTGCCCTTTCGGCGGTGACCAATCCCAAGGGGATTCTCTTCTTTGCCGCCTTTTTGCCCCAGTTTGTTGATCCTCAGCGAGAACTCGTCCCGCAGTTTGTGTTGATGGCGGCTACTTTTGTGCTGATTGAGATTGTTACGGAGCTTTGCCTAGCCAGCTTGGCGCAACGGATTCGTCCTTGGTTGCAGCGGGTGGGACAGCGTTTCAACCAGATTTGTGGAGGGCTTTTCATTGCGATTGGCTTAGCGCTTCCCCTGAGAAGCTGAGCAGAGACCTTGACTTACTCCCTGCGAGGTAGGTTATTGACAAAGCTGTTGATCTCCTTATTTTTGTGTAAGCAAAAATAAGGAGATAGTATGGAAAGTCTTACTCAACTCGATCCAGACTTTCAACTTGATACGACTGCCCAACTCTTCAAGGCACTTGCGGAACCAGCCCGTCTACGCATTCTGAATTTACTTGTTCACGGAGGAGAACTTTGCAATTGCCAGGTGGAAGCGGTCACAGGTTACCGAAACCCTAAAATTTCCAACCATTTCCAGTTCCTCAAGCATTCGGGTCTGATCCAGTTTCGTCGTGAAGGTACCTGGATTTTCTACTCACTTCGTCAACTTGAAAGTGATCGACTTCAAGCTGTGCAGGCGCTGCTGCCTTTGCTTGCTCAGTGGCATCCGATCTGTGTTGAGGATCTGGAGCGCTGGAAGACCATTGCTCAAATGCCCTTAAGTGAGATCTGTTCACGCTGATCCTACTTCTTTTTCAAGGTTTTCCTTGTAGATACAACCTTCCTACACCCCAAGAGTGAATTGAGAACGCATATGGCACACATTGCTATCAACGGCTTAGGCAGAATTGGCAAACTTTTACTCAGAGCACTCATTCATCAGGGAATTCAACCCCACGAGATTTGCTTACTGAATGATGCTGTAGGCGATCCTGAGTTGCACGCACACCTGCTGGAATTTGACACGGTTCATGGGCGTTGGCCGGCTGAGATTTCCTTTGATTCCGACAGTATCAGAGTTGATGATCGAAAGATCCCAATGCTAGGGGTTGAAAGGATTGAGCAGTTGCCTTTGAAAGAAGCGGGCATTGATCTGGTCATTGATTGCACAGGTTTTTTCAAGACACCGGAGCGAGTTCAGCCGTATTTTCAGGCAGGAGTCAAAAAGGTGTTGGTCTCAGCTCCCATCAAGAGTGAACCAGCTCTTAACCTGGTCTATGGCATCAATCATCATCTGTATGACCCTTTGCAACATCATTTGATCACGGCAGCCAGCTGCACAACCAATTGTCTGGCTCCAGTTGTTAAGGTTCTGCATGAGGAGATCGGCATTCAGCATGGATCAATCACAACCATTCATGATGTGACCAACACGCAGACCATTGTGGATCGCCCTGCCAAGGACTTGCGACGGGCTCGCTCGGCATTGAACTCACTGATCCCAACGACAACAGGTTCTGCAACGGCAATCACTCTGATTTATCCTGATCTAAAAGGACGCTTGAATGGTCACGCAGTTCGAGTCCCTCTGCTGAATGCATCGCTGACGGATTGTGTTTTTGAACTGAAGCGTTCCACCACGGTCGAGAAGGTAAATCAACTCTTTGAAACCTATGCCAATGGTTCGTTGCAGGGGATCCTGGGATTCGAACGACGCCCACTGGTTTCCACAGATTACGTTAATGATCCTCGTTCTGCGATTATTGATGGACTCTCTACGATGGTGGTGAATGGTACTCAAGTGAAGGTCTATGCCTGGTATGATAACGAATGGGGCTATGTGATGCGGATGGCCGATTTGACAAAAATGATTCTCAACCGGCTGCAGTGATGAATGCTGAAATAAGCTCGAGTTCAAAAGGATTTATCGCCTACTTGGCGGTCACTGCAGCCTATTGGTCATTCATGCTGACTGATGGTGCTCTGCGGATGTTGGTCTTGTTGCATTTCCATACCCTTGGATTTTCACCAATTCAATTAGCCTATCTATTTGTTCTCTACGAAGTCGCGGGAATGGTCACCAACCTCTCCGGAGGGTGGGTTGCTGCTCGTTTTGGACTCACAAGCACGCTATTTGTCGGACTTGGTCTGCAGGTATTGGCTTTAGGTGCCCTCACTCAATTAGATATGGGTTGGACGGTCAACCTCTCGGTAGTGTTTGTGATGTTGGTTCAGGGAGCGAGCGGTGTTGCCAAGGATCTAACCAAGATGTCCTCCAAGTCAGCGGTTAAGTTGCTGGCACCAAAGGAGGAAGGAAGACTATTTCGCTGGGTAGCACTGTTGACAGGTTCGAAGAATGTAGTGAAAGGCTGTGGCTTCCTGTTGGGTGCCAGCTTGTTGGCTTCCGTTGGTTTCCTCTGGTCAATTGTCGGCATGGCGTCTGTATTGGGTTTGATTTTAATGACTCTGCTCTTCTTCATTCCATCTGGACTACCCAGAGGTAGAAAGAAGGCGAAGTTTTCCGAGGTTTTTTCCAAGTCCCACAACGTGAATTGGCTCTCAGCTGCTCGGATTTTTCTTTTTGGAGCCCGAGACGTTTGGTTTGTTGTGGGGATTCCGATCTATTTCTACGCAGTTCTTTCAGATGGTAGCAAAGCCGGCAACTACGAAGCTTTCTTCCTCATTGGTACTTTTATGTCCTTTTGGATCATACTCTATGGAGTGGTCCAAGCGATGGTTCCCAAGTTGTTGCAGGCTGACTCACGCTCCGAACGGGAACTGGTTGGCGCTACCCGGAACTGGGGACTGATTCTCTTTCTAGTCTTAGTGACTCTTACCATTACGAGCTTTTTCTTACAGGAAAACTCCTCCTGGTTGACCCAAATTTTAGTGGCTGGCCTTGCCATTTTTGGAGTAGTCTTTGCGGTCAATTCTTCGCTTCACTCCTACCTGATTCTTGCCTTTACTCAAAGCGAACGAGTGACCATGGATGTGGGTTTTTACTACATGGCCAATGCCGCGGGGCGTTTGCTGGGAACACTTCTCTCCGGTTGGACCTATCAGGTTGGTGGGCTCGTTGGGTGCCTAACAACCGCAACGCTGATGGTGGGAGTCAGTGTGCTAGCAGCCATCCGGTTGAAGTCAGGATACGAGCCCCAGGCTGTCAGCTGATGGAACCTGCTATCTCCTCACCATTCACTCCCTCCCTGGCTTTTTGTGGCTATTCTGGTTCTGGTAAGACCGAGTTGCTGCTCCATTGCTTGAAATTACTTAAAGCACATGGATTTTTACCAGCTGTGCTCAAAAGTTCTTCGGAAGTTCACGTCGCAATTGCCAGTAAGGATAGCCAGAGGTTTTTTGATGAAGGAGCCGTTGGTGTAGGTTTTGTCGATCCCGCTCAGGTTCTTCTGCACTTACCTGGCAGAGATTTCTTTCAGAGATCTGTTGATTCAGAAGTCCAACTCCGCCGCCAAGTTCCCTTCGATATTTTGCTACGTGAGGGAGGTAAGCAATCAAGTGGCTGGAAGGTGGTTTGTCTTCACCCCAGCCAAGGAATTCCTGTGCTAGACCACTCTAGTGCTCTTGCACTTTGGGCTGGAGTTCCCGGTTCAAAAAAACCAGCACTGGCAGATCAGCTGACAATTCCCTGCTTTGGCCCGGGAGAAGAGATCAAACTACTAGATCATTGCCTCAAAAAACTCCGAACAATGCGAAGGCAGCAAACACTCAAAGCCGCTGTCCTCGTCGGGGGGCAATCTTCTCGAATGGGCCACCCCAAAGCTTGGATGCAAATCCGGGGTCACCCGATGGGATTGAAATTAGCCCATCTGCTCGAAGAATTATTGGGAGTAGGTAGAGTCGTGTTTGGAGGTTCCTTGCCACCTATTCCAGAGGATTGGTCAGTCTCCAATCATCAAGAACTTGAGCGTTATGCTGTGATCCCAGATCGTGTGCAAGGCTTTGGTCCGTGGGGTGGACTGCTCGGGCTGTGGGAGTCAGAACCAAATACAACCTGGCTGGTAGTTGGGTGCGATTATCCAAGGTTGCATCTTGAAGCACTGGAGTGGTTGTTGTCCAAGAGAGATCCCTTACGACTAGCTACCCTAGCTCGCCATCAAATCGTTCCCTTGGAAACCATGATTGGGATTTACGAACCAGGTTTTCGCTATCTGCTGGAAGCCGCATGGCTAGATGGAGGTAAGCAGATCAATCGGAGAATGCAGCAATGGCCCCTGCAGATCTTGAATGTACCAAAACACCTGGAGGTATGCTGGCAAGGCATCAACACTCCAGCCGACCTAGAACAATTGCTTCAGCAGACAGCTGTCCAACAACAGTAGCTATGAGTTCACGCGAAGAATGACAATAGAAACTCTCTTCCTGTTGAGTAGCGGACTCTTTCTTGGCTGGTCACTGGGCGCCAATGACGCAGGCAACGTCTTTGGGACCGCAGTCGGCAGTCGCATGATCCGTTTTTCGACAGCTGTGGTCGTTTGTAGCATTTTTATGGTGCTTGGAGCCGTCTGGAGTGGGGAAGGTGTTTCCAGAGGGTTGGTTGAATTAGGCTCTGTGACTGTGCTTGGTGGGGCTTTCATGGTAGCCCTGGCCGCAGCGATTGCTGTTTTCCTGATGCTGCGAACCGGGATTCAGGTTTCGACCACACAGGCCTTGATCGGCTCTTTGCTGGGTTGGAATGCCTTTGCTGGGGTTGCAACGGACATCACTGTGTTTTTACAGGTTGTCTCCACCTGGGTGCTTGGGCCTCTGCTGGCTGCAGCGATGGCGATGGCTATGATGTGGGTATCAAAGTTGATCCTGCGCAATAGCCGGATTGGGTTGATTCGTTTGGATGGCTATACGCGGCTGGCCTTGCTTGGTTCTGGGGCGCTGGGTGCGTATAGTCTGGGCGCTAACAACATTGCAAACGTCGTTGCGGTTTTTCTACCATCACAGCCTTTACCTGCTCTTAGCTTGCAGGGTTTTGAAAGCTCACCAACGCAGCTATTGCTGCTGGTTGGAGGAATCGCAATGGCCTCTGGAGTGTTGACCTACTCCAAAAGGACTATTGAATTGGTTGGATCTGGCCTGGCAAATCTGTCGCCTTTGGCGGCCTGGGTGTGTGTCAGTGCTCATTCCCTGGTCCTACTGCTTTTTGCTTCCGCCAGTTTGAAAGCTTGGTTGGATTCAATGGGTCTGCCCTCACTGCCCTTGGTGCCGATTTCCAGCTCTCAGGCAATCTTGGGGGCCATCCTTGGAGTTGGCTTGTTGCGTGGTGGGCGTGAGGTCAATTGGGGAACCGTAGGCAGAGTGGCCCTAGGCTGGCTGGTAACTCCGCTGGTCGCAAGTCTGCTTTGCTTTTTGGGACTCTTCATCCTCCAAAATGTCTTCTTACTTCAGGTAGTGGGTGGCTGAAATTTTGGCTCTGTCGCAACTAAAGCCTGTCATCATTTTAGCCAAATGACCGCAGCTACTCAGAGGATCTCCTCCAGAAAAGCACAGACTCGCTGATCGTAAAGGGTGGCAATCCTCTGATATTACTTTAACTTGGCAAAGAAGTTCTCAATCAGGCGTCGCCAGCGATACTTGTCTCTGCCGAACCCCCAGCTTTCCTTATGGTGCTCCTCCCATCGATCCAAGAGCCTCACGCGTGTAGCGTAGGTGCGATTGCTTTTTTGCGCTAGCACTGCGTTGATTGACCCAAACAACCGTGCCGTCCATCTGGGCATACTCGTTGTCTGCCTCGGCAGCCAGATTCTAAAAACCAGTTCTGAAGTTTTTTGTAAACCAAAGTTCTGCCAACTACACTAAGTAGTCATCGGCAATCATCACTTCCTGCAACAAGCACTTGAGTTGAGAGGTATGGAACAACCTCCACAAACTGACGAGGAGTTAGTCCGTGCCTTTCAGCGGGGTGACCGACAGGCCTTTGGTCAATTGCTCGAGCGTCATCAGGATCGGTTATACAGATTAGCCTTGGCCTGGTTGGGGAACAGTGACTTTGCAGAAGATGCGGTTCAAGAGGCGTTTCTACGTGGATTCAACAGCTTGCCTCGCTTTCGTTTTGGAGCTACTCCGTTTTCCTGGTTTTATCGGACACTTCGGAATATTTGTCATGAGATAAATCGTCGACAGTCAAAACTCAAAGCTTTTGGGGATACCGAATTGGACATTCAGACAGATCGAACCGAGCACCGTGCAGCTGGAGAGCAAAGCCTAGAGCGAATTCGAGCACTGATTGCACAGCTACCGACACGCCAACAGGAAGTGGTGTTGCTGCGTCTCTTTGAAGAATGTTCGGAAGAAGAGACAGCCAATGCAATGGGTTGCCGTCGAGGAACAGTCAAGGCTCTGTTGCACAAGGCAAGGCAGCAACTACAACTGGGACTGCAAGAGGAGAGAGCCTCGTGAGGGAAGCGGATTGGGAAAAACTCAGAGATGACTATCAAAGCCTGAAAGCTCCAAAGCAGTTGCAACCGCGCATTCTGCTCGCTATGGAACCTCAACGCTCTGGGTTTACTCCTGTCCGAGTCTGGCAATTTGCGGCGCTCCTGATACTCGGAGTTGCTGGTGTATGGGGAATTCTGCAATTGCAGCCACTGGAATCTAAGCAAGTGTCCAAGTTGAGTGCTCATGCAGTTGTTTCTTCTAGGATAACTCTACCCAAACATCCCCAAGACTCTTCAGTCTGGCTTGGGATGTCCAGGCCTGCTTTGAGGTCGTTAGCGATAATCAGACCCCGTCTGTCATCGAGGAGCCTTCGTCCATCTTCACGATTTGTACTAGGATCAAGGCCAAGGAAAGGCAGTTGATTTAATCAACCAATCATTCTGAGAGAATTGTAATGAAACATAAATTTTTGTTGCCATTGGCACTGATGTTCCTGTTGCTTCCAGTCACAATCCAGGCCGAGGAAGACGATTTTGAAGAAGAAGTCGCTTTCTTGGAGATCGTTCAAGGGTACTATAACCTCGTTGAATCCACGCACAACCTGCACGCTAATCCGGAGAGTGCGACGATTCTACATCTCTTCACTATTCAGGAAATCTACGAGGAGCGAGGAGAAGCGCAGCGAGCTATCGAGTTTCTGGAAGAAACCTTGAAACGTACAGGTAATCCTACGATTCGGAGTGTGCTTTACAGTATGCTGGCAGAGTTGCACGAGGAAACAGGTGACCCCCAGAAGCGCCTTGAACTCTTACAAACTGGCTTGGATGAAGCGCTGTCTCGAATGAGATAGCAACTTGGGACTCTTATTAAAGGTGCTTTCAATAGTGCTCTTGCTGCTGTCAGTTATTTTGGAAGACTAAAATTGAAGCGATACTATAACTTAGATTTTTTAAAAGCGTTTGCAATGATGATGGGTTTAGTCATTCATGCACCTATCTTATTTACGATGCCAGACTTGGCAAAAGAGTTTCAAATTGAGAACATAGCCCCACCAGAAGACTGGGTTTGGCTTTTACTGACTTTCATCAGTAACTGGAGAATGCCTTTATTTTTTCTATTATCAGGTTTTTTTCCGTTTTAGTTATAGAAAAAAAAGGTACCTCTTACTTCATAAAGGATCGCATTGTAAGAATAGGCATAACCTGCCTATTATTTTCCACATTTTACGATATTTTAGATGGAAAGATTGATTTCACTACAGGACATCTGTGGTTCCTCTATGAACTAATGATTTTTGTTTTGTGTTTGTCACTTTTATACAAAACCAAAGTATTCAAAGACATTGTTTGCAGAACAATTTCGCCAAAAATATTTTCCATCATTTCTTTATGGTTAATTGCTACAGTACCTTTAGCCCATATTCTCAATAATTCGTTACATCCAATTGCACTACTACAGTCAGAAACTTTCTTTTGTCTTAAACCTGGTAACTTAGTGTATTATTTTTCATATTTTTTGTTGGGCATTCTTCTTTACTCGAACCAACAAATCTTCAGTAAATTATCAGAGAATAAAACTATCATAATATTGGGTATCCTATCTGTGTTGGCATATTTCACACAATTATATGCAAGTAGTCTACTTTACAGCGGAATAGAAAATATCAGAAACATTGGATATATGCAATTTGATCCTATTATGGTACTGTTTTCCGCATTTACGAGAGGAATCAACACTATCTTGTGGTGTTTTTTTTTATCGGATTAGCGTCCAAATTTATTCAATCGGGTATTGCAATCCTTAGATGGTTTGTTGAACTCTCTTACCCTATATACATAGTGCACTTTATTCCACTGATGATAATCAGTGCCGGGCTCTACGGTGCCGGATTGAGCCAAATTAGTAATTTTTTACTCACAATCATCATTGGTTTTATAGTCTGCGTATTTCTGTATTATATTTTTATTAAATATACTCCCCTGAATTGGATCATTAATGGTTATCATAAGTCTTTTTTAAAACTTGGATTAATCAAGGCTTGAATGGCTCAAGGTAAAGAATCAACTGGATTATTCTCAAAAATTTTTTTATTAAAATGTGAATGTAGAATTTGGTAACGTTTTTCACTTAAGTTTGAATAAGAAACAATGTGCACGACATAATCTATCATCTGATAAAAACTTTAGAATTTATTTTTGCAAAAAATGGATTTTATGGTGTTGGATGTTTTTGATTCTCGGGTGTTATTTTGTATTTATTCTTTAAGGAGAAAAATAAATTTATAGTAGTGCTGGAATTGTATATCAAAGATTGAAAATGGAGAAAATTAAATTCACCTACCCAGATGACAGAGTTTATCCTGGGATAAGGAAAGATGACTTTTCCCCAAAAGAGAATAATGTTCCTCAAACGAGCAAGTGCCTATTTGATGACAGGCCTTAGGAATCTTTTGGAGAGCCTCCCTTTTTGATTCGCCTCTTTCGATCTGTTTCAGCGTTTATCCTCTCCTGCCAGTCGTCGTGCCAGCAGCATTAAGCATGTTCCGCCCAGAGCAATGATTGCGGCTACCTCCATCAATGATGCGTAGTACTCACCCTGATGCAGAGCAAACACCACCGAAGCTCCCAGCGTTGATAAGACTCGACTTACATCTACCAGGGAGGTTGACAGTCCTAAGCGTCCCTTGATTGCTTCCTGCAGGTAACTAATGTTGATGCTCAACAGTGCAGCAATTGCCAGGGCCGCAATCCCCTGCAAAAAGAGAACTTGCAGCACAGTCTCGGCAATCGACATCAATCCAAGATACAACGCAAAGATCGCAGAACTAGCGGCCAAAATGGCTTCCTTGCTCAACCGTAAGGCTAGGTAGCCCCAAGCAATCATACAGGGCACTTCCACCGCAGCAGCCACTGATGCGTTGATACCGACTTGCTCCAGTGTCCCTCCCAGGTCCTGCATTATTACAAGGGGGAGGGCCGTGATGTTCAGCTGCAAAGCTACAGACCCCAGAATGATTCCTGAAATACCAATCTTGTAGGGATTGCTGATGTAGGCTTTGGGCAGAGTGCTAGCGTCGGCAGCTTCTACCTTCTTGCTTGCTTGCCCAATTTTGGCGGAAGGCTGGGTCCAGAGGAGTCCAAAGAGCAAAGTGAAAGCGATGTGTGTTCCCGAGGCAAAGGCGAAAACGGAGAAACTGGAAGTTTGCACAGCCAGCCAACCGGCAACTGGAGGAAAGACGACCCAAGCAACCGTAAAGATCGTCCTCAGAAACGAAAGGATCAGCTCCGCTCGGTCTGGTGTCTCTTGGTCCAGATAGGCTCTGGAGTAGGCAAAAGTCTGGGAGAAGAGCGCATTGCTAAAGGGTAGCAACAGACAGTAGGCCGCAATGAAGGCAAATGGACTTTGCCAGAGCCACACAAGTCCAAAACCCAGTGCTCCCACAAAGGCACAAAGAATGACGAGCCATCGGCGATCGTTGATCTTATCAGAGAGCCATCCCAGCGCCACTCCCGCTGCTGCGCCAGCAAAGGCATTGATCGCCATGACTGCAGCGTAGGTCATATTGGAAAGCTCCAAGGCCTCCACCCCAATAATCGCTCGAAAAGGAAATGTGGATGCGTTGCCGGCTCCAGCAAAGAAGATGTTCAGGCTCAAGATTCCCAGTACGGGAGAAATCCAGAATCCAGCTAATTTTGTTTGCATCCAATCACTATGGAAAGTTGTACAAAGAACAAATCTCTGATTCAGCGGTCAGAGGACAGCGTTTTAGCCAATAACAAAACTTGGAACCAATTGTAGAGTTTGGTTCTTATCATGAGAAACAAGGTGGGGTAGAGTCGACTAGGTTGGAAAAAACCGGGCTGGTCAGAAAAAACTGGCCAATGATTGCATCTGTCTGCGGTAGTCCATCTGTTTTTCAGTGACAGGCTAGGCCATTCTTTTGGTAGCAATCAGCAGTACTTCATCTGCTACATCCTCTGCTAGATCAGAGATCCCTCCCAATCGTTGAAGCATCGCCTTGTACTGGAACTGGCGTGCCAATTCAAGGGAATCATCTCGAAACACTCGAACCAATAACTGCTGTTCTACTCGATCCACCTCGCTCTCCTGACGGGCGACTTCTTCCGCATGACGAGGCACGGAGCGCAGATCTGAGAAAAGTGAGTCCACAGTGGCGCTCAACGCACGGAGACAACTATGGGTCTTATGAAACATCAATACTAGGGGAGGTCGGAAATCATTGGGGAGTGGAGGGAGTTCCAGCAGCAACTCTTTGAGGGAATGGCGACATTGACCAGGAATACGATCAAGCTTGGTGAGGAGGCGTAACACATCATCCCTGGAATCAGGCATGAGCGCTTCCCTCAGCAGCAATTGCTGAATTTTACGTTGCAAGTCGTCTAACTCGGATTCCAGGCGATCAACCTCTTGAGCGCGCTGCTCACACTCGGCAAGGTTGCCGTCCAGGTAGGCGGTCAAGGCCTCTCGATGATGAAGAGCCAGATCTTCTAAGTTCCTCAATAGAAACCTGATCAGGTCCTCAACTTGTTGCTGCTTGCGAAATAGGGATAGCGTCAACATGCTCAGATGATCGCATGGCGAGCTTTGGCAGAAAGCCACTCACTGAAAAGCACGGTCAGGAAGATCATCAGTAGAATCAAGGTCACTTGAGGCCAAGCTAAAATGTTCAGAGATGCCTGAAGCTGCAGCCCAATTCCTCCAGCTCCAACCAATCCTAAGACCGTGGATTCACGAATGTTGATGTCCCAGCGGAAGACAGAAACACCAACAAAGGTAGGAAGAATTTGTGGAACGATGCCATAGGCAATCACCTGGGAACGACTGGCTCCTGTTGCCTTGATTGCTTCTACCTGGTTTTCATCAATCTCTTCAATAGCCTCATAGAGTAGTTTGGCAACAAAGCCAATGGATCGCAGGGCAATCGCAATGATTCCGGCCAATACTCCAGGTCCCAGGATAGAGACCAACAATAGGGACCAGATCAATGAATTAATGGATCGCGATGAAACGATGACTAGAAGGGTAATTGGTCGCAGGAGTGTGGGGCTTGGTGAAGTATTGCGTGCTGCGAGGAAGGCTACAGGCACAGCTAGAACTAGTGCCAGCAGAGTACCGAGAGTAGCGATATTCAGAGTGTCCCATAGAGGAACCCAGAGCTTGTCGATGTATTCCCACCTTGGTGGGACCATCCTGGAGCCGATATCTGCAGCAACGGCTGGGGCATCCAGCACAAAGAACCACTCAGTCTTCTCTGAAACCAGTTGCCAACACCAGACAAACAGCGCTGTCCCAAAAAACCAAAGCGCCCAGTGGGTCAACTGTGTCTTGCGATCGCGATGCTTCCAGATCTTTTCTTGGGAGTTCATTTCAATGGGCATCACTGAACTCGCTTGCGAATCGCACTAGATGAATACTCGGCAAACATCACGATCCCAATGATTAGGATCAGGATGGCTGCGGCGGTATCAAATTCATAGCGGTCAAAGGCAGTATTCAGGGTGGCACCGATTCCTCCAGCGCCAACAAGACCAACGACAGCTGATTCCCGAAAGTTGATGTCGAGTCGATAAAGAGAGAGTCCAATCAGACGAGGCATCACCTGAGGTTGAATGCCATAGTTCAACCACTGCCACCAACGAGATCCAGTGGAACGCACTGCCTCAGCTTGACTGGGATCAATGTTCTCAATCGCCTCAGCAAGTAGTTTGGCCAAGAATCCGATGGTTGCAAAAGAGATTGTCAGCACACCGGCGAAGGGACCGAAGCCAAATATTGCCACAAAGAGAATGGCAATGATCACTTCCTGAAAGGTTCGGGAAATCGTAATGATTGATCGGCAGAATAGATAGACTGGAAGAGGAGCAAGATTGCGGGAAGCCCCCAGGGCAATTGGAATCGAAACAATGATGCCAATCACTGTGGAAACCACTGTCATCACCAGACTTTCTGCTAGCCCTTCTGAGATGTCGGTCCAACGCCCAGTGAAATTCGGCTGTGCAAAGGCAGCAACAAATTTTAGTCCACGATCCAAACCTTCATAGACCCTCATCCAGTTGACTTCAACGGAACCAAGCGCTAGCAGCATGTAGAGCAAGGTACCAATGGTGATGCTCCAACGGAGTTTTGGATTCTCAATGAATGGTTTGGGGCGCCATGTTCGGGGAGCACTCATCAGAGATTCTCCTCAAGATCAGCAACGTCTTGATCAGAATCACTGCTCTGTCGTTTGCGTACTGCAGTCCAGTCTTCTTCTCCATAAATCTGGGTCAGGACGTCTGGCGTTAGCCCTTCTGGATCCCCATCATAAACAATTGAGCCAGCTTGCAGCCCAACAATGCGCTGAGCAAACATCTGGGCCAGGGCGACATCATGAATATTGATGATCGCTGCCAGCTTGCGCTCAGTACACAACTCGGTGATCAACCGCATGATCTGGCGTGAAGTTTTTGGATCCAAGCTGGCGGTCGGTTCATCGACCAACAGCAACTCAGGATTTTGAATCAGTGCTCGGGCAATGCCAACTCTTTGTCGCTGTCCTCCAGAGAGTTCATCAGCCCGTTTATCCGCCATTGGTTCCAAGCCGACGCGGTCTAGCAGAGAAAAAGCCGTGTCAATATCTGACTGCGGAAAACGACGGAAGTAGCTGGCCCAAAATCCAACATAGCCCAGGCGACCAGAGAGCACGTTCTCCATCACGCTCAGTCGCTCTACCAGCGCATATTCCTGGAAGATCATCCCGATTCTGCGCCGAGCCTTGCGGAGTCCACCACCACGGAGACGACTCAGGCTCTCTACATGTAGTAACACATCTCCCGAAGTCGGTTCAACCAAACGGTTGATGCAGCGGATCAGGGTGGACTTACCGGCTCCTGATGGGCCAATCAGGGCGAGGACTTGTCCAGCTGGGACGCTCAGGTCTACTTCCTTGAGAGCATGGTCGCCGGTACGATAGCGTTTGCCCAGTTTCTTCAATTCAAGCATGAAAAATCTGCGAAGGGGTCCGCCCCCTGAGAGGCGGACAAGGAAAAGTTACTTGCAAGAGTAGGAGACGTTGTTGGCCTTGTCGATCGTGCGGATCACAGCCCAGTGCTCCTGGTAGGTGATTGGCAAAAACTGCCCTTCGTTAGACTTCTCGAACTCTACTTTCAGGCTCGTTGGTGTGCCGTCTGGCTTATCCCACTCAAAGCTGGAGAAGGCTTCCTGAACTTTCTTTGCCACGTCAGGATGCAGGTTGTGAACATAGCCAAATCCAGTCGTGGGGAAGGTCTGGGACTTATAGATCGTGATCACATCCTCCGCCTTGATTACATTTCGTGAAATCATTCTTGATTTCACCGAGTTGGCGATGGAGGCTGCATCATAGTCCTTGTTCGCAACCCCAAGGATAGAGTTATCGTGCTTTCCGGAGAAGGAAGGCTCAAAGTCTCGCTCAGGGAGCATGTCGAACTCGGCTTTCAGGATCGCAGAGGGTGCCTTGAACCCAGAGTTGGAGGTTGGAGAGGTAAACGCTAGGTTGCGTCCCTTGATGTCTTCCACCTTGTTGATCCCACTGCCTGGATAGGTGATGATCTCCATCTCGTAGCCAAAGTTGCCATCGAGGCTGGCCATAATTGTGAAGGGTACAAATCCGGCACAGTTGACAGCCAGTGGGTTTGAGCCAGTATTGAAGCCTGCCACATGTATGCGGCCCGATCGCATGGCTTCGATTTGAGCTGCATTGGACTGAATGATGAAGTATCGAACCTTTTTGCCCGTTACGTTTTCCATGTGTGTAATGAAATCTACCCAGGCTGTTTTATATACAGCTGGATCTTCAACAGGTGTGTAAACAAAATTCAATGTGTCTGGGTTGACCCATTCACTGGGATCGGTGGGCGCATCAGCTACCAGATCGCCGTCACGGTCACAGAATCGGCTATCCAGAGTTCCTCGTGGGCAATCCTGGGCCATTAGGATTCCGGCAGTCAGTAGCGAGACACCCAAAACACCTGCGAAACGCAGCAAGCTTGTCAATCTCTTGAACATGTTTCCTCCGCGGAAGTTCTTTAGGTTTTTTCTACGGCGACCACAACGGGTGAACATTCCGCTGCTTTACCGAAGACAACAAGACTCAGGAAAATGTGATAATTAGAATCACGTTTCAAGCTATTCCTCCAAATCCACTCCTCTTGGTGTCGCTCAATGAAAGAAATTCGCTGGGTCAAACTTCTGTTTCGTTGGCTGTTTCTTCTACTTGGAGCCTTGCTGATGCTTGCCCTTTTTCAGCACAAGCTGATCTATCGTCCTCGATCCTATCCCACAGGTTATCAGCCATGGAAGACTTCTTCTTTGGAACTCCTTCGCTACCAAACAACAGAAGGTTCCCAGACGGCTTACTACCTCCCTCCTGAGAACGATTTTGTTCAACGAGTTTGGGTCCTGTTTGGTGGGAACGCTGGCTTGGCGTTAGACTGGCTAGGGCTGCTTAACCAAGTAAATTCAACTGGGATAGGTTTCCTTCTCATTGATTATCCAGGTTACGGAGCTTGTGAGGGAAGTGCCTCCCCTGAGACAATTCGTAGTTCTACTGGGGAAGCCTTTCAAGCTTGGCAGAGAGAGTTTGGGGTTGAATCACAGCCCAACTGGGCCACTCTGGGCCACTCGTTAGGAGCCGCTGCCGCTATGCAGTTTGCAGAAGATCATCCGGTAGATCGAATCGTTCTTCTCGCGCCGTTCACGAGTCTGGCGGATATGGTGCGGCATCTCTTTGGAGGTTGGCTGGTGCCGCTGTTGCGACACCCTTTTGAAAACCGGAAACCACTGCAGTTGGTGTTGGAACGCAACCCAGTTCCAGCGATTTTGATTGCCCATGGAACTCGTGATGCGGTCGTCCCGGTTCAGATGGGGCGAGAGCTGGCTTCCTTGAACCAAGAAAAGATCGAATACCTGGAGATTCCTAACACGGGACACAATGATATTCTGAGTAAGCTCTGGCCGAGGCTACAGCAAGAGTTCCCTGCTGATTTGTGACTGTGTGCTTCGCTTCAGTTTTCAAAATGGATTATTGCCAACGCCCATTTTGGGAGAGAACCGTCGCAGATGGTGGGTGAAGGACTGTTTTGAATAGAAAAGCAAGGAAATTGAGTAGTTTGAAGTGGCCCCTCATCCACCTTCATCGGACCAACCAGCTGAGGTCAGACTCACACTTCACTAGAGGCCAGGAATTCTGACAGATGTCGTGCTAGCCGAGTTAAGCTGCAGATATTGAACTGAGTTTGAACTGTTGACCTGGCTTGCAATGTTGGAGCTACTATCATTGGTGCCATCACCCAAAAATAGCCTTCTACATCTTAGGTGGTATCGTAGCTGGAGTTAGCATTAGACCAACTGCCACTTGATGTGATATCTGTCACTGACTCATTGGATAGATTGACTAACTTGAACTGGAAGCGACTGTAATATCGATTGATGTAGCTGGAACTGACTCCTGTAGAGCCACCATTGAAATCAACGTATAGTCCATACCAATTACCTGCGGTGATTAAGCTGTTGGCAGATCTCCATTGGAGGGTATTGTAGTTATCACCGTAGTTGAAAAAGATTCTGCCGTTCGTGTTGATTTCAATTTGGCTGAACATTTCCTGTGACAGCACTTACAGCGCTGCTTCCATTCTTGTTGTTTGCTCGAATCACAAAGTGATAGTAATCACCATTGGTCAAACCAGTCAGCGTATAACTGGTTTGATTATCAGCTAAATTAATCACATTGTTGGATGCCGTGGGTGATGTTGGTGGATTTTAGAAAGCACCACCACTGGTTCTCCAATAGATCGTCGCGTTGTCTGTTCCTCCGGGTAAATTCCAAGTGAGATCGATTGATGCTGACCTTCCGGAAGCGGAGAAAGTTGGTGCTGTTTGAGGAACATAAGAACAGTTGTCAGACTTCATGCAATCAGTAGCAGCATCATCAGCACTAAAGGTTCTGTTAAAGACCTTGACTTCATCGACATAGCCTTTCCAGTGCAATGGACCTGAGAAATGAGTTGCTAATGTTGTATTAGCATGGGCCCTGTTTCGATTTAATCCAACAACTAAACCATAAAAATCTACATTCATATTTGTGTTGGTTCCTTGAAAAACTCCATCAACATATAATGAAACATCACTTGAACCGTTATGTGTAGCAACAACATGATACCACTGGTTCATATTTGGTGTTGAAATGGATGTAACTTTTTGACCATTGCTGGGACTATTTGAGGTTATTCTAAGTTTTGCGGATCCGCCATCATCAATATCAATTTGAGCTTTCTCTTGAGATCCTGTTGGTGTGTGTTCATTGTAAAAGCCAGTATTGAATGCAGAAGAATAGCCCTTCATATCTCCGTCTTTTGCTAACCATAGTGAGATACCGAAGTTATCATTTTCTAAATTTCCACCAACATTTGTACTTGTGAATTGAGTGTTCACTCCAAATCCAGAAGCAGAGTCAATATAAGCAGCCTGAACTTGGGCACAACCTTGAGCAAATTGCATTGTTCCTTCTTCATTTGTCAGGTCATAACGAAGATCACCGTTAGTATCCTCAATATCTTCTAAGTTTCCTTCAAAGGCGTAGTGAACTAACAAGTCTGGATCATTATCTGCTACAGCACCTGAAGAAGTACATCCAACAAAAGCAGTTGGTGTATCACTGAGTTCATTTGAAAGTGCTGAATCTCCACCAGCAGTTGTCGCAATCAGTCTATAGTAGTACTAAGTACCTGCTGTTCTACCAGAATGCGTATAACTGGTTGAGCTGTTATCGCTAATGGTGATCAGATTATTACTCGTAGATACAGATGCTGAAGTATCCCAGTATAGCTTGTAACTAGTTGCTCCTGTATAAGCACTCCAAGCAATTGTGTTCTGTTGAACACCGGCAGTGACAAAATCCAGAACATGGAGGGGAGAATCATTCTCATACAGGTTACTCACCTCCTCTGCACTCAAAGCTCTTCCATAAACCTTGAACTCATCGATGTAGCCTTTCCAATTGTTCCTCGTCGTGCGATTGATGCCAACTTTAAGGGTACTCCACGTGAGGTTATCATTCCTATTATGAGTGTCTGTACTAGACACATTGTCAAGATACAGTTCTACTGTTTTGTCATATTTCACAAAGACCAAATGATGCCATTGATTTAAGCCGTAAGCACCAGAGATACTCAGGGTTCTTTTCTTAACGTCACCCGCTATTGCAGAACGATAGCGTAACTTCTTGGAGCCATTAGTTTGCTCTTCGCTGTCTAATTGGAAGCTACGAATAACATTATTGTCTCCGGCTGCTGTCGCAAAGCGGGAGGACATCAGGGCACTGGTATCAATCATGTCGGCAGCAGCGTTGAACCAAACAGAAATTGTGAAATTATCTTGTAGAGCTGTTTCATTGTCGTCAGTGAAGTTGTCGTTGTGGGCATACCCTTGGCCCGAAAAGTACGCGGCACGGTTTCCTGAGTAACAACTTCCAGCGGTCACCAGTTCAAAGCCATCAGCCCCAATGAGATCATATCGGTTATCATTGTACTTTCTCTTCTTGTCAGCCAGATCAGCGTTGAAGTCGTAATACACGAGTAGATCAGGATCGTTATCTGCCTGCGGTTGTGCAGTAGGATTCGGGAAGCCAGAGCAATCGAAGCTGCTTGAAGTTCCACTAGCCACGTTGCTACGAGTGCCCACTACACTGCTTGGACTGACGGCAGCAACTCTGTAGTAGTAAGTGGTCCCGTTGTCTCGGCCCCCGTGAATATAGGTGCAGTTTCCACTGGTACAGACATTATTGGTTGCAGACCCCAAGACGTTCTCGATGCGGTTGCGACTGTTGTTGTCTGAGAAGGAGACATTGTCCCAATAGACAGTGTAGTTATTAGCTCCAGCCACACCACTCCAGGTGAGAGTTACTTGCTGGGCTTCATTATTAGTTGTACTAAGGCCGGATGTAGCCCAATTTGATGGGAGATCTAGCGGGGTACCACTTTTTTCTACAGACAGTGCACTCTCTTGCCCACCTGCTGCTGCAAGGACTCGATAGTAATAGGTAGTTCTGCCAGTCAGGCTAGTTTCCGTGAGCGTTGGCGTGGTCGGTGAGCCCACTAAAGTACTGCTTGTTGTTACACCAGAGCTGGTACTCCGGTAAACCTTATAGCTACTAGCACCACTCACTGCATCCCAAGTTAAGACATTCTGCCTCTGCCCTGCTGTTACCACCAGGTTGACATCTGGAATTACTAAGGAGTCATTAACTGTTGCTGTAAATACTTGATTTGCTAAAGCAGCATATCCAGCATCTGCAGTCGAGCTAACAGCAAATTTTTTTGTTGGATTAGTATTCCCGTCGATCAAGTTATCTTGTGTAGCATTCAATGTAACCTGCTGAGCAGTGGTATAATTACTAGAAGAAAATGTTAGTGAACTTGGAGATACTGTAATTTCACTTGTATCTGAAGAAGTAACAGAAAGTGTAACATCAGCCAATGGTTTGGAAGCCAAGGTGATATCTAGTGTGTCCGTTGTTGATTCAACAGGTGCAGTAAATCCGTTAGTTTCTGTGACCGTAATCCCACGCGTATCATCATCAATCGTCGTCACAGAAATTTTCTTGTCAGCTAGTGCCTCATAACTTTCATCTGAACTCTGGGCATCATTAAAAGAGATAGTGATTGTAGAGGTAATGTCTCCGTCATCGAAATCATCATTTATTCCGGTAACAGTTACTGTACGGGTAGTTGTATAATTATCGGAAGAAAACGTGATTGAACTGGGAGAAACTGTTACCTCACCTGTATCACTTGAACTAAAGTCTATGACAACATTTCCATCTGGTACTCGGTTTGCCAGCACTACAGTGAATGTGTCTGTTGATCCAGATTCACTAACAGATGTGCTACTACTTGTTTCTGTCACAGTCCACGAACCTATTGGTTTCCTTGGAGTGATTTCCTTATCACATGACATCAGTGATGCGCCTGCATCACATGGGTGAGGAGGCTCACACGCTGCGAGAGCTATCAGAAAAGCGAAGATCAGGAACTTCAAGTTACGCATTTTAAAGAATAAGGAATGTGTTGGAAAAATGTTCTGACGGTGGCTACCAACCGAGGCGTACTGGAGCTACTAACGGAGACCCTGTAGCTGGTATCCTGGTTACTGTCGACAACACGATCCTCCACCGCGTTGATGGTAACGATCTGGGCGATGTTCCGGTTGCTCGGGGTGAAGGTGGTGGGGGAGGAGCTGAACTCTCCATCAGGTAAGGCGATGGTCAGCGCCACATTGGCAGTGGGAGCCTCATTGAGCACCAAACTGCTCGATCTGCCAACGTTGACTGGTGTGAAGTCGACATCGTAGACAATCGTGCCTTCTCGCAGGTCGCAGGCGCTTTGAGTAACGGCTAGAGAGAGAAGCAGAGAAAAGAGTAGGAACCAACTGCGCATCGAGCGTCTCCATTTGTGTTCGGGAGACAACCTTCAGGGGCAGTTGCGCAAATTAGGGGATGAAAAGTGTGAAGAGTTCTGTATATTTGGCTCTTCAACTGGCCGCCCGCTGATGGGTTGTCTGGTTGTCTTGGGCCCCAGCTCTCCTTTGTGTCGCCAAACTCTCGGGAGGCTGGGGTTTTTTAATTGATTGCTTTAATGACTGAAAAGAATTCCTTCTTCAGTAGAAAAATTATGCTTACTTCCAACTTGATCTGAGATCTGGGAGATCTTCGGAGCTTTTTGGAGAATGACGGAACATTCGCTCCGCAAGCCAGTCGAACTGGTTCAATCTGCCAGTAGACAGCCTTCACTGTTTATCAAGAGGTACTAATTCACCCTTCGATAAAGAGCACTTGCCTAAGTTTTATTGTTTTTTTTGAAAACGAGAAATTTCACCTTCTCTCCTCCAGTTTTGTTAAATCGATAACAACTAAAAAAATGTTAATTAGAGCCCTGTCCTGCGCCAAATAAATGCTGACAGTGCACATCGATTTGTGGTTTGGAGGGCTCAGGTGTTTTAAGTCGAGGAAACCCAAAGATCGACTTGGCTGCCACAGGCTTTGGGAGATTGCTTGTGGAGCCAGTGTAGGTCATTGAGTAGAGCGCTCAGCACAAGAGAGGAATCCATTCCTGTCTGATAAAAAATCAAAATAGATAAATATCGAAATAGTTTAGTTTTGTTGAATATAGCTTTTGAGATAAAAAACTGAGATAACTATGCCAATTTTTACTAAATATCCGACCCCTATTGCAAGCAAAGAATATAAAAAATTCTATTTAATTTCAAATATATATAAGTAGATTTATTTAGCAAAATACATGGTTTTTTTGGTTATGAAACAATCATAGAACATAAATCGAAAACAAATTTATTTATAATAATTTTAATTGCGATTAATTACTTGTGAAACTTAATTTTAATGACACTATGTTGTAACATTTGCTGAGGTAGCTAGAATGATAGACATCAAAAAAATTCAGATTACGTCAAAAAAAATTGGATCATATTTATCTACTAAAGGATCTGATCTCCACCGGAACCTGGTATCTTGATCTATGGGGCATGACGTTCACGGAAATGAGCCAGAAAAATTATGAGATCTATGGGATCAGCAAAGATAAGCCATCGAGTTACGAGCACTTTTTGTTCGATTGCATATTGCTGAAAGACCAAACATGTGCAGAGAAGCAAAGGATGGCATTCTTGCTAAGGAAGAGGCTTCAATTTTTGTTTGAGTCCAGAACCGTCAAAGTTGGAGAATTAGGCTGTGTTTGGATAGCCTTTGGCTTCTGGATGTAGTGGGAGCAATAAGGAGCACAGGTCCATTTGGTTTGAATTCCGCAACTCCTCATAGTCGAACAAGTGAATCTCTTAGCAAGGAGGGGGTATGTGGAAGAGAAGACTTTTCATCGTTGGAGGAGTTTTGATATTGGTTGCTTGCAGTGCTCCAGAGCCTCGGGTCCACAAATTCCCTAATGAATGTGAGATGGAATGGCAGTATGAATATCGACTTTATTTTGATGACCTGGCCCGTCTGGATCACACCTGTTGTCAGTGTGTGACCCCTGGTAGCCAACCGTTTTGGGACAACGAGACCGGAGTTGGTTCTCGACGGACAAAATTTGGTTGAAAGGTTTTTTACGGAAGACCGGAATGAAAGGAGATCTGGAACAACCAGTGCAGGAGGGTCAAACATTTAATTTGGATCATCCTGGGGAACAATGGATTTGTTCCCACATCATTTGCTGTTGAAAGGAAACGACATGGAAGTCACTGAAGGCCGCATTATGGAATTGGAAAACTTACTGGATTTCCAAAATGCAAAAATTGGAAAGCTGGAATATCGGATTGAGCGGCTGGAAAGACTCGTGGCGGTGCTGATGGAGGCAAACAAAATCACTGGCGGTGAAACCAAATCAGCCACATTGAACTGAGAAGACCTTGGAATCACTGGAGCAAGCGCTACTGGAGATGGAAGTCTACGGGTTCACGCTTTTGGAAGAGGTGTTGAATCCTGAGGAGGTATCCCACCTGAGAGAATGCCTGATTCGCTGCTATGAGCGCACGGGCCACGAACAAAACTTCATGGGGACTGCCGGACATGTGACCAATCTTCCGACTCAGGATCCACTTTTCTTTCCCCTGTTAGATCACCCCAAGATACTTCCTATCCTTGAAGCAATCCTCGGCAAGAACCTGATCCTGGGAAGCTTGAACGCCCGAATCGCTCGTCCTGCTGATGATGAGCAGGGCTTCCACACCGATATTGGTGCAGAGTTGCTGAATCCAGCATCGCCAGTGATGTGCAATACTGTCTGGATGCTGGATGACTTTTCTCCGAGGAATGGTTCAACACGGATTGTTCCAGGTAGTCACAAGAGTGGAATAGCAGGTCCACCCGATGGATTTACGGTTCAGCATGTTTTTCAAGTGACCGCAAAAGCAGGGAGTGTGTTGGTTTTCAATGGTCAGTGCTGGCATGCCGGAGGAAACAACCAGACGGAGGCCAACCGACATGCCCTGTTTGGACACTATCGAAAATCCAGCCTGATTTTCCAGGTTGACCCTCACGATGGATTCCCTCACGAATGGTACGATCTCTTATCTCAAAGGCAGCGCGAACTTCTCCGCATGGAAAATGGCATTGGCGTTCCTCACGCTGCTGACTACCACATGCGCCAATCCTTTGCCCGGGGTAAACTGAAGCCTAGTTGAGTGGGAAGCAACTTCGTTTCGAACCTCGTCAGTAACCCAGAAAAAATTATCAATGGCAGTGAATCAGGTTTTCCCTAATCAAACATGCACAAGTAACCCATTAACTCCCACTTGCTTTCGCTTCAACGTCTCCAAACAAATGCCAACTAAGGGAGAAAGCCCTCAATACACTGAGGAGAGTTGAACAAAAGCAAATTGACCATCATCAACAGCCATCAAAGCCCCTCCATCTTTTGTGAGCACGATATCCTCGCCAGCCCAATCTCCGCCTTCTGGATTTGGGTATGTTGCCTTCCACAGAAGATTCCCGTCTGATTCAAACCGGATTAGAAAGGCATGCCATTGATCTGAGCAATCGAGGTCCGAACATTCTGAATAACTTTCATACTCATCTCCTGTGCCAGCTACAACAATAGCACCTCCATCAGGTGTAGCTTTTACTCCCCAAGCTTCATCGTGAATGTATCTTGGATCAAAACCCCTGGGATTTCCTACCTTGTTCTCCCAAATCACATTTCCTAGCTGATCCAATTTCAAGGTGTAAGTATCCCAATTCGCTGTGCCAGATGTAGTATGACCAGACAAGAAAATACTTCCATCAGGCCCCAAATCCATTGCGAACAGGTGATCTGCGCCGGACCCACCGTAATTCTTGGACCATAACACCTCGCCGGATCCAGTCATCTTGAGCAATGAGTAGTCTAGAGCATCTTGCGTTAGCCCTCCAATGATCAACTCGTCTTCGAAGACGTATATTCGATAAGCATGGGATGTGTAGGAATTTAGACTTGAATCCGATAGATGATTGCCCAGCATATCGAATTTCATCAGATGGCCCTCTCCTTCTGCATAGAAGGTGGTATCTGAGTCTTGCGCGTTAGTATAGCCGACAGCAACCAGATTTGATCCCAATTGAATCATACTCTCTATCGCGTCCACACCCCCAAAATCATATGATTTACTGAAGACAACCTCACCAGTTATCTTATTCAATTTGATCAGTGTACTGTCCTGGTTCATGGCACCAAAAACAACGTACCCGTCATCTACTTCGATTGCACCATTGCCAAGATTATGACCAGCAGAAGGATACTCTTTCTTCCACTGGATTGCTCCATCCTGTCTGACTTTGACGATAAAAATTCGTGCATTTGTTGGTAAACTTCCGGTCTCACCAATTTGGAGGAACCCACCATCAGAACAGGACAGTAGGAAATGTCCATGGGACTCTTCCCCACTTCCAGTTGCAGTAGTTTTCCAAAGAATTTCAGGTTTTGTCGAACTTTCCGTATTGGTGCTTAACTCTGCTTTCTCAGCAGGACTTGTTTTTTCAGGTAAGCAACCAAACAAGCTCATGACCCAAAAGGGAATGCTAAACCCGAATAGTCTCCTAAATCGATAGAGTTGCTGCATTTGCTGAATATATGTAGTTTTTTGTTTAGCAAGGAGAATGACTCACAGAAATACCTTTACCTCAGAATCTTTTAAATGATGAAGAGTTCAAGGCTTATCATTTTAGTAGCTTATTCTACACTGATTAATCCACTCATTGGCTGCAGTTTGCAACACCAAGTGCCATAAGAGCTAAATACAATCACTGGTGCCTTTGGTTTTCACTTTGGAGAAAAAATCCAAAGCTATAAAATCAAGTCAGAGGATAATGAGGTAATGGTTGTTGAACCAACGGTTATTCCCCAACCCAATCCTGTGATTGAAAGATATGCGCAAAAACTGGATATAGAAAACAAGAGCATCTTGGAGATCAATGGCCTGAACCATTCTCTTCAGCAGCGTAAATGTCTCCAAGTGAAATAGCGGTTAGTAGAGAACTTGAAGGAGATGTATGAGTTTGAAAAAACAGAGTTTTTGGAAGATCTGGAATTGCGACCAAAAAAAAGTTTGTTTTATGGAGAAAGTGCCGACAAATCTGGGGTGGTTGTCGGGTGTTTGATGAATGTTGGTTTTTTGTATTCGAACTCAGACACATTACTAATGATTCGTTACTTTGCTCCTTCAGCAAAAACCTCGATGCAAATGTTATCTCAGTAACCCGAAGGGACCTATTTTTTTATCCATTAAATCAAATGACTTGGACTCTGATCTTAAAGAGTGTATCAGCAGGTTTCATTCAATGATTCACGCTTTGCCAAGTATCAGTATTTATAACTCTGAAACTCTGTTCCTTGGATTTCATTCATTCACTCGCAAACAAATGAGATCGTATGCCTCTCAAGCTATGCTCTACTATCTTCCTAATATTTTTGTACGCTGGATCTGTGACCGCAGCGGATCTTTTTCAGTTGACTGTGAACGGCCAGACTCGAAGTTATAGTTCCGTCGATGAATTACCCGATTTCAATGCAATGAAGCAGCAATTCAGTGTCAGTGACTGGGACAATGATCAAATTGACTTTTCATTGAACTACCGAGGCATTGATTTAACAGCTGCCTATCCGGCAGGAAGCAACAAAGTCACCTTCAACATCCCCTCGCTGAATAAAAACTGGTCTTACGAAGGATCTTCACGGCAAGGAAGTTGGTCTCAATTGACAGATGCCCTGGTTCAAGAATCCGATCTGGTCAATGATCTGCTTGCGCTGATGGTACAGTACACTTCAAATGACCCGGTAGCAGGGAATCCCAGCAGTTTGATGGACAACTTAGTGCGCCTGGATTTCTCAGCGGTGCTGGTGGATCTGCCGCTCGGTAATGCCTTGCAAGGTGGAGCTGCGGGAGTCGAAGCGGTGCCAATGGCAGATGCGGAAGGAATGGCCGTTGCTGAATCTGATTCTTATGTTTCTTCAGCTTCCCCAGAAGTGGCTGGCAGCGAAGAGAACGAAGAGAGCAGCACCGAAATTGACGAACGTGAGAACAAAATTGGCATTGGTCTGGGGTTCAGTTCCTATGGTCAGGGGGACTCCAAGGTCAACACAACAACCATTCCCCTTTCTTACAGTTGGAATTTTGAAGGAGAGAGCAAACCCAGCCTGACCCTACGGCTACCTATCTCACAACTGGATGTTGATGGAAATACAGGAATTGCCTTCGGCTTGGGTTTGAACTATCGCCAAAACTTGACCCCCAATTGGCAGATCTCCCCAAATCTAAATTACGGAGTGACTGCCTCAGAAAGTCTGGGTTCTGGAGGAGCGCTAGCTAGCTATTCCCTACTGAGTATCTACGATTGGACCGTTTCCTGGGGTGCAATCCGAATCGGAAACCAGGCTGGTCAATATCGCTCGATGCCGCTTTCGGTTGGAGGGACTACTTTTGATGCAGGTATTGAGAGCACGGTTCTGCGGAATGGCCTGATCTTCCAGTTCCCTACCGGCTTTATTAGAGACGGAGCCACTTTTGATCCGTACTTGCTGGATACTCGCTATTACGGGACAGAGCTCTACATCATGCAATACTACGAAGTGGGCTTCACCCTCAGTGGCTGGGTCTTCCTGTCTTCTTCGTTGACCTTCAATTACTTGGCTTCAGAGGAAGATAAGGCAAAAGGAACCAGCTTCCTATTTCGGGCCCAGTTCTAAGAGACCTTACAGTTAACAAAACCTGATTTTTTACGAGAGACGATGTCCTTTACCCTTGAACTAGGAGCAACTGCTCCTGATTTTTCTGTCGCTGGTACTGATGGTAAAAACTACAGCCTAGCTGACTTTGAATCTGCTTCCACGCTCGTGGTCTTCTTTACCTGCAACCACTGTCCATTCGTCGTTGGATCTGATGAAGTCACAAGGGCCACTGCTGAGAAATTTCAGCACAAGGGAGTGGCTTTTATTGGAATCAATTCCAACAGTGAGAAGACCAATCCCACTGATGATTTCGACCAGATGGTTTTGCGGATGAAGGAGCACAACTTCCCGTGGATCTATGCGAGAGATGCTTCCCAGGAGGTTGCGTTGGCCTATGGAGCACTTCGGACACCTCACTTTTACGTCTTTGATGCGGATCGTAAGCTGGCGTACTGCGGCCGTGGAGTAGATCAACCACGCGATACTTCAAAGATGCAGGTCAATGACCTGGAAAAGGCGCTTGCAGAAGTTACGGCTGGACAATCGGTAAGTGTCCCCTTGACCAATCCGATCGGTTGTAACGTCAAGTGGTTAGATCAAGACGCACACTGGATGCCAGCGGACGCCTGCGATTTAGTGTGAACCAGTGTTGGCTGCTCTACTAGGGAGTGACACATGACAACCAAGCCAAACGATCGCCTTTCTCTAGATGGGAAAACAGCATTGATCACAGGAGGAGCTAGTGGCATTGGTCTGGAGACCGCCAAGGTGTTTGCTCAAGCAGGAGCACAGGTCGTGATTGGGGATCGAAACGAAGCCGCTTTGCAGAAAGCTCAGGCTCAACTCAATGATCAGGGCATCTCCATCGAGACCATGTATCTGGATGTGACCAGGGAAGATTCCGTTGTAGAGGTCATGAGGAAAGTGGCAGCGTTGGGTTCCTATGAGATTCTGGTCAATTCCGCTGGAACAGGAGCCCGGATGGAAGCGACTGAGTTGCCCTTGGAGCGTTGGCAGGAAGTGCTCAACATCAACCTGACGGGGACCTTTCTTTGCTCCAGAGAAGCTGCCAAGACGATGCTCGAGCAGGGCAAGGGGAGCATTGTCAATGTGGCTTCGATCATGGGTTTGATTGGAGGTGGGGTCTATCCCAATCCTGCCTATCAGGCCAGCAAGGGAGGAGTGGTCAATCTGACACGCTCCTTAGCGCTGGATTGGGCTTCTCGTGGGATACGTGTCAATGCTGTCGCTCCTGCGTTCGTGAGAACCCCCCTTACTCAAAGTCTACTGGCAGAAGATGGGATGGAAGAAAAGCTACTTGCACGAACGCCACTCGGACGGCTGGTGGAAACCTACGAAGTGGCAGATGCCATTCATTTTCTGGCCAGTGATGCAGCTGCGATGATTACAGGGCACACCCTTCCTGTCGATGGTGGTTGGGTGGCCCAGTGAAACTATTCAATGACTTGACTCCGAAAAGGTATCAATGACAACCAACGCTCCACTCTCTGCTGAAGCGATTCAACAATATCAAGAAGAGGGCTACTTAATCCCAGACTGCCAGCTGCCAGAATCACGGTTGACCGAGTTGATGGAAGCAGTTGAGCGGGTCTTGGTTACCAATCCGGAGGTGAGACCAGAGAAGCTGGTCAGTGTGCACATCAGTGGTTTAAACCAGGAGGGAGTGCGTGGTGATGATGCCTTCATGGAGTTAGCCAAGGATCCAATGATCGTGGATTGTGTGGAGCAGTTGATTGGTCCAGACATCATCCTCTGGGGTTGCCAATTGTTCTGCAAGCCCGGCACAGATGGAATGGAGGTGCCGATGCATCAGGACGGTGCCTATTGGCCGATCCGTCCTTTGGCAACTTGTACGGTCTGGGTCGCTTTGGATCACGTGTCCGAGGAGAATGGCTGTATGCGAGTAGTGCCGGGTTCACATCGTCATCAATCGCTATCACATCAAAAGGAATCCAGGGAGGATTTGGTACTCAATCAACGGGTCAATGATGGTCGGATTGATCCAGAAAACACAGTCAGTCTGGAACTCTCGCCAGGGCAGTTCTCCATACATGACGTCCACTTGGTGCACGGCTCCCATCCAAATCGTTCGGGCAAACGACGGGCGGGTCTGGCCATTCGCTACATGCCCTCCACGAGCCTGTTCAACCGAGACTTGATTGATACGGGCACTGGCTCCGGCTATCTGATCAATTTTGCGCAAAGACCTCTTTGGCTGATCCGTGGAGAGAACAAGGCAGGTAGTGATTTAAAAGTTGGTCACGCCTGAAATTTCGATTCTTGCTCTATACGCACAACTATTTCTCTGCCTCGCACTCTTCCTGGCTTTGGCCTCAGCGCTGAAACAACCCTTTCCTCTTCCTTGAAACCATGAACATTGGGATCTACATCTACGATCAGGCTGAGGTTCTGGACTTTTCAGGACCCTTTGAGGTGTTCAGTGTTGCCAATCGCCTAGAAAACTTGGGCTGGAATATTTGGCTTGTGGCAGAAGAGGAAATCCCTGTCGAAGCACGCGGGGTGTTCCAGGTGAAGCCTCATTATTCGATTCAGAATGTTCCTGAGTTAATGTGTTGATCGTAGTTGGTGGGGTTCATTCCGAAGAATTACGTAAGACGGCAGTGATTAACTGGATTCGAAAGACTGCTGAAAAGACTCAGATCACAGCCTCAGTCTGTACCGGAGCCTTCTTACTGGCGGAAGCTGGCTTGTTGGATGGATTGGAAGTGACAACTCACTGGGAGGATATCCCAGATTTGCAGAGGAATTATCCGAACCTACAGGTTCGAAAAGGTATTCGCTGGATAGATCAAGGAAAGCTGTTCACTGCGGCAGGGATCTCCGCTGGGATTGATACGAGCCTAGAATTGGTTGCACGATTGGCTGGTGCCGAGCTAGCTGAGCGAACTGCCAGGCAGATGGAGTATACTTGGAGTCGGCCTGGAACTTAAGCAGTAGGTGAAACTGTATTTCTGATCATGCGGACTTGATCAAAGAAAGTCGCAGTGAGATTGAGTCATTGTCTTCTTTTTCATGATCTCCATCATCTCCTCAGGAGTCAGTTTCGCTTTGAGTTCTTCAAAACACTGCTGATCTTTGGCGTAGGCAGGCTTAGATTTATCGATGGGATTGAATGTGATGAAGCCCGTGGCGATGCCAATTCCCACGAGTGCTGCCAATGACGATAAGATGATAACCGTTGTTTTTGTGTGTTTTTTTCATAAGCTTAAATAGTGGGAAGTGACAGTGATAATTTCAACCAATATAGAGCACAAAAACAAGCAGCAGGAAAACTTAATCTTTAGGATATAGCTTATTATTCTTCACGATCATTGAGTCGACCTTACCATTCTGATCTCGTTGAAAGTAGACGGAAAACTCCCCTGCATAGACACCTTCATGATTGGGATCAACAAAATGATCAGCTCCCACCTTGGAAAGTACAACGGGCCTAGCTAGCGGCATTCCCTCTCGCAGGTTGAGCAAAATCAAATTCTCTCCCATTTCTGTAACGTAGTAGTGCCAGTGGTGATCATCTGAATAGAGATTTTCATATTCAGCATATAACAGCGGCCGATCAAACGATTTAGGATCAGCCAACACTCTACCGACCATTTCATATAAATTCCTTGAGATGCTTTGGGGATGGTTGAAATAAACAGGTGCCTCAACCGTATTGGAGAGGGCAACGACTCCAAGTTTGTTTTGATTATCCATCACCAGTTCTGAAGCAAATCCCATCAAGCCTCCACTGTGCAGAACAAACTCTTTTTCTCGAAAATAACCAAGCCCTGTTCCACCAAGTTCCAGGGTGTTTGCGAGTAAAGCTAACGCAGTATTTAACCTGGGGTGAAGTTCAATGGGCAATGGTACCCACTGAACCTTCTGCATCTCAGACAAGGTGGCTCTTGCAAGGAGTGTTTGGTCCTCCGCACTCAGTGTACGAAAATGCCAACTAATGAATTTAGCCAGATCCGTGACAGTAGAAATGAATCCAGAAGATGGCAATCCCAAGACACTCGCCATTTCAGGAAATTCATTTTTCAATCGTTGGTCTCCAACGATTCGGCTGTAACCAATCACCTTTTTAGTTTCCGAATCAGTGGGAAAGCGAGTGGACTCTAGTTGTAAAGGTGTGAGGATAACTTCTTGGATATACTGCTCATAAGACAATCCGGAGACGCGCTCTACAATCAATCCACCAAGATTCATTGCCAAGTTGGAGTACTTATGGATTCGGTTTGGTGGGAACAACAAAGATTGTTGGGCCAATCCCTTCAAAAATTCATCAAGGGCCAACGCCTGATTCTGACCTCTTTTGTCCAAGAGGAAATTGGGATTGGTGGGTAGACCCGTAGTGTGAGTCAGGATGGATTTGATAGTGATGTCTTCTACAGAATGACCATTCGTTTTGATTGCTCTCAGTTCAGGAATTACTTCAACTACAGGAGTCTCTAAGAAAATTTTCTTACGCTCTACGAGTTGCATCAAAGCAATACTCGTAAAGAGCTTTGTGATTGAAGCAATTCGATAATTGGTTGACTCAGTAGCTGGAGATTGTTTTTCGAAGTCAGAAACCCCAAATCCCTTTGCGTAAATAAGTTTCTGATTCTGAACAAGGCTGACAGAAACTCCACGTAATGATTGATCACTCATTAGCGTATTAAGCCAGGCTTCAAAGAGTCGCATTCTTGCTTGAAGCAACTCATTGGATTGAGCGTGTGTGGTAGTGATGGAAACACCAAGAGCGATGATTCCAATGAGAATTGATTCCAGGGATTTTCTGATTTTTACAGTCTTTTTAAAGATTGAAATCATGATCAAAAACCTGAATGCAAATCTACTCTCAAGATCACTCTTAGATGGCAAGATTACCAATTTTCCAAATGGTAGGTTTTTAAGTTGGAAAAAGCTAAAAAATCACCTCTCAGCAATGATAGTTAAAAAACCTCTCAAATCTATTTCAGGCTGCTGCTACCGGGCTTGATTGTGCACTTATTGGATCTGAGTTTGGAACGGCTCTGGGGACAAAAAAGTCAGGATCACCGGATTGCTTCCACAAGGCAGGGATGATCTCACGATAGGCTTCAATCATGTTCTGATAGACAGGGGCCGTATCGGCTTTCATCTCTTCATGAAGAGCAGGGAGTGCATGATATGGAACCATCGGAAACATGTGATGTTCCACGTGATAATTCATGTTCCAGTAGAGAAAACGAAAGATAGGGTTCATGTAAACAGTGCGCGTGTTATGGCGATGATCAAGGACATCTTCAGCCAGGCCAGCATGTTGGGTCAGACCAAAGACGATGTGTAGCCAGGTTCCATACACGCGGGGCAAGCCGATCAGCATCAATGGAAGCCAACTTTGGTAGAGCACACTGGCCGCAGCAGTCAGTCCGTAGACCATGATCCAGACACGGGCCACATTGTAAACTTTATGTCGTTCCATCTCGGGGATGTAGTCAGCTTCCTCGGCAGTCAACTGTCCAAAAGAATGTAGGACCGTCTTTGCCAGCGAGATTGGTATATCGATCAGGCCAAAGAAATTAAGGAACAGTCGAAATAAACGAGCAGGACGACCAATGGCAATCTCAGGATCACGACCGACGATGATGGTGTCTGTGTGATGGCGTGTGTGGGACCAACGCCATCCTGTGGGGCTGCGCATAATCATGAAGCAGGCGAGTTGATACACAGCTTGATTCATCCACTGGGTGCGGAATGCGGTACCATGACCGCACTCGTGCCAACGGGAATCCGAGGCACTGCCGTAAAGAATCCCATAAACAAAAAAGAAGGGTACACACCACCAGGTTCCCCAGAAATACACACCAAATCCACCTGTCAGGATAAGCAGGCCTAACCAGATGGCTGTGTCTCGAATCGCTGGTTGATCTGAGCGACGCATCAATTCCTTCATACGTTTGCGAGGGATAGGCGTAGCGTACCAAGTTGCAGAGGCCAGTCCTTTATCTTCCGCTTTTTGGGCTTCTGGTCCGATGAGGCTGTAATCTCGGGGGATAGTTGTACTCACCATGGTTTCAGATCTGATAAGGATTGATTGCAGAAGAAATGGAAAAAGGGAATGTTAGCGTGGTTATAGCGGTTCAGGGATCAGAGTGCAATGCCCTTTAGCTCACTTACTGGAGGGAAATTCCATCAATCTGAAGAAATGTGCGTTCACCAGATGAAGGAGCTAGCCTGCTTACCTAGTACCGTAACGCTTTCTACTCGTGCACAAGGGCGTTGAGCAGCACCATAGCAAACAAGCAGCGGCAACAGGTGCTCCTCTCGAGGGTGACAGTATCGTGCGTTTGGAGCGCGTTCCCAATTCTGCAGGCGTTCCCACCGCTCTGTTTCCGTAAAATCACGATTGTTCAGAGTCTCCTTCAGCCAAGTCTCAAAAGCCAAATTCTTGGCATCTGGAATTCCTGCACCCTGCCGGAAGAAAGCCTGCATGTTGTGAAAGGAAAACCCTGAGCCGAGAATCAGCAAACCTTCCTGATCCAGAGAAACCAAGGCCTGTCCGAGTTGCAAATGGGCCAATGGGTCAAGCCTCTGCTGCAGGGAAACCTGGATGCAGGGAATGTCGGCGTTAGGATACATCAGCATCAACGGTACAAATACGCCGTGATCCAGTCCGCGGCTTTGCTCCAACTCCGCAGCGATTCCTTGTTGTCTGAGCTGCCTCTGGACTACCTCTGCCAGCGCTGGTGCACCGGGAACTGGATAATCAAGATGATAGGACTGCTCTGGAAAGCCGTAGTAGTCGTAAAGCAGTGGAGGATTGGAGTGATGGGTAATCTGGACCACACTAGCCTCCCAGTGGGCACTGATCACCAGAATTTGTTTAGGTGCTTCCAAGTCCTGCGAGAGCTGCCGAAGATGCTGAATCAACTCAAGATGATTGGGATCGCCCAGCAAGGGTAGGGGGCCTCCCCCATGAGAGAGGAAAACGACCTGAGTCATATACAGAGTCAAAGAGATGGGTGGTTTTTGCAGGTCAGCTCTTCAAGAGCTTCTTGAGATTCAGATTGGGATCGCAGAGTTCTGCTGGATTCATCGTTTTTTGGGCAGCAATCAACATTTCGGCGAGACGAATATCTTTGGCGACACTGTTTCCAGCCCCTACTCCAGCTGCCGAAACCAACTGTTCCTGATTATTCAACCCGAAATAGATCGTTACCCCATCCGGCTGGGTTCGTGGAATGACTCGCTTTGCAAAAGAAGGAAGTCCTGCCACCTGCAAACTGAGTTCAAACTGATCACTCCAGAACCATGGGATAGCGCTGAATTCCTTCGTTTCCCCCAAAAGATTCTGCACGGCACACTCTGCTTGATCTCGGGCGCAGCGCCACATTTCCAGGCGCATACGCCGCTGCTCATACAAAGGGTGAGGAAAGGAACAACAGTCACCTACCGCGTAAATATCTGGATCCGAGGTCTGTAGGAAAGCGTTGACAGAAACCCCATTCTCGATATCCAAGCCCGCTGCTTCTGCCAAAGCAACTTCAGGGACCGCACCAATCCCAGCTACGACCAGATCACCAGTGATTGACTCACCATTCTTCAATTTAACAGTGTAGCCGCTTTTCAGAGCCTGGATCTGATCCAGTTGGACATCACATCGAATCTCTACACCTTGCTGCTTGTGTTCAGAGGCAACGACCTCCGCAACCTTAGCCGGTACGGCACGTCCAAGGATTCTTGGTGCCATCTCCAAAACGGTTACTTGACAGCCTGCCTTTCGGGCACTGGCCGCCAATTCCAAGCCAATGAAACCAGCTCCAATCAGAATCAGGTGTTTGCCTGGAGCAAGCATGGAACGCAACGCAAGGGCCTCGTCCAGATTACGCAAAACAAGAGCGTGCTCACTTCCAGTGCAGGTCAGTCTGCGAGCGCTCGCTCCTGTGGCAAGCAATAATTTATCGTAGGGAAACCACTCATCGTTTTGCAGTCTGATCCGATGCGATTGACGGTCAATTTCAGCGCCCTGGCTACCCTGTAGAAATTTGATTTGGAGTTCTTGCAACTGCTCGACAGAAGACAACAGGGGAGGCAACTCGCCTTCGGTGAGTACAGACTTTGAAAGAGGAGGGCGCTCGTAGGGTGTGTGGGGTTCCTGGCCGATCAAAACGATCTCACCATCCCAGCTACGTTCTCGCAAATGCAGGGCAGCTCGGGTACCAGCCTCACCTGCACCAATGATCGTGAGGGACTCCATCAGACTACCTTTGCTTTACAAGCTGATAAATACGAGGCCGTCTTCTACCTTCACAGGATAAGTCTGTAGATTTACACAAACGGGGGTTCCCAATGCGCTGCCATCGGTGTAGTCAAACCTACCGTTGTGCTTTGGGCATTCGATTACATTATCCATCACGAGGCCATCGGCCAGATGAATTTTTTCATGAGTGCACAGACCATCGGTAGCGTAGTATTCATCATCTGGAGAACGATAGACCGCAAACGTTCGATCACCGTGATCAAAACGAATCACATCTTCTTCTTCAATATCATCAGCAGCACAGACTTGAACCCATTCGGTCATGATGTCCTTGTATCGGTATTTATATTCTTGAATTAACGAGCATCAGCAATTGTGAATGCCTTTTGAATTGCTTCAATTGCCTCTTCGGGATCACCAGATGCGTACGCTTCCATGGCAACAGGTCCCCGGTAGCCCATTTGATAGAGAGCTTCGGCAATCTTTGGGTAATTGATTTCTCCAGTTCCAGGTTCCTTACGACCTGGCACATCGGCAACTTGGATTTCACCGATGTAGGGCAGACATTTTCGGCACATTTCAATCAGGTTCCCTTCGCCAATCTGTACATGATACAAATCCAGATTGAGCTTCAAATTGGGGCGGTTGACTGCAGCAACCAAAGCTAGGGTGTCTTCCACCAAAGCGAAAGGTACTCCTGGGTGGTCCACCGGCAGGTTCAGATTTTCAAGAGCAAAGACAACTCCCTCTTTGTCAGCCAGGTCTGCGACACGATTCAGTGTATCCACAGCTTTCAGCCACATCGCTCCTGTCAAGGTTTCACAAGGTTGTACTGGCAATCCTCCCTCGCCCAAACCGGTTCAATGGAGGTTTAGTCGATCCACGTTGAGTCGCTTCCCAACAACAATGGTCTCTTTTGCTGTAGCAAGGAGTTCTGCTGCTCCCTCATGGTCAGCAAGACGTCCTCGCAGGTAGCCATTCATGATTGAAAAATTGGCCTTGGTTTGCTCCAGCTTGTCCAGGTCATGAGCTGGCCAATTCCATAAACCCACAGCAAATCCCATTTCCGTCAACTTGCTCACACGCCACTCGATCGGCTTATCTTGCCAGAGCATTTCGGCACAGACTGCCAGTGTGAATTGATAGGGCATAGCGGTTATCCTTTACTAATTATTGATGATTTAAGAGATTCAACCTAATCAATCTATTCGTTTATCTAAAATTTCCGAAAGCGAGTGTGAATAGTCGCGATAGCTTATTTCAGAAAATGTACTCACTCATCAAATCTCTCTAATGCAAAAGCCTACGCTCAAAGTAATCAAATAATTTAAAATGAGTGACTCTTGGTGACTCTTGAAAAGTAATTAATTTTGTAGGTTTGAAAATCAGAAACCGTTCTGGGCTCCTCAAAGATATATAGAGGAAAATCTGATGGGTTGATATCACAGCTCAGAAAATAATTTCAGCAATTGATTAAATTTCAAAAAAATAGACGAGTAACGGCTACAGATTTCAATTAATCAAATCATATTGAAACTTAAAATTACTAAGTGATAGCAAAAACGGGTAATGCTCTTTTCTAAAAGTCGGTTTTGTGCTGCTTTTATATTGTTTCATCATCTTATCAAACAAAATTGAGGCAACTAAGATAGCGTACCGTTTGACAAATTATTCGTCAGATAATTTGTCTGATGTAGCCACGGAGCTTGAAATCAACCTGTAGTGGAGGTCGGCGATGAAGAAGTTATTGATGATGGGTTTGGTAGCGATGATGTCGCTCACGAACGCATTTGCTGAAGAGCTGATTGTTTGGAGTCGTGGAGATTGGTCGGATTGGATGGTCGAAGGCTTCAACAAGAAGATGAAAGCTGAAGGTAAGGATATCGTAGCTGTGAACAACCTGATTGGACATGCTGATTTCCAGATCAAGTTTACTGCTGCACTATCAGCTGGAGAGAGAGTTGATGTGGCAAACATCGACCTGATCAACGTTCCGTATTACGCAGCCGTTGGTGCTCTTGAAGACATGACGGACTATCTGAAAGAACAGTCATATTACGATAAGTTGAATAAGGCGATGCTGGCACTCGGCACACACGATGGACAGCATTTCGCTGCTCCTAATGCTGCTGACGTATCAGGGTTTGTCTACAACAAGAAGTTACTGAAAGAATATGGATTTGATGGACCACCTAAGAACTATGCAGAAATGCTTACCATGTGTAAGGCCTTCGCAGGGAAAGATAAATATTTTATGGCCCGGCCAGGTGCAAACTATGGTGGAATGATTTTCACTGGAATGCCAATGGGGTGGGCTAACGGAGGTTCATGGGTCAGCAAAGACGGTTCAAAAGCTGAAATTAACCATCCAAAGACAAGGGAGTGGTTCGCGCACTATGTAGAGATGATCAATATGGGGTGTGTACCTAAAAACGTGTCATCTTGGCAATGGGGCGATAAGCAAGATGCTTTCTTGGCTGGCGATGTTGCCATGATCGGTACTGGGAATTTCATGATTAACTTAGTGAAGGAACACTTGGATAAAGTTGATCCAGGATTCACAGCATTCTTCAGTAAAGATGGAAGCAGAAATTCGGCATTTGTCGGTGGAGATCTAATCGCCATTCCAGTCACAACTGGTAACAAGGAAGCTGCGCTGGAATACATCAATTATGTCTTATCCCCAGAAGGCCAAATTGAGGTCTACACAAAGAATGGTGGTATCCCCATCAGGAGTGATCTCTTCGACAACAATCCCTACTTGACGGAGGAACATTTGATCTTCGCAAGGGCATCTTCTGTTGGTGATGTTCCCTACACACCAGTTTATCAGGAGTTAATGGATCCATGGCTTTCAGCAAACCAACGGATATTTGCTGGAGAAGACATTGACACTGTATTGGCAGAAGAGAATGCCAAAATGCAAAGAGTAATCGATTCGGGCTATTAACTTAACAAACTTGGTGCGCTTAGGGCGCACCAAGCGGTTCCTCTAAGCAAATGAAAAAAGACATAAAGAAATTTTGCTAGGGTACTTATTCCTGTTGCCTGCTTAAGCTTTGCTCCCCCTATTTTTTCTCTATCCACTAATTAACGTTTTTTGGATGTCCTTCCATAAATGGCCAGTTTTTGGGGAGCCAAAGTGGTTGGGATTAGATAATTTTTATTTTGTATTGACAGAGCCAAATTTTTGGATGGCTCTCAAGTTCACACTTTACTATACGCTCACTGTAACTCCGATGCTGTTTATTGTAGCATTCGTTAGTGCGTTAATATGTAATGCCAAGATGTTTGGGACGACGCTTTTTCGGAGTATGTATTTTCTTCCTGTTCTGATGTCTTTTGCTACAGCTAGCTTTATTTGGATTTGGTTATACAGTGAAATGTATGGTGGCTGGTTTATTTGATTAAATGGCTTGGTATCGTTCAAGAAGAAGAATTTAATGTTTTTTCGACGGGAGAAACCGCAATGTGGGCGGTAAACATCATGGTCACCTGGAAATTTTCAGGAATCCAAATGATTATCTTGATCGCTGGAATGCAGAGTATACGGGATGATTTTTACGAGGCTTCAACATTGATGGGTGCTTCACGACTTCAAAATATTATATATATCACGGCTCCACTGTTAAAACATTCTACGGCATTAGCACTTGTCATTTCTATTGCTGGTTCAATTCAAGCTTTTGAACAATTTTTTATTATGACAGCTGGAGGTCCTGCAAATCAAACACGAACACTCATGATGCTAACTGTTGATACAGCGTTTGATTATTTTAAGCTAGGTCCCGCCTCTGCTATGTCTATTTTCATAATGATGATTCTTTTGTTTCTGACAGTAGTTCAACTCAAGCTGTTCAGAAGGTAGCCATGAAATTCAACATCTATGAGAAATATCTATATTGTTGCCTATAGTTTAGTAATTATTGCTGTTTTTTCCATCTACTGGACTTTTATTTCTTCTTTGAAAGTACCCAGTGAGTTGACCAATAGCTCTCCAACCTTTTTCCCCAATATCATAACTTTTGAATATTATCTTGATGTCTGGAATCTAAACAATGTCTCGCAGAAAATAAATCTTGCTGACACTTTTTGGAACAGCACAATTGTTTCCTTAGGGACGATCTTTCTGACGATTGTTTTGACGACACTGACTGGATACTCTTTATCAACTTTTAGTTTCCCGTTCAAAAATGTCATCTTTGTTTTGTTGATTCTACCAATCCTTGTCCCTGGCCTTTCGCTAGTAGTTCCTCTGTACAAACTTCTTAAAGATTTACGGCTTCTTGATACTTATTTTGGACTCATCTTTATTCACACGGTAGGGATGCTTCCATTAGGAACTTTCATGATGAGAAATTCATTTGATTCCATTCCAAAATCTCTAAGAGAAATTTCGATTCTGGAAGGAGCAGGTGAAATCAAGATCATTCTAACAGTAATGTTACCTCTTGCCCTACCAGGTCTGTTGACAGTGATGGTCTTTGCCATGTACCAATCCTGGAACGACTACTTGATGGCCTTCATCTTTACGAACAAACCTGAAATGACGATGTTGAATGTGGGTTTGGCAAAAATTGCGAGAGGCGGTTCTCAATTTGAAATGAAGTGGGGGCATTTGACTGCTGGATCAATGATCAGTTTTATTCCGATCATAATTTTCTACACCTTCTTACAGCAGTATTTTGTGAGAGATGTAACTGGAAGTGCTGTGAAAGAGTAACAATGCCAAGCTTGACCCTGAAAAATGTCACCAAAAAATGGAAAGACTTTGTCGCTGTCAACAGTGTTTCGCTGAATATTGAAGACGGTGAGTTCATTGTTCTGCTAGGACCTTCGGGGTGTGGAAAAACAACAACGATGCGACTAATCGCCGGTTTGGAGGAAATTACAGATGGTGAAATTTATATTGGTGATGAATTAGTCAACGATATAGATCCTCGGAAACGAGATGTTTCCATGGTTTTCCAGAATTACTCTCTGTTTCCGCACATGAGTATTCGGAACAATCTCGCTTATCCTCTGAAAATTAAAAAAATCTCTCGTAAAACCCAAACGAAACTGATCCATGAAGTTGCCGAACTGGTTGAACTCAGCGAACTACTCGACCGCAAACCGGCTGAGCTTTCAGGAGGTCAACGCCAGCGTGTTGCTCTGGGTAGAGCATTGATTAGGAAACCTCGGCTCTTTCTGATGGATGAACCACTATCTAACCTGGATGCGATTCTACGATTATCGATGCGGTCTGAACTCAAAAACTTACACTACAAATTAAAGGTCACCACAATTTATGTGACTCATGATCAAGTGGAAGCAATGACCTTAGCAGATCGCATTGCGGTCATGAACAAGGGAGATCTCTTACAGTTTTACAAACCGAACAATATCTATGATCAACCTTCAAATAGCTTTGTTGCTGGCTTTATCGGGAATCCAGCAATGAATCTTGTAGATGGTGCTATTCAAGATGGAGAGTTTAAATCAGCTTTCTTCAATTTTCGTTGCGCTATTCCCTACCAAGGAAAAATCACATTGGGGATCAGGCCACAAAACATCTAGATCTGCTCTGATCAAGATTCATTTGGTAGCGGCCAAATATTCTCCTCTGAAATGACAGGGGAGTACTCTTTAATCAACCTAAAAGCCGCTGATAAACAGCTCTGTATTAAGGAGGATCGAAATTACATAGGAAAGATTGATGAGTTGATACATTTTAATTTTAAACAGTCCGACTGCTATTTTTTTGATTCTGAAACTGGGGAGCGCCTTCATCTCATGGAGCAAAATGAGTAACACTGCTTACTGGGAAAATCGACTACAACTTAATAAATCTGTTTCGATCCCAACAGTCTTGAAAACATTTGAAGATACAGGTCGGGTTAGAGCTCTCACTAAAGAACTCAAAGAAGGTGAAAAACAACATATTTTTTGGGAGTCCGACTTAGCAAAGTGGATGGAAGCGGTTTTTCTCCATCTGCAGAAAGAACCTGATCCAGATCTATTAGAATTTGCGGATAGTGTGATTGAGAAACTCATCAATAATCAGGAATCAGATGGCTATTTGAATAGTTACTTCAGCTTTTATGAACCTGACAATAAATTCACCAATTTGAAGGTTCGTCATGAACTCTATTGTGCTGGCCATTTGCTAGAATCAGCCTTGGAACACCTAAAGCTGAATCCTAACAGTAAATTCTTTGCAGCGATGGAAAAGTATATTGATCAAATCGCAGAAGTCTTCGGGACAGATGAGGGACAGAAACGAGGATATCCTGGACACCAGGAAATTGAATTTGCGCTGCTGAAGACCTATGAATACACAAAGAACGAAAAATTTCTCAAGCTTGCTGGCTATTTTCTTGACGAACGTGGCAGAACTCCTCACTACTTTGAAATAGAGGATCAAAAACGTGCAGCCAAAGAAAAATCTATTGATTACTCTGAATTCCCCAGTGAAGTACGAGATTTTGTTGCTTGGCATATGTCGGGGCTAAAAAAGAAAGATCACACCTATTACCAGGCACATCAGCCAGCTTTTGAGCAAAAGACTGCAGAGGGACACTCTGTACGCGCACTCTACATGTTCACTGCAATGGCCGATTATGCACGATTAACCAATGACACCAATAAAATTGAGGCGTGTAAAATCCTTTGGCAGAATATTACGAATCGCCGAATGTACATTCATGGTGGGGTAGGTAGTGCGCATATCGGGGAAAGATTTTCATTTGATTATGACTTGCCCAATGACATGGCTTACGCTGAAACCTGCGCAAGCATTGCGCTCATCTTCTTTGCTGAAAGACTGATACGGGTTGAGCGCAATAGTGAGTACGCTGATGTTATTGAGCGAGCTCTTTACAATGTAGTCTTAGCCAGTACTTCCGTTGATGGTACTGCCTTCTTTTATGATAATTACTTAGAATGCGTACCAGAATTTCTGAAATACCAGCATCGTCGACACGGAATTCGAGATAAATACAATACTTGTTCTTGTTGTCCACCTAACGTGCTGAGGATCATTGCTGATGTCGATCGCTATATTTATAGACAAGCTGATGATGGTATTGAGGTTAATCAATACATCACCGGTTCCAAGGAATTTGTTCTTCAGGATGGAACCCTGTCTGTTGAGATTGATTCTGAGATGCCTTGGGGAGGTAAAAACCGATTTGCGATCTCCTCTACTTCAGCAAAACCGACAAAGATATTTTTTAGAATCCCGGGTTGGGATACAACTCCTACGGTCACCTTGAATGGTGAGTTAATTGAGCCAACGCCACAAAATGGCTATTTTGAAATCGAGAGAGTCTGGGGGGTTTCTGATCATATTGATCTTCATTTCAACTTCTCCCCTTACCTCGTACGGGCCAATCCGAAAATCAGATACAACGCAAATAGAGTTGCTGTGTTTCGAGGGCCACTGTTGTACTGCCTTGAATCTACGGATAATTCTGAACATCTAAACCAGTATTTGCTGCAACAGAATCCTGAGTTCAAAGAGTCGCAAGAAGACGGAATCCTAGCAGGGGCTGTCTATCTCAAGACCAAAGGGCTGAAGTCTGAATTCGTAGAGGATGCCTTGTACTCAGCAAGCAGGCCAAAGAAAAGTCCTGTCGATTTGACACTCATCCCCTACTTTCTTTGGTCTAATCGAGGCGAGTGCGAAATGCTGAGTTGGATTCTGGAAGATGTGAACTGAGATTGGTTTCTTGGAGTTGTGAAGCTGGCTTCTTTAATGCCGAATCAATTAGGGAGACGCTGGTCTCAACCCCGATCGAACCAAGGATTCCCAACACTGAATCGGTGATGAATTTAGAATCGTCTCTAGATCAGTTCTTAATTCAATGATGGAGGTGGAAGGAGCTTCCTCACCAACTCTCAAGTGGGCAAGTCGGCTGAGTGCATCCATTGCGAAACCAGCAGAAATCACATTCGGGTCTTCTCTGATGATTTTCTTAAGTTCTTCTAGTAAAGAGTCTAAATTTTCACCGAGCACTTCCTCTCCGTGAGAGCAGAGCATCACCAGCGCCCATAGGACATTCTCACGAACTGTCGAGCGGACTGGCTGAAATCTCTCAATCCCAAAATCAATTCCCATTCCCTCACAGACATCACACTCATCTGTTGGTCTTACGAACTTGATGTTTCTCTTTTGTACCCGATCCATGGAGAGCCGATTCTCTTCCTGCTGAAGACTTCGGATGAGAACCTCGATACACTTTGGAATCCACTCTAGTCCTTGCCCTGAAGCAATCGTACGTCTACCGAGACACCCCAAGGAACCCGCAGCGACAGAACGCACATATTTGGACGCATCCTCCAGTAAACATCCCTTGACCGCATCAAAGATTTCTTGGTTCAGTGTACTCACTTCACCCAATCCGTAGACACCTGCCTTGCGCAGCCATTTAATTGGTGATTTGATCGTCCCTAAAAATACATCTTCGGCGGCAGTACCCAGAGCGACAAGTCCATAGGTTCCAGCTCTTCTGACACTTTCACGCTCATTCAAAAGTGTTTTCCGCAGTAGTTCCTTGGCAAGTACCTGATCCCTGATTGCTGCAAGTTCGTAAGCAGCACCAATTCGGATGGGTTCCTTTTCATCTCCTTTTTCTAGCATCTGCCCGAAGAGTTGTAAGGCCTGTTTTTTCAGATATTCATTAGATTGGATCGTATCGTCGATTTTTGGCGATGGTGGGTTGCCAGTTTCTAGCCAATGCTTGTGGTAACGCCAGGTGCTCTTGATTCCAGAACTCACCTCAGTCAGATCAAAGCCTGTGAGAGGATCCACGCTCTCCTTACACCAGTCCACCTCTCCTGAGTCCGTCCCCGAGGGTTCATTTGTGCGATAAATCCAAAATCTCCACATAAACCTTGGATTTTCTGTCCATTGGCGCCAATCATCTCTTCGATGATTCCCACGATGGAAAGTGTTGTGAGAATAGAGAAGTACGCTCCCGGCCCGCAGTGGGGCAACTTCAAAGACACTGGTCAGTGGCCAGTTTAGCCCTGAAACGGCCTCCATCATTCTACGGTCGTGCTTGGTTTTGCGCTGAATGATGTCTTCCAAAGTGTATTTGGAGTCAGGCCCACTAACGGGTATGCTCTCCAAGCCCTCGATTAAGTAACCAAAGTCAATGTGGTCAGCTCCTGCAAAGTTATCGTGGTTCTCCTCGTGGTTGAAAGTCCAGTAGTGGCTGAACGGTACAATTGCCGTTGGTCCCATCTCTGATGAAACATCTTGTGGGTAGTACAGCATCTCAATTTGGATCGCTTGGTGATGTCTCTGTTTGCGAGCATTGTAAGGAGCATTATCGTCTTTGTGCCAGTGTTGGTCACGAGCCCCGCTGATGAAGGGGGCATTATGGATGAAAGGCATAATCGCCCAGTTTTTGCCGACAAGTCGATCACAGGCGTCGATCAATCCAGGTGCGTTCAAAATATCAAAAATCTCTGGAATCACTTCAGGAGTAATTCGTAGCTGATCCCGAACTACTTTCTTTTCCTTTTCGTAAATACGTTGATGGATTTCAGAAGAGACTCCTAGACTTTCTGGACAAAGAACGGCAACCCCTCTACTCGCAAACTCTTGAACGAGATTTTCAGCCTTGCTGTATGTTATTGTTTTGGAGTCAGATTTTTGAGCGGTCATAGAATTTTATAAACTCAGAAAGCACTTAGACAGTTTGAGAGGAAACGCCTCTCTACTTCTCTAACCAAAATTTCTTACTTTGAATCAATAAAGAAACCGTCGAATTCATTGAAAAATTATCCTATATCAAGGCTGGAATTTTAAAATCAAATAATAATTTGAGCATGAAGAAAGGAAAATTAAATCTTTTGAGTTGATCTTTGTAAAGCAGGGCGAACTTCCTCTGTACCAAGCAGATAAGCAAGTAAATATCAAAGAAAATGAATGTTTGATTGTCCACCCAGATATCCAGCATGGTGGTTTGGCCAGTACTCAAGGGCCACTGCAATTCTTTTGGATTCACTTTCAGTTAAATAGCAGAAAAAAAATCTAGGTTTACTGAGTTATTTCCAATTGGTGAAATCTATGGGGTAAAGCGTCCCGAACACCTGACTGTAGTAATTCATCGATTGCTGAGCGAGCAGGAAAGCCAGGAACTGAACTCCCTCTCTGCGAATGCATTGATGAGGTTAATTTTTAACGAAATCCTATTTCAAGAAACTCATCAGAGCCTTGACCAGAATACAGAGATGCTTGCTTTAAAGTGCTTTTATCTGATCAAGTCGAATTCAAAATCGCTGACCTCCAAAAACATTGCAAGTAGACTCGGCTATAATCCAGACTATTTGGAGCGTGTTTTTAAGAAGAAGTTTCAGGTAACGATCACTCAGAAAATTCATGAACAAAAGATCATTAAATCGATAAAACTTCTAACAGAAAATCAACTCAACATTGAGCAAATTTCAGAAGAATGTGGGTTCAAAGACGCAAATTACTTCCGTCGAATTTTCAAGAAATTCCATGGAGTTACCCCAAAAAAATTCAAAAACATGCATACTAAGATTCATGTGATTCGGAACTAAGAGCCCGGAGATGCAAAACAATTAGGCACTTAGTATAATGATTAAATTGATCACTATAATTCTGTGAACCGTGCTTGGTTCAATTGATGATAGATCCTAATGGAGTCTGATTTCAGAGATGAATTTAGACTTTACTGTGAGGTCATTCCTGTGATTCGCTATTTTTTAGATTCTAAGATCATAGTAAATTCAAATCGAATTTCTGAATCACTGTCTCGTTTTTAATCTTACAAGAATTGACTATGACTACCGCCCAATTTGGACCTAGTGAGAAAACTCGGAACTTTTTTGGCTTCAAGGCGTTTTTTAGTGGTTTAGCAAAGCAAGGTACTTCAACACTGACAGTGCTGTTTGTTTTATTCATGGCACATTCTATCCACCTCCTCTGGGCATTGTTCTCAAAGTTTTTCTGAATTCAGATCAAAACCCCTGCAAGAGCCTGACTTAGATTTGTGGCTATTTGAAAACATGATCTCAAGTTCCCCAAAATCTCTCACTCCCCTTGAGTCGATCCCAAAATAAACTCTTACAGTCCGTTTGCTCTAGTTGAATACCAACACTGTTTAGAGACCGTGAGTTTATTGGCTGTGAGTGAACGAGACATTTGAAGTAGCAGAACACTTTCCCTTATCTTATGCCATTCCCATTTCCTCTCCCCTTTGATGGAAAGCCACACCGCTGGACAATGGGGTTACGTCCTCTTGCTCCAACAGACTGGCTCTGGCTAGATGGCCGTTACGACACAGAGGTTGCTTTGAGGAAAGAACTTCTCGATCAGCTTCGAGATGAAGTGTTTCAGGCCTGCCCTGAAGCACAGGCTGCCAGCACGGAGGTACTCGAACTGGTTCTCGCATTTCTTGAAAAACAGCATCCGGAGCGCTTTCAACAGATTCAGGAAGACAAGAGTCTGGCTCCTGGGCAAACAACTTTTGAAATGACCGTTAAAACAATGCATCCGCTTGAATTGGCAGGGCGGTTGGTACAGGAAGATCTCTGCGTGATGCAGGCAGTTCCGGAGGATGCCGAGGATGCTGAAGAATATCGTTTGACCGCAGCGGCGCTTTGCTTTCCTACGCGCTGGAATCTACAGGAGAAGATTGGGCGCCCGGTGTCCGAAATCCATGATCCTGTGCCGGGATATCGGGAGCAGATCAACGCCCCAGTGAATCAGTTCATGCGTCGTCTGACACCAGAGAAGCCGATGTGGCGTGTCAACTGGAGCTTGAATGAGGACCCAACACTCTTTCAGCCGGGAGGTCATGGAGTTTTAGAAGCCGCACCCCACCTCACCTCAGAAAATGCTGGAACCGAAGTGTTCTTGCGCTTGGAACGCCAGACACTCCGCAAGCTTCCCAAGACAGGTGCCGTTCTCTTTACCATCCGGATCCTCCAGTGCCCACTGGCGGAACTGAAGGATTCAGAAGCTCACCAGTTGGCCCAAACACTACGTCACTGGCCCGAAGATCTTCAGATCTACAAGTCTTTTGCGGTGTATGGACCAGCGGTGCTGAGCTACCTGGACGAGCGGGCTTGATTCTAGAGCGGAGCTCAATGGAGTACATTGCATATAAGCTGTGAGGCAGGAATAGATCTGGATTTAGATTAGATCTTTCATATTGTTGAGCATAAGATCCTCAGTGGATGACCATTTTTCTTGAGCAAATTTGAGAAAAAATGATCATAGAATTTTTTGGAATCTCATTCTCTGCATGATTTCACAATACGGAATCGATAAACCAGCTTTCGTCGTGTAGCGCAAATAGTTTTTGAGAGACTGAACCGTTTGGTATCTTAAGAATTTATTTCATTATGGCAATTTTCTGGAATCTCAGAGTTGCATCCAAACTAACCAACAAATCCCGATGTGTGAAGTAGTGATGCCGTTGCCAAGCTTAATAGCAACACGAGACAAAAGGTTTTGTAGTAACGCTCCATACTCGGTCGAAAGATAAATTGTCCCAATAAAACACCAGCTGTGACGGGTATAGTCATAGCCAAGCCACGTTTGATAGCCAGCCAGTCCATCACTCCCAAAGTCAAAAGCCATATTAAGACAACAACCGAAGACAGCATTACATAAAAGATTAGCGTGGCCCGCATGACTGGTGCGGGTCGGTCTTGGCTTAGTACGTAAAGCGCCACCACCATCCCACCCAGTGAGGCGATTCCTGTTGCAAATCCTGCCAAGACACCAGAGCCCAGTAATCCGGGCTTACTGGCTAGTGCTTGGATACGGATACGCGCCAATTGCAAACTCGCAAGAATGATGATCAGCAACAAGGCAACGAGGCGCGAATCATTCTCAGGCAACCAGCCCGTCACGGTCAGGCCGATCGGCATACCAAACAGAACACCAGCAATCAAACCCAGGGCCATACTCCGATCTGCTTCTTTCCAGCCACCACGTACCAAAATCGCAGAGGCTACGGTCTCCATTACCCAGCAAACGGGGAGTAGTGCAATGGGAGGTAGGAGTAGCACGGACAATGACATGAACAGCGCTGAGAGCGCAAAGCCAGAAAACCCTCGAACTAGCCCGGCACAAAAGGCAACAGCCGCTAAGAAGCCAACTTCATTGATGGTTGAGGAGAGCTCATCAATCATTCTGTGATCTTTCTGGAATCAGTACGATCCAAAACAACTAGCTCTTTTTTTAGCCAGGATAGCATTTCTCAGATTAATCCTTTGCAAATCAAAGAAATTGGTTCATAGCACTCACCACACAATCATGATTTTTTGCTGATCCAGAGATAAGCACCAATGGTCACTAACCCCAGCAGTAAAAAGAACCAGCCCAGTGGGATCAGGGCAAACGGCTCAATGAGGAATCCTTCCGTGTCTACCGATACTCCGATCAAGTGATATCCAAACAAACAACCACCACTCAAAACAAAAAACACCAACGACAGTCCAAGATAGTTTTTCTTGCTCATGATAAGCACCGTGCGACTTTGGCCCTACCTTCCAGCCAAAAAATGGATTTTCGAACCCAATCTGGGTAAGTGAAAGAGGAAAATCTCAAGCGAGAGAGCGGATTAGCGAGTCTTGTCGAGAATCCGTCTGACCTCGGCCAATTCGTAATTCAGTGCGGTGTAACGGGTCAGGGTGCCTACTGTTCGAACAGCTTGATCGATAGCTTCGGGGGTTCCAATCAGAACAAACAACTCTTTGCCCCTTGTCATTGCGGTGTAGAGCAGATTACGTTGCAGCATGAGGTAGTGGTGGTGGGTTAACGGAAGCAAGACTGCTGCATATTCGCTTCCTTGGGATTTGTGCACAGAGATCGCGTAGGCTAGTTGCAGTTGGTCCAATTCACTGGCTGTGTAGGGAATGATCGCATGTTCAAATTCCACCCTGAGTGCTCGAGTCTCGGTGTTCACCTCTCGAATTTGGCCAGTATCTCCATTGAAGACTTCCTTATCGTAGTTATTGACCTGCTGCATTACCTTGTCGCCGACTCGAAACTGCCACTGTTTAAATTCAACTCCTTCCCCACTTGGATTGAAAACCTCTTGCAGGCGTTGATTAAGATGAATGGATCCCGTTAGCCCACGATGCATAGGGGTCAGTACTTGAACCTGATTCAACGGATCAAAACCAAAACGCTCGGGAATCCGTTCGGTACAGACACGGAGTAGCTTATCAACAATCCGCTGCGGATCACCTTCCTGCATAAAGTAGAAATCTCTCAGTTCGCTTGAATTCAGAGGACTCTCCAAATCCGGAAGCTCCCCTTTGCGGACTCGGTGGGCGTTGAGAGTGATCAAGCTATCCTGGGCCTGTCGAAAGATGGTCTCCAACCGCACTACTGGTATCTGTTGTGAAGCAATCAGGTCCTGAAGAATCGCTCCTGCACCAACGGATGGTAATTGATCCACATCGCCAACCAAGATCAGCCGGGAAGGAGAAGGAATCGCTTCCAACAATGCATCCATCAGCAAGGTATCAATCATTGATGTCTCATCAATGATCAACAGTTCATACTCCAGCGGATTGTCCTGATTGCGCTGAAATCCTTGATTACCAGCTTCCAATAGACGGTGAATGGTTGAGGCAGAGTATCCTGTGGCTTCTGAGAGCCGTTTGGCAGCCCTTCCTGTGGGAGCTGCCAGTGCCGTTTCTGGAATTTGTGGGAGCATCAACTCCAGGATGAAGCGGATAATCGTTGTCTTTCCGGTACCTGGACCACCGGTGAGGATCAGTACCTTGTGTTGCAGGGCTGCCTGTATTGCCTGATGCTGGACTGAGTCCAGGCGCAAGTCGAGCCGTTCCTGGCATGCATCAAGGAGTTCTGCAGAAGGGCCAAAGTTGGTCAGCGCAGGGCTCTCCAGCAAGCGAAACATGTTTTCTGCAATACGCTGTTCTGCAAAATAAAAACGTGGTCTGGAGAGCAGTGACTGATTCCCACCCGTCAGGTGAACACTGTCGCGGCCTTTGAGTTGTCGCTCTTGTAAGAGGTTATCAATCGCCTGTCTGGTACGCTCTTCAGTTAGGTGCAATTCTGTGCAGACTTTCTCCAACAGCAACGCCTGAGGCAGGCAGGTATGGCCCTGTTGTGCTTGCTGCTCAATCACATAAACCGTTCCGGCAACGGCTCGTTCCAATGAATCAGCAGCAAAACCAAGTTTACGAGCGATCGCATCTGCAGTCAGGAATCCAATCCCTGGCAGTTCCGTCAATTGGTAAGGGTTTTCCCTCAAAACTTGAATGCTGTTCAGGCCATAGCGCTGAAAAATTCGTTGGGCCTGAGCGTTTGAAACTCCTGCTCCGTGCAGGTAGGTCATCACTTCTCGTAGTCCTCGCTGTTCTTCACGAGCCTGATGCAAGACTTCCAATTGTTTGCGAGTAAATCGTGGAACTTCCTTCAGCAGGCGCTCAGGCTCTTCGTCAATCACCCGAAAAGTGTCTTCCCCGAAAGCAGCAACAATTCGCTCAGCAGTCTTCTCACCAATGCCGGAGTAGATTCCACTGGCGAGATAGCGCTGAATGCCATCCAACGAAGAGGGCAACACGGGCATTGCCTCATCTACCAGGAACTGGCTGCCATAAAGGGGATGCTGTTGCCACCGCCCTTTGAGTTGCAGGGTTTCATCTTCATTGAAGCCACCAAGGGTGCCCTTGATCGTGATGGGCTCATTCTGGCCCTCAACCTGGAAGCTAGCGATCACAAAACCGCTCTCAGCTTTGTGGTAGATGATACGTTGCAGCAGACCTGTCAATGTCGATGCAGTTTCAGCGGTCAGCATGTTTGGTGGGAAAATGAGCTGGGCTGTTTGCCCAGACAAAAGTGCGGAGGAAGTGTTTATTCACTCGGAGTGTAGTAGGGCGTACGAATCATCTGAAGTAGGTCCAGATGCCAGCCTTCTCCCTCTTGAATCAACAGGAAAGACTGACGTTTGCCGTATTGGAGTTCGGGGAAGCTCTTGTGTCGAAATTCAAGGACTGTTGTTACGTAGACCATCGTCCGAAAACGAAAGTCGACCTGCAGTGGTTCCTGATCCACATTGACAGGCACCCAGTCGAGTTCAACCATCCTTGTAGCGAATTCTTCGACACTGAGTTGTTGTTTAGATTGCCTGACCCCGAATTCATACATTTCGAAATAGCGCTCTTCCTGCCAGAGTTGCAAAAAGTTGGTGAACTGTGCCCGGGCCTGAGTGAGGATGGTTTCCAATTCAATAGGCGTCAGGGTTCTAGCTTGTGCCGGGAGACTGAGAATCAGCCAGGACCCCAATAGTAAGGGCAACCATTTTTTCATGCTTCCTGTAAATGCTTCAGCCTTAGCCAAAGCCCTTCCAATTGTAGGGTCTTGTTGGCATTTCGGGCAATGTTGTGGCGGACTTCCAAAACCGTCTCGTAGAGGGCAAGTACACTCTCAGAATTGTAACGTTGTAGGCACTTGCGCAGAGCAGGTAATTGGTCTTGATTCAGTAGCTCAGTTTCAGGCAACTCATGCAACAACCACGCAAGGTCTCGAAGCCAAGTCTCGAGCCAATCTAGCAGTCGTTCCCACGTAAGATCCTTGGCAGAGCTCCATTCTTGACAACGTGGGAGAATCTCAATCATTTCGGAGGTGCCAATCCGTTGTAACCAGAGCCCCCATTGCGAATGCAACTCCCGTAAGCCTTGAACATCCTTGACCAGATCAAGCCGGACACTCCCCATTCCTTGCTGCATTAGCCAGTTCCGCTCATCGTTCGCCAGTTCCGTTTTCTCTGCCAACAAATCTGTCAATATCTCTGGGGAGAGGGGTTGGAAGCGTACATGCTGGCACCGTGAGAGAATGGTCTCTAGCAAAAGCATCGGAGAAGTGGTCAATAGAATAATCGTTGTCTGAGGAGGGGGTTCTTCAAGTGTTTTCAGAAACGCATTGGCTGATTCCCGATTCATTCGGTCAGCTTCATCCAAGATCAATACCCGGTAATGACCCCGTTCTGGTCGATACTGCATCCAACGCAAAGCCTCCTGAATTTGCTCCATGCGTATGTTCTGGCCAGAAGGCTCAATCAATTCGACATCTGCAAAGTTACCAACCTCAATTTGTCGACAAGGAGCACATTGGCCACAGGAGTCGAGGCCTTGATATGTCTTACAATTCAGCGCCTGGGCAATCAACAGGGCAGTTAGACGCTTACCCACGCTGGGAGGACCACTGAACAACCAGGCAGAGGGCAGCCGCTTCAACTGTAGGGTCCTTGAAATCAAGTCTATGGAAGCCTCTTGACCACGAATCTGAGCTAGTGGCATTCTTTGTCTAGGCAGTTATAGAGTGAAGGTTTCGCTAGAGTACAATGACTTTAGACATCTTGAGTCTTTGGAAAAAATGAATCTTTAGCATCTTAACTACTAGGGGCAAAGCTCAAGTTTGAAGAAGTCAACAATCTTATTGAGAATGTTGAAAGATTGTAGCATCATGCAGACAAAATAAGACTATTCAAGAATTAGGATCCTCTTGTTTTTTAGTACGATAGAAAATCACAAGAGTTGATGATCCCATTTTCAGAAACTATCTGAGTCAAAGCATGGAGAATCAGGTTAGACTGAGCAAGCTACGGAATACTTTTCAGACTGAAATCTGCCAATTGCTGGAAATGGGTGGTGAGCTGATGATGGGATTGTTGCCTAATGCAGTCGACAAATTGAGCTTGAATGTCCCAGTCGATCAGTTGCAGCAGGAGTTGAAAAAAGCTCTTGTTGAGCAAAGCCAATGGGTCGAGACGATTTTTGAACAAGCCGTCCTGGTCGCGTCGACAGGTCACTATGAGGAAGAAGAAATTAAAGTTCATCCATTGGCAGGTCCGGTAAGTCTTCAGCTACTGGACAAGTTGCTTCACATCCTCTCTGTCGATCAGCCCTTGTCCCAAGACAAGCTTGATTTCATCAATGATGTGCGCTTGGCCCTGGGTGTTTCAGGGAAAGATGTAGATAAGTTAATTGAACAAAGTGATTATCAACGGCGTCGCAATTTCACCACCAATCTGCTGGAGTTGTTAGAGGAAGAGCAACGCTATTGGGTAGCCCAGATGATCTGGCGTGCAATTCATGCAGATCACCGCGTCGATCAACGAGAGTACAAATATGTTGAGACCATCCTGCAATTGATTGAGCATGATCCCCTTCGTTTCCAACAGTTGTGTCAATTAGATTCCAAAGTTCCCTTCCCTTCGATCATTGGATTGGATCAAAACTTACGCAAGGAGATCTACCGCTATATCGTTGAAATCATGATGATTGACGATGAATACACTGAAGAGGAAGCTAATTTTGTCCGCGATGTTGGAGAACAGCTAGGCTACGACGCCCATGAACGTGACAAGGTCATCCAGCCTGTGGCTTCTGCCCAGATGATTCGAAAAATCCATTTCCAGAACTAACCCCACTCCATAACGTCCTCCTACCAACCCCACTCCAAAGTTTTTCTCCCCTGAAATAACTACGTATTCGCACTGATTTTGCACTCGACATTCTTATAACTTGCTGTCGATATGATTTGATTTCACAGAAAAATCAGATCTTCATGAACCTAAGTTTTCCAGAGTTTTGAGTGTTTAGATGTTCTCCTAAAGGAAGATGGTTGATCTTGGCTTGCTGTTTGGGGATTGGGTGCACGAACCTGCCCGAACCTACACCAACCAAGCTAGAACCAACTCTACCACAAAATTGGAGTGATCCTTCCTCGTCCTATGCAGAGGTGCGACCTTGGCTGGCAGATTTCAGGGATGAGCAACTTCAGGCCTTGATTAAGGAAGCCCAAGAGAACAGCCCCGGATTGCAGGCCACGGCGCTACGGATTGAACTCGCTCAAAGCAGGCTGAAAGCCTTGGGAGTCAGTAATCGTCCTGATTTCAACACGAGCGTTGGCACCAGTGTCAATCACAGTTACAGCCGTCTCACACCTGACTTGGGAGACTATACCCAGAATTTTAATCTCAACTTTCAGATTTCGTGGGAAGCCGATCTGTGGAATCGCCTCAGCAATCAGCAACGCTCTGCTGCGCTCTCAATTGAAGCACAGATTGGGGATCAACAAGCAGCCCGACTAGCACTTGCGGCGAATGTTGCCAAGGCCTGGTTCGATGCAATTGAAACAGAGGCACAATTACAACTACTTCAGCAACGTAAGGCAAATCTGTTGGATCGCCTGCAGGTTGTGGAAGAGAGCTTCCAACTCAACTTGAATGACGCTCTGGATGTGCATTTGGCGCGGTCCGATGTCGCCTCACAAGACAACCGAATTATTGGGTTACGCCTGCAGCGCACCAAGGCCATTCAGTCTCTGGAAGCCTTACTCGGGCGAACTCCTTTAGGTCAACTGAGCCTCCCAGAAGAATTACCTGATTTACCAGCGATGCCAGGAACCGGTCTCCCTTCAGAACTACTCCAGCGACGACCGGACTTGTTGGCCGTGGAACGGCGTCTCAAGGCAGCTGATCAAGACGCAATGGTGGCCTACAAGGCCCGCTTTCCAAGATTCAGTCTCAACTCTTCCGTAGGGGCTCGGAGTGAAGATGTAGACAAATTACTGGATCTTGAATCAATGATCTGGTCCTTGGGTGTCAACTTGACCCAGCCTCTTTGGAACGGTACGGAACTCGAAGCAAATTTGGAACAGGCTAACATCCAAACACGTCTTGTAGCCTTGGACTACAATCGAATTCTTCTAAACGCCCTACAAGAAGTGGAGGCGGCCTTGTCAGCAGAAACATTGCTGGCTGAGCAGGAAGCTGCTATTCGTCGTTCTGCAACCGAAGCTCGAAATGCAGAAGATTTAGCGGAGGAACAATATGTCTCAGGTCTTGTTTCCTTCGTAACCGTGCTGGAAGCTCAACGACGTGCCTTTGATGCCCGTAGCGCCCTGATTCAGGTGCGCAGCGACCGCCTGCAGAATCGCATTCAACTCCACCTGACGCTTGGTGGTGATTTTGCGCTGCCGGCTCAACCTCCTGCTTCAGGATGACTATGCGCTGGTTTCGACTGATTCTCCGCATCGTATTGCTTGTGGTGGTCATTGGTGGTGGCGTTTGGGGTACGCGCACCATCATAGATCAGAAAACCGAAGCCCAAAGAAGGCCCCCACCCCCTGCGACTCGTCTGACCGTTGAGGCAATTCAGGTGAAACCCACTGATTATCAAATCAACGTCAACACCTTCGGTACTATCCAGCCTCGCACCCAAAGCACGCTAGTTTCACAGGTATCGGGAAATATTTTGCGGATTGCGCCGAGCTTCCGGGATGGTGGCTTTTTTGAAAAAGGGGCACTGCTCTTAGAAATTGATCCTACCGAATACGAAGCCGAGGTTCGCCTGACAGAGACGGCCTTGACGCAATCCTATCTGACACTGAAAGAAGAACAGGCACGTAGTCAGCAGGCTATTCGCAACTGGCAACGCCTTGGCCAACAAGGATTTCCAAGTGATCTGGCAATGCGCAGACCCCAGCTGGAGGTTGCCAAATCAGCGATCGAAGCGGGACGTATTCGCTTAGCAAAAGCAAAACGAAATCTAGAGCGCACACGTGTAGTTGCTCCGTATGCTGGACGCATCATGGATCAAATGGTAGACATTGGCCAGTATGTCGGGACCGGAACACAGCTCGCTAAAATCTATTCGATTGATTACGTTGAGGTTAGGTTGCCTTTGCATAGTGCACAGCTGGAATACGTAAATCTTCCAGAAGAATATCGTTCAAGCCGCAAACAGCAGCAAAATGGCCCCATTGTTCAGTTTGAAGCACGCACCGGTCAGCGGTCGTTTCCATGGGAAGGCCGGATCACTCGGACAGAGGGAGTCTTTGACGCCAGTAGTCGACAACTACATGTTGTGGCACAGATTCGTAATCCTTATGAGCCACAGAAAGACGGGAAGCCACCCCTGAAGATCGGACAATTTGTAGCAGCTGAAATTGAAGGCCGATTGATCAAGGACGCCTTGGTGGTTCCACGTCAGGCCATCTATCAGGGTAACGAGGTCGTCTTGGTTCGCGACAATAAGCTCCATCGTCAACCAGTTAACATTCTCTGGAGCAATGCAGAAGAAGCTGTGATCAGTAGTGGATTAACTGCAGGCGACTTGCTGACACTGACTCCTGTAGGTTCACTACCCAGTGGAACTGAAGTGAACGCTCTGCTCGAGGGGCGATCTATCCAGGAAGGAGCACCTGACCAAAATCGAAGGCGTGAGCGTCCCGGCAAGCCGGAAACCGCCGACGCTGCCAACAACGATTCACGTGGATCAGCACCTCGACAAAACGTAGAAAAGGTTGCTGCGTCCCGTTGAGCTATCTCCCAACTCTTAGGTTGTACAAGGTTTTATGAACGGCTCCATACGCTGGTTTGCCCGAAATACCGTGGCAGCCAACCTCTTGATGGTCTGCATCCTGATCGCCGGAGCGTATTCGCTCTTCACCAGGATCCCTCTCGAAGTTTTTCCTTCGATTGAACTGGAACGCGTCAACATCCGCACTTCCTTCCCAGGGGCACCCCCTTCAGAAGTCGAGGAAGGAGTAACAGTGCGTATTGAGGAGGCGATTCAAGACATTGAAGGCATAGAGAAGATGATCTCGACCTCCTCAGAGGGTTCTTCGAATATCAGGATTGAGTTAGAAAATGGCTACGATCCCCAACTCATCAAAGATGAAATTACGACTCGTGTTGAAGGCCTGAACACTCTTCCAGATGAGGTGGAACGCCCTGCGATCAGTATCCCTGCATGGCAACGAGAAGTGATCAGTGTGGCATTAGCCGGCCCCCTTGGTGAGCGTGAATTGCGAGATATGGCTTTACAGATTGAGGAGGATATACGCGCTCTCCCCGAAGTCACTCAAGCCCAAGTAGAGGGAATCCGACCATACGAGCTATCCATTGAAATTCCAGAACGAACGCTCCGAGAATTTGGACTGACCCTCAGTGAAATTTCTAACATCATCCGCCGACAATCTCTGGATCTTTCAGCAGGCAGCATCAAGACTAATGGTGGAGAAGTGCTAATTCGCACCAAAGGTCAGGCTTACGTCAAGGAGGATTATGCGGATCTGGTGATCCTGTCCAGGCCAGATGGGACTCGGTTGCGACTGGGAAACATTGCCACAATCACAGATGACTTCGATGAAACTCCCATCATTACCAAATTCAATGGACAACCGGCACTGACCCTTGAGGTTTATCGAATTGGTGACCAGAACGCAATCACTGTAGCGGCAGCTGTTCGGAAATACATTGCTGAGAAAAGTTTTTTACTTCCCGCAGGAATCACTCTGGAAACCTGGCGGGATCGTTCCAAGACGGTTTCGGCACGCCTAAAGACACTGACCGACAGTGCCCTTCAAGGGGGAATGCTTGTTTTGCTCCTACTGGGATTATTCCTCCATCCCTCTGTCGCCTTTTGGGTTTGCATAGGGATCCCCGTCAGTTTCATGGGGAGTGCGTTGTTGATGCCAGAACTTGGAGTTACCCTGAACACCATCAGCTTGTTTGCCTACATCCTGGTGTTGGGCATTGTGGTGGATGACGCGATTGTCACTGGAGAGAACGTCTACAGCCATCTACGTCGTGGAACCTCGCCTCAAGTAGCAGCAGAGAAAGGAACAGTAGAAGTGGCTGTTCCGGTGACATTTGGGGTACTGACAACCATGGTGGCCTTTGTCCCACTATTGATGGTGGAAGGAGTACGAGGAGCAATCTTCTCACAAATCCCGATGATTGTGATTCCCGTGTTGCTCTTTTCTTTGATTGAATCCAAATGGATCCTCCCAGCACATCTTTCTGGTATTCGCCTGGATCACGAAGGGCCTATTCTACGCCACATTTCAAGAATTCAACGCTGGTTTGCAGATGGTCTAGAAACTTTCATCTTCCGCATTTATCGCCCAGTCCTCAATCTTTCTCTATCGGAACGCTACCTGACGGTAGCCATCTTTTGCGTGGGTGGTGCACTATTGACAGCGCTGATCATGAGTGGTTGGATGCGCTGGATTTTTTTTCCACGCATTCAAAGTGAAGTCGCACGTGCAACCCTGGTGATGCCAGCTGGGACTCCTTTTGTGACAACCTCAGCTTACGTTGATCGAATGACCGATGCTGCGCTTCAGCTTCAGGATAAATATAGGGATCCGGAAACTGAGCAAAGTGTGGTGATCAATATTCTCTCTAACAGTGGTACTACTGGAGGAAGTTCGTCAGGTCAAAGTAACCGTGGTCGAGTCTTTTTTGAGGTTGAGGCACCCGAAAAACGTAAAATTGAAGTGACTACGAACGATCTGGTTCGTGAGTGGCGAAAAATGATCGGCCCCTTACCAGGTGCAGAAAGCCTGAATTTTCGAGCGGAATTTGGAAGAACTTCCAGCCCGATTGACATCCAACTCTCTGGCAGTAATTTTGAGGAATTACAGGCTGTCGCTGATCAATTGAAGACCAAGCTCGGTACCTATCCGAACGTCTTCGATATCGAAGACAGCATGTCTGATGGCAAGGAAGAACTACAGTTGCGCCTACTGCCAGCCGCTGAAACTCTCGGAGTTCGGTTGGATAACTTGGCACGTCAGGTACGAGAGGGCTTTTTTGGAATTACCGTTCAACGAATTCAGCGTGGTCGTGATGAAGTGAATGTCATCTTACGCTATCCGGAGCAAGAAAGAGCGACCCTCGCCTCCCTTCAAAATATGACGATCCGAACGCCAGGAGGTGTGGCCGTTCCTTTTGCCGAAGTTGCGAGCTTGGAACCTGGCAGAACCCCGGCAGCGATCACGCGCATTGATCGGAACAGAACGATGAACGTTACGGCAGATGCTAATAAGCAACAGGCCAACCTGGAGGCCATCAAGAGCGACTTGGAGATTTTCCTTCAGGAAACGACCCGCTTCTATCCTAACGTCAAGTATTCTCTTGAAGGAGAAGCACGAGAACAAAGAGACTCCTTCAATACTCTGATTTTTGGGCTAGCTGGCGTCTTGTTCGCGATTTATGCCTTACTGGCCATCCCTTTCCGCTCCTATCTGCAACCACTAATTGTGATGACAGCGATTCCCTTTGGAGCGATTGGAGCCGTGATTGGTCACTGGATAATGGATCTCGATTTAACAATCATGAGTTTGATGGGGATGTTGGCTTTAACAGGAGTCGTAGTTAACAGCAGTCTGGTCCTGGTGGACTACATTAATCGTCAGCAACGAGAAGAAGGGATGAGCGTACAAGAAGCGATCAAGGTGGCTGGAGTCGCTCGCTTCCGCCCTGTTTTGCTTACGTCTCTCACTACTTTTGCAGGCTTGACACCAATTATTTTTGACAAGAGCACACAAGCTCAATTCCTGATTCCTATGGCTGTTTCTCTGGGATACGGTGTCTTATTCGCTACGTTCACAACGCTAATAATTATTCCTGTCAACTATCTGATTCTCCATGACTTCTCAAGAGCTTGGTACTGGTTGTTTCATGGAACCGAGCCTCCCCCTCCAAAGGCTGCGGCACCGATTCAACCGTCAGAAACTATCTTTGGTGATGTTTCGACAGAAGACTTTGACTCACCTTTGGCGGGGAATCAGAGAAATCTCAGTGAAGAAAAGAATTTGGAAATGTCTCCTCTGTCACGCTCTACTGTGAGTCAGGCTGTAACGAACATTTCGCCCGATGACGATGAGCCCTCAAATCCGTTAAATACGGCCAAAACTGACAAAAAATCATCAGTAGTGCATCCAGAGTCTCTGGCAACGATCTCCGCAGGATCCTCCTTAGGAATTGTTGGAGGGGATACGAATGGCAATGAAGAGTTGTTGGCTCCGTTGTCACAGCCTTCCATCAACCAATCTACAATGTTCGTAGACTTGGATGCCGAACCGGATGAAACTGACTACGAGGATACGGATAAGATTGTTTCTGTTATTGAAGAAATTGAGCCAGCGAATGAGGAGGAGTTGTCTCCACTGTCTCAAGCAACCATAAGTCAATCTACAATGTTCGTAGACTTGGATGCCGAACCGGATGAAACTGACTACGAGGATACGGATAAGATTGTTTCTGTTATTGAAGAAATTGAGCCAGCGAATGAGGAGGAGTTGTCTCCACTGTCTCAGTCAAGCATGAACCAATCTTCTATGTTTGTGGACCTGGATGCTGAGCCCGATGACGAAGAGTATGAGGCCCCGCAAAACATTCTCTCGATGGAAGAAGACACTGCAGATAACGAAGAAGAGCTCTCTCCCTTGTCTCGTTCTCCAATGAGTCAACCCGTTTACTTTGTAGACCTTGATGACGAAGAAGAGGAAGATACAAAAGCGAAAAATAAGAAGACGGTAGAAGCCTGATTTTTGGATAGGGTGAGATAATTACTCACCCTATTTTTTCTTTGCTTTGTGAATCATATTTGCTAAATTATTAGCACTCAATAATTATGAGTGCTAATAATTAGGTCATGAAAACAATCTTACGGAAAAAAGCAGTAGAGAGCCATCAATGGTGGAACACTGCACAATCAATACTACAACTAGGAACCTTAACAGGCCTACTCAGTCTGATGGGCTGGCTTTTAGCAGGAATACTTGGGATTGCTTTCGCCACTGGCACTGTTCTGCTAACCCTATGGTTTCTACCCCGGCTGTCTCCAGCTATTTTGATGCGTTGGCATCAAGGGCGTTTGTTAAGAACAGAGGAACTGCCTCAGCTATATCAAATACAAAAGAACTTGGCCAAAAGGGCTGGTTTAGTTCGATCCCCAGCGCTCTATTATGTTCCAAGTTTTGCGCTCAATGCTTTTGCGGTTGGAAATTGTCAGGATGGTGCCATAGCAGTGACTGACGGATTGTTACGAACTCTGAATTATCAAGAGATTCGGGCTGTCCTAGCCCACGAAATGACACATCTTCAGCATCATGACGTTTCCGTCATGATGCTATCAAGTATTGTTGGACGGCTGATTCACTGGTTGGCTTGGTTTGGAATTGCTTTGATTTTATTCAGTCTGCCTCTGTCCTGGTTGTATGGACAGCCAGTTCCGTGGTCATGGTTGTTGTTGGTGATAGCGGCTCCATGGCTAAGTTTACTCCTCCAAGCGGGGCTTTCACGAACTAGGGAGTTCCAAGCAGATTTGGGAGCAGCGCGCTTGACAGGTGACCCTCAAGCTCTGATACAGGCCTTGACTAAAATTAATCCAGGTAGTTCTGCACCAGTTCATCCATCAGGAACTACTCTGCTCCGAAGTCATCCAGCCACCTCGGAGCGTATTGCTCGCTTAGCGTCCATCAGCCAAACTGTTTGGGAACCGAGAGATTTTCTTTGGTGGAATTTCAACAGGCCAAGCTATTGGTCTTGGAGAAAAAGGCGATATGGATGGCAGTAAGGTCGATTATGGATCTAAGCCTCGGAGGCCGCAGGATTTGCTGCTGACGAGGTTGGATTGCCGAATAACTCGGTTTCCTCTTCTTTGAGGCGACGATCTGCCCAAATGGTACCAAAGGGGACTAGTGAAGCGACGAAGAGAACGATCACTCTTGGAAAACTCCATGGAACCACATTGCGTGTGATTACAAGAGCCAAGCAGTATGCGATGAACAACACACCATGAGCCATACCAAGATATCGAACAGCCAAATCCCAGCCAATTCCATATTTCAAGGGCATTGCAATGAAAACAAGCAAGATGTAAGAAGCACCCTCAACCTGAGCAATCAGGCGAAAGCGTCCCAGCGGATTTCGCAACGGGCTTTTCAAAGTTTGAAAGAGGGGTTTGATAGATGGTGAGTGAATTCAACTTAGTGGGATTTGTAGAAGCTCAATGTACTGCTCCTCATCAATGCGAAAGACACCGTCAATGTCGTCATTTATAGCAACCTGAACATTTTCTGGATCCAGGCCAAGTACGATGTGAGCCTGGTTCCGTACCTTCAGAAAGTAGAAGAGTGTTAAGCTCTCCTGCATCTCTTCATAATAAAAGCCCACTTTGAGACCACCATTGGTGATCATTTCTGTAAGGGTCTCGCGGAAGTCTGCGTTTTCTAGTCCGGGGAAGTAATCGAAGGAGTCAGCGAAGGGAAAGGTGTTGATGGCGTATTCGAGGATTGCACCCTCAAGGTTTGCTTCCAGTGATTGGGAGTTAGAAACCTGTTCCGCTAGTTGACTACTGGTTAGCAAGGGCCGACCTGCTTTGTGCATAAGCTTTCCTGCGAGGATTCAGCAAGACAATGTTCAGAAAACAGACTAGCAGATTAAGGTTGCAGGAAGCAAAGATATTTTTATGTTTTTTTTCTCACGTTTTTTTGGTCAGACCATAGAGAGCAACAAATTGTGCAGTCGTGGACGGAACTGATGCATTGCTACCAGATTCCCATCTCGTGAGAGATGAACCCGGTTCGTCAGTACAATCGCAATCCATTGATTGAGGGGATCAAACCAGATCGAGGTTCCTGTAAAACCAGTGTGTCCAACTGCTCCAGGATGGAACAGAAAGCCACAACTCCAATATCCAGGAACGACATCCTTGAAGTCCCAACCCAGTCCACGGGTGCTCAGTGGTGGTTGGTTTTGGTTACTGAGCATCTGCTGCACAGAAGATGGAGAAAGGATCGTGACTCCATCAAGACTACCTTCATTCAAAAGCATGCAGCAGAAGCGATGAAGATCCAATGCTGTTGAGAACAAACCCGCATTGCCTGCTTCTTCACCAAAAAAATAACAATTTTCATCATGAACAACACCACGCAATAGACTCTTGCGCCATGGGCAATATTGAGTAGGTGCAATCCCACTCAGGTCTTTCCAGTGCTTGGCTGGAGAAAAGAGCGTGTTTTCCAGTGAGAGTGGTTCGCTAATGCTATGTTGGAAAAAACGACTAAGACTACTGTTCGTCACCTCCGTAATGATCTGTCCCAACAACAGAAAATTCAGACAACTATAGATTACTCTTTGATCAAGTGGGGCCTCTTGGTTGATATCCATCAATCTTTGACGAGCGACTTCAAACGAATCAGAGTCCTCATACAGATTTGCCCAGGCAGGTAGTCCCGATGTGTGAGTGAGCAAATGGCGCAGAGTGATTTTGGCTTTTGCCCCATTACCAAATCCAGGAAGGAATGTCGCCACTGGCTCTTCCAGATCCAGCATTCCTTGCTCCTGCAAAAGCATGATCAGGCTGGTTGTCGCTACTGGTTTTGTTAAGGAAGCGATATCAAAGACGGTATTCAATCCCATCGGCTTATCACTACCCGCTTCCTGTCGACCCCAGGTCTTATGGAGCAGAATTTCAGGGCCTTGAGCAAAGAGGATCTCAATGCCAGGAAAAGTCTCTTCCTTGATGTGGCGTTCAATCAACTGATCCAGCGATTGAGACCAACGCCCCGAGAAATCAACCTTGATGATGTTGCCCATAGAGGCCTTGCAAGAGGTGGCAGGCTAGTGGTGCTGAGGTTTATTTCGAATGAATGGCAATAACCGAATCCGTCGTGAGTCTAGCAACAAGTGGGTATAGTGTCCAAGCACACAGGCGAACACGAAGGCCCAGCTACTATGCAATGCATCCCAGACGTTCTCCCAGGAGAAGCGCTCCCGCCAAGTGCCCTGTACTCGAAAATACTCCCAAATAATTGCTAGAAACAAGGCAACTAACCATGGAGTCACCTTCCAGTGGGTCCAACCCCGATGCTTATGCATCACTGGTAACAGCGTAACAAAGGCGAGCAGACAGAAGATCTCTAGCTCCTTCTGGAAGTAGAGAATCGCCAACATTACAAACATCGCTCGAAAAAACCAACGTTGCGGAACTGAGGTCGTGTCTAGATCGGGAAACAGAGCCATAAAGACTGCTGTAACGAACAAGCTTAACAATAGCGAAATTGGTTGTCCAAAATCGAGTGGTTGATCCAAAAATCGCTGCAAAGCATCACTTTGCCATTCTGCATAGCCAGTTCCCAAGGCCACACCAACTGCGATGCTGCCCGCAACCAACCCGCCTTGCAGGTGTGCTTGAAAATTCATAAAAACACCTCAACATTCTGATTTTCTGTAGAATTATAACTTTGAAAGACTAGATATATCTACTTGCAGCAAGCAACATGCCCCCTCTTTGGTAGCAATTGAATCAGAAATTCTTCTGCTTGGAATCCAACAACAAAGTGACGGGTCCATCGTTGATCAGTTCAACCTGCATATCTGCAGCAAAACGACCTGCGGCTACAGAACCACTATAGTTCTGGCGAAGTTTCTCAAGAAAGTCGTTGTATGCCGATTCAGCAAATTCAGGTGGAGCCGAGCGAATAAACGAAGGACGATTCCCTTGGCTCGCATCGGCAAAGAGGGTGAACTGTGAGATTACCAACAATCCTCCCTGAATATCTGTTACTGAGCGATTCATCCGACCTTCCTCATCAGCAAAAATGCGTAGATTCAGGATCTTGCGCAGCAACCAATCTCTGTCTGCAAGCTCATCATCGGGCGCCACTCCAAGCAGAACAAGCAATCCCTGCTTGATCTGGCCGATAGTCACACCATCAACTCGAACTTGGCTCATCGAAACACGCTGTATCAAAGCACGCATGGCTATCCTCAGTGAGAGCTTACAAAAACGAAATCAGCAAATCTCCGAAACCGTTGACCAGAAGCACTATAGATTGACTTGGCAAAAACGGCAGCCCCCACATTCCTGTTCATTATCGTTCCGTAAGACCTCACTTGCTCTTATGAGCGGAGAGTGTTGCAATCGGTTTTTTGCAACTTTTTTTTGCAACATCTTCATTTCTTGGAGTAAATCAAGATGGCATCAGGTCAGCAGAAGTGGGTTATTGCCCACCGTGGTGCATCCGGATACCTGCCCGAAAACACGCTGCCAGCTTTTGCGATGGCGCATGGACTGGGTTGCGATTGGATAGAACTGGATGTGCTTCTTTCCCAAGATGATCAGCCGATTGTTTTGCACGATCCCTATCTGGATCGCTTGACGGATGTAAACCAGCGTTTCCCCGGAAGACAGCAACAAGACAACCTCAGCTATGCACTAGATTTTTCCTTGGAAGAACTACGGCAACTTCGAGTTTCTGAACGACGTGATCAGCAGGGGAATCAAGCTTTTCCTAGACGCTTTCTTCAAGGCCATTCCCGCTTTGAAATTCCTACACTGGCAGAGGTAGTGCAGCTGATTCAGGGACTCAATCACTCAACTGGCAAGAAAGTGGGGCTGCTGATCGAGATCAAGAGTCCAGCTTGGCATCATCAGCAAGGACGGGATCTTAGTCAAAAAGTTCTGGAGGTTCTTGACGATCTCTCTGTTAACGACAACAACTGTCCGATCATTCTCGAAAGTTTTGATGCACCCGAAGTCAAAAGATTACACAATGAACTGAAGACACGATTTCCGCTGCTGCAATTGCTGGAGAATAATTCTTGGCAGGAAAGTGAGGAGACCGACTATGAGTTTCTCCTTACCAAAGAGGGGTTACAGACCCTGACTGAACACGTGCAAGGGATTGCGGTCTGGACCGGTCATGTGCTAGAGGGAAGGTACTTATCTGGAATGCCACAGTTGAGTTCATTGGTCAAAGACGCACATGAACTAGGCCTGAAAGTCTACACCTACACCTTGCGGGCAGATGCATTGCCAACGTATGTGCAATCTTTCGAAGAGATGCTTCACATTTTCTACTTCGAAGCAAACGTTGATGGTATCTTCACCGACTTTCCGGATCGTGCCAACGCATACCTGCGAACGCTGGAATATCGCCAGCTTCCCTAACTTAGATGGAATGGAATGATCTCTTTTTTGCGATTGAGCGGTTTTATAGTCAGCTTGCTTTTGCTGTTCAATTGCAGTCCTCCGGGTGGCGGTTCGACTACTACAACGTCTGAGAATGGAACCAACAATGATCCAACTTCAGGTATCCCATCTCTTAGTTCTCAAGGTAGTCAAACAACAGTCCGCACTCTCAGCGGGTTGAACAGTGGTAGTTTCCAATTATCCGACAACACCACCTCCTTTCTGCTCTCTGTGTTCTCATCTGGTACAGCCAGTATCATTAGTTTGATAAGCCCCAGCGGTCGTGATGAGTTGGCCTATCTCGAATCCACTGCCAGTGGTCTCACCAGCTTTGGCGATGGCCCGTACGACAACTACCTCGTCCCGATGCGGCCCGATATTATTGCAGAAGCCGGGATCTGGACCTACCAGATTAGTGGAGCCAATGAGCTGAAGCTGACCGTCCGTGAAGACGATCCATCTGCAAGTGGTGAATCCAACCTGCTGCTCCAGCCCTATCTGGCCAGTGGTCAGAGCTATAATCTTGACACAGCTTGGCAGCTGGTCAAAGGACTTTACAGCAACAACAGTCTCAATGTAACGATCGCTGATCCAATTACTATCAGTGAGGAGCAATACCGAACGGTCTCTGATAGTTTTTTCAATTCAGAAACCCAAGCCTTGGTTACCCAAGGCAGAGCTGATGCCGTTAATATTTTTCTGGTTGATGAGGTAGAGGGTGGAGGAGTTCTGGGGATCGCTGCAGGCATTCCAGGATCGTTGGGTATTGAAGGTCCACATAATGGCGTGTTGGTCAGTCTTGGATCCCATCAGATCGGCTTCCGTCTGGATAGCCAACTGCTGGCGGAGACGATTGTTCATGAAGCCGGACATCTGCTTGGTCTCTGGCATCCAACAGAGGATAACGGAGTAGAGTTTGATCCATTGGATGATACCGCTGAGTGTAGCAAGTCCATTTATGACAGTAACAATAATGGACAGGTCTCTGCGGAGGAATGTGTGGGCAAGGGTGCTGAGAACATCATGTTCTGGGCTTCCTGGGGCGGTGGAGATCAGAACCAGTTTACTGAAGACCAGCGGACAATTCTTAGGCAGTCTCCCCTAGCATTCAAAGGAGAGATCCAAGCTAGTCAAACCGAAGATGGAATTACGCTGACGTATCCAGCCGAACTAGCATCCACGGTTACCTCAGAGTCATCCACGGTAGCCTCCATCCGAGATTATGTCGAATTGATGCCGGAGTGCCAGAAGAGCAGCACCCCCCAAAGCATTGACCTGATTCTGGCTCAGGGGTGCGTCAATTTTCAGGACATTCATTATCGACCTGCTTACCTACCGAACAATCTTGATGGCCTGAGTCAAATCAGTGACTACGTCAGCATAGTCCGGCAGAATGACCGTTTCTCCTATTATTTTGAGCCCGTCACTTTCTCTGAAAACACACAGGCTCTTTCAGGAGGACGCTCCTACATTGGGTTCACCTATGCTGTCAACGATGGGGACGCGGTGATTAGTGACAGCAATCCATTCTTGATCGGTGCTATCTATCCATTTACTCGGGCCTGGTGGGATGGACTGCAGGCTGGGGATCGCTTGATTGCAGTGGATGGAGTCCAGGTGTCAGGCATGACCGTAGAAGGTGTTAGAGACCTGCTACCTCGGACAGAAGCAACGACCACCACGCTTACCCTGCTCAGTGATGGCAATCAACTCCAAATCCAGACGGCTTCGGAAACTCATCTATCCAGATCACTTGGTTCAACCAATCAAATCGCTTATCTCAACCTACGGGAGTACACCACCGTCAGTGCAGATCGAGTCCGGGATGATTATACTAGTTTGGTCTCGGCGGGAAGTGGTGGATCTGGAGGAGTGATCCTCGATTTGCGTCAAAATGGAGGGGGTAGTCTAACTGGAGCCTTGAATCTCACTGACTTTCTAGGCCCCAGTTCTGTCAATAGCCAGGTGATGTTCAGCCTGCAGCAGCAATCCCAAACGACAGACTATCGATTTGGTGTTTATGGTTCAAACCTTGGCATCACTGATTCAAGTAAATTTGTAATCTTGATGGATGGTAGTTCCGCTTCTGCTTCTGAAGTCACCTCGGCTGCACTGAAAGATCTAGGGATTGCCACACTGATGGGTGGGACTACCTACGGCAAGGGGGTTGGCCAGAATGTGATTAGATTGCTTGACGGTAGCGGGGTCTACATCACCTCCTTTGAGTTACTCTCTCCTTTGGGTAACTCCTGGCACAACCTGGGAGTCAGTCCGGATTATTCCCTCAGTACTATTCTTCCAGCCACCCCAACTGACGACACCCTGCTCCAGGCAGCGATTGAATTCATAGAGACAGGTAGTGTCAGCCAAGCTACAACCAGCCGTCGCACCACAAAATCCAAGCTCTTGTTGTCAATGCCCCCCTATACCCATCCTTGGGATGGGGGAAGTCGCGAGGGCTTGCAATAACCGCAAGCTTCTGTCGGTTCGCTAACTAACCTGCCTTATGGCTTACCCTCCTTAACGCTCCTCTAACTGCAGCCAATTATTCCCCTAACATAGCTCAACTGCTATTTGGCATTTTAATTCGCTACAAAGAATTTCAAAGCCACTGACCGGGGGAGTTGATGCCCATTCCTGGAACAACCAAGAATATATTTTCACGATTCGCAAAAGGATTACTCTGCGCTGGCATCATCGCCGCCATCGTAGCCAGTTGCTCATCGGATGATGAGGATGCTGCTCCCCATGCCTCCAATTATGGTGTCGCAAGCGGCGACCCAAAGGCGGATGGAATGATCCTTTGGACACGTATTACCCTAGGCAGTGAGAGCCCAGACGAAATCACAGTGACTTGGGAAATTGCAGAGTGGAGCAGTGATGAATCGATGAGTAATGTCATTATAACTGGAAACACGACCACAGATGCCAGTCAGAATTACACTGTCAAAGTGGACACTAAAGGGTTAGCAGCCAATCAACGTTACAACTACCGCTTCCGGGTAGGTGATGTGGAATCAGTGGTGGGACATACCAGGACGCTTCCCTCAGCAGATGCTGATGTTAGTGAACTCAAGTTCGCTGTCTTCTCCTGTGCAAACCTCCCCAAAGGCTATTTCCATTCTTACGCCCACGCTGCAGATCAAGCAACCACTGCTGGGGATATTGATGCAGTAATTCACCTGGGCGATTACCTCTATGAATACGACTCCTCCGGATACCCATCACTCGTCGGGCGAGGTGACAACAATACGGACACCGCGCTGTTCAGCCCGAATAAAGAACTGACCCAGTTGGCTGATTACAGGCTCCGCCACGCTCAATACAAATCAGATCCAGATCTTCAGGAATTGCACAGGCTCGTTCCATTCATTGCTGTCTGGGATGATCATGAATCATCGAATGATGCTTGGAAGAATGGAGCAGAGAATCACGACGAAGCTACCGAAGGTTCCTGGACAGAGCGAAAAGCTGCTGCCCTTCAGGCTTATCATGAATGGATGCCGATTCGTACCCACACAGAAAATGGTACTGAAGATCGAGAACGGATCTATCGAAGCTTTGACGATGGCAACTTGGCCAATCTGGTGATGCTTGATACTCGGCTGGTGGGTCGAGATCAGCAAATTGACCAAGTGCAGTTTTTGCTCGCAAATCACGACGAGACAGCCTTCATCGATAACGGTACTCCAGTCAATCCCTATGATAATTTTGGGGCCTTTGCCATGGGAGTCGGCAACCTAACCTACGCAACACAATTTGGCCAGGTGCAGGCAGCAAAAGCCGCTATCGATGCAGCTGTCAATGATAACCGTAGTTTGCTGGGTTCCTCTCAAGAAACCAGGCTCAGCGGTCAAGTTACTAACTCCGTTGCCAATGGTGAAACTTGGCAAATATCCGGTCAGCAAGTGATCGCTGCTGATGTAACGGCACCGAATTACCTATTGGGAACAGACAACATAGCGGAATACACAAGTTTCCTTAGTCAAGACTCGGCAACTTTACTACAGACTTTGGCAAATGCAGGAAAGGGAGCTGCCCAATTGGTTGCTGTGCTAGCTGGCGCCTACGGTCAGCCCTAGAACCTTGATTCCTGGGATGGATACGGCGCCGCACAACGCGCTTTCATGCAGATTTTACGACAAGCCAACAACGCCATCGTGCTCAGTGGCGACACCCACAATGCCTGGGGCAATCAGCTGATTGGAGACAACTCGACAGACTTTGTAGGAGTTGAACTGGCTACTCCTGGGGTTTCGGCACCTGGTCTGGAAGAATACCTCACCACCACGCTGGCGCCACTAGCTTCCAACGACCCGACAATTCTTGAAACAATTGTGGGAGTGCAGACGAGCAATAGTCCTGATTTTTCTCTTCAGAATTCTCGCCTTCCATTCCTGAATATTACGGATAGGGGCTATATGCTTGTGACAATCACACCCGACAACGTTACGAACGAATGGCGGTTTGTTTCTTCCGTATCATCAGACAACTTCACTCTTTTGGACACACAATCTGCGGTAGTTCCTGTAGGAACGAAGCGGATTGAACTTATACCCTGAGCTTAGGTGTTTTTAGAGAAGAAGTTACTCGGATCCTCTTTTTTTGAGGGGATTACGCCAATATTCTTTCAAAGAGGTAATTTATGAAACGATCGAAGATACTAGGGCCTGTCATCAATTTAGCCAAATGACCGCAGCTACCCAGTGGATAGCTCCTAGAAAAGCACAGGCTCGCTTATCGTAGCGGGTGGCAATCCCCCGGCACTGCTTCAATTTGGCAAAGAAGTTCTCAATCAGATGTCGCCAGCGGTACTTGTCTTGGTCGAACTCCCAGGGGGCCTTTTGATTAGACTTCGGTGGAATCACTGCTTCCACCTGATGCTCCTCCAAGCGATCCAGCAGCCTTGCTCTTACTGCGTAGGCTTTGTCCGCTAACAGGGCCTTGATCTGATCCAAAAGAGCTTCTAGCAACACGTCCACACCCTGCAGGTCATGGGCTTGACCAGGACTGAGATGAAAACCCGTTGGATTGCCGAGGGCATCACAGGTTACATGGATTTTGGTTGTCAGACCTCCGCTGGAGCGACCGATACATTCTTGGGTGCGATTACTTTTTTTGCGCCAGCACTGTGTTGGTGGGCCCGCACAATCGTGCTGTCGATCTGGGCATACTCGTTATCTGCCTCGGCAGCCAGCACTTCAAAGACCCGTTGCCAGACACCCCGCTTGCTCCAGCGCATGTGGCGAGTATGAATCACCCGAAAGTCGCCAAAGCGTTCGGGCAGATCGCGCCAGGGAATGCCGGCGCGATAACGATAGAGCACTGCCTCGACAAAGAGGCGATTATCCTTGGCAGTCACTCCGACGGTTCCCACTCTGCCGGGGAGCAAATGCTCAATCCGTTGCCACTGATCATCACGGAGAGCGTAGCGTCTGGTGGTCATAAGACTTCACTTGAATGGTGAAAGGAAACAGTATTTTTCGACTGAGGAGAAAGAGACTCCTCAAACGATCAAGTGGTTATTTGATGACAGGCCCTAATGATTAGTGCGCTCAGTACGATACTATTAGCTGCAGGAAGCTGTGCCAATGATGACGAAAAACAACAAAACTATCGTCCGCAATTACTTCACTTTGCGGATGTGGATGGTAATGAACAGAGTGCATTGGATAGTGTAGACGAATTCTCTGCTTTGGTGGACGCCTTCAAAAATGATTCGACCTACGGAGCAAATACCCTTTTTGTCAGCTCTGGTGATCACATCATGATAGGACCTCGATTTTACGCGGCAGAACAGGGGACCGTGAGAACCGTGACTGGCAGTAACGAACCAGGTCACGCCGACATTGCAATGATGAACGCAATGGGCGTACAGGCTGCTGCTGTTGGTAACCATGAATTGGATGCAAATCCAGGTGAGTTTGCAGATGCAATTGAAGCTGATGGCCAAGCGACTGCAGTATTTCCTCACCTAGCAAGCAACATCAACTTTAGTGGAGAGAGTGATTTCGTTGTCGGAACTGATGGAGCGGAGGCTAGTGATTTGGCAGGAAGTGTAGCCAAGTATGCTGTGGTGACAATTAACGGAGAACAGATTGGTTTGGTCGGTGCCTCTACACCAACGCTCCCCACGATTACCACCACAGGTGATTTGGCGGTGACACCAGGACCCTCAGCCTCCGTATCAGAGTTGGCCGCAGTCATCCAATCCTCAGTCGATGCCCTTAAGGCAACAGGGATCAACAAAATCATCCTGTTGGCGCACATGCAACAAATGACGGTGGAGAAACAGTTGGCTGAACTGTTGGATGGTGTGGATATTATTGTTGCCGGTGGAAACAACACCCGGATGGGGGACAGCAACGACACGTTGTTTGTAGGAACCCATTTAACCGACGATCAATTTGCTGAAAACTATCCCTACCAGGCAACAGGTGCAGACGGTAACCCAACGTTAGTGGTCAATGTGGATGGTGACTACAAGTACCTCGGTCGACTAGTGGTAGAGTTTGACAGTAACGGCAAGATCGACCTAGGCAGCCTGGATACAACCATCAATGGAGCCTATGCAGCTACCACCAGCGTTGTGAGTGCAGTGGGCGGAACCGCCAACCCCGAAGTAGTGGAAATCCGCGACGCCTTACAAAATGTGATTGACGCGCAGTATGGCAACATCGTTGGCTACACCAGTGTCTATCTGGACGGACGACGCAGCCAAGTACGTACGGAAGAAACCAACCTCGGCTACCTTAGCAATGCGGCAAATCTATGGTATGCAGAACAGGTTTCTGGCGAAACCGTGGATATTGCCTTGAAGAACGGGGGCGGTATCCGTACAGAGATTGGCTCCGCCATTCTTCCTCCAGGCTCGACAGATTACGCAGATGCGGTGCTCTCCCCACCAGATGGCGGAGGCGTCAGCGAAGGACACTTGAAAGCAACGATGCGCTTTGACAACAGCCTTGTGCTGGTGACTGTGACAGCCACGGAATTGAAGGATCTGTTGGAACACGGAGTTTCGGCTACAGCATCGGGAGCAACGCCAGGACAGTTCCCCCAGATTGGTGGAATGCGATTCAGCTTTGATCCCAGTCAAACCGCCCGTACAGCCCAGGACAACGGGGAGCGAATTCGTGATCTGCAAATCCTCAGAGGCAATGGGACCATTGAAAATGTGGTGGTCGACGGTACGGTTGTTGTTCCCAGCCAGACCTTCCGTCTGGTGACCCTGAATTTTCTAGCAGACGGCGGAGACGACTATCCTTTTGATGCGTTAGTAGCCGCCAACCGCATTGACCTCGATAATGCCACCCAAATTAGCGGAGCTGATCCGGGCAAGCAATCCAGTTTCAGCAAACTGGGCGGAGAACAGGATGCGCTCGCGGAATATTTCCTTCAGTTTCATAATGAAAGCAATACAGCGTTTGACCGCTCAGAAACTTCGGCAGAATATGACTATTACATTGTCAATCTGTCAGAACAAAACAGTAGCAGATTGATTGATCTGAGCACTCAGACATCAAACCTTCGCCAAATAGGAAGATACGAAAGTGGCGAAGCACTAGATACAGGAGCAGCGGAAATTGTAGCTTTTGACAATAATACGGATCGTCTGTTTGTGATCAATGCAAGTGCGGCCACTGTGGATGTCCTTTCAGTGAGTAGCAACGGAAGTTTGACAAAAATCAGTTCCATTGATTCAAGCGCAATCACTGGTGGAGTTTCTATTGGAGGCTTCAACAGCGTCGATGCTCACAATGGTTTGGTTGCGGTAGCTGTGGAAGCCGCCACTCAGACCGATAACGGATCCGTCGCCTTCTTTAATGCTTCTGATCTTTCCTTCATCAGTAGCGTACCTGTTGGTGCTTTGCCAGATGCAGTGACTTTCTCCCCAGATGGCACAAAGGTCATTGTCTCCAACGAAGGGCAACCCAATGATGACCATACCATTGATCCAGTAGGCTCGATCAGCATCATCGACGTGAGTAGTGGGGCAGCCAGTGCTACAGTGACCACACTCGGATTTGAGGACTATAACGCTGGTGGCAGCAAGACACTTCCCGCTGATGTTAGAGTGTTTGGTCCTGGAGCTAGTGTTGCTCAGGATCTGGAACCAGAATATGCAACAGTTTCAGCAGACGGTTCTACTGCTTGGGTGACCCTGCAGGAAAACAATGCGGTGGCCATTGTGGACTTGACGAGTAATACACTTGAGATCAAAGCGTTGGGCTTCAAGGATCATAGTCTTACAGGTAATGAGCTGGATGCCAGTGACAAGGATAACAAGATTAGTATCCAAAACTGGCCAGTCAAGGGCATGTACATGCCTGATACTATCGCAACCTTTGAGGTAGGTGGTAATACCTATTACATTACAGCTAACGAGGGCGATGCTCTTGATTATGCAGGTTTCTCAGAAGAAGATCGCATCAAAGATTTGACATTGGATCCTGATGCCTTCACCAATTCTTCCGAACTGCAGAAAGATGACAAACTAGGCAGACTTACGGTCACCAACACACTTGGGGATACCGACGGAGATGGAGACTTTGATGAACTATATGCCTTCGGAGCCAGGTCTTTCACAATTTGGGACTCTACAGGTGCACTGGTTTTTGATAGCGGAAGTGACTTTGAACGCATCACAGCTTCACGATTTCCAAGTTACTTTAACTTAAGTAATGATGAAAATGGTACTGGGGATTTTGATTCGCGTAGTGACGCCAAAGGACCCGAACCGGAAGCAGTTGCAGTAGGGACCGTTAATGGTAATCTCTTGGCCTTCATTGGCCTGGAGAGGATTGGCGGCATCGCAATCTACAACATTGGCAATCCACAGAGTCCAACCTTTGCTGGCTATTTCAACAGTCGAGATTTTGCCACTACGCTGACAACCACGACTGGAGGTGACTCCGGCCCAGAAGGTTTGGAATTTGTCTCTGCGACGGATAGTCCAACGGGCAAGGCTCTATTGATTGTCGGCAATGAAATTAGTGGTGCCACTACGGTTTACGAAATTGAGTAAGGAAAATTCAACTCCAATGAATTTCTCTTCATTCCCACCAATTAAGCCTTTCCAAGCTAGATCGGCTGCTCTCCCTAGGTAGCCGATCTAAGTTGAGTGCAGGGCTTGTTGTCTCCTCCCCTGACAGCAAGCCTTCGCTCTTCGCTTCTCACTAGTTCAATTATCACATAAATTATGAGTTAGGCTTCAGCTTGAACTAGTCACCTGAATTAAATCGCCATGCTCCCAGAATCCTGAAGCTGAAAAAACTTCGTTAGTTTGCTCAAGCAACTTAAGGATTTTTCTTTAAAGGAAGCCATTCATCATCCATCTGTCCTACCTCGGTCCACCATCCATCTGAAGAATTGAAGGTATAGAAATGATTTTCAATGGAAATACCTGGAGCTAACACTAGTGGAGGTTGTAGTGAACGGATCATCCAACCCTGAGGTGAGGAAGGTAGTGGGAGTCTGAACTTCAGAAACAAGAATGCATTGTCAAACACGGGATCTAATTTCGGCATATCCAAACCGACCAAACTCTGAAGAACTGCCAGCTCCTCAAAAATAGGTGATTGCCTTGGAAAAATAGAAAACCCTTGAACTTCCAAATTACCTGCTTGGTTTCCATCGAACAATTCAAAGCTTCTCAGAAACCGTTCAGTGATTAGCAGAGGTTCAGTTTTCAAGAGTTTTGCAATAAAGCGATAACGAATTTGACCTTTCTGATTTTCTGAACGCAACAGAGGATCTTGTAAAAGGCGCCGCTCTCTACGAGCCTTCTCGATCTCGTCAGCAAAAAGTAGGGGCAGTGGAGTGAGCAGAAAAACCTCAACACTGTCAGCACCTTGGTGAGTGAAGAAGAATCGGCTGTGATCACTCATCTCAGGGTGGCCGATTGCTTCGTGACTTAGGACATAGGTGAGCATGAGCACAGTGAGCAGGTAATGCCAGAATTTGTGCATTGGTATTGCGAGGTTGCAAGAGAAGCAAGCGGAGAGGAAGAAGCTTTGGGGAAGAGTCGAACTCTTCCCCAGAAAAATCACTCCCAGTGAGAGGTGTTCCAACCCATCTCGGGGATCTGCTCTACGACCTCGAACTGCATGGTCTCACGGAAGGTTCGGCCGTAACGGTCGGTTGTGACAATTTCCATACTGTGGACGCCAGTCGGCAAAACTTCCGGCAAATCCACTCTCCAGAGATGGCTGCTCTTGTTCGTCAACATCCACTGCTGGAATGGACCAGGAACTCCTTTCCATTCAGTTCCTTGCCAAGTTGTGTAGCCTGCAGTACGGTCACCACCTTTGTAACTGCGAAAAGCCATTCGTCCATTCGTAGACTGCTTGGCCAATGCATATGGATCCGCAAACTCTGGTCCAGTCAATGGTTTTTCGCCAGCTCCTTGTTGAGTCCTTTTTGCTTCGAGAGAAGCTCCTCCATTAATAGAGATTGAAACCTTGCTGTCTTTGGAGCCATTCCAGACATTCACAGCCACCCACGTTCCAGCTTTGAGGTCGCCTAGGGTCACCATACTCATATCGCCAAGGTCGTTAATAGTGACTGGGGGTATGATGTTGGATTGAGGACCATACATCTCGGTATAAGCAAATAACTGCTTGGCCCAGGTTCGGAAGCGAGGAGTGTTGAAGGAGGCATGCATTTGGTCTTCAACTGGGTGTTCAAAGGTCATGTAAGTGTCTACGTATTCAGATCCTTCAAACTCAATAGAATAGTAGCCTCTTGGCGAACCCAAACGCTGAGTACCATGAGGAATTCCAGAGTTGTTCAAGTCTCCAGCCCACCATGACCCACTCACTGCGCCAGTAACAATTTGATGAAACTTGACTCCAGCGGTTCCAGTATTTTGCTCAAAACCATCATAGTACTCCCCTGGTAAATATTGCTCTGTGGTGTGAGTGTGACCACTCAGACCAAGTGCTGGACGATCTCCGATGATTACGTATAGATCAGCCAAGTTGTCTACCTGGTGTTTTTGAGCACTTGCATCGGTGTAGGTGACAAATGGGATATGGGCGTTCAGAACAATCAACTTATCCTTTGGTACCACCTTGAGGTCGTTTCGCAACCAATTGAGCTGACGATCACTGATCACACCATTGTAAGTTGGGCTTTTGGATAGATCACAGAAACTATGATCATCGACTCCGTTACATGGATAGCGTACATCGTCCAGTACGACAAAGTGGACATTGCCTATATCGAAGGAATAGTACTCGGGTCCGAATTCTCTTCGGAAGGTGTCGAAGGAATGCTGGTCACTGGGAGCATCAAAATCCAAGTCATGATTTCCAGCTACGAAGTACTGGGGTACCTTGCCAACGGAAACAATCTCTTGAAAGCGGGGATAGAGAGACAAGTCATCTCCCATCACGTCACCTTCAAAGATTAAGCATTCTGTGTTGGAATTGTCACGATTGCTTAGCATTTTTCCTACGGTATCACGAACGTAAGAAATTTCCTGATTGCTGTAGGGTTGAGCATCTCCGAAGATCAGACACTCAAAGCTGTTTCCAACTTCATCCTTGATGAGCGGAAAATTGATCTCTTTGGGGAGTGGGCCAGTGGCTTCGATACCACCAAATCTTAAATTGGGGGAGCCCGCCACCTTATGAATGTATGAGAATTGAGGCACCATTCTCTCATTGACTGGGGTGGCATAGTCTGCAGGCTTGGTGATGAAGAGGTTCATATCCTCATACACTGGTAGTTCATAGTGGCCGTTCTTGTCAGTCAGAACAACGTCCCAACCATTGCTTACAGCAACACCTCCGATCCCAGCTTCTCCCTCGTCAAGGATCGAATTGCGATTGGTATCCTCGAAAACCCTGCCTTTAGCAGAGGGTGCTGACAGCTCACTTGGAATGGTATGAACAGAACCAATATACTTTGCATCCTTAGCAACTGCCGGATAAGCAAGTAGTAGAGCGCTGACCATAAGCAGAACATTGCTTTTCATTTTGGTCTCCAGTTTGAATTTTCAATTTCGGACTAAATCCGTAGGGCATAGCAGAGGGTGCTCTTATGGGTCAAAAAAGTTTTGAACCTAATTTGAACACACCCAATTAGAGTTAAAAATTTCTGTTAGAGGAAAATAAAGAGTCGAATAGAGGAGTATTTGGAATCAGCTAGAAAATAGTTAGGCTAGTTTTTCTGTTCTAGGCAGCGGATTAATTGTTTCTAAATAAAGAACATGTATAGATTAAAATTTCATTTGAATTACAGTTACAAAAAAGCTTTCTCAGAATTCCAATTTCTTGAATTTGAATGCTGCTAAGGTAGCTGTAATTCAGTAACTGAAAGCTAGGCCTCATGAAACATTCTCCAAAAGTTTGCAAAATGTGAGGATAGTATTTTTATTTGTAAATCTGAAAGTGAGAAAGCAATGAAAAATCTTATCAGTTCAATCCTGGCTGTTGCCTTGATTTCGAGTATTTGGACCGGTTTTGCGATGGCTCAATCTGGAACGATTTTGAAGTACATGGCCTGGTCGGATTCTGAACTGGAATTGGAACAGCCGATGATCGCCGCTTTTGAAGCAGCCAATCCTGGAGTTAAGGTGGAATCTAGCGCCATGCCTCCCAAGGATTATTGGCCTCGACTCTCAGCGTTGGCCGCCGCCGGTGACCTGCCTGATGTTTTCTGGATGTCCTCCGGATTTATTCAGTCCTGGCAAGCAGATGGCCAGATCGATAACATTGCCGACAAAGTTTCAGGAATCAAGGAGGCAGAGTGGTATGGAGGAGCTATCTCAGTAGCTCGACTTGCCGGTGGGGTGTACTCCTTTCCGAAGAACTGGGTTGCACCAGTACTTTACTACAACACCAAGATGTTCGATGCGGCTGGACTGGAGTACCCAAACTCCAATTGGAGATATGATGATTTCCTGAAGGCAGCCAAAGCCCTTACGCTGGATACCAACAACGATGGCACACCAGATCAATATGGTTACTGGGTTTATGGCAGATACGCACACATTGAACCCTGGGTCTTTCGCAATGGTGGCCGTCTACTCAATGCAGATCGTACGAAGTTAGAACCCAATGCAGCTGCCCTAGAAGCTCTTCAGTTTGTGACCGATCTGGCAAACGTACACGGGGTCGCTCCGAAACCAGAAATGATGGACGGGATTCGACAGCAAGATGTTTTCCCAATGGGAATGGCCGCCATGTGGGTGGATGGTTCTTGGAACATTGATGGAGTCCGGAAAACTGCTGGACCAGATTTCTCCTTCGGAATCGCACAAATCCCAATGGGACCTTCTGTCAGTAAAGGCAATGCTGTTGGTTATGCTTGGTCTGATATGATGGCCGTTGCACCTACCAGCAAACAGCGTGAATTATCTTGGAAGTTCATTGAACACATGACCGGACCAGGTAACAAAGTTGAGAATTTTGGTGGTGGAAAAGTGCCTGCCTATCGTCCAATTGCTGAAAGTGAAGCTTGGTTGGAGAGAGATCAATATCCCAAGAACAAGGAAGTCATTCTGGAGATTGGCCTCGGACAGACCACAACTTCCTTCACGCCAAACTGGAGCAAGTGGCGTGGCTACGCAGCCTCAGCTGGTGGCGGGATGAACGGTGAGTTGGATGAGGTGTTGAATGGCCGCAAGAGCCTACAGGACGCGGTCGATGCCTTTGTCGAATACGGTAACTCTGTACTTGCCGGAAACTGAGCTGACTTTTCACTTTGGCAGGAGTGTCCTCAAGGATCTCCTGCTCTTCCTTTGATACCCTCGAATGAATGCGGTTCAACGTCATCACCTGCGCATTGCCTGGTGGATGATCTTGCCTTGTACGATCGGACTGGTTTGTTTCCGGTTGTTTCCGATTCTCACTTCTTTCCTGATCAGCTTCACAGACTGGAACATCATTGGTGTTCCTGAATTCGTTGGTCTAAATAACTACATTCAGGCTTTGACTTCACCCTTGGGGGTCAAGGTGCTGCTGAATACCTTCCAGTATGCCTTGGTCTATGTTCCCCTGGCAACGATCCTGGGATTTTCTCTAGCCTTGCTTGTCGATACAGGCATCAAGGGCGTGGTCTTTTTCCGGACCCTCTATTTTCTGCCCTTCATCACTGCCACGGTAGCCGTAGCGATCAGTTGGAAATGGATGTTTGCCACCCGTTTCGGCATTCTTAACGCCTTCCTTTCCTGGCTGCATCTCTCTGACCCCATCGCCTGGCTCAGTAATCCAAACGTTGCTCTAATCTCTGTTGCAGTGGTGATGGTCTGGAAGGACACAGGATTCTACATGGTTCTGTTTCTGGCAGGTCTCCAGACAATTGATCGAACCCTGATTGAAGCTGCAAAGTTGGATGGAGCGAACCGCTTTGCTATCGTCCGGGACATTATCCTGCCCCAGTTGGCCCCAATGACGTTCTTCGTGGTATTGATTGCCATGATCAATTCGGCAAAAACCTTCGAAGCAACAATCTCCTTGACCAACGGAGGTCCTAACAACGCTTCCACAACGCTTGGGTATGCAATTTACCAGAACGCCTTTGTGCACTTCGATATGGGGTTGGCTTCTGCCCAGAGCTGGGTTTTGTGTTTGATTGTCGGTGGAATTTCCTTGTTGCACTATCGACTACAGCAACGAAAAGCATGAATTCCCGTTCTCTCTCAGCGCTGTTGATCTACCTGGGATTGCTCGCTTATGCGGTGGTCACCCTCTTCCCACTGTTGTGGATGGTGATCACTGCAATGAAGTCAGGAAGAGAATTGTTCCGACTGCCCCCAAGTCTTGTGCCTGATCTTTTGATGACTGGAACGCCTTTCGTGAATTTTGCGGCAGTGTTTGACAAAGCAGGTTTTTTGGGAGCAGTTTTGAATTCGATGCTGGTGGCCACTCTGGCAGCAGTGGGACAGTTGATCACCTGTTCAATGGCGGGGTTTGTCTTTGCGAATCTACGTAACCGAGTTTTCACAGCGATTTATGTACTATTGCTGGGCACCATGTTCTTTCCGACTGAAGTAACCCTGATACCAGAGTTCCTGCTTTTTCGGCAACTCGGATGGCTGGATACTTTGCTGCCGCTGATCGTACCCTCCTTTTTCGTCGGAGCCTTCGGCACCCTGATGATGACTGAATTCTTCAAGAGTATCCCCTTTGAAATCGAAGAAGCAGCCATTTTAGACGGAGCAAGCCCCTTTGGCATCTTCAAGGATATCTATCTGCCTTTTGGTGCCCCTGCCCTGGCAAGTCTCTTTCTGGTCGCCTTCATTGCCAACTGGGATGAGGTCTTGCGACCGGTGATCTTCAATAGTTCTCCAGAGGTGAGAACCCTCCCTCAATTTCTTTTAGATTTTGTGGGGCAGTATGAATCACAGTGGACGGTCTTGCTGGCTGGATCTTTCTTGGCGACCTTACCGTTGATCATGATCTACATTGGTTGCCAAAAATGGGTGGTTGCTGGCTTCGCGAGATCTAGCCTAAAGTAAACCTCAATCAAACAATAGGCTTGCAAACTCTACCCAGTAGGGTTGGTGGTCTGATGCCACGGCCTCACTATCAATCCATGCCCTTACAACTTTCCGAGATAGTTTGGCAGTCGCAAAAACATAATCAATACGCAGCCCAGTTCCTGTATTGAAGTCTCGAATCAAGGACACGCCATCTTCTTCTTTATTCCCGGCTACAACCCAGGTATCTGCCAAGCCATCAATCGTCAGTAGTCTGGAACTTGGATCATGGGGATGAGGTGTTCCCACAAGCGCTTCATACTCTGGGCTTCCGGGCTTTAAATTAAAATCACCAAAAAAGAGAGCATCGAACGGCACCTCGTGTTCATCAATCCCCTCCGACCAGTCTTGCCCTGCCGAACCAGAAATCACAGAACCTTCGAAGGGTGCTTCCAGGAGGTGCTGCTTCAATTGTTCGATTTGTTTTAAACGCAGCACGGGAGAGAGGTGATGAAGATGCGTACAGTAGGCGCGAAGTGGACCATCGGGTGTGATGATTACTGTTTCCAACAATCCCAGTTGTACTGAGAGGTGATTGGCTCCCCCAAATCTCGGGGTGTAGAGCAAATTTCTCGATTGGACGATAGGCCAGCGGGAAACAATCATATTGCCAAACTGACGCCGCTCATTCCCCCTAGGATGATGTCGTGACAGTGCATCCACTGTTGGCCCATATACCCAGAAGTAATCTGAGAAACCATCCCCCAGGACTTGTGGCTGATCGATAAAACCCGTCCGTGCTGCCGCCTTATCGACTTCTTGAAAGCCAATAATATCAGCTTCCTGAACTGCCTCGACGACTCGTTGGGGATCAATTTTGCCATCGCGCCCCTTGCAGTACTGAATATTGTATGAAACGACTCTCATGCTCTGAATCTCCTGATCACGGGGAATTGTTATGCATTGAAAGAAACTTACTAACCATCGAACAATCGTGTTAGTCAATTTTTAAAGTCCAGTAAAAAACTCCATTCCTAATATGCCCCTAACTTTTACTGGTTACTGAATAGTTAAGCCAAAGCAATAGAGCTACTGTTCTGAAGTGGGCTTACGCTGATGCGGCTGTAGGCAATCGTTAATTCTAGTGTCTTTCCGCTGCGGTTGCCTTATGACTCTCTTTTAGGACAAGTTGAGGACTTGGGGGTCTCCACTTGTCCTATCCCTTCCCAATTACACATCTCTCATTCCCGCCCCGTAATTCCGATTCCAAATTTGTGACTACGCATGATCTCTCACGGCCAAGCTGTCCGCAACCCTCTTAGTCACAGCAGCCCTCAGTTTTTTAGTTTTGTGCTCTTCCTAACATTTTACCAATCGTTTCCCAACATTGCGTAAATAGAATGGTGGCTCACACCACTACAAACAATGGAAAACAATGGTAAATAGCATTGAAAATATGGATACCTTTACCTTTATTGAAGGTGAAGTGAGTTGGATGGAACGAGTATCGATTCGACTGGTGGAAGATTTGTCAGGGAAAAAAGAAATTGCTAAACGCTATCAAAGAGTTGTGGACGATCAGACGCCTGAGAAAAGTTTCTGGCAGCGAGCCGTGGAGCAGCTAGACCTTGAAATTCTGGTCAATGGGTTATCCCCAGCAGAAATTCCCCAAGGGCCTCTTTTGATAGTGGCTAACCATCCTTTTGGTCAAGTAGATGGGGTTGTCTTGTCACACCTGATCGAGACGTTTCGGCCGGACTATCGTGTGGTTGCTTGGGAAATTCTCAATGCATCTGATCAGCTTGCCGATGTGGTGCTGCCGATTTGCTTCAAAGAAGATTACAGCGCTAAGAGAAACAACCTGGCGACGATGCGACTAACGATTGATACTCTTCAGCAGGGTAAAACGGTGATCTTGTTTCCTGCAGGGATGACATCAACAAGTCCAACTTGGTTTGGAACCGCAGTCGATCCACCTTGGCAGAAGTTTCTCTCCAAGCTGATCTTGAAGACCAACCCTACGATTTTGCCGGTTTATTTTCATGGACAAAACAGTCGTCTTTTTCAGATCGCCAGTCACCTGAACTACCACCTGAAATTGAGCCTGTTTTTTTACGAAATGAGAAGGATGATTGGGCAGGAAATTCTTGTTTCAATCGGTCAGCCTCAGCAGAATCTTTTGGAAGTTTTTGGACGAGACGAGAGCCAAATCATTAGTCATCTGTACCAGTCAACGATGGATCTTCGACAGTTGCGGGCAGATCCCTTCCACCCGTTTTCAGCAGATTACTACCGACAATCTCAGTTGCCACAGGATTTTGAAAGGGTTGCTTGATTACCTTGAAGGCTTGTGGACACGCTTCTGAACATCATTTTGGTGGCAGTATTATTCGTTTCTGGCCTAAGGGAAGTCAGAACTGCAACGAAGTCCGCACGCTTCGTTGATAAGCAGACCAACCTGAGAAAATACCCAAGACAACTCTGGTTGTTAACAGGATTAACGCCATCCTCCAATCTGGCCAAGCTACTTTCTAAGCAAATACAGACGAAAAACTTTGGACAAGAACCCAACTAGTATTATTCGAAAAGGTTCAGCAAAAGATTTTTGGAAACCGTGGTGGTGGGACTGTCTTTCAAAGGGCATCCACTGGCAGATTGTTTACTAAAAAAGAAACTATCTTAAGCGCTCATCAAGTTTGAAATATGTGGCTCGGATCAAACCTTGGACATATCACTGGCTACTCGATTAAGTGGTGTTAGGAAATCAAAACAATTTTCTTATCCAATCTAAATACTCCGTTTCTATTTTACTTGTGTTCACTGGAGATTGTGTTTTGAGGTAAGGAAACACCCCAGTTCCTCCCTAGGGACACCTGATCTCTTCACAATCTCCCCCCTCACCCAGATTTTCTGGTAACTATCGTACAGGAAAACATAGATGAAAACTCGAACATCTCGAACAGCGATCTGGATGGCTACCTTGCTATTCGGTTCAACCACTCTGGCCTATGCCGGAGGACATGAAAAAATGACGATTGGTCAGGTCACGGCTTTGATCGCAGAAGCCAGTACCGCCGACGAGCGCAGCGAATTACAGGACGGAAAGAGTGGAGACACCAACTTTCCTTTTATCGGTAACATGAAAGCTATTGCGACCGTGGGCGAAGTGGACAAGATGACCGGCAAAGCCCTGACAGGCTATCCCGATGGACAGGCCGCCTGGTTACAAGACGATGACACTGTGCGAGTTGCATATCAGTCTGAATCGTATGCAACGATGGGCAAACAAACCTACGGATGGCAAATGAAAAGTGGAGTCGCCTTCACCGGTTCCCACATTCACTGGATTGATTACAACCGAAACCAATTTGCAAACTTCCTGAACAATAGTAACGCTGCCAATACCATGGTAGAAGGTTCCGGTCACTTGTTCCACACCATCTACAACCAGTTTGGAGAAGTGGTTCAGCCAAGAGCCCAGGGTGGAACATGGGGCAATCAGACTTTACCCAATGGGACCGTGGTGGACTTCAACGATGACCACAAACTGACAGAGGGTGACTTCTTCTTTCAATCCTTCTGCGGAGCTTTCTACGAACCAGTGCATAAGTATGGAAAAGGAATTGGGCTGGAAGATGATGTTTGGTTCACTGCTGAGGAATGGAACATCCAACGAATGTTTGAAGGAACAGGTGTTGACACCAATGACACGCTGGGTCTTGCCTCCGTGGTTGTCGATATCGCTAATGAGACGGCCTATACGGTACCTGCTCTGGGACAGTCTGGCTACGAGAAGATCATGCCAATCAATCCAGGCCACTCCGATTATGTTTTGATGGTGATGGCAGGCTACAACCATGGCGTGGAGCCTACTCCTCTGCGGCTTTACGTTGGTAAGAAGGGTGTTGATGCCAACAATCAGAAAGTCGATCAAAATGGAAGCGCCTCACAACGCGACAAATTTCTTGCTCGTAACGGTCTACTGTACGGCAAAATCTATGGAATGGCCCTGGAAAATCGTGACTTTTCCAAGCTGGGTATTCGGAAGATCGATACCTCTGAGAAGATGCTTGATAACTACCTGACCAACCCACACGCTCCGGATCACTTCCAGGTTAAGTTTGTTCCAACCAGCTATCAGTGGAAAGGTTGGGATCAGCCAGTTTCAGTGGGTAACACCGAGATCAATCGCTGGCAGATGGCAAGTGAGCAGCCTGCAGGACACACCTTCTTCGTTGGGGATTCCAAGACAGAACATCCAGCTGTTGACCCAGACATCACCAAGCAACGTTATGTTCAGAACCTGACCCAAGAAGGTGGAATTCTGGGAGTTGAGTTGACAGATTTTGTCAAGCAATTGGAGATGGCCAACGGTGATTTGCCCACCCTATTTTCTGCTGATGTTACACGTGTAGTGGCTGCTGTAGAGGGAGCATTGACTTTGGAAACAGGTGGCAAAGGCATTAAGCATGGCGGCGAAGGGACAGCGGCTACCTGGGAAGATGGTCAGGCAAAGATCGTTGCCAATGACGGCTTGATGTGGGTCAAGACTGCAGATGCAGATGTGCTGATTGTTGACGAAGATTCAGGCAATGATCTGGGTGAGCGAAAATTCGCTTTGATGCTTGATCCAGAGACACTGGATTTGACAGAAGCCGGCAAGGGTTACTTCCTGGCAATGGCGGGTGGAAAAGAAAGCCCCCGAGCTGCTGCCAAGGCGGCTGCTTATCCTGGAACCTTCGCCAAGCCCTACTCTTCTGAGTTCTCTGGTACTTGGAACATCTCTGCCCTGGTAGCCCGTAAAAGTAACGGAAGCTTTTACAGCAAAGCTGAACTGGCTGGCACGGGACAGCAAGAGGTCAATGGCTCACTTTCGCTCAGCCAGACCACCTTATTAGGTGTAGTACAGCACAGAAGTGAATCTGGTGGAGCAGTGGAAGCTAATAAGTCAGATCGTGGTGGTCAGATTTTTATCTTCAATTTAGAGTTGCCTTCCGAATCTCTAATGGGTTCTGTAGAGAGCCTAGAAAAAGCTGGCCAATTGACCTCCCGCTGATTCAATTCTCACTCCATTTTGGCTGAGAATTTCTGAGCCAAAATACTTTTTAAGAGGCTTCCCCGATCACTGGGGAGCCTCTGCTTCCGACTTTTTCCTACTCAAAAAATCATTTCATAGTTAGATTGAAACTCATTTATTTATCGTATTTGTTAGGTTTCTGTTAGTTTTTTGTTAGTTTTAGGTTAACAGGACTCAAAAGTTTTCCTTTTGCGCTTTATTCAGTACTCTCAAGAAGTCTTACTAAACTAAATCCCTAAATTCAAATTTCAACCAAACTTCTTTGTTTCTTTTGCTTCCTTTATCTGAGTAACAGTCCAGTCAGGGTGTTGTGATAGTGCGTTAATTCTGGAGTGTTTGCGTCAGGCCGCTTTGCCCGATCATCATACCTACGCAGCCGAACTGCTTCTTCCGCAAAGGGTCGTGCTGAGAATTCCACCAACTCTTCAGGATTCATTGGTCCACCCTGTAACTGAAGACTGAGAACCGAGGCAGGAGAGAGTTGGTCAAAGTAGCCGAGTTCAGTGGCGCAGAGATAGCGCTTTGCTGCTACATGCCAGCGAATTGGTTCAGTCACACTGGTTGGAAACCATTTTTCCAATGCATTGGCACCTACCGTTTCATGATCGGCATCGACTCCCTGCTCCGCAATGTTTTCCCCAAGACCATGGACTAGGTGTCCATAATCATGGAGTAAAGCAGCAGCGATCATGGATTCATTCTCACCAGCTTTTTGTGCCAAATAAGCTGTTTGGAGAGCATGTGCTAGTTCTGTTACACCTTCTCCATAATGTAAATTTCCATATTGGTTATACGGTTCTAACAAATCATTTAAATGAATCATAATTTTATGCTCGGTGGTAGTTTTTAAAAATTTAAAGAATCTTTTCCAATATCCTTAAAAAAACCAGTTAATCCCCAAGATAGATGAAGAATTTGATAACACGCGAAACTTGGCTATCTCTGTTGGCGCAAGCGTCTGTAGAGGAGTTAGATAGCTTGAGGAACACTATGCAACCGAACCAGAAGATTCAAGTAATGAAAACGCCTGTAGCCGGCACTACCCTTGTCAGGGCAAGAATGGGCAATACTGGTAATCAGTTCAATGCTTTTGAGGTAGTCACTACAAAATGTGTAATCAAGTCGGAACGAGGAATTATTGGCTATGGATGGCGCCTCGGTGACTGTCACGAGGAAGTTGAGCTTGCCGCAATTCTAGATAGCGAACTTCAAATTCAACCTGAGGACTCCCTAGTTTGGGAGCAACTACATAAAATTTCTCAACGATTATCTACAGAACATCTTGAGTCAGCCAAGCTCGCGGCTAGTACCAGAGTGGATTTTACCACTATGGTGCGAGGTGAGTGAAATACAGTCTGGTTTTTCAGATCCAGTCATGATGGCTCAGCAGTCATTTCGAGCCCTTTTACAAGCTCAAGCAGAACCCGGGACTTGGCACAGTCTTCCTCGTACAGAAGAGATTTCAGATCTTCCGGGAACATTGGTCGCAGTGGCGCTGACTCTTTTTGACCCAGAGACTCGTATTTGGGGAGATTTTAGTCAGCATGCACTTAGATATTTGAAATTCCATTGTGGTTGCCCAATCGCTACGGAACCCTCAGAAGCTGAATTTATTGTCTGGCAAGCTGAAGAGGGCTTGCCCCCATTTAGTGAAATGAATGCGGGAACGGTAATAGCCCCGGAGACAGGCGCAACCCTGATACTGAGTGTTCCCCAAGAGTTGGAAGGTCATGTCGTCAAACTGACTGGTCCTGGAATTCAAGTAAGCAAGAGATTTAGCCCAGGTGGGGTGAGTTCGATTTTCTGGGACTCACTAATGAAAACGCGAACAGAAGCTTTGTTGGGAATTGACGTGATTTTTTGTAGTCCAAGTCGAGTTGCTGCAGTACCACGGAGTACAGAGCCATGTTTGTAAGTGCAAAAGGTGGAGAGACTGCGATTGAAAATTCCATCCGCCTGCTTGCGCAAAGACGTAGGGGCGATCTTTCCGTGGAACAAGTCAGCTCCTCGCAAATTGTTGAGCAACTGGGATTAGCTGTAGACCGTGTTATGGCAGAGGCTGCGCTGTGGGAACCAATCACTGCAGCCCATGCGATCCAACAGGCACGGGGTGATCTGGTGGAAGCGGTTTTTTTGCTGCGTGCATGGCGCACCACACTGCCCAGACAGGCGTTTAGCAAAGCGTTAGCTACAGAAAACATGCGCTTAGAACGCCGAATCTCAGCAACCTTTAAAGACATTCCAGGTGGCCAGGTTTTGGGACCTACCTTTGACTACACTCACCGTCTTTTGGAAGAAATTGAAGAAGATCCAAGCCCACCCAGCCCCCCGGAGCAGCTTCATGTCGAAGACTTAATGCGAAATGTTCCAACAGTAGCCCGCTTGCTGGAAGACGTGGATCTTATGCAGAAAGAAACTCCTGAGAACTCAGGCCATGTTCCCTTTGATATCACTCGTGAGTCTATCAGATTTCCTGCAGACCGGGACCAGCGGCTACAGCTCCTTGGAAGAGGGGATGAGGGCTTTCTATTATCCTTAGCGTATTCAGTCCAGAGAGGATTTGGTGGTAATCACCCATTTGTAGGGGAATTGCGGGTGGGGTGGGTGATGATTGAGGTCGAATTGGAGGAACTAGATCTAGTGATTAGCTTAGGGGAGGTCAGGATAACCGAATGTCAAACAGTCCATCAGTTCATTAGCACCAGTGATCAACCACCCCAATTCACTCGCGGCTATGGATTGGTAGTTGGTCACAATGAGAGGAAAGCAATCGCCATGGCAATTGTAGACCGTGCTCTCCGCTCCAAAGAACTTGGAGAAAGCATCCAGTTCCCAGCCCAGGATGAGGAATTCGTTTTGGCTCATCTAGATAACGTCCAAGCTTCTGGTTTTGTGTCCCATCTGAAACTACCTCATCACGTTGATTTTCAGAGTGAACTTCATCTGCTGCGTTGCCTTCGCGCAGCCCATTCAGCGAAAACATACTCTACATCCGAAGGAACAGAACTGTGAGAGAACGTAGCTACAATTTTGGCTACTTGGATGAAGCTACCAAGAGATCACTGCGCAGAGCAATTCTGAAATCCGTTGCGATTCCAGGACATCAAATTCCTTTCGGAAGCAGAGAAATGCCAATTGCCTTCGGCTGGGGGACCGGTGCACTGCAGATCAACTGTGCGTTGCTGGGACCTACAGATACGCTCAAGGTGATTGACCAAGGTGCAGACGATACCGTTAATGCCATTTCGTTGAAGAAATTTCTGCATCGCATGACAGGTGTGAGGCTGACAGAGCAGACCTCCCAAGCATCAGTGATCCAAACTCGGCATCGGATTCCAGAAACTCCATTGCGAGCAGGACAAATCATGGTCTATCAGGTTCCGATTCCTGAACCATTAAGATTTCTGGAACCCCGGGAAATTGAGACTCGCAAACTACATGCATACGGCGAGTATGGCGCAATGTATCTCAAACTCTATGAGGATCTAGCACACCACGGAGAATCTAAGTCGAGTTATGATCATCCTGTGACAGTCAATGGATATCGTCTGTCTGCCCCTTCTCCCATTCCAAAGTTTGACAACCCCAAACTACATCATAGTCCTGCCCTGCAACTGTTTGGTGCTGGCAGAGAACAGAGGTGCTACGCCATTCCACCCTACACCAATGTGGAAAGTCTTAGCTTTCAGGATCATCCTTTCAGGGTTCAATCCTGGGAACAATCTTGCGAGCAATGTGGAAGCAATAATTCCTTTCTGGACGAATTGATTGTCGATGACTCTGGGAAACGCCGTTTTGTTTGTTCAGATACTGACTACTGTCATCAACAACTGTCTAAATTGCTATGACCTTTGGCTATCAACCATTGTTAAGTACCCACAAATCTAGTTTCTACTACGGGAACCAGGTTGGTTGCCACGAAATCAGTCTGGAAATTGTTTCGGGACAGTTTTTAGCGGTCGTTGGGGAGTCTGGTTCTGGGAAAAGTACCTTGTTGAAGATGCTAGCAGGGGAAATTGAACCAAGTTCTGGGCAAATCACCTTCCAAAGTGATTCCTATGGAAAGGTGAACTTGACGCAATTACCAGAGGTTCGCAGAAGGCAACTAAGGCGGAAAGAAATTGGGCTAGTGACCCAACGTCCGTCGGATGGTTTGAGAATGCATATAAGTGTTGGTGGAAATGTTGCCGAACGAGTTTTGGTCAATGGTGTGCGGCACTATGGGCAGGCCCGAGAATTAGCGAGACACTGGCTACAAAAGCTGGAATTGGATTTAGAAAGAATGGACGAGTTGCCAACAAGATTTTCCATTGGCATGCAGCAACGTGTGCAAATCGCCAAGGTGTTAGTCTCTTCGCCGCGCCTACTTCTCTTGGATGAGCCCACAAGTGGTCTCGATGTCTCTGTTCAAGCCAAGCTTTTGGATGTTCTGCAGCAGATTGTAAGGGAGCAGAACTTGGCTGTAATTCTAGTGACTCATGATCTGGCCGTTGCACGAATGATGAGTGATTCGATGGTTGTGATGCAAAATGGGCGAGTGGTGGAGAGTGGTTTGACGGATCAAGTTCTTGATGATCCCCAGCATGCTTACACCCAACTTCTTACCTCCTCCATTCTTCCTGCCTGAATATGTCTATCCAACTGAGAGTGGAGCGTCTCAGCAAATCTTTTCAACTGCATCATAGGAATGGACAAACCAGGAGAGTGCTGGAAGGTGTCGATCTTGTTGTCAAATCGGGGGAGTGCGTAGTTCTCAAGGGACGTTCCGGCCTAGGTAAGAGCACACTGCTCAAATGTGCTTATGGGAATTATCTTATAGATTCGGGTGAAATCTGGATTGAAAAGGACAATGAGCAAGTGGGCCTTCACACCGCATCTCACCAGCAACTTATCGAATTACGCAGACATACGATCGGTTATGTGGGCCAGTTTCTTCGGACTATACCAAGAACCCCGACCATTGAAGTTATCGCTCAACCACTCCAGAAGCGCGGGTTACTCTGGGCAGACGCCTTAGAGAGATCTCAGCAAATCATGGCACGACTTAATCTGGGGCCTGAACTTTGGAATTTGCCGCCTCTCACATTTTCAGGTGGAGAGCAACAAAGAGTCAATTTAGCTGTTGCTCTCGCATCTCCCTATCCTCTGCTTTTGCTGGACGAACCAACAGCCTCTCTCGATCCAAATAATCGAAAAATCGTATGCCAGTTGATCAGCGAGGCTCTTCAACAGGATTGTGCAGTACTCGCAATTCTTCATGACGAAAAGTCCGTGGCGACTCTAGCCACTCAGACTTTTGACCTCACTCCTTTTACACCGAGGAATTAGGATGAGCACGCTCCTAACTAATGCCACTCTTCTCACAGAAAAGGGTACACAGCTAGGCTCTGTCATGTTCGAAGAAACAGTCATCACGCATCTTCATGATCCTGCCCCCGTTGCAGACGTAGTTATTGACTGCGAGGGTGATTTTGTCATGCCAGGCTTGATTGAAATGCACACGGACAACTTGGAAAAATGTTTTGTACCTCGTCCTCAAGTCCACTGGCCAGATGGGCTTGCTGCTATCTTGACTCATGATTCACAAGTAGCAGCCGCTGGAATCACAACTGTTTATGATGCTATTTGCTTGGGTTTCTATGATGACAATCAAGTGCGCTCTAAGCTCATAGCTGCCCAAATTGATGCGATCACCCAAGCCGAACAAATGGGCATGAACAAGGTGGAGCATTATCTCCACTTGAGGTGCGAGGTGAGTACTCCAGAGTTGAAGCCGCTCATGGACACATATTTTCCGCATCCTCTGGTGCGGATGGTCTCCATCATGGACCACACGCCTGGTCAAAGACAATGGCGGGATCTCGAAAAGATGAAAATCTTCTACAGCAAAAGAGGCCAGACAGATGAGGAAATTGAAGATGTTCTTTCAGAATTGAAAAAAAATCATGATGTCTGGGCGATTCAAAATCGAAAAGATTTGTTGGATTTACTACGACATTACCCTCACCCACTTGCCAGTCATGACGACACTACTGAAGCCCATGTAGCCGAAGCAATTGCTGAAGGTGTAAAAATCAGTGAATTTCCAACTACATTGGAAGCAGCACGTGCGGCGCGCCTAAGTGAGCAATATATTGTTGCAGGAGCTCCTAATCTAGTCCGGGGTGGCTCCCATTCAGGTAACGTAGCTGCAAAAGAATTGATTCAGGAAAATTTAGTAGATCTTTTGTCATCTGATTACATGCCAGTCAGTCTTCTTTCAGCAGCTTTCAAAGTTCACGAGCAATTCAATTGCCCGCTCGAAGATTCAATTGGGATGATCACTTGGAATCCAGCTGATGCTTTGAAACTAAGCGATCGGGGGCGTCTTCAGCCAGGACTCCGAGCAGATTTGTTAAGAGTCAAACTGCAAGGTGCTACCCCATGGGTTCGGCAGGTTTGGTCGGCAGGTCAACAAGTCATTGGGTCTCCTAACTAATACCTAACCAAATCCTAATCAAATCTAAGCCTTTTGTCTCTATTACTAATAGGTCACTTTTTCTAGAAAGCTTCATGCACATTTCAAATCTTCGCAAAGAATTTGGCTCTGTAGTCGCTGTGAACAATGTTTCCTTCACAGTCAAAAAGCCAGAGTTTGTGGGCGTTATCGGTCGCTCCGGTGCCGGTAAGAGCACACTACTGCGGATGATTAATCGGCTGATTGAAGCAACTGGAGGGAGTGTTGAGTTTGAAGGGAAAGATGTCCTTCAGTTTCGAGGAAAGGCAAGACGAGACTGGCAACGCAATTGTGCGATGATTTTTCAGCAGTTTAATTTGGTCCCTAGGCTGGATGCCATCACTAATGTCATGTTAGGTCGATTGAATCAGTTGAATCTATGGAGAAGTCTTTTCCGGGTTTTTCCAGAAAAAGACATCGTAGATGCGCTGCACAATCTGGAAAGACTGGGAATTAGTGAGAAGGCTTTGACCAGAGTTGAATATCTCTCCGGAGGTCAACAGCAAAGGGTCGCGATCGCAAGGGCTTTGATGCAAGAACCAAAGCTGATTCTTGCCGACGAGCCCATCGCCTCCCTAGATCCACTATCTGCTGAAATCGTTATGAACAGCCTGCGGGAAATCCATGAGAGAGATCAGTTAACGGTTATCTGTAATCTTCATACTCTGGAAGCTGCTCGTAAATATTGTGATCGCGTGATTGGGATGTATCAAGGACAAGTTGTCTTCGACGGGCATGTGACCCAACTGACACAGGAAGTTGTCAGGGAAATTTATGGAGCTGAAGAACTAAATGAAGATTTGACTAAGATTTCTCTAGGCGACTTTCAAGAGAAGCACAGCAAATCTGCCAACAGAATTGTACCCGTTTAACCACAATTTTCTTCGAGAGAAATTATGTTCAAAAAATTGGTGAAAACACTGCTTGTCGCAAGCTTCGCAATTACCTCTGGATTGACTGCCTACGCTGGAGGGCATGCGCAGAAAATTACTGAATTCAGAGTTGGTATTTTAGGTGGAGAAAACCAAGCGGATCGACTGCGTCGTACAAAATGTTTTGTAGATAAGGCTGAAGCCTTACTCGGTGTTCCTACCAAAGTCTTTGCACCTGCAGACTACAATGGTGTCATAGAAGGTTTGATTGGTGGAAATCTGGACATGGCCTGGCTTGGTGCCTCTGGCTATGCAAAAGTTTATCTTGCTGACCCTAACATTGTTGAGCCAGTTCTCTCACTCGTTGGCAAGGATGGGAACTTTGGCTACTACGCACTAGGCTTTGCTCGAAAAGACTCTGGCATAGAAAATTTAGCTGATATGAAAGGGAAACAGTTTGCTTTTGGCGATCCAAATTCCACCTCAGGTTACTTAATTCCATCAATCGAGATTCCCGATCTTGGATATAGCATGGAACCTGGAGAGCATTTCAGTGATGTCGTATTCAGTGGGGGACACGAGCAAACCATCGTTGGAGTTTACAACGGAGATTATGACGCAGGCGTTTCCTGGTCAGGTGGTACGGGGGACTGGGAAGACGGGTACGATTACGGAGCCTTTCGCCTCGCTTCTGACTCAGGACTTGTTGACATGACTGAAATGGTGGAAATTTGGAGATCTAAGATTATTCCAGAGGGACCCATTGTCTTAAGAACAACACTGCCCGAAAAAGTTAAAATCCAAATTACGGCATTGCTGGCAGGTCTAAGCTCCATGGACCCAGAGTGCGCTTATAGTTTTGGTGCAGGAGAAATAAAGGGGATGATCTCTGTCTCCCATGAAGACTACGAATCAATTGTTGCGGCCCGCAAAGCAAAAATTGGTGGCTGAGAAAAATTTTTGGGCTCTAGTGATAGAGCCCTTCTCTTGATTAATATTTTATGAACTCCACAGCTATCATTAAATTAGAACGTCAACGTAATATTTACTCTGGAATAAGCGTTCTTACTATACTGATATTGCTCATCAGTGGCTTTCAAATCTCTGAAAGTCTCAATTCAGGTGGATTTCTACAAGGTCTAGCAAAATTCCTCGACTTCCCCAAAAAGATCATAGATCAAACAGTTGAAGAAGGCTCAATTGCGTTTTTATCTAATGCAATTAGCTTTTTCCCGCCTCTTATTGAAACAATAAACATCGCATTATTTAGCACAATTGTTGGAGGGGTTGGAGCAGTTGTACTATCACTCGGCTCTACTCGTGGATTGGACATTCCTGAACCGCTGATACCAGTCTTTCGAAGAACAATGGATTTAATGAGATCTTTCCCAGAACTTATTATCGCCTTGTTCCTAATCTTTTTACTTGGTGTAGGACCAGTTCCGGCAACAATAGCAGTAGCATTCCATACCGCAGGAGCCTTAGGAAAATTATTCAGCGAGGTAACTGAAAATATCGACTTAAGACAAGTCGAAGGACTGAAAGCTTGCGGTGCCTCTTGGACAGATCGAATTCGTCACGGTGTTTTTCCACAAGTATTACCAAACTGGACTAGCTATTTTCTGTTGAGACTAGAAATTAATGTGAGAGCCTCAGCAATACTCGGATTTGTTGGGGCAGGCGGAATTGGTACAGAGCTTTCCAGAGCTATCGGCTGGGGTAGAGGTGCCGAGATTGCTGCATTATTCTTCTTGCTTTTCCTCACAATTTTCTTAATTGATCAACTGTCACAAATGCTCAGAACAAAGATGACATTTGGGGCAACCAGAGTCGTTTGATTTGAACCACTACGAATACAAAAACCTGCCAAGTGATTTGCGCTCCTCGTTGAGAAGGCAAAGCCTGCTTCCTATTTTAATTTGCACCTTTGCGCTTTCATACATCTTATATGTTGGGTACATTTTTGAAATAACAAAACTTTTTAGAGAAGCGAAAATTGAAAGAGGCGCTCTTTTAGCCTCTGATATGTTTTCGTACAAAACACACACTACTTTAAATTTCAAAAAAGATTCGTTGACCGTAGCCGTGGAGGGAGAAAGAGGAAGCACCTATAAATTAGATAATTACCCAGATTGGTTCATCGGAGACAAGGATAAATTTGAAATTGTTTTGAGAAATGGATTTAAACTTCGGTATGAAAAATCTGTACTTTTTTATTTTGTACCAAACTATGGTGAAATAGAAATATCTAAGAATAATGATCAGATTTTTGTTGATTTGCCTAGTAAGAATTTATTACCTGAAGGTATTCGATTCAGTGAACTAAAATTCGATGCAAGGCCTCTTTTTGAGCATAGAATACAATATTCAAGATCCAAAATTGAAATACATTATTATGAATTTGGTTGGGAAAACTTTTGGTTTCCAATGCATTCACCCTTCAACAATCTTAGTTTTGCTAATCTTTGGGAATTGATATTATCTTCAGAAAGAATAAAGGCTGATGAATCAAATTTTATAACAATTTTTAATGAGTTTTGGAATCACCCAGATTGGCAGCATGGTGATTTAGCAGTTGCAGTTCTGGAAACAATTTTAATGGCTTTTTTAGGTACATTAGTGGCCACTTTAGTTGGATTGCCATTGGCGTTTGCTGCAGCACAAAACATCAACCCCTCAAAACTTACACGATTTGGAATAAAAAGATTTTTTGATTTTGTCAGAGGCTTAGATTATCTGATCTGGTCACTAATCTTTATTCGATCATTTGGTTTGGGGCCCTTGACGGGAGCACTAGCAATTGCCTTCACTGACACTGGCACCTTGGGTAAGCTTTTTACCGAAGCATTAGAAAATGTTGAAAAAAAAGAGAGAGAAGGTGTCCAAGCAACAGGTGCAACACCAGTTCAGCAATTTCGCTTTGGAATAATTCCTCAAATTTCTCCAATATTAGTTTCACAAATACTCTATTACTTTGAATCTAACACAAGGTCCGCAACCGTTATCGGGGCACTGGGAGCCGGCGGAATTGGACTAATGCTTGTGCAGACGATGAGAACCCGACGTGATTGGGAGAATTCATTATACATAATTATAGTTGCACTAATTCTTGTGTTTCTGATTGACAATTTGTCTAGCCGATTGAGAAAAAAATTGATTCGGGGTTGAATCAATTCAACTCAAACAAATCTCCCGCCAGAATTTGCCAGCCTAAATTAACTCGTGAACTTGGATTATTTTTATTCTAAAGAATTCACTACAACTGATATTCTTTTGATCTAAATAAAAAACTGGAGATTGACATAATATTCCACTTTGACTGATTTTTTACTATTCTTAAAGAATATAAACTACCTTGTAACTCACCAAATATTGCATTTCGAATCCTATAAATTTATTTTCGTGTATGTCTGTTCACACTTTTTCAGGTAATTGAATCCAAACGTTGTTCTATCTCAGAAAAAGTCCGTTGGAAATCTAGTATACCTAAAAGATTCAAGCAAGATAGAATTTAAGTTTTCCTAATTAAAAGCTAACAAATTGGAAATAATATGAAGTTGTTTCGTCAACTTAATTTTCACCAAAACTTATGGATAAATCTATGGGAAAATTTTCAGTAGCAGTTGTTGCTTTCCTTACGAGCTTAGTAAGCACTTCTATGGCAAAAGATTTCAATTACATTTCATCCTTTTCTACATCAGACAACATCGAAATTTCTGGTGTTGAAACTGCTGCAGAAATTGTTGCTGCGTCAGAAGATGGCCAAATGCTTATCTACAGTGATAGTCCAATGTTTGCTGTAGGCATGATTGATATATCAGATTCAAGTGAGCCAAAACCGTTGGGGTTCATTCAATTAGGAGGTGAACCTACCTCTGTGAGTGTAAAGAACGGGCTCGCATACGTTGGAATAAATACGTCAGAAAACTATGTAAATCCCACCGGTAAGTTAGTTGTAATCGATCTTGAAACAGAAAGGGTTGTTAGAGAAACAGATCTTGGCGGTCAACCCGACAGCGTAGCAGTTGCGCCAGACGGTAGTTTTGTAGCGGTAGCTATTGAAAACGAAAGGAATGAGGATATTAATGATGAGCAAATACCACAATTGCCCGGGGGGTTTTTAGCTTTGGTTGATTCTGAAGGAAATCTCGAAAAGGTTGACCTTACAGGATTAAGCAAAATCGCTCCTAATGACCCTGAACCAGAATTTGTTGATATCAACAAACTTGGCGAAACAGTTGTCACTTTGCAAGAAAACAATTGGATAACCGTCATCAGTAAAGAAGGAGTTGTACTTAATGATTTCAGCGCTGGAACCGTCAATCTGAGAAATGTTGACAACACAAAAGATGGAGTGCTGAGCTTAACAGACGATATTTTCGGTGTTCGGCGAGAACCTGATGCGGTCAAATGGATCGACAACAACCACTTTGTCACAGCCAATGAGGGAGACTACAAGCATGAAGCGCCAGGACAAGCAAAACGTGGTGGTTCCAGAGGATGGACAATCTGGCACAAGGACGGGAATGTAGTTTTTGAGTCAGGATCATCATTTGAGCGTGCGCTGGCCCTTGCTGGTTACTGGCCAGAAGGAAGAGCTGAAAAAAAGGGGGTTGAACCAGAATCTGTTGAGGTAGGTACTTTCCATGGGAAAAAGTTAGTATTTATCGGAGCGGAACGCGCAAATGCAATTGGGGTTTACGACATTTCGGATATTAAGAATCCAAAATTAAATCAGATTCTTTCAACAGGTATCGGACCGGAAGGCCTTTTGGCAATAGAGAAAAGAAATTTATTTATCTCTGCCAACGAAGTAGACACTGAGAAAAGTATTACAATTTACCAAAATTGACGGACTAGGTAGTCTACCAAAGTTCTTATATATAATTTGAGCCTCATTTCCATATGGGATTTGAGGCCGCATCTGTTCAGTTTAT
>JACLAD010016049.1_pt1 | contig 113248 bp, 118 predicted proteins | sample 8027901 | NCBI WGS metagenome assembly JACLAD01 (sample SAMN15725071, study PRJNA655200) | protist metagenome | isolation source: fluorescence activated cell sorting (FACS) single amplified genomes of... | place: Spain: Blaines Bay Microbial Observatory, Mediterranean Sea | collected 2016-07-05 | reverse complement strand
TTCAGTAACTTCTTTTCAGCACAGAACCTAAATTTCAAAGGAGGCTTTGAAGCATCAATCTAAGGAATTGTTTTAATACTTGGAACCAAGTTTAAAACTGCTCGTTGCAATTCAGAATTTCGGCGACAAACCGTCTAAGAATATTTTCCCCAAGAATTTATCTCCATCAACAACACTGGCCAGCCTCCCTGAAAGAACTGGCTCATAAAGTCTCCACCAAAATATATTCTCCCTCCTTAGAAATGGGGGTATACAGAGAAATTTTCTGAATTCAGATCTTTTGGCAACTTTACACCAAATCTTCCCATCTTTTCCCAAACCTTTCCTTTTTTCCCAATTAGCTAAATGAAAATTGGCTAAATGCTGCTGATTGATTTCTGGATAATTTTCACTGAAAACTATTTGGAATGGTTAAATAAGGTGCTGTTTTCTGAGATGATAAGAAATCGAAAACCAACGGGGTCAACTCTGGTCAATTTGTTTCGAGCGAGATCGAAGCAATGAATATTTGATGGACTCAAAGGATTTAGACTGCTTGCCAACTTGTAGCTTGACTAATTTACAGATAAACTTGATGGCCTTGTGAGGGCAAGCAAATAAGCATACGAATTTAAGGAATTTAAAAAATGGCTAAAAACAAATCATATCGGAATGCAATCATAGCTTCAATGCAGAATGCATATATATTCTTTTTACCTTAGGAATCTATTTTGTTTATATTCCTTGGAATTTAGATCGGCTAAAGCTTGTCGAAACTGATTTGGGATTATGGCTTTTTTTATTTGGTATTTTCAACCTGATTAGTAATCAAATTACTGGAAGGCTCATCGTACCAAAAATTGGGACCAGAAATATAATTATGATTGGGACAACTATTCTTGCTGTATGTCCTTTACTACTTGTTTCGGTTAGTTCTTATTTTACATTTATGCTTGTATCAATTCCTTTCGGTGCAGCGATTGGATTTGTTATTCCAAGTAATCAGACCCAAGTTTCGTATATAGAAAGTAAAACGAATAAAATTTATACTCCTATTTACCAAGCTTGTTTCAGTGCAGGATCACTATCTGGAGCACTTGGGGCAGCTTATGTGATACAAAAAAAGCATTGAACCCCAATTTACTTTTACGGTAATGGGTGGCTTCATTTTACTATCAGTTATCGCTATTTATTTTCTTGGGTTACCAGAAGATGAAGAAAGTAAAGATCCGGTTAGAAAGTTTAAATTACCTGAAAAAAGGACCCTAATTTTTGGTGTTCTGTGGATGATGAATTTTGCCTCTATTGGAATAATTATTGACTGGTCTTCTTTATGGTTAACAAAAGATTTAGCAGCGCCACTTTTCCTAGGTGGCCTTGTGATCGTTTTCTTTAATTCGGGTGAAATAATTGCGAGATTAGCAGCAAGTATTTTTATAAAGTTTCTTGGAGAGAAAATTGTTGGTGGCTATTTACCTATTATTGGAGCAATCATTTTGTTTTCAAGTATACTGACTTCAAACTTATACATAATTATTCCAGCATTAGTTTTGTTTGGGCTATTTACAGCAAACTTTATTTCTGTTGTGATACGCCAAGCAATCAAAGTAACAACCGAACCAATTTCCTTAACAGTATCAAATTTATCAACCCTTGGCTTCTCGGGATTTATTTTTGGTCCTGCTATAGTAGGTTACACAGCTAAAAATTTTGGCCTCACTTTTAATATGTATATCCTATGTTTTATCTGGGCCTTGAGTGGTCTCTTTTTAATTAAAATAATGACAGCTGAGGAAAATAGAACCAATATAAGCTAATTTATACTCACTGAGACAAATTTAGGAGTTTCTTATGGGTGATTGGATTTTTCACCATAAATTTCATGATACATTGGAAAATCAGTGGTTGGCGCAGTTGCGTCGTTTGTAAAAATGAAGTCGTCTGAGAGATTTGCAGAACTAACAATGTAATGTCTTCACTGCGCTCATCATGACTATATCCTCTTTGTAAGAACCCAGCAGTTCAAAGCTACCGCTGCCAGGCTTGTCGATGAACCTTTTAGACGCTCCACAGAGGCAAGGATCTTTCCCTCAAAGAACAGGACCAAAAGCTATACCCCGAGGACTAATGCTCAGAGCCATTTGCAGAATCCTCAGGGTGCTTTAAGTGAAGTTACCCAATGGCTTGTCCAGCCAGCTGGGCAGTCACAACTCAACCAATCTAAGACAAAGGCCCGCTCATTTATGGAGGTCCAGGGACTATGCAACTTTGTCGCTAAAAAAGTCCAAATGCCAGATATCGATAGCAATAGTTTCTACTTTTGACAAAGTACTTGGCTTAGTCTATTGCAAAGAGTTGATCTAGACGCTAAGGTGCTTTTCATGTAATGGAAAGGTTTGATTCCATGGGCTATAGCACAGACTTTCTCTAAACCTATGAAAATCTCATCACCACAGTTTTGCATCACCAATGCAAGTATTTCACGACTCAGTTTGAAACAATCAATTGTCGACTTAGGCATTACCTGGCTTGTTTTCTTTGTAAAACACTGTATCAGAGTAAGTCCAAAAGGATGTTAGAATTTCTTTGAAACTACTAATCCATAAATTCAACAATGCTTCGGCGAAAACGTCCCTGTCTTTTCCTTTCCTGAATCATCCAAAGTAGAATTTTTCCCTTAGTAGAGTTCAAGATTTACCTAAATCATCAATGGCTACAATCTTCAATCTACACGATACAAATTTAGCATGGCGAGTTAGTCTGCAAACTATCGCTAGAGTTAATGGCATTTTTAAAAACATAGCAGCGTAATTTATGTAGCTAACCGAACTACAATTTATGTCGATCTCCTGGACTAACTAGCAAGAATTGAGGGAATGATGGAAGAATTCATGTCTTATGATCCTTGGCAAAATATTACGACTAGAAATGGCATAAAGGGAGATCTGATTATCTCTGCCCTTCAAAAATCAATTAGAAGAGGAATGACCGAAGAAGCCATAAGTTTTGGCTTTGAGATGTATATTACAAGTTCTCAATTCGAAGATAAACTCTGGAGGAGATTACAGGCAATCTCCGTTGAAGATGTTGGCTTTGGCGATTTGAACTCACCGATATTAATCAATACATTGAATCAGATGCGGCAGAATTTCCCGTATAACGATGGCGATCGTCCTTTATTTTTTGTACACGCCATTCGATACCTTTGTGCAGCCAAAAAAGACCGCACTAGTGATCATATAAAGAACATTGTTATTTATGAATTTCGTTTTGGGAAGAAGCCTATTATCCCTGATTTTGCCATTGATATGCATACGGAAGCAGGTAGAAAATTAGGAAGAGATTTCAAACACTTTCTAACGGTAGCAAGTCAAACGAACAACAACTTAGAAGTTAGTGAGGATTTCAAAGAGAAGCTTTTTACCTTACTTCAAAAGATTGAAGACGACGACAAAGAGGAATCCACCAATCAATTTCGTTTCAATACTTGGCAAGAATAATCGAAGTGAGAAACCAACATTTTGTCTAGGTCACTATTATTTTCATGACCTAAATTTCATCAAGAACAGCTAGCCTATTGATCTTCTGGGAACAAGCTACCAAGCCCTGTGGGAGAATGCCTTGGGCAAAAATTGGTATCTTGAATCGCAAACTTGACGCCCAAATAATCGTAGACCCAGAGTGATCAATGCAACTTATAGAGAGCCCTTCTTCAGACATTAAAAGAAATCAAGTTATTGATATATTAGAGCTAATTAATCTCACATGGCCTGATGATGACACAGAGAAGTCAGTAGAAGAGAAAGTTGCAGGATTTTATGATGATCATTCAGAAAAGATTTGCTACTGCCTCTATCAAGGCAAAGAACTGGTTGGCTATGCAGAGTCAATTCGGCTAACCATTAAAATTGAGAGCAATTGTTTAGTGGTCTTGGGGCTTGGAGGACTAAACGTTCATCCAGATTGGAGAAGGAAAGGATATGGAAGAGCAATTGTAGAGGCTGTCTTCAAAAGGATAGACTCAAAAGAATACCCCTCTTGTCTTTTTCAAACAGGCATACCTCATTTCTACGAAAAGCTCGGCTGCAAGGTAATTAAGAACAAATTCATTAACTCCAATAATCAATCAGACCCTTCCAAAAATCCATTTTGGGATGAATATGTAATGGTATATCCTGCTAGTGCTCAATGGCCTACAGGAACTGCAGACCTTCGCAGAGAGGGATTCTGAGTACACATTCACTTCAAATCTTTTGAAAGGTTAACATTTTGTCTTTCAGAAAATTAATTGTTATGCCGTCCCTAACCCTAAAAACTTATGTTCTATGATCAAAGATGATCTGCCTCGAGACGACTATCGTGAAAAAAAGCTGCAGCAACTATAAGAAATCAAGAATGAGCGAAAAGAAGCTGGAGTTGGGCAACTGATCTTTGAAAAGGAGATGTTTAACCAACTTCAAGCAATGACCAATGCAGGTGTATGGACTTTTGATACTCAAGCAATGACTTTCCATGTCTCTGGGGCCATTTATGAAGTGTACGGTCTTCCCCAAGATCAAGCTATCAAATATTAGGATTTTCTATTTAGTTATGTTGTGCCAGAAGACACTTGGGTAGTTGAGAAAAGGATACCAATGATCACAAAAACAAAGAGTTTGAGAAATCCTTAGAAGAACTGAATTCAATGGGAGAGATGCTCAATCTATTAGGACATCATTGGAAACAACCCCTCCAGATCATCACGCTGAAAGCTGCTAACTTAGCAGTTTCTCATGAACTCAAAAAAGAAAAAGACACCTCATTATTAAATGCTTTGAATGATATTCAAGAATCAGCCAGAGATTTATCTAATACCATTCAGAAATATCGTAAAATCTTCATCACTGCTCTGGAGGAGAAGAACCGCATCTTTGATTTTCAGCAGCAGATTCAAAAGCAATTTATGGATCGTCAAGAAGTCATGGGGAAAGAGAATATCAAATATTACATCCAAGCTCCTCAAGACTTAAATGATTTCAGCACTCCACATACTCGCAGTATTCAAAGGATTTTTGGTGAACTTTTGGACAATGCTATTGAAGCGATTCAAAGAAATACCAATCGAACTAAGCAAAGAGAAGACAAGATCATCTTCCGAGTTGAAGACTACAAATTAGGGAAGAAGATTGAGATCTCAGATACAGGAGGAGGTATTTTAGATGGAGATTTCTGGACAGTATTTAAACCTTTCTACTCGACGAAGCAGGATCGCAATAATACTGGACTTGGACTTTTCATTTCCAAGATGCTGACCAACTTACACCTTCAGGGCAATCTTGAATTGGCCAATAATGACATTGGAGGAACGACCCTGACGATTTACATTCCTCAGATTGTGGAACTGCATTCTTAAAAGAATGCAAAAAATCAGAGGGACCGAAATTCATTTGAACCATAAATTTTTGAAAGTCCGAGATAATATATGAATTACTTATGCAGCAGTGTAAAATAATTAGTAAATTTGTAAGGCGTTTGACTGAGCCCAAAACAAGACAGAAATAAATTTACCTACACTTTCTCAAGCACAAGGCTGCTAAGCTAATATTGACTAAGGCACGTTTTTTTATATTGAAAAATTGCCACTGGTCTTCAGTTTTTTTTGTGACTCTTCTAAGGCAGTCAAGGCCCCACTGACCCAACGTTCCTTTTGAGTTGAGCTATCAACCATCAATGAAGAGGTTGAAGAGCCTCTCCTAAATCCAACTACAAATACTCGGTGAACAATGAACGGATTTGACTTAGTAGCTCTTTTGTTTCTGGCTGTTACCGCTATGATCGGTGCATCGATTATCACGATGTTTGCCTACTTTAAAGTTTTGGGCAGAAAAAGAAATGAACTACCTAATTACAACAAGCGCAAAGACACCCTCAACGTTGATCCTGCCTTAGCCCACGGGCACCATGAGCCCCATGTGTGAGGGACTGCAACACTCCTCAAGGTTAATTTAATCCTTTACCTTCTAATGTTGCTGCCTCTGCTGTCTCACGAATTAACTCTTTGATAATGTCAAAGCCTGCTGCTTCTGACTGTCCCGCTATCAGTTGATCATCCTCAAACACTTCCTGTAGCTCGGGATCTGCACGTAGTTCCTGAACCAGTTCTTCCCACTGACCCTGCTGGCCAATTCCTCGAGCCTGATCAGAGATTTCCTGCTTTTCTGCCAGTGTCAGTAGTTGTTTGCGCTGCTTACCTTTATCTACAATCTCATCGATGGTGATCGGCATAGTGCCTCCAGATGATTGATGTTTAGATGATAATCGGGCCTCTCTATCTGGGTTCAATGGGAATCAGGCAGACACTCTGCTGGCGAATAGTCCTTCAGATTGATGACAATTCAACTGGCCCAGTGTGGATTAATCTTTCCACAGTGAGTGTTTGATATTTTCTCCGATCACATATAGTTAGTAAGACAAGTCCCTCACTCATATCGTGAGGCATCGATAGACTATTTTGAGCTTTCTGGAAATGATGATCTACGCCAGCCATGGTCTCATAGACTTCGGTCAACACAAATGTGATATTGTCGGCTTCTACTTCGTCTTTCATTTCTGGCGCACTGGACCAATTTAGAACATGTAGTACCTTATCACCTTCTCTGTGATGCGTCTCCTGCATCCATTTTGTATGTGCTGCAATGTTTTCTTCCATTTTGTGAGCATGTTCTGCCTCGTATACCCATATTCTAGTCAGTTATATCTTACCTTCGTACATAGCTTTATTCTCACTTAAGTAATTGAATTTAATACTATTTATAATAGTATCGATCTGCAAAAACATTTTAACCGAACAGGTTTTATCAATCAGATGGTAGTTAGAAGTCAAGAAAAAAGCCAATTCAACAGGCTCTCCTACACTGACCAACAATCTTAAGTCAGAGGCTCGAAGCTCGCAGCGCTATTGATAGCTCAAAGGCTTTAGTTCTCGGGACTAACCTTCATTTCTCCTGTCTTCTCCAGATCTTCTTTCACTCCTCATATTTCTTAATAAGTTTACGTGCTTTATTAACTAGCTTTCTGCCATCAATTCCTTCTTTTTCAACTTCCTTGATCCAACGTTCTATGACTGGCTTTAGCTTCTCTTCAAAAGCCTTTGTTTCTGCTTCAGTCAAAACAATATGCTTTTTCTTGTATTGAATAAGTCGTTCAATTCCGGGCTTTTCATAATCATACCAGACATTACCAATTCTTCTGAGGAATGACTTATCACTGGCTTTTCTGAATGCGCTTTGAATATCAGGTGGTAATGAATTCCAGCGATCCTTGTTCATTGATACAGAAAACACGGCATTCGCAAATCTGGTTGATTCATGACCTTCTGTCATGCTGTTTATATGTTGCTCTAGTCTAAGTGGGCCTACGATACTACTTGTGATCAAGATGGTGTTAGCAACGTTTCTTTGAAGTACTTGAGGAATTTGTCTGACTGTTGTGTTGATTGTGATTGAATCAAGTTCTTCAGCAATCCACGCGTGTATCCTTCCGGGCACTCTCATTCGCTTGCCCTTCAAATCTTCAGGCTTACGAATCTCATCTTTCTTTGAGAGAAAAGCATGACCTTGATGAACATGTAGAAACATAACCTCTAAATTCTGCTGCTCATAATCTTCCTTGAGATCACTCTCAAACATTTCACGCATAGCAAGGTTGGTGGCTACGGGGTCATTGGTGTGAATGAAGGGTAATTCAAAAACCTCTGAGAGAATAAAGGTTTTTCCAGTGTACGTGTTAACTGTCCAGATTAGGTCTGTGATGTTCCCTTCACTTGCTTGTTTCACTAAGTCTTTTGGCCTGCCTCCCAACTTCATTCTTGGGATGATCGTAATCTTCACCCTGTTATTTGTCAGTTTCTCAACTTCTCTTGCCCAAGGCTCCAACATTTGCTTTTGAGGGACATCCTCCTTGACATAGAAGTGATGTAGTTTTAATTCATACTCAGCAGCACCAGCAAAGGTGGCTGCTAGTATGAATGGCAAGCTAATGAGTAATGATTTCATCTTTATCCAGTAGCAAAGAATTCTTATGTTAAACGCAATAAGAACATCAACCATTTCTGTTTCCCTCTGCTGGTGATTTGTTCAGACAACACATTTGTGTTCTCACCTCTTCTCCTGATAACGAAGCCTTCATGGTTTGTGATCTGTGTACAACAGTAAATCTAACCAAGCCATTTCACAATTCTCAGACACTAAGAAATTAAAGCTAGTTTTGCAACATCCCCAATCTTGATCTGCCCACCTTGGATTATCTTGGCAGTGATTCCTCCATGACCACGCATACTGTTATACCCCCCTGCCCCTAGATTCTCTTCCATACGGCTGCAGGGAGCACAGATGCCTGTGGTTTCCAGAAGCACCTCCCCAACCTGAAATTGCTGGTGCTTCAGGGCCAGCAGGTTGATGCCAGAAACTACAATGTTTCGCCGCAGCAAATCTGGTGGAATGTCACTCTTGCCTAAAATCCGAGCTACGACATCCAGATGTTCCTGCTGAATCAGCGTGACTTGTCGTTTCCCAGTGGAGGATTTCTTAAAGTGATCACCTCCCAACCCTGTGTCTGTGCTGGCTGTGACTTCACTGACAGAGTGAATCTCCAACAGGCGCTTGGGGCGAATGCCAATCCATTCGACCTTGCCCTGTTGTGGGATGCTGCGTAGATATTGTCGTTCAATGGTTTCGTTGTAGCTCATGGTTCAACTCAAGTAGTACAGCTATGGCTTCTTGCCGTTGAGTAGATTAGCTATTCTCTGCATTGCTGCTGCCTGATCTTTGATCTTTTGAGATTCTTCTTTTTCTACAGGCTCAGACTCATCGACAATCGGCTCTGCAGCACCAATTCTAGTCACGGTGGGACTGGGCCTGCGTAGTCTTTTTGTTTTCATCATCCAACCTTTCCATGTTTGGTTGAGGTTTTGCCTCAGATTTTTTTAGGCTCACCCTCTCACATTCTCCAGCTTTAACGCAACCCCCCATCCTCATCAAAACGATACGGCATAATTGATCCAGTATCACTCAAGTGCAATGCACCCACTAGCTTCTGCTGAATGTGTGGGAAGAACTTGGCTCCTTGATCACTGGTGAGCACACAAAAGATGATAGCTGCTGCCACGGCACCAAGGCCAATGCCAAGACTCCAGCTACTGGTACTCCTCGGAGTGTACTCCATCGGCTGCAGAATCCACATCAAATTTGGAATGTTTGGGAGCTTCTAGTAACTGCTGGCGGAGATGCTGATTGTCTTGATGCAGAAACATGAGTATTTTCTGGTAATTCTCTCGCTCCTTGATCACTTCTGCCTTTTCCTTACGGTGATCATCCCTCTCTTCAGAAAGCATTGTCTTCAGGTGGATAATTTCCGAGTTGAGAGCTTCAATCAGTCTTACATCACCACTGGATGACTTGTCTGAAGTGTCTGTTTGTCTGTTTTTGTCTGTCCAAACCAGACGTCTGCCGGACAGATTCCATACATACAGATGCCAGACATTCCAAATCTTCATTTGTAGTGAATGATCGTCTTCCTTGCCTTGTTGGCTTGATCCCAGATTTCTTGCAACGAGCATAAAAGCTAGCCCGATTGACCATTAACTCTGCCATTGCATCCTGCACCGAGATGACCGCTTCCATAAGACATCCTGTCTGTTGAGTTGTCTGTTAACTGTCTGTCTGCCAGATGTCCGCCATACATACAAACAGACATACAACCGGACACTTGCCATACACTTGCTGCAGCAGTTGTTCCAACTAGAGGCTTTCTTCGGAGGAGCAGGAATTAGCAACAGAGAGCCGTTGCCACAGGTCTTTTCTCTGGTTGCTGGAGCTTCAGTGAGGATAAAAAAACGTGGAAGCTTTGGGGTAACCACTTAGATGTAGAAGAGTAGCAGCTACCATCACCTATCTAGGCATTGAGCAAGCCAAGCCTTGGATATTGTTAAGAACCTCCAGATATTCTGATTGCGAGCTTGGCTTCTTGTAGTGGATTGACATTCAGTCAGGGAGGTGGTTCTGCGTATCATCATCTAACGCACCTTATTCCCCAGCACCATTGGTACTGGGGAACTTGAGGGTGACATGCTAAAAATCAGAAAGGATTTTTACTACGGTTGTCTCTTGTTTATGTCCAGATGAAGCAATCACTTCTGCGTGCTTCTCCATAAATTTTTCCATTACCTCCATGGACTCAACCTCAAAACAAACATGAATTCTTTGATCTTCCTCACACCAGCCAACTAGAATTTCCTTCATATTGGCCTCATCTCGAGCCCATTTATGACCATCATATACTTTTTTCCAGTCAGCATAAGTTGTTGATAATTCAGCATTCATTAATAGTCTCATAGCGCCTTTCTTGATGATGTGACGTTTTTGGAGAGTCAAAAAATTTCCAACTTGATGCTAAGGCAATCAAAGCTGAAACCTAGTAAAAAGTTACTTCTCCTAAGGTTATTCGCAATCTATTAGTTGGATGAATCAATTGTTGATTGATTATAAATTCACCAAATTAGGTGTCTCAGGCTAGTTGTAGAATTCAGATTCAGAAACCATCGGCTTATTAATCCGATGGTCTTAGTTTTGGGACTAGTAGAAAATCTCAGAAATATGTTTTTCTAATAAATAACTAACTTTTAATGGTTATTTTTTTTTCGACCAAAGCGATACGGTGAATTGCTAAGTAACCTAAGCTGATCGGTCAGGCAAACCTGTTTCCCTCATATTTTTAAGGTTTGCCAATTTCTTCTCCGACAGAGATGCGTGGTCTACTTACAAATATGACTGCGCATCTCACCACCATCACATCCTGCTACATAGCACTCACCCATCTGATTTGTAATCCGTTGGCGGTCATTGGGAATCCGTCAGTTCGGTTTTGTAGGACCGAGTGGGCTGACTCCAATTACAGAGATTTGTTCATCTCAGAAAATGTGATTTGGACGCCATCTTCCTCTAGCAAAGGGAGGAAACGAGCATTCCAACCGTTTTCATCTCTCAATTTTTGCTGTGATTCAAAGTATACGTCCCAATCTTCTTTAGAACTCCAAAGTTCAGTCAACAATATGTGATTAGGATTTTCATGTGAAATAGATCTTTCCAAGCGTTCACAACCTTTCTGTGAAGCTGTAAAAGCATTACCATGAGGCTCATCAGCTAATTCAATCACCTGATCAAGATTGCCATCTTTTACCTTTACTGTGATCCAAACCATCATTGACATGTCGACTCCTGCAGAGGTTAATAAAATTGGATTCTGAAACTTACTAACTAATAGATACATCATAATCAAGTGTTGATCGAACTTAGTGGTAATACTGGCCTCAATATATAATTTCTGTAAAAACCATGAAGGCAATATGGAGAGCCACTGGGAACGGCTGTCATGGACTGGAAAAGACTGTGCCAGTTTAGGGATGGGGGGAGTAGCAAAACAGGCTAAAGAGTCTTCATCTTGCCTCCTAGACCAAGGGGCTTGATCCAAACTCATAGGTGTTTGAATCTCTGACAAATGCTTTTAATCCCTCCTAAGCTGAGTTGATGAATGCAAAGCCACCGAAATTACAATCAGAAGAATGATCTGCTGGAGTTAATAATGAGAGCCTTCAGAATATCATGTGTTGTTTGGCTTGCTTTGAATGGGAATCAATCTGCGGATCAGGCTGGAGAAGATGGATTTTTTCTTCTGTTCCTTGACTTCAAAAGGTAATAATGGGACTAGAATTTTTTCCGTGTACTGAATCAAAATAAAAAATACAGGAGGTACAGTGTCCTATGTGAAGAAGCATCTCATTCCTGGCGAGGAAATTTTATATCAAACCTCTACTCATTGGTTCATTCTTATACCATCCTTTTTTTATGGAATTTTAGGAATATTTTCTCTTGTCTTCCTTGCATTAACCGCATTTCTGTCACTACCAATTACCCTGTTTTTATTCATTTTATCTTTCAATGTGGCCTTGCCTTATTTTGTGAATGAATTGGCAATGACCAATAAAAGGGTGATTTCCAAAAAAGGCTTTATCAGAAGAGACACAAGTGAGCTTAAACTTTCAAAACTGGAAACTATTGAAATTAAACAATCAGTTTTAGGAAGAATCTTGGGATTTGGAAAAATCATTTGTATTGGTACAGGAGGTAGTGAAACCTTCATTGATAATATTGATCACCCCTTAGAATTTCGTAAGAAGTTCTTAGAGTACACTGATAAAAACCCTCAATAACTTCACATCCACGATGCTGGATCAGGATCACGCTTTTGATAGACTTAGACTGCGTATCCCCTAGAATTGTTATTCTTCCCCAGAATTTGCTCTATCAAGAAATTTAGAAATTTATCTGATCTCCATGCCACTCAAACTTAAGCTCCTATCCAAGCAGATTGTAAAACCTCTGAGATCAAGCGGCAACGAGAGGTCTGTTCTTTATTCTAGAGCGATTCAATGGAGAGCACTCCAAAAGAGAATTCACTAAAGATTGGTTCAAATATGAAACTACTATTAATTTTCCTTTTATTTTTTAGTATCGGCTGTACTCCCAAAGAACAGAACCCTGCAGCAACATCTCATCGTGTGTACTCAGAATCGATAGTAAAGGATATGTCTGATAAACAACTCAGAGTCATATTCAATAATTTTGAATTCAATCAATGTGGATCATGCCCCACTGGAGGCTTGCTTATCAAGGAGGTCTCCATTCGGTTTTTAAATTATCCTGAGGGTGAATGCCGACCAGTTTCTGGCCTGTCTTTGAAGCGAACTTTGGAAGATTCCATCAGAAATGCTTGTAGGTCTTGGTGGGATTTGGAAGCCAACCACGAAAAGTTTGGCCAGTATGCTGAAGATGGAATGGCGGAGATGTTTGATGAGTTCGATCAGAAATACTATTCAAAAAAATATCAAAAAGCTCTGCTCATGAAGGAACAAAAATCTATGGAGATAAATACCAAGTGATCATCCATTCGGGTAATAGGCTTTCATAGCTTTCAATTCGGAGTCACCTAAAGAAAGTAGTGGGCTTACTTTTGTATTTCAGAGGTTCATCAATGAGAAGAAAGTTATTTAAGGATGAGCCTCCTAGAATTCAAAATTGTGAATTATGAAGTTGATCAAGCCTGAGTATTTAAAACCCTCGAAAATAATGCGATTAGCTGGCTTTACAACCTACATTTCCAGCATTTCCAAATCATCTTCGTCAATGAGTTGATATCTCCTGAGCATCGCATCACTTTTGTGGCCAACCTGCTTCATCACTATGTACGGTCTTGTCCCCTTTCGAATAGCCTTGGTGATAAAATCATGTCGAAGATCGTGGAAGCAGGCATCCGTGATTCCTGCTGTTGCCAAAGCATTTTTCCATGTGTCATGATAGTGAGTTGTCCAATAGGGCAGAGGCTTTCCAAGTGCTGAGAGAAAAACTTTTCTTGTGTGGTTCACTCTGGGGATTTCACTTAGCATCTTCACCACATGAGGTAGAAGTCTTACGATGCGAGATGTCCTCGTCTTCGTATCTTTTGCTTTAAGCCGAACAAAGCCTCTTTCCAAATCAACAGAGTCCCAAGTTAACTGAATAATTTCATTTTGAAGCATGCCGGTGCCTTGAGCCATGATAATGATTCTCTGCAGCCATAGAGGGGTGGCTTCCAGCAATCTTTGAAACTCCTCTTCTGAAAAAATTCTTTCTCTGATGTGATTCACCTCAATCTCTGGCTAGCTTGTACCTCTGAATGGTACTGCTCGGAGTTCACCAAACTCTACTGCCTTCTTGATAATACTTTTCAGCAGACTCAATTCCTCCTTCACAGTCTTGGGCGCAATTTCCTCACCCTTTTTCATTGGAGAATCTTCCAGAGTTCTTTGTGCCACAAAAAGCTCCAGTTGACGTACTGTCAATTCTTGTACTCTCCCCGAAGCATTGAGGAGTCGCCTAAGGGATTTGATTCTTGCCTCAATCCTGTGAAAAGCTCGCTTCTTTTTGGTTTCGAGCCGGCTTAGGTACCAATCGAATATTTCACTCAAAGTCACTGAACTTTGAACTTTTGGAGTTTGATCGTCTCTCTGGTTCTTCATTTCTTGGAGCCTATACTCCGCATCTAACTTATTTGGACCGACCCGCTCTCGAATTTTCTTTCCATCTGGAGACCTATATTCGATCAGATATTCTTTTGCCGGGAGTCGTCTAAGATTTCTGACATCACAAGGGTTACCCTTTTTTGATCCAGACCGAATGAGTCCCCTACAAACTTGAGCCGACCCTGCGTTCCAGTGTCCACATTTTGGACACTCGATGATGATTCCCATGAACCCTCTTTAAAATCCTTTGTGGTAAAAAATATTTAGCAGGGGTTAGCTCAACAAGTTTTTTTAGGAGGATAAATCAAAAAACTATAGCTTGCTGGGTAGTTTGCTGGGCAAAATTACTCCCTTCACCTTGTAATTATCAGTAAGATGGGAGTTTTTGGTTGCTGGGCAGTTTCGTCAAAATTGTTGGGCACTTTGCTGGGCAACAATCAGAATTTTAGTAAGAATTTTGGGTAAATTTGGAGAAAATGAGCCTAAAGTATTTTTCTGTTAATCCCACAAAAATACTGAAAAAAAGTGGAATTGTATTAGGTTTTTTTGGTAGCAGAGGAGAGACTTGAACTCCCGACCTTGCGATTATGAATCGCACGCTCTAACCAGCTGAGCTACTCTGCCACTATGCGAAGGAGTATCGAGGAGTAATTAAACGTTTTAGACTAATTCTTCTTTTTGAAAAAGCAAGGGCTGACTAAGTGCTTTGGATGAGATCCAACATTTCTTGGACTTCACAAATTTTGTGACGAGATTTTCCATTCTGCTGCCCTTGTTCAATCTCAATTTTGTCCAGTTTTTTCCAATCTTCAAAACTAACGAATTGGATTTGCTTCTTCTCAAGAAGATCCTGCAAATCATGCTGAACTAATTTTGGTTGCGGTGTAGGGCTTGTCTGCCAATTTTTCTTGAGGCGGCTGACGGTCTCTGTTGCATCTTGTTTATTGGTTCCAATCACACCACTTGGACCACGCTTAATCCATCCAGCTGTATATTCCTGATTCAGTAACTTGCCATCCACACCATCCAGCAGCTGGCCTTGGTCATTTGGTAGAGTTCCTCTCCGATCATCAAAGGGTAATCCAGGGATCGCTTCCCCCATGTAACCAATCGAGCGAAAGACCATATCAACGTTTAGGTGCATCACTTCATCTGTGGCTTTTGCTCTCAGAATTCCGCCTTCTTTGACAATTTCATTGTGTACCAATTCCAGCCCTTTCACCCTCTCAGAGCCTTCGATTTTTGTTGGAGAGATGAGAAAGCAAAGGTGTAGCTTGCGGGGGTTCCCTCTATCTCCTTGATCATGAATTTGCTGAAGGATCTCCATGTTAAGTTTAGTATTTCGAGACGCCTTGGATAGTTCTTCCTTGCTGTGTTCATCCAGTTCCAGATCAGAGGCTCTCATCACAGCATCGGCTTTTGGCAAGTGAAGTAATTCACGTACTTCAGCAGGGGTAAATGCCGCTTGGACTGGTCCACGACGACCAATCAGAAAGACTTCTTCAACCTCGCTTTGCCTCAAAGCTTCAAGAGCATGCTGAGCAATGTCAGTCTTTGCAAGATTTTCAGGATCCTGGCAAAGAATTCTGGCGCAGTCGATGGCAACATTTCCCATGCCGATGATCGCCACTCTTTTCGAAGTAAGATCAAATTGGTGATGGCAGTAGTCGGGATGTCCGTTATACCATCCAACAAACTCTGTAGCTGCGTGACTTCCTTGGAGAGTCTCCCCAATGATATTCAAATGTCGATCTGTTCGGCTACCAAAAGCATAAATCACTGCATGATAGCGTTGAAGCAAATCGAGCCGTTGGATGTCTTTGCCAAATTCTACATTTCCAAAAAAGCGAAATCTTGGGTGGCCGGCCGCACGTTCAAAAATTTTTGTCACAGACTTGATTTTCTCATGATCTGGAGCAACACCACCACGTACTAGTCCATATGGGGTGGGTAGTCTCTCCAGCATATCAACCGAAACCGTGGGATCATCATGGCGGAGAAGTTCCATCGCTGAATAAAATGCCGCAGGCCCTGAGCCAACGATTGCTACACGTTTTGCTGAATCATTCATGGTCTTTGGTCCAAAACATGGAGAAATTGGTGTTTGATTAAACGTACAATCAAATTCGTAAGAAAAATTGAAGAATTTCTGGGTGTGGTCTCATTCCGTACCTAATTTCTTCTAATTTAATAAACTTGTCTGATTGGAGGAATGATGTTCAAGCATCTTATGCTAGGTCTGCTCGCATTTTTTTTGATTTCTGGATTAACTTGGGCGGAAGACAAGCCGACGGAAGAGAGCCAGGTCAAAGAAAAAATTATTGCTGTAATTGATGCCCAATTGGAAGCATTCCAGAGTGGAGATGCAGAGAAGGCCTATTCTTTTGCAACCCCTGGCATTCAACGGCAATTTCCAAATTCTGCGATTTTTATGCAGATGGTTATGAACGGATATAATGTCCTGAGACAACCAACTCAAGTAGAATATCGGGAACTACGAGATCATTTTGGGGTGAAAGTTCAATTGGTTCAGTTAACTGATTTAATGGGCTTCACTTTTCAAGCATTCTATCAGATGGAACAGCAAAATTCAGGTGAATGGCGGATTGGGGGGTGTATGATTCAACAGGTTGATCAGGATAAAATTTAAATCTTAATAGTGCAAATATACCGTAGAGATTGGGAAATCACTTCTCTCGATCCGTCGCAGCAGATGTAATTTCTGAGCTCGCAGCACAACGGAACCCGACGTCCATCCATGTGCTCTGAGGTGAGGCGTCTCGTCGCATACCTGAGCGCAGGTATTCAGGTGGGCTGAGACGAGATCCACCTCTCATCACGCGGTATTCCCCTTCTAATGGTCCGGTAGGGTCTACCAGTTCTTCCGTATTGTATGGGCCGAATTTATCGTACACCCACTCCCAAACGTTTCCGTGCATATCGAATACACCTAGATCGTTTGGTTTTCGGTCAGCAACCACACGCTGCATGGTCGCCGAGTTTTGACGATACCAAGCATAGTCGGAAAGGAACACAGGATCATTTCCATAACCGTAGGGTTGATTCTGCTTATCGTCTCTAGCTGCTCTTTCCCATTCAGCCTCCGATGGTAAGCGCTTGCCTAATGCCCCACAATAATATCTTGCTGCATACCAAGACACATATGTTACTGGATGACTACCGACGTTGTACTCCACGATCAGATCGTCTTTCCAGTTTCTCAGATAGCTTCCATCATGGAGTTTTGGTGACAAGGAGCTTCGACGTAAGAAGGGATCCTGCATTACAAATTTAAGATAATCCGCATTGCTCACTTCACAACGGTCCAGCCAATAACCGGTCAATGCCACCTCTCGTATGGGCTGTTCTGAAAAATCTCCATCGGGACTACCCATATTGAAAGTAGCTCCCGGGATAAAGACCATCCCAACTCTTTCTTCACCATGCGGTGAAACACCCACAGTTTTGCAGGCTTGTCCGGCATAGCTCCACACTGGTGCGGTTGTGATCTCATCTGGATAGAGCTTTCTTTCCAAGCGCATCAAAGCTGCGTGATAAGCATCCAAAACTTCTTGTTTGCCCTTCGTGATTCTGCGAAGCATTTCCCGCTCGTTGTTTGCACAGCGGTAGTCATCCTCCAAGCAGTTTAGTTTTTGATGAATCCAGACACGAAAAGTATCTCGCGCTTTACGGGTCTCAATTTCTCTCAGAAGAATGGGTTCCACAGTCGAATAAACCAGGTTGAAAACGCTGACTGTTGCCAGTTGTTCCTTGGCTAAATCGATGATGAAGTCGTACTTCTGGCAGAACTCCTGCTTCTCTGCAGGGATCTCAGTACCAAAATTGCGGCGGCGGTTACATTCCATCGTCTCGCGACGTTGACTGATATCTAATTCTTCTTGCAGAACGCGGAAACGCATGTCGTAGAGCGCGTGCTGTAATGGATATCGCTCACCCTTCATGACGTAAGTAGCAAAGGTCTTGATTGCTTCCTCCTGAAAGCGTTCCACATATTGCCGAAAGACTTGGGTAGAGGCCCAGACCAGCGTCGCCCCGAAAGTGCAAGCAATGGCAGCCAGTAACCACTTGTATTTCATCTGGATTGTCCGCACAAGGTTTTACAAAAATTGGGTCGTGAATTCCAAGCAAGCGATATTCCACCCCTCTATGATTTCAAAATGACGACTTTTTGGAAGCTGAACTACCGTTTTATTTTACAGCCACTGCTGATGCAGTTCATCCAGCAGCAAGCGAAGAAAAAGTCCAACCTAAAAGAGGCTCTTGATGGAAGAGTGGGCCTCTGGGAGAGAATGGATGAAGCCCTTCATCAACGTGACTGGAACTTACCACTATTCTGGCTACATGCGGCAAGTGCTGGTGAAATTCTACAAGCCGAGCCAATTCTGAGGCAATTTGAGAAGGAAAATGTACAAATCGCTTTGACTTATACCTCGGTCAATGCGAAGCGTTGGTTAGAAAGTGGCTCTACCAAGTTACCTGATTCTGTAATTTGGAAAGATTATCTGCCTTTAGACTTTCATTTCAATGCTTTACGAATTTTAGCAAAACTTCAGCCCAACGCACTGGTTTATGTAAGCTACGATCTTTGGCCGAATTTAGTTTGGGAAGCACAGCGAAGTGGCGTACCCCAGTTTTTAGTTTCTGCTTTGGTCCATCAGGGTTCTTGGCGTCACAGCAACATGATTGGTAGAAGTCTCTTTTCAACTATTTACCAAGCAATGCAGGAGATCGCAGCAATTTCTGCAGGAGATGCCCAACGTATTTTAGAAAGCTATCCAAAGTCGATCATCAAAGTCGTTGGGGATACTCGCGTTGATAGCGTACTTTCTCGTCGAGATGGTGTGACTGCACCCGATTTCCCCAAAACATGGAACAAAGCAAACGTGCTAATTGGAGGGAGCATTTGGCCAGCTGATATAGCTTGTTTGCGTTCTGTCCTCCTCGAGGCTCTTGTTGAGTTACCACAATTGCGCCTGATTCTTGTACCACACGAGCCCACTGAGGAACATGTTTCAGAGATTAAAGAAATATTTTCAAGGTACCCAATTCATCTTTGGAGTCAGGGTCAAAATGAGGGATTTGCAAAAGCTCGTGTATTGATTGTTGACGCAATCGGAGTTCTATCCTGCCTTTATGCCAAGGCAAATTTAGCCTTCGTGGGTGGAGCCTTCACTACTGGAGTCCATAACATCATGGAGCCAGCTGCGTTCGGATTACCAACATTTTTTGGACCGCGCTTTCGCAATTATGCGACAGCAATTCGTTTTGTGGAATACAAGCTGGCTTACAGCGTACGAAATGCTGAGGAACTTCGGTCGTCAATTATGCCTCTGCTGAAAGAGCCCGACAAAGCAAAAGAGCTTGGGTTGCGAGCAAGAAACTTACTTGAGCAGGAAGCCGGAGCTGCCCAGCAATGTGCTGAGATGGTTAGGCCATTTCTCCTGAACTCAGAGAATCCATGAAGAATTTTTGCTACAGTGCTTTCTTGATGTTAGCTGCCTGTCAATCCAGCTTGCCATCAGAACTGCTTTTGACCAGATGCGAGCGCGAGCCACGTTGGAGCCCTCTGCCTTTTTATCAAACCTTCCAAATTGAGTGTGAGTCTCTTCCCCATGAGATGGTCGAAACCCCACGACAATTGCGGCAATACCATTTGAGTTGTCCCAATCATCCAAACTACTGCTATCGCAAAGCTGAGTTAATTTGTGGACCTAGTTACAATCTGCTTAGAACAGCTACCTTTGCTAATCCTGGTGAGTTGATCGTGGAATGCAATTAAAACCAATGCGATTGTTCACACCAGCCAAAATCAACACTATCTTACAAATTCTCAGTAAACGTGATGATGGATTCCATGAAATCTTCACCCACATGGTTCCCATTAGTTTGTTTGACGAGTTGACTCTGCAGGAGCATCCAATGAAGCACTTCAGTTTTCGCTGCAATCTTCGAGAACTTGAAGGGCCTGAGAATCTAGTCTGGCGAGCACTGAAGCTGTTTGAAGAAGCTTCAGGTAGAACAGTGCGCCTCATCATTCACCTTCAAAAAAGAATTCCAACCGGTGGAGGACTTGGGGGTGGCAGTGGCAATGCGGCAGCTACATTGCTCGCCCTTAACCGCTGGTATGATGAGCCTCTCGCTGAAAAAGAACTGGAGGAGCTTGGTGAGCAATTGGGTTCGGATGTCCCATTTTTTCTAAATCCAAGACCAACCTTGGCAACCGGTCGAGGAAACTTTTTAAGATCTTTTCAAAATTATCCTTTGGGAGAGATTCTTCTCGTTATTCCGACGTTTAGCATATCCACAGCGAAAGCCTACAGTGACTGCAAACCGAAAATGTACAGCCCCAGTGCTTCACCAACTACTCTCACAGAGTTAGCATCAGAGATCGAAAATCAGTTCCACGAATCACTTTTTTCCAGCTATCCCGAGTTGAATCAGATTTGTGAATTACTTTTAGAACTCGGTGCCCTGGCTGCGGCTGTTTCCGGCAGTGGTTCCACAGTGTTTGGACTTTTTGATGGTTCTCTGGAACGAAATTTTGCAATGATCCAGTTCCAGGAACTAAAAGACTACGCTTTAATTCCCTGCAAGATGCTGAATTCCCATAATTATTTCTCTCAACAACATTAATTTCTGATATAAATCGGCCTGTAGTATCTGGGACTTACCTTAAGCATAGGTGGTGTGGTTGCTGCATCTTGTTCAGATATATTCTGTTCTCAGGGTAAAATTTATTTGGAATCAATTATTTACATTCTTGTTCCAAAAGAACCTGTAGACTTAAAATTTCCAATTGTAACGACAGTTACAGCACTCACCAACACTCCACAGAATGGATTCTAAACTGGAGCAAATTGATGGATTCAGTCCTTACGGTCTTCTCTGCAAAAGTTAAATTTGATTCAATAATTAAATTTACTGTCAGCCTGCTTCTTGTCTGCCTGATGTTAGCTTCCTGCAGTACTGTGAGGAAAAGCCCTAGAAGCAGTATTCCCTTTAGTTCAAAACCTTATGAACCTCAATCATATGGCATAAAGGACAAAAGTCCTGAAATGTGGAACCTCAGCAATGCTCGCGTCAATTCATACGTCAAGCGGTATAGCAAAACCAAAACAGTAGAAACCTGCCTGCAGCGTTCAAAACAAAATGGATACTTGAAATACATTCATCGAGTTTTTTATGACCGCCGATTACCTCCAGAATTAGCTCATCTCCCTATGGTCGAATCATGTTTTGATGCGAAAGCCAAATCAAGAACTGGTGCCTTAGGAATGTGGCAATTCAATGATATTACTGCCAAGGAATTTAATTTAGATGAGGGTGTTTTGGTTGATGACCGGTATGATTGGAAAAAATCCACCCTTGCGGCCGCTGAATATTTTGATCGTCTTGGTAAGCGTTTCGATTACGACTGGGCTCTGGCCCTTGCAGCCTATAATGGCGGGCCAAATTACCTCGCCAAAGCTATGAACCAGCAAGGTAAAGATAATTATTGGGATCTTAAACTTCGTGAAGAACCACAAAATTATGTTCCAAAGTTTCTTGCCATGCTTCAGGTCGCTAAAGAAAAGTACCCATCCTTATATTATCAGGGGGCGCCTAAGTTCTGGATTGTAGCTACAAACTAAGTCCCATAATCTTTTTTAGTGAAGTTCATGAACCACAGCGATGTGTACTCCGTTTACTGGCAGACTGCATGCACCTTGCATTTGCGGAAAAAATCCAATTTTTTCGCAGATTTCTCTGCAATTGCGCACTCATCACTCTGCAGGAGCTAGGTCATGGCTGAAGAAGGCGGCGGTAAGAAAAAATTAATTCTGATCATCGTTGCAGTCGTACTGCTGATTGTGATTGGTGCTGTAGCCTTTTTCCTGCTTTCTGGCGGGGAAGAGGAAGAAGGCGAAATTCCTGAAGAAGAGCTGCCGGTAACAGAAACAGTTGAACCTCTCGAAGTTCCACTCTTTCTACCTTTGGAAAGCTACGTTGTGAATCTGAAGGATGGAAGACGCTACTTGAAGGCAACAATCCAATTAATGATGAGTGATCCTGCTGCAATGGCTTATCTTCAGGGAAGGATGGTAGAAGTTAAGGATGCTGTACTTTCAGAAATGCAGACACTATCCGCAGAAGACGTTGCACAATCAGAGGCAAGAGAATCGCTCAAATTGCGTTTGATCAATGTGATCAGTGGACTTTTCCCAACCAAACCTGAGTGGGAGGATCCTGAACCGATCCGTAAGGTGCTCTTTGAGGAGTTTGTCATTCAGTGATCCATGAAGACTCTGAGCGCTAATGAGATTTCTTCGACATTCCTTGCTACCTGTCTTCTTGCTGGCAACCATCGCTTTATTTCCAAGCGGTTGCCAAAGTGAAGATGAGACTGAAGTACCCCAGAAGGTTTTGAGAGAGGGACCACCCCCTCTTGAAGATCCCACTTATATGAGTCTTGGTACATTTGTCGTTAACATGCCTGATGGCAAATACTATCTTAAAACAACGATGTCCCTTGCGTTCACAGATTCCGGGCCAATGGATTGGATGACTGCTCGCACACCACTGGTGAAAGACATGATCATTCGTCACTTGCAAAGTGTCTCAGTTGAGCAATTAGACGACTTAAGGTATCGACAGATACTAAAAAATGATCTGATGATTAGACTCAATTCTCTCTTTCCGAATGAACCCCCTTGGGAAGATTCAGACCCGGTGAAAAGAATTTTGTTCACAGAGTTCTACAAACAATAATTTTTCAAATTTTGTAGATTAAAGATGCACCAAGGGAGCATCTTGAAAAGGATTCATGGCGAGTGATTTTGAAAACCTAGATGATTTAGATTGGGCAGATGTTGAAGGTGAGTTGGAAGCCAATCGCGACGCAATTTTAGCGGAGGCACAAAACATGGAGGCACCTTCCGACTCTGACAGTCCTGCTCCAGTAGGTCCAGGACATGTAGCCTCGGAGTTAGACATTGACTTCCTCTTGGATGTGCAGCTGAACATTCAAGTTGAGGTCGGTCGTTCCCAAATTCGAATTGAAGATCTTCTGGAGTTGGATCAAGGCTCAATTGTAGAACTACAAAGTGCTATTGGAGAACCGCTTGATATCAGAGTTAATGAAAAACTTGTTGCTCGTGGGGAAATTGTCGTAATAAATGACAAGTTTGCAGTCCGAATTACTGACATTATTAGCCCGGATGATCGCTTTGCCGCACTCTGATAAAAGAATCACAAATCGTTTCCGAATCTGGTCCATCTTATTCGGGATACTTCTTTCCGTCCTGACTATCCTTCCCAAACTTCAAGCAGCTCCCTACACCCTGCAAGAAATCAAACTGGCTTCCCTTTCTCAAGCAGAACAGATCAGTCTCCAATTTGATGGGGCCTATCCAGACGAACCAATTGTGAATTTTGAACCAGGAGCCCTTTCAGTTCGCTTGGTAGGGACGAAAATGGCCGATGGGTTAGGGAAAGAGCTGACCCCACCTAACAAATCTTTGATTCGAAATGTATTAGTCTCACAACCAGCCATGGCTGAATTTGTCCAAGTGGATATTTTATTCAATAGCTCGAGGATGGCTCTGGGGAATCCTGAGGTCTGGCGTGAGGGGAACCGGATGTTTCTGGATTTGCAGTTTCTCAATCTAGTAGATATTCAGACAAATACGCTTGCACCATCAATAGCCCTTACAGATGAAGTTGGTGAAAAAGTTCGTCAGGCTGACCCATTTCCCTCGACCTTTAGCAGAGCAACTCCAGACCCTCCTGCAGAACAAATTGCAAAGTTGGATAAAATCCCCGTACAGGTCGCAACCGAAATGGAATTAGGATCGGAAATTCCGGATCAGGATTGGTCTTCAACCTTGATTGGCTTGTTGATTGCGCTGTTCTTAATTTTGGCTCTTATTTACGGGTTGACTTGGGTCTATGGAAAATTTCTATCAGGAAAATTCCCAATGTTGGAAAATCAAGTTAACACCCGGCAAGTTTCTGTCTTCCACTTGGGCCCGAAACAAAAAGTAGTCGTATTAGAAATTCGGAAACAATTGTTCGCTTGTGGAGTCACCCCCCAAAGTATTAGCCTGCTGGCGAAACTAGACAATGAGCGAGACCAAACTTATCTAAATGCCCTTGATCTCGATGGAGGTCAGGTAAACATTGATCATGCACGATTAGATTTTTTGAAGACTCTAGAGAAAGCTCGCCAGCGTGCAAATTTGAATGAAGTAGAACAGGTCATTCCTGAAACTGGAAAAAAATTCGCCCAAGATTGGGGAACAAAGACGGAAGTAACCAAAACCAAAGAAACTCCTAAAACTGAATCAAGGGTCGCCGAGTGGACTAATCCACGAGTCGTTCGTTCGAATGTATATGCACCCATTGACGCCGGTTACCCGGTGAGAGCAGTCGACCTTGAGGGTTCAACCATTGAGGGTTTTGCAGGAAAATTAACCTCTAGGCTGAAGACTCTGAAACCAATTCGATAACTCCTCAATTTGACACCATTGAAGCGAAACTTCTGGTGGGCCTGCATTCTGATTCCTTTTCTTTTATTCGAAATTGGAACCTTACAAGCGCAGTCGCCCATCCCCGGAATCAGCATAAGTGTTGATCAAGCAGATACTCCTTCGCAGGTAGCCACGACCCTGCAGATAGTATTTCTGCTTACTCTGCTGACATTAGCTCCAGCATTGTTGATCATGACAACTTCTTTCACTCGGTTTGTCATAGTCTTCTCTTTTCTAAGACAAGCGCTCGGAACTCCTCAGACTCCATCAAACCAAATTGTTGTTGGACTGGCTCTCTTCCTAACAATCTTTGTTATGATGCCCGTCTATCAGGAAATTAATGAAAATGCTTTACAGCCGTATTTGGACAATCGAATTACTCAGGAAATCTTTCTGGAGCGGACATCGATTCCGGTAAAACGCTTCATGCAGCAGTACACTCGTGAGAAAGATCTCGCTCTCTTCATGAAAATTTCAAATCTTCCTAGGCCTCGAACTATTGATGATGTTCCAGTTTGGGTCGTCATTCCTGCATTTGTCTTGAGTGAATTGAAGACTGCATTTCAAATTGGGTTTGTGATATATATACCCTTTTTGGTAATTGACATGGTAGTTGCCGCCGTTCTGATGGCCATGGGTATGATGATGTTGCCTCCAATCATGATATCGTTGCCATTTAAATTGATGTTATTTGTTTTGGTCGATGGATGGCATCTACTAGTCGGCTCTATGGTCAAAAGCTTTGTTCCCATTTAGGTAAATATAATGACTGAAGCAGTGGTTGTTTCCTTGATGAACGAAGCAATGCGAATGACGGCCTTGCTTTCAGCGCCCTTATTATTGGGCGCTCTGGTTGTTGGTTTGATCATTTCCATCTTCCAGGCCGTTACGCAAATTCAGGAGCAAACACTGGCTATTATCCCAAAGATGGCAGCCCTTCTATTGATCTTCGCCCTGCTGTTTCCTTGGATGCTTTCTCAAGCAACAGCGTATATGAACGCACTTTTTTCAAACTTTCCTACCTTCCTTGGCCTCTAAGGACAAATCCGCCTCCTCGTTACGGCAAGCCCGTAACTGGATAAGAAATAAAATTATTTTTCCGACAGTAGATGAAGAGAGTTATCGAAAAAGTCTAAAAGACATTCGAGAGAGACTACCTGTTCCCGTCATCTGGCTCTTGGGAAAGACTCAATCTGGTAAAACATCCATCATTCAAGCTTTGACAGGTCACCCTCGGGCAAAGATCGGAAATGGTTTTCAACCATGTACGAGGACCTCCTCACTGTTTTCATTTCCAAGTGAACAAACCCCAATTGTCCATTTCCTTGACACCCGTGGCTTGAGTGAAATCGGCTACGATCCTCAGGAAGATCTTCAATTGTTCCTCCGAGGATCACACCTTTTAATTGTAGTAGTAAAGGTGATGGACCATGCCTTGGAACCTTTGAAGGATGCTCTGAAGAGCATTTGCCCACAGAGGCCTCATTGGCCGGTGCTGGTAGTCCAAACAAATCTTCACGAAGGCTATCCTGATCCAAGCACAGAACACATCAATCCATATCCCTACGGAAACTCGGAAGCTACTGGTTTTGTTCCTCAAAACCTAATGAGATCGCTTAAATTTCAGCAACAAGAATTGTCTGAATGGACAAGGGAATTCGTACCTGTAGATTTGACTCAGCCAAACGACGGGTACATTGATTCTAATTATGGGTTAGAGGCACTTTGGCAAAAAATTGAAATGCTGCTACCAACCAGTTTGCATGCACTGATTCAAGGCACACCCTCCTTACATCGGACCTTACAAGATGTGCATAGCCAATCTGCACACCCGCAAATCATTGCTCACTCTTTGTTGGCTGGAGGCGTTGAACTACTTCCAATTCCACTGGTTACCTTACCAATGGTTGCTTCGATCCAGGCAAGAATGTTCCAAGCGTTAGCTTCAATTTACAGACAGCAAGTGAGTTGGCGTAGTTTTGTTGATTTCTTGAGTGCCATTGGACTTGGTATGATGCTGCATATTGGAGGGAGGGAACTCATAAAATTCATTCCAGTGTATGGGACCATTGTCAGTTCCCTTTACACAGCAGCCGCTACATATGCTTTAGGTAAGACAATGTGCCTTTACCTTCATCATCAGCGACTCGGGAGTTTACCCAAAGTAGATGAGTTACGTGAAATATATGAATCACAATTCAAGGAAGGACGAGAAATATTGGAGAAATTTATTTCCGAAAGGAAAAAAAGGTGAATCCCAAAAAGGCGTTTGGCTCCAATGAACCGACTGTGATAGATTGAAATTCAAAAATCTTCTATCATTTAGGATATTTTAAAAAATTATGCATGACGATACACGAGTTGTTCGCTCAGGTAGACATCCAGAATCTTTCCATGGAGCTGTAAATCCACCTGTTTATCATGTCTCTACCATTCTCTCTGAGTCGATAGAAGAACTTGAAGAACGTGGAAGAGCCACCGAGGTTGCACGCCACACTTACTATGGACGAAAAGGAAATCCCACATCGTGGGCTCTAGAGGATGCTATTGCTGAATTGGAGGGCGGGTTCGCATGTCTGACCTTTCCATCTGGTATCGCGGCCATCGGCAATGCACTTCTGGCCTTTCTGAACGCCGGTGATCATTTGTTAATGGTGGACAGTGTATATGGGCCCACCAGAGATTTTTGTAACAAATATTTGGCGCGTTTTGGAGTCGAAACAACATTCTATGATCCTTGCATTGGAAGCGAGATCAGAGAGTTGATTCGGCCAAACACAAAACTACTTTTCCTTGAATCACCTGGTTCCCAAACTTTTGAAGTTCAAAATGTCCCAACCCTGAGTACGATTGCTCACGCACACGATCTCGTGGTGATGATTGACAACACTTGGGGAACCCCTCTTTTTTTCAAGGCCTTTCAGCATGGAGTAGACGTTTCCATCCAAGCTGGAACCAAGTATATTGTTGGTCATTCAGATGTGAGTCTTGGAACGGTAACCACAACCCGTGAATTTTGGCCAATCCTAAAGGATGCAGCTTGGCAACTCGGGCAATGCAGTGGCCCTGATGATCTTTATCTGGCCCAACGTGGATTGAGGACCATGTCCGTGCGGTTAAGCAGGCATCAACAAAGTGCAATTGAGATTGCGGGATGGCTGCAGAAACAGCCCGAAATCAAGCGGGTGCTATACCCTGCACTCCCAAGTGATCCTGGGTACTCGGTTTGGAGAAGAGATTTTTTAGGAGCAACTGGTTTATTTGGGGTAGAATTACACCCTTGTGACCCCAGGGGAATCAAACAGATGCTCAATGGAATGGAGCTTTTTGGGATGGGATATTCATGGGGCGGCTTTGAGAGCTTAATCCTCCCAACCAACCCAAAATCAATGAGAACAGCGTCACCTTGGCGCTTTGAAGGGCCGCTTTTGCGGCTTCACATCGGGCTGGAAGCCCTTGATGATTTGCGTTCTGATTTGGAAGCCGGGCTTAAAAGATTGAGAGAAGCTTCCTGAGACGACGCAAACCCTCACATTGGAGTGAAAGATGCGTTACCTTGACTATACCGATCTAGCAAATCCTCGAAAAGAGGATTCTCACCACACCTATGACTTCCTTAAAGACGTTCCCGTCATTGTCAGTGCCGAAGTTGCCCGAAAGAATATGACGATTCGGGAAATCCTCAGTTTACGCAAAGGATCTACAATCGGGTTCGATAAACTGTTGGGGGAACCCATTGATATGGTAGTTGTGGACAAAAACCCAGCTCGACAGAGAGTCACTGCTCGTGGAGAAATCGTAGTGCTTAATGAACGCTACGGATTCAGAGTTACCTCTGTAGAAAGTACACAAGAGAAAAAATCCACTGAGATCGTGCATCTTGAGGCAGAGATGAATGATGAACCGGGAGGTTCTCACTTTCCTCTGGGTTTTCATAGATGAAAGGAGGACATTCCTAGTGGAATCAATGCCTTTTATTTACATGACAAATTGAATGCTTTTGCCTGGAATTTGAAATGAATGCAGCTCCTGAAGTAACTCCAATCCCCTGCCTGAAAGACAACTACGCTTATCTACTGCGGTGCCCATCTACAGGACAAACTGGTGTCGTAGACCCCTCCGTTGCCCAACCTATACTGAAGGTATTGAGAGATAAAGGATGTGGTTTGGATTACATTTTCAATACTCATCATCACTGGGATCATGTCGGGGGAAATGAGGAATTGAAACAACAGTTTCCAAATGTTCGTATTTTTGGTCATCAATCTGATAAGGAACGTATTCCAGGACTAACGAATGGAGTACTGGATGATCAAGTAATCGGATTTGGAGCTCTAAATGGATTTGTCATTCACAATCCTGGACATACCACAGGTGCAATCACGTATGTTTGGGGAGATACTGCCTTCACCGGAGACACCCTTTTCGCTGCGGGTTGTGGTCGGATCTTTGAAGGATCACCCCAAGATATGTATTCCTCACTACATCAAAAGATCGGTTCACTTCCACCTGAAACTCGACTCTATTTTGGGCATGAATATACCGAAAAAAACTTGAAGTTTTGCTTAGACGTGGAGCCAAACAACCACAAAGCACATGTGCTTTTAAAGAAGGTACGCAAAATACGATCTGAAGGGAAATTCACAACCCCATCGACTATTTCTCAAGAATTTGCCACGAATCCCTTTATGAGAACTAAGGAGTTAGAAATTCAAAAAAGAGTTCGAGAATTGGAACCAGATGCTGATTTGAGTCCGGTGTCTGTTTTTCGAGTACTTAGAGAGTATAAGAATCGCTTCTAATTTTTTGGTAATTCTCTAAATGAATCCTTGGAAGCACCTTCAGAAAGTCCGCCAAAAATCTTCTAGATTATGGCTAGGGCTGATGTCGGGCACTTCTTTGGATGGATTGGACATTGCCCTTGTAGCAATATCTGGCTCGGGTTCTTCCACAAAAATTTCCTTGGAGGCTTTTGCCTCTCCTCCCTACTCTGCAGATTGGCAACATTGTCTCCAACATTGTACAAACCCGATGGAGGTCAGTGCCATCGAACTTGGCCAGCTTCATGTCAGTCTAGGGTCACACTGGGCTGAAATCGTCCTCCAGCAACTTCATGGATGGCAAATTGATCCGAAATTCATTGATGCAGTGGCCAGTCATGGCCAAACTGTTTTACACTTGCCTCCTCAATCTACACTAAGGTCGTACCTGCCAAAAAGTTTTCCCAATCAGTTCTCTGCCACGTGGCAATTAGGTGATGCCGACCAATTGGCTCAAAGAATCGGGCTACCTGTAGTCTCAGATTTCCGTATGAAAGATTTGGCTGCTGGAGGTACCGGAGCCCCTCTGTTGCCATATCTTGATTTTCTTCTTTTCAATAAAATAGGGGTTGAAAGGGTCGTTCACAATCTTGGAGGAATCAGTAATCTTACTTTCTTACCAGGTTCAAACAATTCGGAAGCGGTCTTAGCATTTGATACGGGTCCTGCCAATCTTCTCTTGAACATCGGAATGCAGCACTCGGGCACCGGTGAGCTATATGACAAAGACGGTCAGACGGCCGCAAAGGGGAAAGCGAATAATAGATTACTGAATGAATGGTTGAAAAACTCCTACCTAAATTTAAAACCGCCTAAATCCACTGGCCGAGAAGAATTTGGTTCTGAATTGATGAAAACCTGGTTGAATGAGGCAAAGTCAGCAGGACTTTCTCTTCCAGATTTGATGGCTACACTCACCGGTTTTACCGCAGAATCCATCAATCGGGCTTATAGAGATCATTTACCAAGATTGCCCAAAGAATCCTTTTTGAGCGGAGGTGGATCATTCAATCAGGAACTGAAGAAACAGATACAGGACAGATTACCTGAAGTAGAATTCCGAGATTTTTCGGAATTGGGCCAACCTGCAGAGGCAAGAGAGGCAATTGGTTTTGCAGTGCTGGGGAATCAGTTTCTAATGGGGGAATCAACTACTTTTCCTGGCATCACAGGAAATCAATCATCAGTGGTACTGGGTAAACTATCACTCCCAAATTGAACTCTTTGTTTGAACATCCTTCTTGAGATAAAGTGGCTGAACTTGTTCAATTGGTAATTCCCTAACTTGCCCATGAAGGGCAGCTTGATAGATCATCCAAGCATCTGGAACTGGATAATGAAGTATAATTTTTTCTAGCTTAGCCAATTCCGAATCCCTTCTTTGCCCCAATTGTAACAGGTGAACCGGATTTTCTAAAACAGCGTCAGGAAGTTTTTTCAGTTCAGATAGTTCAATGTCAGAAGTCATTTCTGGAAAGCCGTTTTCGTTAAATTGAAACCAAGCCCAGAAAACTTCCTGCCTGGTACAATTCAGCATTACGGGGAAAGGCTTCAATTGAGGTGAAACTTGAAAAGCCAGAACGTCCAAACTGGTTACGCAACGAATAGGCAGCTTTAGTACTTGCGCAATTGTGCGGACGACACTAAGTGCGATTCTAACGCCTGTGTAGGAACCCGGACCACGATTCACAATCAATTCATCAATATCACCTAGATCCCAATTCAAATTTTTCAGCAACTCCTGTAATTGTGAGATTACGATTTGAGCGTTACGGCGTCTGCAATAAGTGTAAAGCAATGCCCTGGGCTCATGATCTTCTAATAAACCTAGGCTAAGATTTTCAAAGAGGGTATCCAACACGAGAGATTTCAATTCATCAACCTTTCATATAAATAATCATGGCTACTCAAGATGAGTTCTCTACTACCATCTGAAACATAATTGATGTTGATGTTGAGCACTTTCTGAGTGTCAATTAAGGGCCTCAGCAATTTTGGCCACTCTACCAAAGTGAATCCATCCACAGCGATTAAATCTTCATAATCGAAGTCTTCCAGTTCTTTTTGATCTTCCAGACGATACAAATCCAAATGGTGGATAACTCCCGAATCGTATGAGTACATATTCACCATGGTATAAGTGGGAGAGGTTACCAAATTCATTGGCACCCCCAAGCTTGCGCAGATATTTTTGCAGAGAGTTGTTTTGCCCGAGCCTAAATCTCCTTCCATCAATACAATACATCCCGGTTCCAATGTTTTTGAAAGTTTTGCCCCGGCAGCTGCCGTTGCCTCTAAATCAGGTAAAAGCCATTTGATCGTGATCATGAGCAAAATTAAAAGAAATCCGTGGTTCTAGAATTCAAGGAAGTTTCCTATAGAGAAAAAGATGAAGAATCCGATCTATCGAAAGTCAGCTTTTCTCTCCGAAGAGGGCAACGTGCGAGTTTACAATGTAGCCGTCCTGAGCAGTCTGAAACTATATGGCGATTATTGCAAACCAATCTAAGGCCTCATAAGGGGAATATAGATGCCCCTGTTCGAGATCAATGCTATAGTGATAGACTTCTAGAAGCAGGTTTAGATCCGCAAAAAACAGTTTTAGAAAATCTGGCCTCACCTCGATTTGAGATGCGTCCTTGGGTAGCAGGCAAACCTAGGACATGGCAACAGATTGCAGATATGCTGGAGGTCTCTAACAGCACTTTACGAAGACCATTAGATTCAGTTGAGATCAGCGGCCGACAAAGAATAATTTGGCTGTTTTTGTGGTGCTTGGACGTAGAACTCTTGATCTTGGAGTCTATTCTGGAAGATCTTGATCAAGCCTTGAAAAAACTAGTTTTTGATTGGTGGGAGGATTCCAAAGGGACAATCCTGTACTTAGGAAAGCCTGCAGAGGATTTTTCTTTTCAGTACCACTTTGCTGTCAATACTGACGGACATCTGATTGATCGCAATATCAAACATGACCACTTTTGGTGAACAAGGCTGTATATGGTGAGATGCCTAGATTATCAAGGATGCATTCCCAACGGTGGTCGTATTCCATATCCATAATCAGGGATTCATCCAACGGAGCAAGCCACCAAGACTCTTCTTGAATTTCTCGATCAAGTTGAAAAGCTCCCCAGCCTGAATAGCCTACACCAAGATGGTAAGTTTGGGGTCCACTACCATCAAGAATCGCCATGAGGACATCTTCTCCAGCACTCAGAGCTATTCTGGAGGAAATTTCTGTGCTTGATTCACAAAGGTAATCTGAGGAGTGCACAGCCCAGAATGATTCTGGTTGCACTGGGCCACCAATTAACAAGGGCACTTCCAGATCGATATGGTTTTGGAACTCCTCTTTCAGAATTTCTGTAACTTTTAAATCTGAAGGGTGGTTCATCACTAGGCCAAAAGCACCTTCCTCACTGTAGTTACAAAGCAAAATTGCTGTCTTGGAAAAATAAGAATCTTGTAAATTAGGTAAAGCCACCAAAATTCCGGGGGCCAATTCTGACTGCTTCATGGGATTATTTGTGCAAGGGTTCCAAAGTTTTCCAGTTGGTAATGAAGGATTCATAATTTTTTGAAGGTCCCCAGAGCCTTTTTGTAAAGTAAGAGAAAGATGGCGGATCTAGACTCCCATAAACTAGCGATAGACTACTTACGGCAAATTCGATACCAAAAACAAAAAAATGCGGCCTGTCAAACTATCCAAGATCAATGGCAGCAGATCTTGGCAGCTGGTGGACAACAAAATCTGATCGGATTAGCCAAACTGCGACATCAGTGGAATACTGATCTGGATCCTTTCCTTGCGAATCACTCCTATCCCAGAAACATCTCATCAATTTATGATTATTCCCTGCAAGAGCTGGAATTTCAGGATTTCAACAATACTGATCTTCAGAAGGCTTATCAAAAACTACTCAACCACAGCTTTCGGAAAAAGTTGGATTTGGTTGCTGCAGTTAGAAAGCAATTACGCCGGAATTTTGAGGAAGACGAACTCGAATTTTTGGAAGAAAGTATTCAGTCAAAATGGGTTGGCAGGTGTTTACACCTAATCGTTTATGACGCCTCGCTTCAACAAGCTTTTCGACTAGAACAGGAAATATACATCAAATTATTTCAGCGGCTTCTTCCAAGATGGGATTTGGTAGGGATTCGATGTCAAATCGGTGATCCCCAGTCATTCCGGAGGGATGAAGAAAATTTAAAACAATTAAAGGAAAACTGGAGTTCCCTTGAAAGCAATTTTTCCAAAAATTCCTCTCCTGGATTTATCCATCGACCAGAAAAAAATTGGGCTATTCTTCTCTGTTACGGTGGTCAGGAAATACAGGCGGACTGGGAGCAGATAAAATGTGAACTATGGTTGGAATTACAGCAAAAATTCCCAGCCATCTTGGTTTCAGTAACAGCTATTGGGTTGCTCAGGCAAAAGCCCTCGAAAAACCTGTTTTCAGTGAAGGAATCTCTTGGCCAATTCGATGAGTTGGTAAAAGTGAAATCATCACCGCAACCATCAAAATCGATGAGTCCCCAAGAATGTAACTCCTCTGCGATGTCGATCCTTCAAAAACTTCATCAAAACTCACTTCTCAAAGTTTCTGAATAATCCCCCCACTCACAAATGATCAATAGAAAAATGGATGCAACCATAACACTCGGACGAGGCCCCGAGTTTCTTTCTAAACAGGAAATCAACCTTTTAACCGATCAAAGTGAAACTGGCCTACATCACCGATTCCGGAACTGCGCACTTGCTGTTCTGAACTGTGGTGGACCCACGGCAGATACCCTCGAGTTGCAAAAGCGTCATAAAGATTTTCAGATCGAAATCAAGCAACCAGCTCGTGGTAATCTTCTAGTTCTTCGAAATGCTCCTGAGACCGCTTTTGTCGATGGGAATATCATATCTGGGCTCCAGGAAATGCTACTCGCCGTCTTGCGAGATATTGTTTACCCTTATTTGTTTGGCCCATCTGAGTCTTCTGAACAGATTACCAATCTAGTGTTTCGAATGTTGCAAAACGCAGAAATTTTTGATTCTAACGCTGAAACGAATCTAATCGTTTGTTGGGGAGGGCATCGTATCGACAGAAATGAATACCAATACACCAAGGAGGTAGGCCACCAACTAGGATTACGGAATCTGGATATTTGCACTGGCTGTGGGGCAGGAGCCATGAAAGGCCCAATGAAAGGGGCCACGATAGGTCATGCTAAACAACGTAGGCGTGGAGGGAGATATATCGGAATTAGTGAACCTCAGATTATTGCAGCGGAATCTCCAAATCCAATCGTTAATGATTTGCTGATTATGCCTGATATTGAAAAGCGCTTAGAAGCCTTCGTAAGACTTGGTCATGGCATCATAGTTTTTCCAGGTGGCGCTGGTACTGCTGAAGAAATACTTTATCTACTTGGTATTTTACTTCACCCAGAAAATGAAGATCTTCCTCTCCCTCTAATTTTTACAGGTCCAGAGAGTTGCCGGCCTTATTTTGAACAAGTAGACCGCTTTATCGCTACAACACTTGGCCCAGATGCCTGCGGAAAGTATAAACTCATCATTGACAACCCGATCATGGTTGCTCAAGAAATGAAACTAGGGTTGCAGGCAGTACAAAAATTTCGTGAGTCATCTCAACTGCCAAAATATTTTAATTGGGGACTCCACATTCAGGAAGAATTTCAACATGCTTTTGAGCCAACGCATCAAAATATGAAGAAATTGGAGATTCACCAAGACCAACCCCGCCATCTTCTTGCCGCTAACCTGCGGAAGGCTTTTTCAGGGATCGTGTGTGGTAACGTGAAAGAATCTGGACGTATAGCGATCGCTCAGGAAGGACCCTATGAGATTTATGGCGATCTAGAAATCATGCACCACTTGGATGAACTTCTGGAAGCATTTCAAAATCAGGGTCGTATGAGGCCTCTGGAATCACAAGGTCCTGAAACCTACAGGTTGGTTAAGAAAAAATAATTTATTTCTTTGTAAGTTGACTGGTGAAATGGCTGATTCCCTAAAAGACTTGTTATCCCAAAGATCTCCTGACAATGACATTTGGCTTTTTGCTTACGGGTCTTTGATGTGGCATCCAGAAATTTCATTTGATTTATCGGTTCGGGCCACCATCTATGGTTATCAAAGAAATTTTTGTTTGTGGAGTACTGAGCATCGGGGTACGGATGAACTGCCAGGATTGGTTCTTGGATTAGAACCTGGTTCATTCTGTGTTGGTAGGGCGTTCAGAATACCTATAGTGGACCACGAGCCCCAATTGACAAGGATCTGGGCCGGAGAAATGGTAACCGGTGCATATCATCCTAAGTGGGTTCAATTGAGGACTTCAAGAGGCACAATTGAAGCCATCGCATTTTTAGTCAACTTGGACCATCCTAAGTATGTAGGTACTTGCTTGACTAAAGAATTGAAAGCAAAGAGGATTTTGGAAGCTAAGGGAAAGAGAGGTTCATGCTATGAGTACATCAAGCAAACTGTTCAGTTTCTCCGTGCTGAAAAAATAGATGATGATAATTTAGAATCACTTTATCAAGAAGTCAGAAAAATTAAGTCTATCAAATCATGCTTATTACAACTCGATCGCACAAATTCTGTGTGATAGCTAATTTAAACTGACTTTGTAGTGAATCAAAAAATCTTGTCTTGCCCTGAAATGATGCGATAGTTTTTATAATTCATACTGACCCCCGTGAGAAAATCCTCAGGTTCAAAAGTCCCCCCTAGGAAGTTCCCCCAATATGCTTGTCATGATAGCCGATGCGAACCCTGAATCGCGGGAACAGCTACGTAATTTTCTTGAAAATCAAGAGCATGAAGTTCTCATCGCTGAAGATGGTGAAGAAGCTTTGGGGATTTTTCACGAACAAAAAGAGATTCAGGTAGTTTTCAGTGGTTTGATGATGCCGAAACTTGGTGGACTCGAACTCATGAAAGAATTGAAAGCCATTAATCGAAAACTACCTTTTGTAGTGCTGATTCCTTTGGAATTTCCTGACATGGCGCGCCAAGCCCTTCGTCAGGGAGCCTGTGATTTCTTGATTCGTCCCTTCACCAATCGTGATCTTCATCGTACTCTGAAACGTGTGAACTCCCTAATGGCTGATTCACGCTTCAGCAACTACTGCTTGGAACATTCGATTCTTGAAAGCCGAACCATTGAGATGGAGAACGATTTCGAATGCATTGGCTCCATTACCACCTTCATCACAAGAAACCTTCCCCGTTATGAAATTCTAAGACCCGAAGAACTCTTCACAATAAGGATTGTACTCAAGGAAGCTTTGGAAAATGCCATCGTCCATGGGAACCTGGAAATGACGGATGTCTTGCATCGCCTGGGATTTGAAGAGATGCGCGAAGCAATTGCTGAAAGACGTGAGGAAGAGCCCTATCGGAACCGCAGAATAGTTTTAAGTTACAAAATAAGTAAAAATTCTGCGAAGTATGTGATTCGAGATGAAGGCAAAGGCTTTGATCACGACTATGAGGCAGGGAATCAAGAAACCGAGGAAATTTTTCAAAATACGGGCAAGGGATTGCTCTTAATCACCAACTTCATGCACGAGGTGTATTGGAATGAGCGCGGTAACGAAATCACGATGGTTCGCTATCGCAAGCGCAGTAAAAGCTAGATATTCAATAATTCTATTGATTGGGCTTAGCTTTCTTTCATTTGCTTGCTCCACTGTTCAAGATACCAATATCCGCACGCCAGCTCGAGAGCTATATAATCAAGCTGTCATCGCTTCCGAAGATCAGTTTTATACAGAAGCTGAAGAGCTTTTTCGAAAACTGAGCACCGAACACTCTGGCACCCAATTAGCCACACTAGCATACCTCCAACTTGGTGAACTTTTCTTCAAACGCACCAAGTGGGACGACGCTGAAGTCAATTATCGTTCTTTTCTGATCAGAAATCCAAACAGCCACCTGACTCCTTATGTGATAAGCCAAATCATCAGTCTAAATTACGAAAGAAACCGTTACGGCATTTTCATTCGTGAAAGATCTTTTGACAGAGACATGGAGCCAAACCGTAAAATCATTCAGGAATATCAGAGATTCTATCTGCTTTATCGACAAAGCAATTACTTGGAGGATGTCACTGAATTACTGAGAAACGCCAGTAATGACTTGGCAGAGTATGAATTTGTTGTGGGAGAATATTATTTCTCGCAAAAGGCTTATGACTCAGCTATCACAAGATATCTGTACCTTTTGAAGAATTTTCCGAAATTTGAGCGCAGGAATCAAATTGCTGAACGACTGATTGATGCCTATGAAAACAATCAACAGCCTGATCGAGCCAATTCAATCAGAATGATCCTTGAAATTCAATCATCTCAATCAACCTGAAATAATGATTTTTTTTCGTCTAGGCTTACTTGGTTTGACCCTTATCCTAGCTTCGAGCTGTGCGACACTTAAAAGACTAGTTCCAAATGAATCAGCTGAAGTTGAGAACCAAGCACAAGAGCAGGAACTACCCGCTTCAGTTAAACCTATAAGTGAAAATGAACTGAAAAAACGTGAATCTACTCTTCAGGCAAAGCAAAATTCAGCATCCAAAGAGGAAAATGCTGAGCTAAAGGAGCAAGTTCTGAGCTTAGAGGCACAGCTTCTTCGTCAAGAGAAAGCCTTTGCTGAATTACAGGATCAATGGACTACTAATTTTTCACTTATGGAAAAAGCCGTTTCAGAAACTCTTCGTGAGAATCAACAATTGATTGCGGAACTTCAGCAAAGCGTCGAAGCCATGCCCAACAACATGGCAGCTTCAGAAAAACCTCAAATCAGACAAGCTTCAACACCTTCCCAAGTCACCCCGAAGCCTGTAACACCGAAGCTTCCGACCTCACCAGATTCCCAGTCTATTACAAAAACCCTGATCAGTCAGCCTCCGAGCATTCCAGTAGTTGAAGAGGTTTCATTAGCATCCCTCCAACAAAAACCCAAACCTCCTCCATTACCTGAAGTTAGCGCATTGATTCAGAAAGAAGAAAAGCGCGATACGTCGGATCAGGATCCTCCAACAAATCTTACTTTGGAGGAATCTAAAGATAGATCACAAACCGATGCTGCAGAAGTCGTTGTTCAAAATGAATTGAATACAGCTGAAATTTTCGAAGATCCAGACTTGAACGAGCCTATCCAGCCCTTGGCCCTTCAAAGAAGACCAGGTATTAAAAAATTATATAATCAGGGAATGTCTGCTTTTATTCAGGGTGACTATCCTGAAGCAGTAGATGTCTTTGAAGGTTTTGTGGAGGAATTTGAAGATGATGTCGATAGTGATAATGCATATTATTGGATCGGCTACTCCCAGTTTAAACTTGGCAAATGGGACGCTGCTGAGTCTGCATTTCGGAAAGTTTTACAAAACTACGAGCATCGTCCAACATCTCAAGGTTTCAAGACCCCAGACGCAATTTATATGTTGGGTAAATTAGCGGAAACGCGGAAGCAGTCCGAACGGGCTGCTTACTACTTCAGAAATGTCTTAGAGAACTATCCTGGTTCAGCTGCTGCTAATAATGCTCAAGAGGATCTCAGAGCAATAAGATAATCCTACTCATCCCCTTCCGACCAATTGAAGATAGATTCAGCCACAGATGCAAAAAAACTCTGAGTAGGAACATCTTCAGCAGCTACAAGTGGGATCTGACGCATCGTTTTCCCAGCCATTCTCAATTCTAATGTTCCGAGCATGCTCCCTTTTTCAACGGGTGCTACAACTTTCTCTGGTAATTGATAGAACAGTTTCACTTTATCCTCTTCTCCAGGACCTAAAAGCAGTGACGCCGACATCTGGGGTTTTATAGAGACTTCTTTACGCTGACCATCCTCAACAAGAACAGTTTGAGAAATGATTTTACCTGCCTTCACGAGCTCAGTTGTTTGATACTCATTAAATCCTTTGTCCAACAAATACGATGTAATTCGACTTCGCCATTTGACATTTGGAGAACCCATCACCACGCTGATTAACCTTCGCTCTCCTCTTTTCGCGGTGGAGACCAAGTTGAATCCAGCCGCTCGGTAATATCCTGTCTTCATCCCATCCATGCCATTGTATGCTCTCATCAACTTACGATTGGTGTTGACTAACTGAAATGTCCCTGCTCGGAAGGAATCAATTTCAATAGCTGACCACTTTAGATACTGGGGATGATTCTGGAGGATAAATCTAGCCAATAGAAAAAGATCGTAAGCTGTACTGACGTTATGTTTTTCTCCTCGACTAGGAGGAAGACCATGAGGCGATTGAAACTCTGTATGAGTCATCCCTAATTCTTTGGCTCTTTGGTTCATCAGACGTACGAAGGAATCCTCATTGCCTGAAACATGCTCGGCCATTGCCAGTGTCGCATCATTGGCTGACCGCACAATCATAGCCTTCAAAAGTTCTCGGACGGTAAATTCTTCTCTTTCCTTCAAGAAGACCTGTGTGCCCCCAATTTTACTGGCTTTAGTAGAAGTTACTACAATGCTCTCTAAGCTTGTCTTGCCTGCCTCGATGGCCTCGAAGGTCAAGAGAACCGACATCAATTTAACGAGAGAAGCTGGGTAAACCCTAAGATGTTCCTGCTCTGAGAACAAAACTCTTCCTGTGTCTGCATCAGCCATTAAGACAGCTTTGTAATTTGGGCGGAATTTCTTAAGTGTTTGGTCCGCGCTTACTAAACTAGGGAAGAATGCTAATGCCAGAGCAAATTGAACTGCCAATATCCAAGCGAAATTCTTTGGAGTTCCTATCATTGTTTTCATCCATTAATCCAATCATAGGGTTGATAATATGACAGCATTTCCTCCTGTGCACTCCCGGATTCAGGCTGCCAGTTATAATGAAATTCCACCTCCGGTGGAAGTGACATGAATATCGATTCAATCCGGCCTCCTGATCGAAGCCCGAAAAGTGTTCCCCGATCATAAATCAGATTAAATTCAACGTATCGACCTCTTCTAATTTTCTGAAAGATCGAGTCAACTGCGTCAAAAGATTCATCTTTACGGCGTTCAACAATTGGAGCGTACGCAGGAAGAAATGATTCTCCAACTGCTCGAACAAGATGAGCGTGCTTTGCTTCTGTACCTTTCAAATAATCGAAAAAAATACCACCAACCCCTCTCATTTCTGCTCTATGCCTGATTGTGAAGTATTGGTCGCAAGTTTCTTTATATTGCTCATAAGATGAAGGAATGACCGAGTTGCAAGCTTGCTGCAATGTTTGATGAAATTCTTTGAAATCCTTTGGATAGGGATAGTATGGAGTCAGATCTGTCCCTCCTCCAAACCAGCTTCGGCCTTCATTTGTTTCAAAGTACCGAACATTCATATGAATCGTAGGAACTTTGGGGGAATTTGGATGAATGACCAGTGAAAGCCCGCACGCCGCAAAAAGACCTTCCTCAACCTGAAATTGGGAAGCTAGTTCCTTAGTCATCACTCCGTGTATGGAAGAGATATTTACTCCCGCTTTTCCAAAGGTTTTTCCACCAGTGAGTATCCTTGTCCAACCACCACCACCTTGCTCCCTTTCCCAAATATCTTGTTGAAACCTCTGTATTGGCTCAAAGGCTTCTAAACCATTACAAATTTGGTCTTGCAGCCTTCTTATAAAGGCTTCCATCTCTCTAAAAGTTGGTGATAATTCCATCGAAATTTTCTGAATTTTTTTGATTCATTTCCATTATTCGCTGCATGTAAAATGCCAGTTTAAGATTGTTTTTTCATCCTTGCAGCTTTGCAAATTCAGGTTGAGTTGTTCAAGATTTAGCGACAGCAACTCATGCTTTGCAGGTTCTTCAAGAGCAATTTAGGAGGGCTATCTGAGTTCGAAATCTTCAGTTTACATCTGAAATGTTCTTGGTTTTGCATAGAATCAAGCAGGACAATAGCTTCGGTCTTAACACAAGCTCCAACTTAGAAAGAGGCTTCATGCAGGCGACGGAACAAACAACCACTCTAGATGCTGAAAAAGAGTGGAAAATTCTTAATCAACTTGCTGAAATTGCTGCTGATATTGAGAATCAGACAAGTTACTATTCTTTTCAATTAGAGGATGGTAGCCCAATATCTGATACGTTATTGGTGGACGTGAACAGCTGGATTTCCCAATTGCAGTCTCTAGTTCCAAACACAAATCTCCAAGAAGCTGTACCCGTTGTTCTTCCCAATCTAACACCCACTGCATCGACTTCAGCATCTGAGAAGGAATCTTCAGAAGTAAAATCAGATGAAGCCAAGGAGATCGATGAAGAGTTCCACAAGGATCCTGTAAACGAGGAAATTGGAGCAGATTCTTCAACTTACCTAGGCGCTGTTGCAGAAGCTGTCGCCCAAGAATTACAAGGGAATCCTACAGCTGGTTTTGAGAATGCTGATGACCTAGACGCCAGTGAATCAAATGAAGAAAACCTAGATTCTACAGATCCTATTAATGAAGATGATGAAGAGCTTGCCTCGATCAACCAAGCTATCGAAGAAGCTGAGCAAATTGAAGCTCAGTCAGTGCACAGAGTTCAGCTGAATTCTGAGCTTGAAGATGAACGCGAATCAAACCTAGATGAGGTTGAAGAAGAAATTGAAGAGGAGGAAGCAGAATCATGGTTTCAGGAAGAGTTAGCTGAGGAGGAACAAGCTTTTTCCCTCAAAGATTCAGGAGAGGAAGAAATCCACGCTGAATCACTACTCCTTCAAGAAGCAGCAGAACCGTCCCAAGTTGCAAAGAGTGAAGGTGAAGAACAAAGTGATGAAAATCCTGAAGATTCTGAAACCGAATTGGGATTTTCGGAGGCTGAAGATACTCCGGAAAAGGTTGAAGCTTCGGAGGAAGTAATTTCTGATTTGAGTAATTTAACTAGGGAGTCAGTAGAAGCTCAACCCGTTACAGCTGAGGAATTAATTGAAGGTGATAAACTTGTCCTCTCGAGAATGCCAGATGATGCTAACCCTGCGGATGAACCAATAATTGATGAAAACTCAGAATCTCTTGAGGCCTCCGAAAGTTCAGAAAATCTGGTAACTGAAGATGCAAATGAGTCTCTTGAAATCCTGACTCCATCTGAAGTTGAACTACTCGCAAGCGAAGCATCACATGGAGGGGTCATAAATGAAGAGGAGGAGTTAGAAGAGGAGGAGGAGTTAGAAGAGGAGGAGGATTCGGTAGTTGAACTGGATTTAGAGTCTGAAGAGAATCTAACTGAGGAAGATCCTGAAAATCTAGCAATTCAAGATGATAATAAAATTGAGACTGAGGTCACAAGAGATTCAGACCAATCTGATCAACCAACTCCTGAATATAATGGAATAAATCAAGATCTTACTTCAGATTCAGAGTCTACTGAAATTGAAAGTAAAAATCTCGAGGAAGAGACTTTAGAATCCTCAGAAATCGATTCAGAATTGAAATCTGATGAAGTGAATGATGAATCTTCAGAAATCGATGACCTGCAAGAAATTTCTGTTGAGGAGGATGAGGTTGAGGAAGACAGAGACATACTGCAGATAGAAAACTCTGAGGATATGTTGACTGAAGAGTCCGAAGCTGAGGAAGGCCCTGATTCACTTGATACTCAAAACTCACAGACCAAGAATTCGGATGAGTTGGGTGAAAGTGTCAACGAAGAGCAGACAAATGAAAATTCCGAAAATGAAGTTGAACAACTTTCTGATGGAGACGAGCATCAAGACGAAGAAGCACTTGTGATAGAATCAGAACAAGAAATTTCCCAAGAAGCAATGGATCTTCAAGATTTAGAATCTCTTGAGAGTTCTAATCCCACACTTGTTATCCCTGAGAAGATTTCAGAATCGTCTCCAGAAGAGGAAGAAAATTCAACCGATTCACAAAATGAACAATCTGCTGCCAATCTACAGTTCCTACAAGAACGCTACAATCGAATTGCGGATGCTGCTCTAAAAGAGGGTAAATTAGAGCTAGCCAAGGACTGCTATGATAGCTTGGCAAAAATATTAAGACTGATGAAATAATTTGCTGGTATCGGAATCATCGTAAATTCTTTGATGACAGCAATCCGCTTCTGTCGCAGAATAATTATCATCTCTTAAAAACATTGAACTAAAGCGGCTTAGATGTCTGACCTGACGATCCCCAAAAACCTTCTCGCAAAAAAAGAGAAGACCTACCCAGTCCAGATCACAACCCCTACTGAAAAAATCACTGAATTCACCTTACAGTTAGATGCTGGATTAGCGCGGACAAATGATACAGCTAACCATGAAGCTGCTCGTCTGCAGGCTCAAGCACACTTATTACTAGAGCAAGCACAGCTTGTGGAATGGCAAGCTGATATTCGCCAGAAAATTCGATCTTCAAGCATGCGTTTCAAACCAGCAGTTCATCAAGACTACTACCTCTATGAAAACGCTGGAGACCCTCAATTAACAATGATTTCTCCTGATGAATGGGCCGGACCTTCTCCATACGGGGCCTGTTTGGCTAAAGTTCGACAATTAGGGGATCTGACTTGGGATGTCCAACACCCTTAAATTCCTGATGCAAAACCTCCGAAAAAGACGCATAGAAAAAGTCCTCGTCGAAAATGATTTATATTTGCTTTGGAAAGATGGAATGGAGGCCCGACTTCCCTACTTTGATCTGAGAGATGCCTGTCCATGCGCACTGTGTGTAAACGAGCTCACAGGTGAGAAGATCTTAAAATCCTCTGATATTCGTAAAGACATTCAGCCATCGCGAAGTGAATTCGTTGGAAATTATGCGCTCAGGTTCTATTGGAATGACGGACATGACTCAGGCATTTATAATTTTCGAATGCTCCGTGAATTGTGTGAGCATACTCTTTCCAAATCCTGAATCATCGGAATACTATGCAGGAACTCAAAGTAAATTTATTAGCCGAGGGGCTCAGGATCGTAATAGTTGCGTCAAGATTTAACGAAATGATCGTCGACCGACTCATCGAAGGCGCATCAGACACTTTCCGGCAATTTGGTGGTAGTCCTGATGAGCTACTGCTTACGAGAGTTCCAGGTGCTTTTGAAATTTCAACTGCCGCCCGGCAATTTGCAGAAACCGAAGCCTATGATGCAATTGTTTGTTTAGGAGCTGTCATTCGGGGTGCAACTTCGCACTATGATCACGTTTGTTCGGCCGTGACCAGCGGAGTGGCCGTAGTAGGTGCAGACACAGGCATTCCCACAATCTTTGGCCTGCTCACTACAGATACGATTGAACAAGCGATTGAACGATCAGGGACAAAGGCAGGAAATCAAGGCAGATACGCCATGCAGGCGGCTATAGAAATGGCAAATCTTAGCAGACTTATTGGGAGTCGACATAGTTAAGTGTTCGCAACAACAAATCACGATGCAACGGATTATTAAGCTGTTTGGTGCCAAAACCAAAAATTGAATCTTGCTTCTGACCAATGTCCAACAATTCTGACCAGAAGCCACAAGACAAAGAAGCTGAATAAGAATCTACAAACCAAAATGCCTACCCAATCCGCACCCAGTAGCAGCATGAGTAACGTATCTTCGATAGCACTATGGAAGATGCTCATCAACGCAAGCGAGAAGTAAATATCTTTTGTTGATAACAATCCTGATCTTGCTTCCTTCAAAATTAGTCCGCCGCCATAAGCTAACCCCAAGGTAATTCCAATTACAGTTAAGTTAGTCGCCTGTTTACTGATCGAAAGAACTCTTAAAATAGGTTCCAACAGAGTCTGAAAAAATCTGGTTGTACCCGATTCATCCAAGATTTTCATCAGAGCAACGAGTCCGACAAGTATTACGAAAATCCAGAAAAAGTTTTCGATTTCACTTAGAACCCAGTTTATAATTCCAGGCTCTATTGGACTAGGCTCCCAAACTAGCTGGGCCGGCTGCTGATTCCAACTCATGGCAGACTGAACGAGATGGAGTATGTATCCGTACACAATCGCTGAGCCAACTCTCAATAGGCCGATACTCCAGATTCTTGGCCCTGTCTTCTGAACAATTCTCAGTTCAACTGGCAAACTATGCGCAAAAAGCATCATTGAAGCCAGTACTGTAACCTGAGCAATACTGAGTGTCTCAATATCGCCCATTAGATTGATGTATACCAAGACAGCAGCGTAAAAGTTAGTAAACAAGGCAGTCGCCCAAACCAAACCGGTGTATCCAGGCAAACCCAAGAATTGCATCAAGGGTGTTAACCACTCTCCAAGAACTGTGATCGCACCGAGTTCCTGTAAGATCTTCACCAAGATCACCACTGGAATCATCACTTTGAATAGCTCAAAACTGATCTCGAGTGAATCTTTCCAAACATCTTTCAGTACATTTCCCCAGCGTGAGTTGATTGTCATGTCCAGCCACCATCAACAACCAGTTGTTGCGCTGTGATCATGCGGCTAGCATCTGAAGCTAAAAACAGAGTGGCCTGTGCCAAATCTTCTGGTTGAATATGATCTGGCAGACATTGACGCTCTTCCAATTGTTTCAACCCTTCTGGGGTAACGTGGAGGGTCAACTGTCTCTCGGTCATGACCCATCCAGGAACAAGCATATTGACTCTGACTCGATCTGCTCCGCCTTCATTGGCCAGGGATCTTGAGAATCCCCAAACCGCTGATTTTGCAGTGGTGTAAGCTGGCATGCCCGTTTGCTTAGCCATCCAGGATACAGAGCCATAGTTGATGATGGATCCACCACCATTTTCCTGCATCTGTGGCAGAACGGCCTGAGCCGTGAAAAAGAAGTGTCTCAGATTGGTAGCCATGCGCTCATCCCAATACTCTGGGGTCACATCTTCAAGCTTGTGCCGGGTGTCGTTGGCTGCGTTATTGACCAATACCTGGATTGGACCATGCTGAGCGTGGATTTCACGAATCCAGCCCTGTAATTCGTCAATCTTCAGCAAATTGATCGCTTTAAAGGTCGGGATACTTCCCCCAGCATTTGATAAGTGCTGGCAAAGGTCTTGACCAGCCTCAGCGTTCAAATCCACGAAGAAAACTTCTGCTTTTTGAGCACAAAAAGCTTCCACAATGGCCTTGCCGATACCACTGGCCCCACCAGTGATGAATACTCTCTTGCCCACAAGATCTGAGTAAATAGGATTGGTCATCAGTCCCAAATTATTTGGTGTTAGAAAGTTCAATAAGTAGCCCGTCCACCTGAGAGATCGAAGGCGGCTCCGGTCGTAAAGGAATTTTCTTCAGAAGCAATCCAGCAGACCATTGCAGCAATCTCTTCTACTTGAACAAAACGGCCTCTTGGAATCTTTGAGAGCATATACTGAATATGTTCCTCGCTAAGTTGCTCAAAAATTCTTGTTCGGGCCGCAGCCGGAGTGATGCAATTAACAGAAATATTTAAATCTGCAGTTTCTTTGGCGAGTGATTTCGTCAAGGCGATAACACCCGCTTTGGATGCGGAATAAGCCGAAGCATTTGGGTTCCCTTCCTTACCAGCTATCGAGGCAATATTGACAATTCGTCCATAGTTTTGCTGACGCATACCCGTGATCACCGCCCTACACACATAAAAAGTTCCGGTCAAATTGATATCCAGAGTTTTTTTCCATAGAGCCAAATCGTAGTTTTCAACATTCGCAGTATCTCCAGCAATTCCCGCAGAGTTAACCAACACCTCTGCACCACTAAATTTATCTTTGGTGGAATCCCATGCGCTGTTAACAGAGTCAAGATCAGCAACATTGACTTGAATCGAAACAACCTGTCCTTCTGGATATTCAGACGCAACCGATTCGGCAAGGCTCGCATCCATGTCCCAAATTGCGACCTTCGCACTCCCTGCGACAAGCCGATCCACAATCGCTCGGCCAATTCCTTGGGCACCGCCAGTCACAATCGCCCGTTGGTTCGTAAAATCGTAATGGTTCCTCGCCATGGATTCTCCTATTGGTTAAGATTCAGGCTTTAGCCCTAGATTCGGCTCAAGAGACACTGAAACGAAGATGAATGAGGACTTGGCAAGGTTTAATTTGCCATGTATGTTTTCGAATTTAATCAAATTTTCAAAATTACAGAAAACTTTAGCATCTCTTAAATCAAAGATTCTGCAAGCCATCAAAAGAATCTATGATTAGCAAAACATAATTCTAACTGTAAAGGAAACCATGAGTTCGTTTCGAGTATTGAGCCCTGACTTTCAATACACCGATGGAGGTATTGTTGAGAGAGAAGTAGCTACAAGCTATCTAAATCTTGACCTGTATCAATGTCATCAAGAAGTCTCTTCGGAGAGCCTTTCAAAATATTCTGGACTTCTCGTATATCACATTGCAAAAATCGATGACTGCTTCATGGATCAACTAACTAACTGCCGTATAATCGTTCGCTGTGGGGTAGGTTTCGACAATGTTGACCTGAAAGCAGCAGCAGAAAGAGGAATTGCTGTTTGTAATACTCCCGACTACGGAACCGGTGAGATTGCTGATCATGCGATTGGTATGATTCTCGCGTTAGAGCGGCAATTCGTTTCTTATCATAACCTTTTACAAAATGACCCTTTCACAAACTTCAGCCACTTAGGAGCTCCCCCAGGAAGAAGGCTCCGAGGAAGAAGTATCGGATTGGTGGGAATGGGGCGGATAGGCTCTGCAACCGCGCTTAGAGCCAAAGCCTTTGGGATGCGAGTGGTGATTTATGACCCCTATTTGCCAAGGGGACAGGAAATTGCGGTCGGAGTTGAGAGGGTTGAGAGCCTTGAAGAACTATGTCGCCAGGTCAACATCCTCAGCATCCACACACCTCTGACTGAAGAAACTAAGGGAATCATCAATGAGAAATTACTGCGGTTATTGCCCAGAGACTCGATTCTGATCAACACAGCGAGGGGGCCTATTCTTGATTTAGATGGCGTTTATAATGTCCTCAAGGATGGCTATCTTCGTGCAGCAGCGATCGACGTCTTTCCAACCGAGCCTCCAGACCCAATGCCAAGATTGTTGGAAGCTCTGCATAACAATGAAACCTGGCTTCAACAACGACTGCTCGTCACTCCCCACACAGCTTGGTACAGCGTTGATAGTGCGCTAGACCTCAGACGAAAATCCGTAGAAACGGTTCTTCTGTATCTCAAAGATAACAAGTTGAGAAACTGTGTAAATGCTCACCTTCTCCGGCCAGGACAATCCTTCCGCTGATTTCTTGTTCCATCATTTTTTCAACTTCATAACAGGTAAACCATGTCTTCAAATAACAACTCCAAAGTTGCCATCATTACTGGGGCTGGAACCGGTGTTGGGCGTTCAGTCGCTCAACGATTTTTAAACGAAGGTTACCAAGTTGCGCTTCTCGGTAGGCGTCAAGAACTACTTGCTGAAACAGCAGCAGGGGCTGAGAATGCGCTCGTTCTACCCTGTGATGTAAGTCAACCTGAAGCAGTTGAAAACGCATTTACAGATGTTGTTAAAAAGTGGGGTCGCATTGATGTCCTTTTCAATAATGCTGGAATGGGAAGCCCTTCAAGAACCATCGATGAAACCCCAATCGAGGACTGGCTCAAAGTCGTTGATGTCAATTTGACCGGTTCCTTCCTCTGTGCGAGGGCAGCTTTTGCACAAATGAGACGTCAGAATCCACAGGGTGGTCGCATCATCAACAACGGTTCCATATCCGCCTACGTTCCTCGTCCTGGCTCTGCACCCTACACGGCAACAAAACACGCGATTACAGGGTTAACCCGCTCACTTTCTTTGGATGGCCGTCCTTTCAACATTGCTTGCGGACAGGTTGATATTGGGAACGCTGCTACTCCGATGACTGATCGGATGGCAACAGGTGTACCCCAGGCTGACGGCAGTGTTCGGATTGAGCCTAGAATGGACGTTGAAAATGTCGCGACAACTGTCCTCTACATGGCAGAATTGCCCTTGGAAGCAAATGTACAGTTTGTCACTGTCATGGCTACTACGATGCCGTTCATTGGTCGTGGATAAACACCATTCAAAATTTTGAAGATAAATATCAATAAAGGAAATCTTGATGAACAAAGTCATGTTGGTCACAGGGGGAAGCAGGGGAATTGGAGCGGCAACAGTCCGTCTGGGTGCGAAGCGAGGCTATGCGGTCGCAATCAACTACCAGAAACGAGAAGATGTTGCGAAAAACTTGACGGACGAAATAAATAATGGAGGTGGAAAGGCTATCATCATTCAAGCGAATGTGAGCGTAGAATCAGAGATTATTGAGATGTTCAATCAGGTGGACAAGCAATTGGGGACTCTGACTGCCTTCGTCAACAATGCTGGAATCATCCAGCCTCCGAAACCACTTGTTGAAATGACAAGGGAGCGTTTGCAGGGACTTTTTGATGTGAATATTCTTGGGGCAGTTCTGTGTGCCCGAGAAGCCGTCAAACGAATGTCTACTCGATTGGGAGGTTCTGGAGGAGCTATCGTCAATCTTTCGTCCGCAGCCGCCAAGATGGGGGGGCCCAATTCATTTTTAGATTATGCAGCCAGCAAAGGAGCCATCGACACCTTTACACATGGCTTGGGCCAGGAAGTCGCAAATGAGGGAATTCGAGTGAATGGTATCCGCCCGGGGCTAATTTATACCGATATTCACGCAAGCCTGGGTGATCCTGATCGTGTGAAACGATTGGAAAATGTGGTTCCCATGAAACGAGGTGGGCTTCCAGAAGAAGTCGCTGAGGCAATCATGTGGTTGTTATCCCCCGAAGCATCCTACGTCACCGCGTCCACACTGGATGTCGGAGGGGGACGGTAAGAGTTATTAGCAAATAAAATTTTTCAGAAGCTTTAGGAGTACCCGATGAAATATCGTTATCTCGGCCGATCCGGTCTGCTTGTTTCCAGAATCTGTTTAGGCACGATGACATTTGGAATGGCCAATTGGGGCTGTGACCAAAATCAGGCTTCGCGCATTGTTGATACCTTTGTTGGTGCCGGAGGAAATTTTCTCGACACTGCAGATATGTACAGCGCTGGGGTTTCAGAAGAAATGACGGGCAAAGCCATCAAATCCCATAATCGTGATGAACTAGTCATTGCAACCAAAGCTTGGTTTCGAACTTCGGAAGGCGCAAATGGTAGCGGTAGTTCCCGTAAGCATATTTTGGAAGCTGTGGAAGCAAGCTTGCGAAGACTAGGAACTGATTACATCGACCTTTATCAAGTGCACGGTCTAGACTGGTTCACTCCCATGGAGGAGACGATGCGAACCCTGGATGATCTGGTTCGGCAAGGCAAAGTTCGCTACATCGGTTGCAGTAATTATTACGCTTGGCAAATGGTCAAAGCCAACTCGATTGCAGAAAAGATGAACTTGGAAAAGTTTATCAGCGCTCAGCACATGTATAACTTGGTACGTCGTGATATTGAACGAGAGATTCTTCCAGCCTGTGCCGACCAAGGATTGGGGATGCTCTGTTGGAGTCCGCTAGCAAGCGGGTTTTTAAGTGGAAAATACCAACGGGGAGGTGATATTCCAGAGGGATCCAGAATTTCTTTCCGAAAAAGTGTTGATATTCCAAGATATTTCCATGATCACGCCTTTGATACCGTGGAAGCACTAGTTGAATTAGGAGAAGTGACTGAGAAGCCTCCAAGCCAGCTTTCCACTGCTTGGCTTCTTGGAGATCGTCGAGTTACATCTGTCATCTCTGGCCCCAAAACCGTTGCGCAAATTGAAGATGTTTTGGCAGTCGCGGATTGGGATCTCGAAGCAGATCACTGGAATCGGTTGGAGGAAGTCTCCAACTTCAAGCACGGATATCCGTTGGATTGGATTGATCAAAGCTATGGAAATATTGGTGGAATGGAAGAATTCTCTCCTGCCCACCATCGCTTGGTTCGAGATCGTAGCTAAGCTCATCTTAACAGCCCTTTAGTCAATCTTAGAAAGGTCGCTTAATCTAATAAGGTTCACATGACGAATTCTTCTTGGCCGCTATTCAAGCTAGGACTCAATCCTTATGGAATGACCTATTACCTTGGTTTACAAGGACGAGGCACCGCCAGACAAAATCCAAACGGGACAGGTTTGGAAGGGTTTTTAAAGATTGCCGAGGAACTTGGTGCTAAGTCCTTGGAAATCTTTGATCCCTGGTTACAAGAGTTTTCCGGCAATGAATTTCAAAGTTTGAAGGATCGCTTAGACCAGAGAGGAATCACTCCAGTTGTTTCAGGAAGCTATATTCTTGAGGAAACGGGCCATGTTTTTAGGTCAGCGCAACTGCTCGAGGCAAAAACAATCCGCTTTGCTTTGACCAACGTGCTTTCTGGCGGAAGAGCCTTCCGAACTGATTGGAATGAACTGCGCCAAGCGGTTCGAAAAAAGATCCTTGAACTTGGTAAAACCGCTGCTGATGCCGGTTTGATGATTGCCATTGAAAATCATCAAGATTTCACTTCCGCAGAACTAGTGGAATTCTGTGACATGACCTCAGGGGTTGGAATTACTTACGACACCGGCAACTCCTTTCCAGTGGCTGAATCCCCTAATCAATTTACGAAAACAGTTGCGCCTCACGTTATACATTTACAGCTCAAGGACTACCGGGTGCAGTTCACTAATGAAGGATTCCGACTGGTACGCTGTACGATTGGAGAGGGAGCTGTGCCATTTGATGAAATCTTCAAAGAAATTGGTAAACACCAAAATCAACTAACTGCGGTACTAGAGCCAGGAGCTCTTGAGGCTCGACACGTTAAACTCTTCAAAGAAGATTGGTGGCGGGGCTATCCAGCAAAATCGGCAACTGAGCTGGCAGAATGTCTATTAGCAACCCAGAAAAACCCTCTATCCAACAAAGAGGACTACCGTACGCCATGGGAAAAAGGTGAGGACAGCAAGCTGGTAGATTATGAACTCCAAATGTACCGCAAAAGCTTTGCGAATATGAAAAAACTAGGAATGTAAAAACCATTAATGAGTAGTTTAAAAGGAAAAATTGCCCTCGTTACAGGCTCAGGCCGAGGACTGGGCAAAGTAATGGCTCAAAGACTTGCTGATCAGGGCGCAAATATTGTTCTGCATGACATCAGCTGGGATGCCCCTGAAAAGTATAAAGAAGCTCAAAGCCTTGCAGAGGTTGCCAAAGAATTTGAAAAGAAGGGAGTGGAAGTACTAGCGGTGACCGGAAATATTGGGGATGTCCAAGCGGTCGCAGCAATGTGCAGTAAGATTGAAGAAAAATTCTCGCAGGTGGATATTCTTGTCAATTGTGCTGGAGGTGACATCGGGGCTAGTGGTGGCAAACCATCACCCAATAATGCACTAGATATCCCTATCGAAGATGTACAGGCACTGATCAACAACAACCTGATTGGAACCATCAACGTTTGCAAAGCATTCATCCCAGCAATGCGAGATCGGAAATCCGGAGTTGTCGTCAATATTGGATCTGTAGCAGGACAATTCGGTGTTTCTGATGGGGCAATTTACGGAATTCTAAAGGCTTCTGTCACGCACTATACCCGTTGCCTTGCCAGTGAACTCAAGCAACACGGGGTTCGAGTAAATTGTGTTGCCCCTGGACCTACAAAAACTGCTCGTTTTGAGGCTACAAGGGTTGTTGATCCAGAGATGATGGATTCCCAAAAAGCTTCCCTAGTTCGCTACGGAGAGCCTGGCGAGATTGCGGATGCAGTCGCGTTTTTGGTGTCTGACCAAGCAAAATTCATCAATGGGCAAGTCCTCTGTGTTGATGGAGGGTTGGTTAACTTCCCCAGTTAGAAATATTTTTTTGAACCCATCTACGTTTCATCAAGCAATTCTGTGAGCCCAACACTGGACCATCAGCAAATCGATCGGCTTTACAATTTTTTGGAGGGAACCGTCCAAAGAGGTGAAGTCCCAGGTGCTGCAGTCCAACTTTCGATTGGAGACAAGCCTAGTGTCAGCAAGGCTTTTGGAAGATTTAAGCCGAATCTTGCTACTCCAATGCAGCAGGATTCAATCTTTCTGGTAGCCTCGATCACAAAACCCTTTACCGTAGCTGCTGCAGTTTTGCTGGCAGAACGTGGTCAACTCTTACTGGATGATCCAGCCTACCATTACCTTCCTGAGTTCGGAAATTCTGGAAAAGAAGACATCTCACTTCGACATTTGATGACTCACAGTTCTGGGCTACCAGACATGCTTCCAGAAAACCAGAGCTTGCGTGAACGACATGCCCCAATGTCTGAGTTCATAGAGCAGATCTGCCAGTTGAAATTGGACTTTCCTGCTGGGACTGGGCTTCAGTATCAAAGTACCGGTTTAGCGATTCTTGGAGAGATTGTTCAAAGAGTGAGCGGAATTTCTCTCCAAGAATTTCTCAGAAAAGAGTTTTTCGAACCCTTGGGCATGAAGGATACGGCCTTAGGAATAGACGGTTTGCCTGAAGACAGGGTGTCCAACGTGAAACTTCCCCCGGAACAAGAAGGCGTTGATTGGGATTGGAATAGCCCCTACTGGCGCAATTTCGGCGCCGCTTGGGGTGGTATGTTCTCCACTGTCGAAGACCTGACTCGTTTTCTAAGAATGCTACTGAATGGAGGAGAACTACAGGGTAAGCGAATTTTTAGCAGAAGCACTGTTGAAACCATGATTCGAGATCAAACTAGTCCCATGCCTCTGGTCCCAAATGAGCAAAAAGTAAGGATTCGTGGAGGACTCGGCTGGAGACTTGCGCCTTCATCTTGTTGGGGATTCTTCGGTGACTTTCTTTCACCAGGAAGTTTTGGACACGGTGGAGCGACAGGCACTGTTTTCTGGGCTGTTCCCAAGCGGGATATAACCTTTGCTTTGCTGACCACCCAACCATCCATTTGGAGCGGATCACTGCTTTGCAAAGCTTCAAATCTCGCAATAGCCTGTGTCAATTGACTATCAAACCCGAATCTCAATCAATCTTTTCATTCACAACACTTTTAGGGTTAACAAATGACAGCCAAGATGGACGCCTTACAGGTAGTCGCTCGTGGAAAAGCAGAGTTTATTAGAACAACTACACCTGAACTGATAGAGGGTCATGCGATCGTTCAACCTCGCCATGTGACCCTTTGTGGAAGTGATGTCTGGATGCTGAGTCACGCACCAGATGCCGCTTATCCCCTTCCACCCGGAACGACAGGGCACGAAGTGATTGCTGAAATTTTGGAGCTCGGTCCTGGACTAGAAGGACATGACGTTGGGGACTTTGTTCTTGCTATTGCACCAGACCACCGTGCGATGGCTGAACGCTACCTCACTCCACAACAAAACTTACTAAAACTTCCTGCTGGAAAAACTAGGGAAGAATTGTTGATGGCTCAGCAACTCGGAACCGTGCTATACGCCTGTAAGCAACTGCCAAGTGTAATTGGAAAGACGGTCGCAGTGGTGGGACAGGGGACTGCAGGGCTCTGGTTTGACTTCGTTTTACAGAGACTAGGAGCTGCCAAGGTGATTGCTCTTGACCCAAAATCTAATCGTCTACAACTTGCTCAACAATACGGCGCTACCGATATCATCAATATTCGAGAAGCAGATCCTGTTGAGCAAATTTTGGGAATCAATGATGAGAAATTAGTAGACATTGTTGTAGAAGCAGCAGGCAGGGAGACCTCCATCAATTTGGCAATCGAACTGGCTCAACCAAATACAGGATTTTTCCTGCAATTTGGAGTGCCCTATGAGCCGATCACTGTAAACTACGGTCGAATCTTCACAAAATGCCTCAAACACAAATCCATAGTTCACGCAGCAACTGAACCCGGGCACACTTCTACCCTACAAGCTCTAGATTTGATTGCCGCAGGATCATTGAACGTCTCTGCTGTGCTGACACACCGCTTCCCATTTGAAAAGGTCTTGGAAGCCTACGAGCTTCATCAAAATGCTACCGATAACGCTGTAAAGATTGTCATTGACATGGCTTGATCTTCAGCCCAAAACAGCACTTGCTGTCAGTCCAGAGACGTAGTACTTGACAAAGAACGATTATATGAAGGCAACCGGAACAGATCCGAGTAGCGCTGAAGCCATCAGGGATCCCCAGAAGAGGGTATCTGCTTTGATCAAGTCGCTAACCGTTCCGACAGGGATGGTTTTCATGTCTCCGGAAGACATGAAGATCAATGCGTATAGAAATTCATTCCAGCAGAGTGTGAAGCAGAAAATTGTTGCGGAAAGAATTCCTGGAACAGATAGAGGGAGAACAATCCGGATCAAGATCTGAATCTTTGAACAGCCATCCATCAAGGCGCTCTCTTCAATCTCTTTCGGGATTGTCAGGAAGTAGCCCATCAAGAGCCAGGATGCAAAAGGAATTAATTGCGTTGGATAGGTAAGAATTAATGCCCAATGAGTATTGAAAAGATTTAAAGCACCAATGACTTCAGCCATTGGAATGAAAAGTAATGTTGGGGGTACTAAATAGACCAGAAAAATTCCAATCCCCATAAAATCACTGCCTGGAAACTTTAATCTAGCTAAAGCATATCCAATGCAAATACTACAAAAAATTGACAGCGCTGTCGAAACAACAGCTATCAACATAGTGTTCCACATCCAACTGATAAATTCAGTATTTTCAAAAAGATACTGTTAATTTTCAAATGTAAATCGTTGAACCCAAAAAGGATTTAAATCAAGGGTAAAGATATCCGAAGTGGGTTTAAACGATACTACACCCATCCAATAGAAAGGAAAAAGCAACAGCAATGTATAAACAACTAAGGGAACGTAGATTTGTAAGGCTTTTTGCTTATCACTTCCAACCATCATGCAGTTTTTCTCAGGTATCTTAGTAGAATAATGCTAAAAAATGCCAATATTGGAAACAGATATAGCGTTATGGCAGCAGCCATTCCAATCTCGGTTCCAAAAAGGCCGATCTGATAAGCATAAGTCCCAAAGATGTGAGTTTGGTTTGCTGGACCACCTTTGGTTAGTACGTATATCAGTTGAAAATCAGCAAATGTCCAAATAATTGACAACAAACTTGTTATCATTAAAAGCCCTTTGATTTGAGGAAGAGTTACATTGATAAATCTTTGAAATTTATTTGCACCATCAATTGCAGCTTGTTCATGAAGTTCGGGTGGAACAGCTTGTAATCCAGCCAAAATGCTTATCCCGAAAAATGGGATACCTCGCCAAATATTTACCCAGCAAATTGCTGTTACAGCTATTAGTTGATCTCCCAAAAAATTTATATTCGAATCAATAAAACCCATTTCAATCATTAGCCAGGAAATAGGGCTAAAGACTGGATCAAAAATCATGAACCACCCCAAAGAACTTAATGCAGTTGGGACAATTCAAGGCAACATTATAAAAGCTCTAATTGGATTACTGAAACGAATTTGATTATTTAATATCAGTGCTAGCCCTAGTCCCATCACAGCTTTAAACGGTACTGTCACCAGAGCATAGACCATCGTATTCAAAGCAGTTTGATGAAATATTTCATCTTCAAGTAAATCAACGTAATTCCAGAGTTCAATAAATTCCCCTGGCATGCCAATTCTGGTATCTGTCAGTGATAACCAAATACCTAAAAAGAATGGGTAGGCTAGAAATACTGCAAGTAAAATTAAGCCTGGGAGCATCAGTAAAACACCCAGTGAACTTTCTCGGTCTAAAAACTTTTCTGATTGAATTGATACTGAATTCATTTTAGATGTTCTTAGTTCCCTGTTTCGTGTTTCCTACACCTTGCTTTAAACAAAAAAACCCTCTGCGTATTGCTACACAGAGGGTTTTGAAAATGGATATACTTCCAGATTATCGATAGATACGTTTCAGTTGTCGCTCGCCCCATTCAAGGGCATCTTTAGCATCTATTGATTGGACGGCTTTTGCGAACGTGTCAACAACAATATATTTTGAAGCAGCTAAGCTTGCTTTCTCATTGGGGTTACCCGCAAAGCCTCTAAGTCTACCGTATTTGGGGATTTCCTTGAAGATGCCCATTTTTGGATCGTCTTTCCACATAGGGTCGTTGGCAAGATTTTTAACATGATGAAGTTGGTATCCCTCTTGGACACGCCACCATTTATCAAAGTTTTCCGGCTGAAACCACCACTTTAGATATTCCTTAGCAACATCAATATTTTCGGAATTATTTAAAATGCCCATTGTCTGAGTACCAAACTCATGATATCGGCCAGCTGTGCCCTTAGGCATTAACATATGATGGGTATCATTCATCAACTTTCCACCATCATCACGTCTTTTGGATGCGTAATAAATACTTGCTCCATTGAATGTAGAAGCTATTTTGCCACTCAAATAAGCGCGATTATTACTACTATCATCCCAAGATGTTCCTGTTTCGTCATAGCCATCTTTCCAAGCTTGTACAAACTTGTTCAATGCATACTCAAAGGTTGGCGTATTGAAGAGTATTGTCTTTCCGTCATCACCCACTTCAAGTGCGCCTGAGGTCCACATGTATGGATAGCAGAATCCAATTGGATCACCCAAGCTGTGACCCAGGCTCTAGCCAAAAGGCATACCCATTTTCTTACACTCTTTCGCCACAGCAAAATATTCATCCCATGTCATATCCATGCCACCCTTGTCTGCATGCTTAACGCCGGCATTCTCGAAAGCACTTATCCTGTAAGCGATTGTACCCGCGTTATTTCCGTGAGGAATGCCGAGATATCTTCCATTCACGTGCCCCGAATTCAGCACATATTCCTCAAAGCCCCCACCACGAGCAGCGACCTCTTCCGCTTCTTCTGTCATATCAACAAGATTATTGGCATACAAATGGTTTTGGACAGGCCAAAGCTCTATAACATCAATTCCGCCTGCTTGAATACCAGCACCAATTTTAGTATTCAGGTCAGTCCAGTTTAGAAAATCAGCATTTACTTTCACACCTGCTTGCTTACCTAACTCTTCAGCTTGCTGTTTGGCAATCTCCTGGGCCCCAGGAATAAAGTAGGTACCTCGAACTATGTTAAGAGTCTTATTTTGAGCGCTGCTAATGTAGGGGAATCCACCTGACAAGGCGACTGCCCCTACTGCCGCTGCACCCGTTTTGATGACCTGACGTCGGGTCATACTTTTTTCAGTTGTCTCCCCAGAAATGCTGGTCGGTCGATTATCATTCAATTTTTCCATGCGAATCTCCTCTTCCTATTCAGCCTATGGCAAATTAAGTCACTTTAGCCACCTTGACCCAAGCACTCGCGGGAAACAAGGCTAGGCTTCCCTAAAAGGCAATAACAATTGTTGTTGCTGATAGCTTTATCTCATTTAAATACTTAGAATTTTAAGATCCAATTAATCTATTAATAGCTAGTTTGTGTTTATTATTTTATTTATTAAATAAACAACTTTTGTGCGCACCTTATCTTCACTTTCTGGGGCAAACAGGGCTATTTTGACTTGGTAGGTGTTTCGAGTAAACTCTTCTTGCCTTGGCAAATAGTTTAAAAATCCATTGCAGATATCGAGGACGAGGATCAGATTTTCCGGAAACTGTCGCCTCAAAAAAATCTGGAATTCGTTATAAAATTCTATGGGTGCACCAACTATTATAGTTTTTCCTAATTTCCAAGCATAAATCGGAAAATCGTAGGTTGATGACTCCCCCAGTTTTTCTCTCAAGGCTAATCCTCTTTGTGCACGCTCTTTCTCGAATCCACTTTTTGCTTCTACTAATTTTTTGAAGGCATCAATCGTAGGCAGATCCCCAAGCTCCAATTCCACAGTCTCTGTTATCATGCCAATTCTTTGGTCTGGCAACTCATCCACATATTTCCATAGTCCCAGTGTAGCTCCGGATTCCACCTTTCGGTCAAAAACCATCTTCTTTCCAGATGGCATCAAACTAGTCAGGGTAGAAAGCGCGGCATAGCCCAATTCCCTACCATTTTGATCTGCGGCCTCTGTTGATTCTTCGTAGCATCTTCGGGGCGCCAATTCCCCGTCGGCACCATGAAGAAAGATGCAGGGAGCTCCGTTGGTATCTCTTTCTACCAATTCCCTCATGGCACCTACATAATCAGGTGAGATCAGCCGGTTCATTCCTCCCAATGACGTGGGGTGTGCTGCATAATGGACCAAACTCGCAACGTGAACACCTGATTGCTCTGTTATCCTACCCACAAGTAATGTGTCATCTGCTGCTGTAGACGGATTAATTCCTACAACGGGATCACCTGTCTTTGGGAGAGTTAGATCGCGATTGAACGCTAGGCCACAACGACCAATCCCCCAACTCAGCACACAGACTCTTTTATTCTCAAAAGCTTCTGAGAGTAGCTGACGACATGTCTTCAGAATTTGCTTACGGTAGTCCTTGATTAAATGGCCTCCAGGGGCATTTGCCAACAGTGGATCCGTAAATGGACCACCATGACTATGCGAGAGGTGAGTGATGAGGGTCCCAGGAGCTAAATTGAACTCTTCTTCGAGGGGAAGTCTAATGCCTTCCTCGTCTTTACGAGAAAGCCATACCATCAGATCCAAAGCTAACAATGTCAGATTTACGTTTTCTGATAAACCTGAAATTGTGAGGCAGGAGGCTCTCAGAGACCGATGAATTCCATCAGCAACGTCATGTTCGGAATAACCCCATGTTCGGGAGTACATTCCTGAAGGCGGGTTGATTTCACCAACAGCTATCCCGAATAAGCCCTGAAATTCATGTTGGCAGATTTCTGGGATCAAATTCTCTCTGATTGATTTGGATGTGAAAAATATCTGCTTAGATTTGAATTTCTTGTACAGTTGCTATCTCTTCTCTTTTTGGAAATGAAGTTCTTTCAGAAACTCAATTAAGTCACCAATTTCTATTGAATTTTTATCACAATTCAAGACTACATCTCCTCGATCCAGAACGATAATTCTATCTGAAATTTCATGGACATGATGGATATTATGTTCAATGAATATGCATGATTTTCCTTTAGTTTTTATATTGTCCACGAATCTTAGAACTTTCTCTACTTCGGAGATAGCCAATGCCACTGTTGGCTCATCTAGAATGATCAGGTCACTTTCAAAATACATTGCTCTTCCGATTGCGACACCCTGTCTCTCTCCACCAGAAAGAAAACTGACTGGAGTATCCACATTGATACCTTCACTCCGAAAACCAATTGTACTTTTCATAATCTCTGCAGTGATTTCTCGCTGCTTTTTTACATCAATTAAACCAAAAGCATTGGTAATTGGTCTTCCAGCAAAAAAGTTTCTCCACAATGGTTGTTTTTCACATAATGACAATTTTTGATAAACAGTCTCAATTCCAAGCTTTTGAGAAATTTTTACTGAGTATTTATTGAGATCAATTTTTTCCCCTTTAATGAAAATCTCTCCAGAAGTTGGTGACTCTAAGCCGGTAATCAATTTGATAAGCGTAGATTTACCTGCTCCGTTGTCACCAATGAGACCAACAATTTCACTAACGCCAATTTCAAGATTTGTAGGCTTGAGACTTAGGACAGGTCCATAAGATTTGGAAATACTTTTAAGTTCAACAATTGAATTCAATTTTTCTCTTAATTTCAAATTCTGAATTTAATCTGCCAGCTAATTCAAATAGCGATTAAATCAGCTGGCAACAATAAATTATCTGACACCTTGTAAGACAAGTTTTTCGATCATGGCCACGTTATCTTTTGTTACAGTACCTCCACCTGTGTTTAGGAATAGATTTCCCAAACCATATTTTACTTCCAGGACAGCCGCAACAACTGGCATAAACCCTTGTAAATAAGGTTGCTGATCCAAAACAAGTGATAAGTAACCGCGTTTTACTTCGTCAATAGCAGCTGGAGAAATGTCAAATCCTGAAGTAACTACCTCGCCTGCGTTTTTGCCAGCATCACGGAGGACTTTTCCGAGAAATGCTGTTATTCCCCCGTGACCTGGAACAATAATAGCGCGAGTTTTGGGGTTGGCTTCGAGATAACTAACTAAAACCGGCACAGCCAATGATGGATCTTGAACAGCCTCATTTGACCACTGGAGCTTATCGTAACTGGCTCCAGCTTCATCAAGAGCTTTCAGAGATCCTCTTGCCACCAATTCACCTGGGGCTCCTTCGATAAAGGCACCATAAACAACCACGTGATCACCTTGGCCTAAGTTCCCCTCTTGGAGCGTCAACTTAGCAAGGTTCACCCCTGCTTCATAATTATCCAAACCAAAATAACTCCGCCCTGATCCAGGTAAATTATTGTTACCAACAATGACTTTAACTCCATCTCTCGCGGCTTTTTGGAGGAAAGTCGTCATTGATTTCGTGCCTGGATGGCCCATGACAATGATTGCATCTGGCACTGCTGCGAGTGCTTCATTGGCTTGTTGCAACATTCTTTGTGGATTCCATTCTGAATGCTGTTCAATCAAGTTGACGTCTAAAATTCTGGCCGCATCTCTTGCTCCAAGCTCTCTAGCCAGAGTTGCTGGTCCCCCAGAATTCCCACCCATCTGCATATAAATTGTCAGGTCTCCTTCAATAGCTGGACGGTCGTCACTCCAGGCAAAGAAGGGAATGAAGAAAAACAAGCAGAACAGAGAAATACTTTTGTGAAGTACCAGTTTCATGGCGATTCTCCTTCATGAGGATTGAAAAAAACCCCTTGCTCTTAAAAATTGAACAAGGGGAACTTTGCCAGGATTTTCTAGAAGAGTGTTGATCGAGACTGCTAAAATGAAGACCAGTCCGATAAAAAACCGGGTCCAGAAACCCTGGATTCCGGAGGCAACTAAACCAGCCTCAATAACCGTAACAATGAAGACCGCGAACACTGTTCCAATTACACGACCAGACCCTCCGAAAATTGACGTGCCGCCGATAAAGACGGCCGCAATTACTGTCAAAAGATAACCCATGCCCTGACTAGAGAAATAAGAAGTAGTTTCTAGAGTCAAAAACACTCCTCCGACACTAGATAATGTTCCAGAAAGGGTAAATAGCTTAATCTTTTCCAAAATCACATTGATTCCCATCATCTTCGCTACGTCTGAATTATCTCCAATGAAAAGTAGATTCTCTCCAAATTTATGCCGATTAAGTAATAGCCATATAACAATTGAAATTAAAATTGCCCATAAAATTTGGACAGGAAAAAATTGTTCAAATCTACCAACAAAAAAATTGTGCATTGGAGTCTCATAAATTGTTGGAATTGCTAACTGAATTCCCCCAGAAATTATTGTAACAAACCCACCCCATAGGAATAATAGTGCAAGTGTTGCAATCAGTGATGGTATTCCAAGCATTGTAATGACTAAACCATTTACAAGGCCAACCACTGCACCTGCTAATATTGCAATTGCTAATGCCAACCAAGATAACTGAAAATTTTCGAACAAATATGCAAATATATAACTAGACAAGGCAACTGTTGAAGGAAATGAAAGATCCATTTCGCCCGCAACTGCTACTAGTGTGATCCCCAGAGCAATTATCAGTGGTGGTGGTACTGTTGCAAAAAAGCTCATATACACACGGAAATTTAAAAAAGCCTTTGGTGCTGTAATCATAAAAACTAAAATTAAAGCTACAAAAACAATCCCAATAGTTACACCATCGATATTCAGAATTTTCTTCATTGATCTTTGTAATTCTTTATTTAAATAAAACTAACTACAACACACCAAATTCTTGAAAAACATCTCCTAGGCTTCTTCCAGATTCTAAAGCTTTCAATGTGCCTTTCTCAGACTGTATTTTTTTAGCACTATGAAAAAGGACATTGGAAAAGATTTTCTCTGGAATAGCCACACACCCATCAGCGTCACCGAAAATAATATCACCTGGACATACTCTCACTCCTGCACACTCTACTGGCACATCAATCTCAATCACCTTTCCTCTGCCCTTACTATCAAGGGGCGCAATGCCAGCTGCATATACTGGAAAGCCAATCTTCTTAATCTGCTGAACATCTCTGACAAACCCATCCATGATGGCCCCATTTGCTTTATTCACTCTTGCAGCAGTACTTAACAATCCTCCCCAAGGGGCGATCCGATTTGAACTACCACAAGCTGCGACAGCAACATCTCCTTGTTGGAGACTATCCACTAATTTAATTTCTAATTCATATTGGTTTTCATTTTTTCTGGGTCTTTCATAAATATCTGTATATAGCATCGTCCTCGCTCGACCAATTAGACGTAGGTTTTCATCCAATGGTCGAATATAGTGGGGGAAAGCTTGGTTTGCATAACCTAATTCATCTAACACGTCGGAGACTAACGAACAGAACAGTTCATTTAATTTGTTTTCGATCAATTTATCCATTTTTCTTATTCCATCAATATTACTACCTTAAAAAATACAGCTAAGCTGATTCTCCAGCAACTAAACTAACAGGAAATACAATTTCATTTGAATCAATGATCTTATGCTTAATCTTATCTATTAAAATTCTTCCTGCTTCCATCCCAATTTCGTAGGCTTTTGATTGAATAGTCACTAAATTTGGTGTTATGTATGCAGCAGTTTCAAATGCATTAAATCCAGTGACCCTAACATCATTTGGAACACTGATTCCTTTTTCACTTAAAATTCTGATTGCACCCATCGCCATTTTATCATTTCCACCAATAATTGCTTCTGGGAACCCCTGTTTTTCAATGTAATTTAAAACTGCTGATTTGGTATCTTTCAATCCTTCGTCTCCACACTCAATAATTTCAATATTTAGATTATTCCAAGATAAAATTTTTTTTACACCAAGTACTCTTTGTTCAATTGCTGGCCAATTTTGCTTAGGAGCCAGAAATATAAATTTTTTGCAATCTTTTTTTACCAAAAATTCGGCAATTAATTTCCCTGCTTTAAAATCATCTTGCATAATACTGTGAATTCTATTGTCCGGATATTTCTCTTGAATTAGAACAAAAGGTAAATTTAGGTTTAAAATTTTTTTAATTATCTTTTCCCTTTTTTCTTTGCTACCTGATAAAATTGCACAAATCCCATCAGAATGAATCTCTTCCAAAATACTTTTTGTCTGGATGCTTTGTGATCTAATTCCTTGCAATATTAGGCTGTAATTTCGATCAGCTAAATAATTCGATAAACCAGAAGCCACTTGTGAAGTATAAGTATCAGCCAAAAATTCTGGCACATCATCCAAGATTACCATTCCAATTGATAAACTACTTTTCGTTCTTAATGTCTTTGCCGCATGGTTGGGTTTATAACCAAGCTGTTCAATCACTGCCTGTACTTTATCTCTTGTCTCCTTACTCATTTGATCTGTTTTGCCGTTAGCGACGTTAGAAACCGTCATCATCGTTACTTTGGCGGCTTCCGCTACTTCTCGAATTGTTATTTTTTTCTTCATGGTAATTGTGATGATTATAAACTTTAACGTTAAAGTAAATAATTGCTTCAGATTTGTCAAACCAAATCAACGTAATCCTATAATTTCTCTAGATCACAAATATCGATAGTCAGATGAGAATTTATTGATTTAAATCCGGCCGCTCTTTCAAGAATTTTTCTAGTCCTGTCTGATCCTGAGCAGCGTCGCGTAGACGTTGTACTCCATCTCTCAGAACACCAAGTTCAGAAGCTGTCGAAAGCCTTAGAAAATGCTTTCCCTCTACGCCAATTCGACCGAAAGAGAGCCGATCCAACACAGCTACTTGATGATCGTACAAAGCGAACATTTGAAACAGACCTGCAGGGGACGATTCCTTTTTAGCTGCATCATTCAGATTTGAATGGTGATCAATTAAACCCAGAGACTCACAGACTCCTTCAATATTTGGGAACAGGTAGAAGGCTCCTCCTGGCTTTTGACACTCTACACCGGGGATAGCCCGTAAATCTTCCAGCACCGCATCTCTTCGCTCTTCAAAGGTTCGTACCATCTCCAGAACTTCTCGCTTCACTGTTTCGTCGGTAAGTGCCACTACAGCTGCTTCTTGATTGTAGGGTGCAACACATGAGAAGTAGTTGATATTTAACGTTTTGAACATCTCTGCTTCTTCGACAGTCGGTAAAACAGCGTAGCCGATCCTTCCTCCAGTCCAGGCAAATGTTTTGGAGAAACCACTTGCTAGGATCGTTCTTTCTGCCATCCCCGGTACTTGAAGAATTGAGTAATGCTGCTGACCATCAAAAACTATCCGTTCATAGATCTCATCAGAGTACACTCTGACATCAGGTGGAGCCTTGCGCAGTATCACATCTGCGATCTCTTCAATCTGCGACTGACTCGCAACTCCGCCAGTGGGATTTGAGGGGAAGTTCAAATAAATTACCTTGGTCTTTGGCGTAATCAATTCTGCGAGTTGCTCAGCGGTGAATGTGAATCCGGCTGATTCATCCAAATGCAAGGGGACAGGAGCAGCTTGGACGTAACGAATAAATGACTCGTAGATCGGAAATCCTGGGCTTGGGTAAATCACCTCATCACCCGGATTACAATAAATTTGCTGGGTCAAGCCAATCGAAGGCTTACCGCCCGGAAAGACCACCACATGCCCGGGTGTAGTATTGAGACCTCTCGTTCGATTTACGTATTCACTGATGGCACTACGTAAGTTTGGCGTACCTTGAGGGTCACAATAGTGCGTATTTCCAGCATCAAGTTGTCGTTTAATCTCGGCATTGACAGCCCTGGGTAGATCATAGTCTGGTTCGCCAAGATTTAATTTTACAACTGGTCCACGGGATTGACCGACATGAACAATGTGTGGTCCCACTTTAAAGGCATTTTCAGAACCAATTCTTTGATTACGTTCAGCAAAAAGAGCCATATTGCTTTAACAGAAAGAGGTCAATAATTTTAAACTGCGGGAACTGGCGTCAGCAGTGGTTTGTTTGCATAATAAGCATCCACATTATCTACCACGAGCTGCCCCATGGCGATGCGGGTTTGCAGGGTCGCCGAACCAACATGGGGTTGCAAAACTACTTGGGGCATCTGCAAGAGAGCCTCTGGCACTTTTGGTTCGTTGGTAAACACATCTAAACCTGCCCCGCCAAGCTTGCCCTCTTGGAGACAGGCAACAAGGTCATCTTCATCGACAACAGATCCACGTGAAATATTGATCAGTACACCATCTGACCCCAGTTTTTCCAGGACTTGCCGATTGACAATTTTCTTGGTTGCTTCTCCACCAACGCAACTCAAGATCAGGAAATCCACCTGATCGGCCATCTCCGTCAAAGATGAGAAATAATTGTAGCTCACATCTGATCGCTGCCGGCGGTTATGGTAGTTGATTGTGATACCAAAAGCTTTCAATCTGTCTGCAATAGCAATTCCGATTCGACCCAGACCCAAAATTCCAGCTTGTCTCCCTCTTAAATGGCTCGTCAAGGGCATGTTGGCTTTGAGCCATTTACCATTACGAACGTATTGATCACCAACCAACATTCCTCGAGTAACGGCAATCAATAATCCAACCGTAAGGTCCGCAACAGCATCATCCAAAACGCCAGGAGTGTTGGTGACAGCGATCTTTCTTGCTTGAGCTGCGCCTACATCCACTCCATCATAGCCCACTCCATGACTTGCAATTAATGCCAACTTGGGGAATTTGCCCTGGAAGTCTGCTGGTGCCCAGCCCTCCGTAACGACCACTCTGATGTTAGGGGCGACTTTCTCAATTAGAGCATCTCGATCACTGGCTTCCCAGAGTCTGTGGACAAGATATCTGCTCTCCAGATCGGCTAAACATTCTTGACGAAAAAACGCTTGGCTTGTCATTAAAATTTCTTCAGGCATTAGATTTCCTAGAGTGGTTGGCTCATTTTTTATGAAATGCGAAAAAGTTCTCCAAAAAAACACTGTTCCCGGGTAATGTCAAACCCGCTTAGAAGAGCTCGACGATCTCTTGAATTTACAGTCATCTTTTCGACCTCAATTTGAACCTTCCGAATTGACCTCGCGAACTCTGCCTCCCTTAAAAATTGGAACAGATTGTTACTGAAGCACTGGTGGGCCATTATCGTAGTGAACCTGGCCTGGGGCTCCGGATTCCTCTCCATCAAAATGAATGTCGTACATTTCGGTCCCTACTTGTCACTAAGCATTCGCTATGCAGGGTTAGTCCTATTGCTTCTTCCCTTCCTGAGAGGATTCCCCAGAGAGAACCGGAAAGCATTTTTGCAGGTCACTTGTTTGATGGGAATTTTGCATTTTGGCTTGGGCATGACCTCATTTCATCTGGCTGTTGATATCGCGTCCCTAGCCCTAGCTTCCCAAGCCTACATTCCGATCTCAGCCATCCTTGCTTTGATTTTTCTGAAAGAAGAACTCACTTGGAGTGTCGGTTTGGGAATAGGTATCGCCTTTCTAGGATTTGCTGTGATGAGCTTTGACCCTGTGATCTTCACTCAACTGGATTCGATGTTGATCATGTTGGCTGCAACCACGGTGATGGCAATTTGCAGTCTGATGGTTCGGCACAAACTGAAGGGAATCAACCCAATGACCCTACAGGCCTGGACAGGCCTTTGCGGCATATTACCGATATTTTTACTGTCACTGTTAGTGGAACAAAATCATTGGCAAAAAATTGAATCAGCTACTTGGATCAACTGGATCTCCGTGCTGCATGCCGTTATTTTCTCCTCGATCATCGGTCATGGGATCAACTTCTGGTTGTTACAGGAACAACCTGTCAGTCGCATCACTCCATACTACCTCCTGACTCCCATCTTCGCAGTGTTGATGGGAATCATCTTCTGGGGAGACGAACCCGGTCCAAAGGTATGGTTTGGTGGTGCTATGATTCTCTTCGGCATCCTCATGGTCTCATCAAATGTCGATCTCAAAAAATGGAAAAACACCTGAGTAAATTTTTTAAGAATTCGTACAAATACGTTGACTAGTCTCCCTGATGAGATCAACATGCGCATCAGTATTTCTGGAGCCCAAAGGGTACTTATCAAAGAAGTTTTTCCCTGTGAATAAAAGGAATTTGGTACATCTCAATTTCTTATACACGGCTAGATCATAAACCTATTTTCTAACCTTGAAACATGCATGTATTGATCACTGGTGGAGCTGGAATGTTGGGCCGCAAATTAGCCCAGCGACTGATTCAAGACCAAAGGATTGGTGAACATGAAATTACTAAACTGACCCTTGCTGACATCACAACCCCAAAGGGACTACCTAAATTTGAAGTGGCCTACGCTGAACACGCGATGGATATGGGAGATCCAGACTCTGCTGAAACCCTAATTCAACAAAGACCTGATTTTATTTTCCATTTGGCTGCTGTCGTCTCTGGAGAAGCAGAAGCTGATTTTGAGAAAGGCTATCGTGTCAACCTTGACAGTACCCGATATTTGCTGGAAGCGATCCGGGCCCAAACGGATTATTGTCCGAGAGTGATCTTCACCTCATCAATCGCTGTGTTCGGTGTTCCATTTCCAGATCCGATCCCCGATGCCCATCAACGAACCCCCCTGAGTAGCTATGGAACTCAGAAAGCAATAGGTGAGTTATTGCTGGCCGATTATTCCAGACGAGGAATTCTTCAGGGAATTGGACTTCGACTACCCACAATCTGCATCAGGCCTGGATTGCCCAACAAAGCAGCATCTAGTTTTTTCTCAGGAATTCTTCGAGAGCCATTGAACGGTAAGGAAGCTGTCTTGCCTGTGTCAGATGATGTACGTCATTGGCACGCCAGCCCAAGAGCTGCTGTTGGTTTTTTGTTACACGCAGCTACTATTGACCTGGAATTGGTGGGTTGGGACTGCAACCTAACTTTGCCGGGTTTGTGTGCGAGTGTTAAGGAACAACTCGAAGCGCTGGAGCGTGCTGCAGGTAAGGACGCTGTCGAATTGATTCGACGAGAGCCAGATCCTTTCATCGAGAAGTTGGTGTACAGTTGGCCTCAGTCATTTGAGGCTGAAAAAGCGAGATCACTGGGCTTCAAAGCAGAAAACAACTTTGATGAAATTATCAAAATTTACATGGAAGAGGAACTGGGCGCTACCTCCTGAGCATTGTTGATGTCGTTTTATCCCATGTAATTTTTTCTTCCAAAGATTTACTAGTAAGAGCCACTCAGAGGATCACTCGATTATCTAAAGTCTGATCCTCCTGAGTGGCAAAAATCATCTCACCAATTCCACATCGTCCCATCTTCAAGCCGATTTACCGGAAGGAATGCTCGTTGGTAAGGATATTTCTCGGCCAAGGTCTCGTCAATATCTACCCCATGACCTGGGCTCTCCCCACAATAGAGAAAACCATCCTCGAATCGGTAGTCATGAGGGAAAACCCCATCGGTCTCTCCGGTATGTCGCATGTATTCCTGAATCCCAAAGTTCGGCACCCAGGTGTCAAAGTGCAACGCAGCCCCCATACATACAGGTGAGAGATCTGTTGCACCATGGCTGCCAGTGCGAACGTGATGCAGACCCGCAAGATCAGCAATTCTTCTCAAATGTGTGATCCCCCCAGCGTGCACAACTGTCGTCCGGATATAGTCTACAAGCTGTTCCTGCAGCAAGGTCTTGCAGTCCCAAATCGTATTGAACACCTCACCCACTGCGAGGGGAGTGGTGGTGTGCTGGCGAATTAACCGAAAGCCCTCTTGATTCTCTGCAGGCACCGTGTCTTCGAGCCAGAACATTCGATAGGGCTCAAGCATCTTCCCTAACTGTGCAGCTTCGAGCGGAGTCAATCGATGATGGACATCATGTAGGAAGTGTGGCTCTGGCCCATAGACCTCTCTCAACTTTTCAAACAGCCTAGGAACAAAATCGAGATACTTGGATGTAGACCAGAAATTTTCGGTGGGTAAGTCATTGTCTGCCGGTTCATAAAACATTCGATCCTTCGAGACCCCGTATGTACTATCCAGTCCTGGAATACCGGATTGAGCCCGGATAGCCTTGTAACCCATCTCGCGGTAACGCCCCACTTCATCAATCGTAGAGGAAAGATCTGCACCGTTGGCATGTCCATAGACCAAAACACCTGTTCGGCTTCTACCTCCCAGCAATTGATACAATGGAAGATTTGCAATCTTGCCTTTCAGGTCCCAAAGAGCGGTATCCACTGCTGCAATGGCCGTCATGGTCACAGGCCCCCTACGCCAATAAGCTCCTCGATAAAGATATTGCCAAATATCCTCAATCTGCTGGGGGTCACGTCCGATCAGGCAAGGAGCCACATGGTCTTGAAGGTACGATACTACCGAAAGTTCCCTTCCATTTAAGGTGGCATCTCCGAGACCATAAATTCCCTCATCTGTGACAATTTTCAGGGTCACAAAATTCCGCCCTGGACAGGTCACAATCACACGGGCTTCAGTAATTTTCATACTCGTCTCCTTGGTTTAAGAAAGATACAAATTCACCCTAATCAGTAGTTTTTGATTGACTTTAAGTCAATCACTAATATATCGGAGACACTTTTTTCTGCATGCACGAACGTAGGCAGAATTCGTAATCACGAATCTAGGGAGGCTCAAACCATCAGGTCTACCTGCCACCACTGAAGGAAAATTCTCATGAAAAATTGGTTGAAGGTTACGATGACGACGGTCGTCGCCCTAGGTTTGAGCAGTGCCACCCTACTCGCACAAACTACACTTAAATGGGCTCATGTTTATGAGACTTCAGAGCCTTACCACACCTGGTCTGTTTGGGCCGGGGAGCAAATTGAGAAGCAGACCAACGGCAAATACAAAGTTGAAGTCTATCCCGCTTCTTCTCTTGGTAAAGAAACCGACATCAACCAGGGAATGCAGCTCGGGACCGTTGATATGATTATCTCCGGTTTATCGTTTGCGGCCAGAAGTGTCCCAAGAATTGGTGTAGGATACTACCCATTCACATTCCGCGACGGGAATCATCTGCTGGCCTGGTCAAAGAGTGATGGTTTTGCAGAGTTGGCTGGAATGTATGAGAAGAAAACCGGGATCCACATCACAGCGATGACCTACTAAGGGGCACGCCACACAACTTCAAACCGACAGTTCAGTGACTGCGCAGGAATGAAGAATTTAAAGATTCGAGTACCTGATGTGCCTGCCTACATGGCCATGCCGAAGGCTTGTGGAGCCAATCCGACTCCAATTGCTTTCTCCGAGGTCTACTTGGCCCTGCAAAGTGGAACGGTTGAGGCCCAAGAGAATCCGCTTCCTACCATTGATGCGAAGAAGTTCTACGAAGTTCAAAAGCATATCATGCTGACCGGCCATATCGTGGATGCAGTGGCCACACAGGTCGCACCTCATATTTGGAACAATCTGAGTGCAGCTGAGAAGACACTCTTCACAAATATCACTCGTGAGGCAGCTCAGAAAGCCAGCCAGGAAATCATGGACCGGGAAGCCAAGTTGGCAGCAGTCTTTCGAGAGCGAGGTTTGACCGTTACTGACGTAGACCGAGATAGCTTCCAAAAGGCTGTTCTGAAGGCAGTGCCCATTGCTTCAATGGGCTACGACAAATCTGATTGGGACAAAATTCAGGCAATTCGCTGAATCCCATGCCATCCAGTGAAAAATTGTCCACATTGGACAATTCTGACCATTCTGGACAATTTCACACCACCGATGAGCCAGTCGACCTATGTGTTTACCGTTGGGAAGACTGGCTTACCTTTGTGGTGTTTTGGTTATTGGCCATTACGGTCTTTTACCAGTTCTTTACACGCTACGTCTTGTCAGACTCAGCAGGATGGACGGAAGAAATCGCCCGTTATCTTCTGATCGGGGTGACCTTTCTGGGCGCATCGATGGCAGTCCGCCGCAACACTCACATTCACGTCGAATTTATTTATAGACTTGTCCCAGCGAAAGTTGGACGCTCACTTTCCACTATCGTTGATCTTGTGCGAATTGCCTTTCTGGCTTACGCAAGTTGGGTTTCGTACACTCTTGTGCCGAGAATGCACAACCTCAACATGACGGTAATTGACTTTCCTATGAGCTACGTCTATGGATTCGTCACTTTTGGTTTTGTAATGATGACTTTTCGCTCCGTTCAGGTGGCAATTCGTCATCAGCGAAAGGGCTGGGGTTCTTTGGAACGTCCTGGAGAAATCGAGAACTAACCTATGAACGCCCTGCTTTTTCTTTCTTTCCTTTCTTCCATGTCCTTGGGGATTCCGATCGCAATATCAATGTGTATCGGTTCCCTTGTGTATATTTGGTTCTCTGGAACCATTCCTCCACTGACCCTAGTGCACAGAATGGTAGGTGGGGTGGACAGCTTCCCCCTACTTGCAGTTCCCTTCTTCATCCTTGCCGGAAATTTGATGAATTCGGCAGGGGTCACTAATCGTATTTTTCATTTCGCTTTGTCTCTGGTTGGGTGGCTCAAGGGTGGTCTGGGGCATGTGAACATCCTTGCTTCAGTGATTTTCTCAGGAATGTCTGGTGCTGCTATCGCTGACGCAGGTGGACTCGGGACCATTGAAATCAAAGCCATGAAAGATAATGGCTACCCCACCAAGTTTGCTGTTGGGGTGACAGCTGCCTCGGCTACGATTGGACCGATCATACCTCCATCCTTGCCGATGGTGATCTATGGGGTCCAGGCCAATGTTTCGATTGGACAGTTGTTTACCGGAGGTTTCATTCCAGGTTTGGTCATGACTCTGTTGATGATGGGCATGGTCACTTACTTTTCCTACTCCCAACACTATGGAAGAGATGCCGCGCTTAACTGGTTGAAAATGGGCAAGGCATTCCTGGAACTCGTGATCTTACTGGTCGCAGCTTATTTTCTGTTTCATCTTTGGCAGGATGAGGAACTTGGAGGGATGTTGAAATTTGGAGCCCCATTCTTGGGGTTAATGGCTATTGATAAATTTCTGAGGTTAGAAGCCTTCATGGCGTTGATGACCCCAGTCATTTTGATCGGTGGCATGGCATCTGGCCTCTTCACTCCCACGGAAGCTGCAGTTGCTGCGTTTGCCTGGTCCCTCTTCCTAGGCTTGGTATGGTATCGATCTTTGACCTGGAAGATGTTGATCAAGATCTCGATGGAAACTATCGAAACCACAGCGACTGTTCTTTTCATAGTGGTTAGTGCTTCCATATTTGCTTGGGTGTTAACTACAACTCAAGTCACCTCACAAATAGCGCAATGGGTCCTTTCCATCAGTGACAATCCGTTAGTATTCTTGCTCATGGCGAATGTCTTTTTGTTGTTTGTAGGTTGTTTCATGGAGACGATCGCCGCGATTACAATACTAGTTCCTGTGTTCATGCCGATTCTTGGGAGCTTGGGGATAGATCCCGTTCACTTCAGCCTGGTGATGGTTCTCAATTTGATGATTGGCTTGTTGACTCCACCAATCGGCATGGTTCTCTACATTATGGCCAAGATTTCTAACCAAACCTTTGAAGAAACCGTTCAGGCCGTGCTGCCATGGTTCATACCGTTGATTGGTGCCCTATTGATAATAACCTACGTCCCAGAAATAGTGCTGTGGCTACCAACGATGCTTTATCGATAAATACAAAGTTCAACTTTAGGAGGCCCCTTGCTGCAATGTAGCATTCACGGAGCAGAAGACCTGAGAATTGAAGACGTTCCTTGTCCACAACCTGGACCCGATCAGGCATTAGTAAAGATGGGAGCCGCAGGAATCTGTGGTTCTGATATGCACTATTTTCGGCACGGACAGATTGGTAAATTTAAAATTCAAGAACCCTTGATCCCCGGTCACGAGGCATCTGGGGTGATTGCAGCTCTGGGCGCTAATATCACTGGTCTTGAAGAAGGACAACGAGTTGCGATTAATCCCTCTCACCCCTGCGGAGACTGCTCTCGATGTCGGGAAGGGCGTGAAAATCTATGTGACAGTATGTTTTTTCTTGGGAGCGCAAGTGTTTTTCCACATGCCCAGGGAATGTTTCGGGAGTATTTTTTAATTTCAGCAAAGCAGTGTATTCCTGTTTCAAAACAGGTTTCTCTCGAAGAGTTGGCAATGTCAGAACCACTCTCTGTGGGACTTCACGCAGTCAACCGTGCAGGTAACTTGTGTGGGAAGAAAGTCTTAATCAGTGGCTCGGGAACGATCGGATGTATGGTTTTACTTGCCGCCAAGCTGGATGGGGCAGAACAAGTCACGATGGTTGACGTGCTGGAGGAACCATTGGCAATTGCCCGAAAAGTTGGGGCTGACCAAACGCTTTGCGTGAAGCCATCAGCAGCACCTTCTCCTGAATTAATTAATGAATTTGATTTGGCTTTTGAGGTTTCTGGGGCGGCATCTGCCCTTGGCAACTGTATTGAGCTAGTTCGTCGCGGCGGCACAATAGTGCAGGTAGGAACACTTCCTGTTGAGGGAATTCATCTTTTTGCTAACCAGATCATGGTCAAAGAATTGGACATCAGAGGTTCTATGCGATTTGGCGACGTGTTCTCACGTGCCGTCCGATTGCTTGAGAGTCAAAGATTGAGCGTAAAACCGATCTTAACTGGTCGATTTCCGATTGCCGAAGCAGCCAAAGCCCTCCAGTTGGCTTTCGATAAAACGGTCTCAATGAAAGTTCAAATTGTGGCGGACTGACAAAGTCATGGAGCATTGTTCTTCGTGATCAATTATTACTGAGTACTAAATTACAGAAACTGCTCGAACGAGTAGGCGCCCTCTACCAAAGAAATGGCCTGGCCTGTCTTGATTGACTCCTGAGCTGCTAGTCCAAGCAGGACAGCCCGAGCGCCATCTTCAAAACTAACTTCGATTTCTCCATTCCTTAAAACTACCTGCTGGAATCGTTGGTGCTGGTAAAAGGTTGAACCATGATGATCTCCCGCTGCCAGAATCAGAGGGTCTACAGTCACTTCTTTTCTTGAAACACCTTTTGGAAATCTTGTGCTAAAGATCAACTCCGGTGTAGGTGGCTCCCCCAAATCTTCTGGCCAGAATCGCTCTGGTCCAGGAATTTTACATTCTACCTTCCCTTTTGTTCCAACTGCTGCAATCTCTTCCTGAAATAAAGATCCTTCAGCGAACATGCACAGATCAAGGGTTGCCCTCATTCCATTTGCAAACTCTACAATCACAAAGGCTTGATCAATAATATCTGGCTTCTGTCCTGCGAAGCTCTCATCAAGATGATTGACTTCCATTCCTCCTGAGGCAAAAACCTTTGTTGCTTGGCTTTGCGTAATCAGATTCATGAGGTCAAAAAAATGGCAGCACTTTTCTACAAGCGTTCCCCCAGAGTTGGCATTGAAGCGATTCCAGTTGCCCACTTTGACCAAAAATGGGAAGCGATGCTCGCGGATACTGAGTGTTTTGAGTTGACCTAAACATGAAGGATTGCGAATCTCTTCAAGCAGAGCAGCCAATGGGGGCATGTAGCGATATTCCATCGCCACCCAAATTGGAAAATAAAAATTTTTCTTCAGTTGAAGTAATTTTTGAAGTTGCACGGGAGAGGTGCAGAGGGGTTTCTCAACCAATGTTGGCTTGGGTTGCAGGCCGCTGATCAGTTCTAATTGCTCAGCATGTCTGAAATTAGGACTCGCAATCACCCAAGCATCGACTTCTGATTCCCGAAGCAATTCCTCTATGCTCTCATGAAATTGGATCGAAGGAACTCGTTGTTTCATCTGTGTTCGCATCCCCTCATCGGGTTCAAAAGCATGCGTCAACTCAACATTATCCAGCAATTTCATATTTCGCACATGCTCCTGGCCCATCATTCCACATCCAATCATTCCATATTGAAGCGGCCGTTTTTCAGTCGTCATTTTTTACCTACAAAACTAGTTAGCTAAAATCATGTCCAATTCTCAAACAGTCGTACCTATCCAGAGTGCTGATCTCGATCGTGTTGAAGTGGCGTGGTTTGCCCCTCTTTGTTCAGATGATTACCGGTATCTTGGTGTTCCAGATGGTCAACTACGCAGCAATTGGCAAAATACCAGTGAAGTCTTACTTACTGCTGAAAAGCTGGGTTTCGGCAACATTCTTTGTCCCTCCTCCTATCAAGTTGGCCAAGATACGTTAACATTCGCTTCCGGCGTGGCACCTCTGACCAGTCAAATTAACTTACTTACAGCTGTACGCTGTGGAGAAATGCACCCAATCATGTTAGCTAGGGCGGTCGCTACCATGGATCATATGATGAAGGGCCGCCTAACGATCAACATTATTTCTTCGGACATGCCCGGAGAGAAGATCTCCAGTGAAGATCGTTACGAACGGTCCAAGGAGGTTGTCGAGATTCTCAAACAGGCCTGGGGCCAAGATGAAATTAACTATGAAGGTCGTTTCTATCAATTTCAAAAGCTCACCACTGATCCCGCTAGACCCTATCAGCAAAATGGGGGACCGCTACTCTACTTTGGTGGATATTCTCCGCCTGCACTTCAACTTTGTGGCCAGCACTGTGATGTCTATTTAATGTGGCCGGAACCAGAGGATGCGTTGAAAGAAAGAATGCGAGCCGCTCACGCTCAGGCCCAACGTTTTGGGAGAAATCTCGACTATGGGTTGCGGGTTCACATGATCGTTCGTGATACCGAAGCCGAAGCTAAAGAATACGCGCAGTCTCTGGTGTCTCAGTTAGAAGACGAAATTGGTCAAGCGATCAAAGCACGGGCTTTAGATTCCACTAGCCTTGGCGTTTCTTATCAGGCAAAGAATGTCATTGATTCCGATAAGTTCGGCTTTGTAGAGCCCAATCTCTGGACTGGTGTCGGACGCGCTCGTTCTGGATGTGGTGCTGCGCTTGTTGGCAGTGTTGATCAAATTCTTACAAAGCTGGAAAGATACCAGAAAATGGGAATTCGGGCTTTCATTTTCTCAGGCTATCCCCACAAGGATGAGTGTGAAAATTTCGGAACAAAGGTACTACCGAAACTCCAAACCTGCCAACTTTCAAAAGTCTATGGAAGGGTTCCAGATTCTCTTCCCCTGACACCTCTTGGGGTTGGAGAAAGGCGTTGAGTTCAAGTTCTTTTGTACATTTGATAGGCCCTTCGCCAACCAATTGCGCGCAGTTATCTTGGAAGAGGGTATTCCGATGAGACTAATTGCAATCTCCAATACTGGGGGGTGAAAAAATATTGTTCATACCAAGAGCAGATTCGGACACCAAATGACGTCAACGGCATAAAAGTCCGGACGATTAAAGGGGATGTACAAATTGAATTGGTGAAGGCAATGGGTGGAAATCTAACCCCAATTTCATGGCCTGAAGTCTATACCTCTCTCGCAACTGGCGTAGTTGACGGGACCAAAAATCGCATCACGGATATCGTGGGAATGAAGTTTCATGAGCACTCAACGCACAACACGTTGGATGGGCATGCTTACCTGGGAGCTTTGTGGTTCTTCAGTGAGGCGAGATGGCAACAGTTCCCAACAGCGCACCGGAGTATTTTATTTGATGGGTTCCAACACCTCAAAACAACTGCTCGAGCGTTCCCAATGCGCAAGCAAGGAACAGCTTATGAAGATTTCAAAAAGGCAAAAGGAACCATCTATGTACCAACTCCTTCAGAGAAAGCTGCTTTAAAAGCTGCGGCGGCATTTGTTTATGATTGGTACCTCAATAAATTTGGGGATGATTGGCTTTTCAAACTGGAAAATGCTGTCGCTCAGTGTAATGCATCCGTAACAGATGAATTCCTAACAGCGACTCAATCAAAGCTTCGAAACTAAATTATTCACTTCGCTCGGGTTCGAAGGAGCCCGAGTTTACGAAATTCAACGAAATGGGTCTCTCTCAATCATCTGAAAGAGGAATCGTTAGCCATTCCAACATATCTTTACTTGTAGAGATCAGGTACCCCCCGACTCCTTTCAATCCTGAAACAAATCCATCCACCGTTTTCTGAGTGATGCTTTCATCACAGGATCCTTGTTGCTCCAACCAGTGCACAGTATTTCCAACGACCACAACACTTCCTGAGACAATCAAAGAACCAGCGGATACAGTTATTGCACCAGCAGTGACAATGGCTAAGTTTGCAAGAACACATTCAGCATCTTGGCAACCCCGAGTAGCACCCGAGAGTCCTTCAATCACAATTGTATCAGAGTTGTCGAATCCTTTGACCTCAAGGGACCACTCCTTCGTAACCAGTTGACAATCGTAGTTCTGGTTTGGTTTGGTCTCTGGAACGAAGCAAGAACTCGTTAGCAAACAAACAACTAATAATGAAGAATACTTAGAGTTTTTTCGAATCATCATTTAACTAAATTTGTAAAAGAAAGATCGTTTCTTAATGTCAAAACCGCTGATTACGTTCCTGTTATTTTTGATTTTCTTCATATCATCAACGTCTTATTACTACTATTGGACGGTGCCTGCAAATAGTATCTGGTATGACCAGAGAGCAGCAATTGAAGTTTTCGAAAAGATTATAAACGGGCAATTCCCTTTAGTTGGATACAATAATAGTATTGGGATTCCAACATTTCCAGCGTTCTACTATGTTATTTTTCCAGTTTATTATTTTTTAAGAAATCCAATTGAATTATATTACTTTACTGCAATCATCAATGTAATCTCAATTTTAATTATTACGACATTTTTATATTTAAAATTTAATTTATTTTCAGCAATTCTTTACGGATTTTATAGCATTACGAATATTTGGGGATTATATTATGGATCTTTTCTCTGGAATCCCAACTTTATTCCATTTTTTATGGTCATCTTTTACTTATCGCTTTATAAATATCTAAAAGAAAGAAAGGTTTTTTATTTTCACATCTCAGGTATTCTTATCAACATAATTGTCCAAATGTCTCCACAAGCTGCCGTTTTAGTTCCTTCATTTGCACTTGCACTTTTAATACTTAAGAAATTACCGACTTTTTGGAATCAAATTTTACACATTTCGATACACTGTGTTTTAGTTTTTCCATGGGTTTATCATACAAGAATCGCATTTCCAAATTCCAGTGAACCGACACATTCAACTTTATTTAAAAACTTTTTTACTCCACTTCTTGAATACACAAATTACATAGGAGGCTGGGGTCTGACCAGAGAATGGGGAAAATATTTAGATTACGGTACTATATATTCTGATGAAATTACTTTTTGGAACCCATTACTTCAAGTATCTACTACAGTGTTATTGGGTGTGATTATTTGGATAAGTATTTGTGTTTTTATGGAAAGATTTAAAACTAAAAATCTCAATCAATGGCAGGAAATTTTGCTTGTCCTAACTATCATTAACTTATCCACATTTTGTTATGTGTTTTTTGGTATGTGGATGGCACCGCATCATTATCAATTTTTATCACCAACAATTCCTTTACTTCTTGCCTTAGGACTTCATTTTCATATAAAATATTTTAAAGGTTTTCTATTTTTGTTTGCATTTGTAATGGTTTCACAGGGTTCATATAGTTATTGGCGAGCATATTCAGAATCAATTCGGCCCTTCATTACTGATATTGGTTATCAAGAAACTTTTTCAGATTTTGTCAAAGATCAATGTACTAATTCTGCAAGGGTAAGATATGCCACTCCCAATGGTATTCATGGCTACATGCAATACGGAGATTTAGAGGAAGAAGTCTCAAGTTGTGATTGGATGCTTGTACAAAAAAATCATTATGATCGATCAATTGTTATTCATGATTTATTGAATGAAAAATTTCAACTATCTCAGAAAAAATTTAAAGATTATCTAATCTGGAACCCAAAATAATAAATGAGAAAGAAATCATTTTTTATATATGCATTATTATTTTTTATTTTTTTATTTATTTTTTGTGTTTTACTGATTAAAGAAAACGTTGAAAAATTTAATATCCAAATAGAACAAAATATCGAAAGAAATCTTTCAATTGATTGGGGTCCAAAAGAACCGAAGCTATTTGCAGTGGGATATTTTGCAGACGTTTCTAATCTTTCTTTAGATTTTGATACATTTATTATTCAAATTCCTGTTCATGAAAAATTTCACATTCTAAATTTGGCTGAAAGGTTAGTCTTTGATAAATGTAATTTTAAAATAAATTTGATCCACCTTCTTTTAGATCTTCATTGTAGAAAACTTACCTCAAATCATAAAAATTTTATATTTGATCGAAACAAGGAAATTCTTTATTCCAAAAACTTTTATTTCGATAATGATATTTTTCAAAGACTATTTAATCGATTTAGATTTTTCGATCTAAAATTTCATTTTGACGAGGTGTCAATTAACAATGTTTTGACACAAAACATTAATGGTGAATTGGAATTTCATAACGATGAAAATGCGACTTTAACTATTGATGATCAGTTCTTTGAATTTTTCAACAGATCAGAAGGTCTTGAGATTGACGATCAAAATCAGAAATTTTTCTTTTTGAACCAAAACTTCTTCCAACATTTTTGGAGCTAACCCAATTTCTTTTCTTTCATACATACTCAATAAGCCCAACCCGATGGTTGACTTCCAGCAAGAAACTAATATATCAATACATCTAAAATTCGAAGAACTCATAAATTATCCTTTAGACATCAATGGATCTTCGTTCGCAAAAATCCGATACCGAGACGATCCGCATCAATCGTCGTGTGCCTATCGTTCCCAAAGTGCACTCAACTCTACATCACTTGATTGTTCATTGTGTGCTTCCACCTGGTTCCCCCATCCGCGAGAAAGATCTGAGTGAACAAATGGAAGTTTCTCGAACACCAATTCGAGAAGCACTGTTGCAACTTGAGAAAGAAGGGCTTGTCGAGATCTATCCGCAATCTGGAACACGTATTTCCAAAATTAGTATGGAAGAAGTGCGTGAGAGTCATTTCATACGTGAAGCCATGGAAAGTGCCACTGTCCGATTTGCGGCACAACAGGGTGATTCTCAATTATACAAACAACTGAACACCCGTTTGCAAGAATTCGAGGCTGCCTTAGGCACCGCTGAAAAAGATCTCTTGTTCGAATTGGATGAACTCTTTCATAAAACGATAGCGGAATTCCGCTTCCATAATAGACTTTGGAAAATCACAAATATCGCAAAATCACACATGGATCGTGTTCGGCACTTAACCCTTCCACTCCCAAAAAGGATTTATGAAATTGCTGATGAACACCAACGAGTTACTGATTGTATTACCCAGCACCAACCAGACGACGCTGTGAGAGCAATCAAGGATCACCTTAGCGTGATTTTTTCCGATATTGAGCGAATTCGAGCAGAACATTCAGAATATTTTGTTGAATAACTTTTCATCTAAACATATCAACCAATGCCATATCTAACCCCAACTCAACTTTCCGAATTCGAACAAAATGGATTTCTGATTGAAAGAAACCTTTTTGATCCTGAAGAAACACAACTACTTCAGAAAGCTGCAAAAGATGATCAGGAACTGGATCGCCGAAGCCAAGGAAGAAGAGACAGGTCTGGTGCCACAGTCCGCCTTACACTTTGGAATCACCCGGGAGAGGGCATTTACGGAATGTTTGCCCGTTGCAAAAAGCTTGTTGGCAGAATGGAAGAACTGCTTGGCGGAGAAGTCTACCATTATCATTCAAAAATGATCCTCAAAGACCCTGAAATTGGAGGTGCTTGGGAATGGCATCAAGATTATGGTTACTGGTATCACTATGGCTGCCTCCAACCTCTGATGGCGAGCGCTATGATAGCAGTAGATCCTGCCAAAGTAAGCAACGGTTGTCTCGAAGTTCTGAAAGGAAGCCATGTTGTAGGCCGCCTGGATCATTCCTTAGCTGGAGAGCAATCCGGCGCAGACCCTGAAAGAGTAGGGATCGCCATGAAGCGCTTCGACAGAGTTGCGGTTGAATTGGAACCTGGCGACACACTGTTTTTTCACTGCAATCTTCTGCATTGTTCGGGTCAAAATCACTCCCCTGATCCTCGCTGGGCAATGATTTGTTGCTATAACGCTGCCCGTAACAATCCATTTATAACCTCCAGACACCCCCAATATACTCCTCTTGATCAAGTGGATGACTCCCTTATCAAAACGGTTGGCCTGAAAAGATTCAGTGAAGGTGGAGAGGTTGATTTTATGGGTGAGAAAGTTGATCGAAGCATCCCCTCAGATCTTCACAAACCAATGCCTGAAACAATATGAGACCAACCACTGGAATTCGTCTCAGTTGGCCTGAGCTCAGAAAATTTTTGCACCAACATCTCACTGAGCATGTTCTCCCATTCTGGTTTCCGAAACTGATTGATCCGAGATATGGGGGCTTGAACAATTGTGTTCAGGATGATGGTGAAGTCCTCTCCTCCGAAAAATATCTTTGGTCACAGGGCCGAACTCTTTGGGTGCTGAGTAAACTTTTTAATGACATTGATCAGGATTCTAAATGGCTGGAGATGGTGACTCCCATCTCAAAATTATTGACAGATTATGGGAGGAATACCGATGGAGATTGGTACTTCAGTTTAAACGCAGACGGTTCCCCTGCAAGAGAACCTCAATCTATCTATGTAGATGGTTTCTGTATTTATGGGCTGACAGAATATGCAAAAGCAACTGGTCACTCAAAGAGTCTGGACATAGCTTTGGAGGCTTACAACCACGCGAGTCCCAAGTTGGAGGATCATCGCTTATTAAGAACAATGCCTCACCCAATTCCAACTGGGTTCCAGTCCCATGGTCCCCTGATGTTGTTTGCGCATGTTTTTCATGAACTGGGAATCCTGAGTGACAGAGATGACATCCAGCAGCGAGCCCTTGAATTGGCAGAAAGGATTCTATCTCAACATCTTGATCCTGAGTCCGGCCAACTTCATGAGTTTGTGGTTCCTGGTGGTCAAAAAGATTCCAGTGACATTGGACAGACAGCAATTCCAGGGCATGTGGTGGAAAGCATGTGGTTTTTGGAAGAGATCTATCGCTACCATGGTCAATCAGAAAAGATTCCATTATTGCTGGAGACCATGCGTACCCATCTTGAGCTTGGCTGGGACCAGCAATTTGGGGGTTTGGTTCTAGCCACTCATCTTGGAGATGGGAAGCCTAAGTGGCACAATCCGTATGGTAAAATCTGGTGGCCCCACACAGAGAGTCTACAAGCACTGCTAATGGCTTACGCTCATAACAGAGAAAAATGGGCTGAGGACTGGTACTGGAAAATCCATGATTACAGCTTCACTCACTTTCCCAATTGGGATTCAGGAGACTGGTTTCACAATTTGGATCGTGAGGGAAAACCGACGGTTCCCTATTTACAAACTCTTCCAGTGAAGGATCCTTTTCATTTGCCCAGAGCCCTAATTTATTCAATTCAAATCCTTGATCAACTTGGAGAAACATCATGACTAAGCCTGATCCTCAGAAACGATGGGTTGTCGACCAACTACCTGTTGAATTGTACGCTAGTAACGAAGAACTCGGACAGGCAGCTGCAAAGAAAGCTCAACAAATCTTAAGGGAGGCAATCGACAAAAAAGGATTCGCTAACTTGATATTGGCAACCGGGAATTCTCAGCTAACTTTTTTAAAAGCGTTGAGAAATTTGGGGGATGTTGATTGGCAGAAGGTCAGAATCTTCCACATGGACGAGTACATTGGAATCAATCCATCCCACCCAGCCAGTTTCCCTCTGTTCTTGGAAAACCATTTTCTTCAATTTACCAAGCCTGGTCATTTTCATCCCATTCCGAGTGAGACTTCGGATGTGGATTCTGCCTGCAAGGCCTATGAGGCATTGATTCGTCAACATCCTGCTGATCTTGTCGCAATGGGATGGGGAGAAAACGGACACATTGCCTTCAACGATCCTCCAGATGCACATTTTGATGACCCGCATTGGGTAAAAGTCGTCGATCTAGCAGAGGAAAGCCGTCTTCAGCAGGTGGGAGAAGGGCATTTTGCTTCACTGGATGAAGTACCAAAACAAGCGATAACCTTGACAATTCCTGCTCTTCTAGCTCCAGTACACATCCTTTGTATTGTTCCTGAAGCGAGAAAGGCTTCAGCTGTCAAAGCCTGCCTTTACAAGTCGATAGATGAATCTCGGCCAGGCTCTATCCTGAGAACAATTTCACATGCTACCTTATTGCTGGATCAAGATTCAGCTTCGCTACTCTAAATTATCCAACAATGGAGTTGCCTATGCTTTAATTTATGGGTAAATGACAGCAGTCTTTTGTCCAATGAGTTCATTTCATTCCAAAAATCTTCACTAACTGGAGTTAGTAGAAAGAGGACACTTCATGAAACGATCTACTTTTCTCAAATCTCTCATTGCTCTTGGTTTTTCTGCGATCATTGGGAGCACAGGAGCAATTGCAGGGGAATCCCCTGATCTCGCAGCTATGGTCAAAGCAGGGACATTGCCACCCTTGAATGAGCGTCTCCCCGAAATTCCATTGATGCTGCCTGTTGTTGACGAAATTGGTCAATACGGTGGCACACTTCGTCGCGCGTTTCTGGGGCCTGGTGACCACAACAACTATACAAGAGCTGTCTACGACGCACTGGTGCGTTATGCACCAGACGGAAGCCAAATTGTTCCTCATATTGCTGCAGGTTGGGAATCTAACGAGAACTTCACGGAATGGATTATTCGCCTGAGACCAGGAGCTAAATGGTCAGACGGCACACCATTCACCGCTGATGACATTATGTTCTGGTACGACAATATCTTGATGAACCAAGAACTAATGCCTGGTGGTGTTGGCTGGATGAAAAACGGAGATGGTTCAATGGCGTCGGTCCAAAAGCTTTCGGACTACTTGGTCAAGTGGACCTATAAGCAGCCAAACACAGCCTTCCTGCTAAACATGGCCAACCTGGATGGTGCTGACAAATCAATCAGCAATTTGGTCTTTGTTCCAGCTCATTATTTGAAGCAATTCCATCCGGATCACACCAGCAAGGCTAGCTTGGATGCCAAGGTCAAAGCAGCAGGTTTTGATACTTGGACCCAACTATTCGCGGTGGAAGCACTACCGCATTTGAGCGGTAACCGACCTGGCATGGCGGCCTGGGTTCCAGATGGAACAACTGTTTCGGATCAGGTCTTCACCATCAAACGTAATCCGTATTTCGTGGGAATCGATCCACAAGGCAACCAACTGCCTTATATTGACGAAATTCGCTTTACCTTCTTTGCAGACAAGGAAGCTTTGAACCTTGCAGCAGTCGCGGGTGAGATTGATTTCCAGGGACGTCACATCAACATGAGTAGTTATCCTGTTCTCAAAGAAAACGAGAACAACGCAAACTATCGTGTGGTTACCTGGCCAACCTTTGGTGGCTCAGATGCTGTAGTGATGCTGAACCAAACGTGGACAGGTCCTGAAGGTGAGTACTTCCGCAATAAGAACTTCCGCATCGCGCTTTCTCACGCAATTGATCGAGATGCCATCAAGGAGCTGGCGTTCTTCGGCCTTGGTGAAGCTCGTCAGGGAGTCCCTGCCCCCTTCCACCCTTACTACCCTGGAGATGAATACGCTTTCCGCTATACCGAGTTCAAACCAGAAGAAGCCTCGGCAATGTTGGATAAAGTTCTTCCAAACAAAAACAGCGATGGACATCGCTTGATGTCAAATGGACAGGTTCTGGACATTGAAATTGGGGTGGTCCCTCAATTTGGTGCTTGGCCAGATATCGCACAATTGATTGTGGAGAATTGGGCAGAAGTCGGAGTCAAAGCACACGTGGAAATTCGTGAGCGAGCTCAACACTTCTCGATGCGTCCGGCCAATGAGTTGATGTCAGAAGTCTGGAACGAAGACACCACGGGCTTCCCTTTCAGTGGTCAACCTAAGTTTGATCCTCGAAGTGATCCAGCTCTGACTTTTGCGCCCTTGGTTGCCAAGTGGTATGCATCCGGCGGTAAGGAAGGAGAGGCTCCACCTGCTGAAATCAAGCGCTTGGTCGACATCATTGATGAAGCCAAAACTTCAGGACGCAATCGGCAAATCGCTCTGGCCAAAGAACTCTTCCAAATCTGGGCTGACAATGTCTGGGAAATTGGAACCGTTGGGATGACCCCAATGATCCAGGGAGTTCTGGTTGCGAATGATAAGCTGCGAAATGTTCCTGCTGTTGCAGGAAACGACTGGCCTCTGCGTACTCCTGGAGATACACGCCTCGAGCAGTATTTCTATTCACGCTGAGTCACACTCCTAGCGGTCTGACTTCTTTTTGGAGCCAGGCCGCACTCCAAACGTCTGTCCCAGACATTCCTGAATGCTAATCTACATTATCAAGCGGCTTCTGCTGTTGCCGTTCTTGCTACTGATCTTTTCTGTCATCGCCTTCCTCTTGATCCAAGCTCCTCCTGGTGACTTTCTGACCAGCTACATTGCTGAATTAGCAGCATCAGGCTCCTCGATGGAAAGGGCCCAGATTGATGCGTTACGTGCGCTCTATGGCCTTGATCAGCCCATGTATCTTCAATATTTCAAATGGATGGGGAGAATCCTGACTGGAGACTTAGGAGTCTCATTGGATTGGCAACGTCCTATTAGTGAGCTAATCGGTGAACGCATGGGGCTAACCCTTGCCCTTGGCTTGGGAACATTTGTATTTACATGGTTGATTGCGATCCCGATTGGGATTTTCTCAGCTACACGCAAGTACTCTTTTTTTGATTACTTCTTCACTGTTTTTAATTATTTCGGTGTTGCCACACCAACTTTCATGACCGCTTTAGTGCTGATGTGGATTGCCTTCAAATACTATGGCGTGAGCATTACAGGACTTTTCTCGGCAGAGTACATTGACGCTCCCTGGAGTTGGGATCGAGTTGTAGATTTGTTGCAGCACTTATGGCTTCCCGTTGTCATTCTTGGGTTGGATGGAACTGCCCGTCTTGCCAGAGTGATGCGAGCCAACTTGCTCGACGAGCTAAAAAAACCCTATATGGAGATGGCTAGGGCTAAGGGCCTCTCCGAGTGGCGTCTCGTCATGAAATATCCTGTCCGTTTAGCACTGAATCCTCTTGTCAGTACGATTGGCTGGTATCTACCTCTCATCTTTTCTGGAAGTGTGATTGTCGCAACGGTAATGAATTTGCCCACGATAGGCCCCATGCTACTTAGGGCTCTGATCAGTCAGGATATGTTTCTGGCAGGCACAATCATTCTCTTCTACATGATGCTGGCAGTGGTTGGCACATTGATTTCTGACATCCTCTTGGCTTGGCTTGATCCAAGAATTCGACTGGATGAGGAGTGAGATGTTAAAAAAGTCAGAAAACAAACCCAATATTATTTTGATCATGCCGGATCAACTCCGACCTGACTTTCTTGGGTGCTACGGTGCTAAGTTCATTCAAACCCCTAATATCGATAAGCTTGCCCAACAAGAGTTAAAATTCAATAGGGCCTTATCACCCTCCCCAATCTGCATTCCAGCTAGGGCATCTTTATTCACAGGACACAATGTCCTCTCCACTGGAGTGTTAACGAACAACTACTGGCTGCGCCCAGATCATGAGGATTGTGGTCTTCTCAGTTTTACCAGCACCCTATTAGAAAAAGGCTATCACACTGAGGGCATCGGCAAGATGCACTTCATCCCCTGGGACCAAGAGGCTGGGTTCAGTCATCGATGGATTGCTGAAGACAAGCGCCACATCCATATTCAGGATGACTACGCTGATTATTTAGCAGCACAAGGTCTTCGAAAGCTTGCTGGCACAGAAGAACCTAACTACCGCGAGGGCCGAATGGCTTCGGTCAGCCCAATCCCGTTGGAACATCAAGTAGATGTTTGGGTGGGGGATCGGAGTGTGGAGTTTATCAAGGATTGTCCTCAGGATAGACCATACTTTCTGTGGGTGGCTTTTCCAGGACCCCACGATCCTTACAATCCACCTTTAGAAATTCTTGATTCCATGTTTCCGGCAGAAGAGTTTCCCTTCTCAATTCCTGGAACAGTCGACAGTCAGACCTTTCAAAGAGGATTCATCCAAGCCCACCTCACTGGATCAGCCCAAGCAGATTTTCGAGAGTTCCCAGAACTAGCCAAGCAGACTATTCGACGACACTATGCAGGTTTGTTTCAGATCATTGATCACCAAGTCGGACGAATTTTAAGTGCTATCGAAGAGCAAGATTCTGAGCGTGAGACGCTGATCTTCTTCACATCAGATCACGGTGATTTTCTGGGTGATTTTGACATGGTTGGTAAGGCTTTATTCTACGAATCTTCTTCTCGTATACCGCTGATTGCGAAAGGAACGCCCTATCGGGTTGGACAATCCAAGAGCTTGGTTTCGTTGACAGATTTTTATGCAACAATCCTCAGTCACGCGGGAATAAAGATGATAGCTCAGGACTCCCAAGCAATCCCCACAAAGCCTGATCAGCAGACTCATAAACACATTATAGGAGCCACAGGTGCTGGGCTGATGTGGTGTGACGAGCGCTGGAAATTATCACGCTACAAGAATGGACTTAGTACTCTGTTTGATGTGGCAGCGGACCCCCTCGAACAAAACAACCTACTTCTTGATCATGATTTTGCTGATATTCGAAACCAGGTGGAAGCAGAGTTAACCAAATCTTTGATGGAGGGTCTGGTTCAGAGTCATCAAGAAAAATCATATCCCTATATGACACTTACACCAGATCATGCTGGGCATCATCGAAATTGGCAGCGCCCCTATCCAGCCAATACCTGGAACAAATCTGAGGAAATGAAAGCCAATTGGGGCAAAGCAGGGATGCTCGTATGAATCATTTTGCGCGAGCCTACAGATGACTTCTCAAACTGCCTTGAGCAGTGAAGTCAGCGAAAATGTTAAGGACGAGGCCTTTGACGTAGCTCCTAATTGGAAGCTTGTCTGGTGGCGTTTCAAGAAGCATCGGTTAGCTTTAGTCAGTGCATTCGTACTGTTTGGGATCATTCTAATTGCCTTGTTCCCTGATTTCTTCAGTATACAAGATCCCAACAAATCAAGCGCTCGTGAATCTTTTATGCCGCCTCAGGGGATATCCTTTTTCCACGATGGAAGTTTTCAAGTCCATGTCAAACCACTCAAAGGGAAACGGAATAAGACAACGCTCAAGATGGAGTGGGGAGTCGATGAGAAGAGAATTTTACCACTACATTTCTTCACAAGTGGTTATGAATACGAGGTTTTTGGGCTTTTCAAAACAGATCTACACCTCTTTGGTATTGAAAAACCGTCTGCTCGAAATTCGTTCCACCTACTGGGTACCGATCGTTTAGGCCGTGATCAGTGGTCTCGACTGATGCATGGAACCAGAGTTTCACTTTCAATCGGGCTAGTCGCGGTTGGACTCAGTATTTTTCTTGGGATTCTGCTCGGTGGAATCTCAGGATATTACGGAGGCTGGCCTGACTTAGTCATTCAAAGGTTGATCGAGATCCTTCAATCACTGCCACCTATTCCCATCTGGATGGCCTTGACTGCTGCCTTGCCCAGAGACTGGACGGTAGAGCAGACGTACTTTGCGATCACTCTCATTCTTTCTCTACTGGGTTGGACCACACTCGGTCGAGAGGTTCGTGGTAGATTTTTGTCATTGAGAGAAGAAGACTTTGTCATGGCTGCAAAACTCTCTGGTTGCAGCCAAAGTCGTATCATCTTCCGACACATGCTACCTACCTTCACAAGTCACATCATTGCTACCAGTACTCTGGCGATTCCGGTAATGATCATTAACGAAACATTTTTAAGTTTCTTAGGTCTCGGTTTGCGTCCGCCTGCAATCAGTTGGGGTGTACTCTTACAAGAAGCGCAGAATCTTCAGTCGATTGCCCTGGCTCCTTGGTTGTTGCTTCCTGGCTTGGCTGTCATCTTCACCGTTCTTGCGCTGAACATCCTAGGGGATGGCTTGCGTGATGCCGCCGACCCTTACAGTTGAGAACAAAAATGATTAATCAGCCCTTGCTGGAAGTCCGGGATCTGCAGACTGTTTTTGAACTTGATGAGGGGACCGTCAAGGCTGTTGATGGAGTCAGCTTTGATGTGTATCCGGGTAGAGTTTTAGGGATTGTTGGTGAAAGTGGCTGCGGCAAAAGCGTAACGATCAAGTCAGTCCTACGATTGATCGAAGAACCCGGCAGAGTTGCCAACGGTGCCATTCGCTTCCGGTCAAAAATTCTGGGTAATTCCTCTGCTGAGATGGTTGATCTCGTTCAATTACCTGCTAAGAGTGCCCAATTGAGAGCCCTGCGAGGGAACGAGATCGCACTGATTCCCCAAGAACCCATGGCTGCCTTCAGTCCAGTGCATACCATTGGCAATCAATTGATGGAGGTGATTCAACTCCATCAACCCGTCAGTGACGGAGAAGCAAAAAAAATTGCGGTGAATCGTCTCAAAGAAGTTGGAGTTCCAAATCCAGAAAGCGCAATGGATCGCTATTCTTGGGAACTCAGCGGTGGGCTTCGTCAACGCGCAATGATCGGAATGGCCCTCACCTGTGATCCCCTTCTTTTAATAGCTGATGAACCCACCACAGCTATTGATGTCACCACGCAAGCTCAAGTTCTGAGCCTGCTTCGTAAGCTACAGCAGGAGCATCAGACTTCAATCATCTTCATCACTCATGACCTAGGAGTGATCGCCCAACTCGCAGATGATGTTGTGGTGATGTACCTGGGCAAAGTGATGGAGAGCGGCCCAGTAGATCAAATTTTCCACAATCCCCAACATCCCTATACGCGGGCTCTACTGAAGTCTATCCCAACCGTCTACACAAAGAATCGTAGTCGTCTATCAACGATCTCGGGATCAATTCCTCACCCATTTCAGAAACGAACAGGTTGTCCTTTTGTGGCCCGATGCCAAGAGGCTCTCCCGCAACAGAAGTGTTCCAATCAAGCACCAGCACTCAAAGCGATCAATGAACACCAATCAGTGAGTTGCTTCCTTCATGGAGAGGAGGTCAATGTCAGCTGAACCAACCCAATCAACTTTGACCGCTAATGCGCTCATGCCTCCGGAGCGCTTGCTAGATGTTAAAGAGTTAAAAAAATATTTTCCTATCCGAAAGGGGGTTTTTAAAAGTGTAGTCGGTCAAGTACGATCTGTTGATGGGGTTACATTTCATTTAAACCAGGGAGAGACCTTAGGACTTGTGGGTGAAAGTGGCTGTGGAAAAACAACCATCTCCCGCTGTCTGTTGCGTGCAATCAATCCAACATCCGGTGAAATTCATTATCGACAAACTGATGGAAAATTGGTGGATGTGACACAACTAGCCAGTGACCAACTGAGACCCATACGTCGGGAGATGCAGATGATCTTTCAAGATCCATTTGCCTCTCTCAATCCTCGAATGAACTTACTGGATCTTGTCGGTGAACCTCTTTTGGTCAACGGTGTTGCCAATCGCAAAGAACGAAGCGATCGAGTCGCTGATCTGCTTCGTCTTGTGGGCCTGAGACCAGAATATATGCGTCGGTTTCCACATGCCTTTAGTGGAGGTCAACGACAAAGAATCGTGATAGCCCGTGCCTTGGCACTCAATCCTCGTCTGGTTGTAGCCGATGAACCAGTCTCTGCTTTGGATGTTTCAGTACAGGCCCAGGTACTCAATCTATTGCTGGATCTCCAGGAACAGTTGAAGCTGACGTACCTGTTTGTCGCGCATGACTTGAGTGTCGTACGTCACATTAGCGATCGTGTGGCCGTAATGTATGTGGGCCGGATCGTAGAAATGTCTCCAACGGATGAGCTTTTCCTGGCACCAAAGCACCCCTACACCGCAGCGTTGCTATCAGCCGTACCAGTTGCTGATCCTAGAATTCGCTCAAAGATGCAACCCTTGGAAGGTGATGTGCCCAGTCCGTCTAGTCCACCTAGCGGCTGCCATTTTCATCCCAGATGTCCCTTTGCCACTGAGTTGTGTCGGCAACAAGCACCCGACTTGGAAGAAGTCCAACCTAATCACTTCGTGGCCTGTCATCGGCAAGCCGAGTTAATATTGTCTGGTGTCTCTGAGCCAACCTGATCCTAGTAGAAACATGATCTTTTCAGCTGACCAAAAAGTTCACGTCGACACGCAAGGAGCTCTAAAAGAGTCCCTTCAGGCGGTTGATGGCACAGTTCAATCTGAACGGAAGAGAACCCTCGGGTTGTGTGATATCCAACTCAATGGCTTTGCTGGTATTGATTTTAACAATCCAGACTTAAACCCCGAAGATTTTCATCGATCGATGCAGGCTCTCCTGAGAACTGGAGTGACCAAGATACTTCCGACATTGATTACTGCTGACCAAGGTGATCTGTATCGAAATTTTGAAGCATTGGAGAGGGCACGGGCGTCCTCTCCCATTGCCCAGATGATGGTGAAGGGATATCACCTGGAGGGACCTTTTCTCAATCCAGCCCAAGGTTTTGCAGGTTGCCATCCATCACAGTTCATGGGTAGAAAGCCATCTTGGGAAAAGTTTGTGAGTTGGCAAGCTGCAGCAGGAGGTCGAATCAAGCTTCTGACTGTGGCTCCAGAGATGCCCGGTGTTCTTGAATTGATTACCAAATGCGTTGAAAGTGGAGTCTGCGTATCCCTCGGTCATACAAACGCTTCGCACGAAGATATCCGAAAAGCTGTAGAGGCTGGGGCATCGTTGTCAACACACTTGGGCAATGGGGTTGCTCAGTTATTACCAAAGGTTGACAATCCGATCTTAAGCCAACTTGCTGAGGAAGGTCTTTCTGCTAGTTTTATTGCGGATGGCTTTCATCAGAAACCTCATGTACTGCGCGTCTACATCAAAGCCAAGGGTTCAGACCGAACCATCTTAGTTAGTGATGGAACTGCAGCTTCAGGGACAGTTCCTGGAACCTATTACTTAGGTGCTACAAAGATTCAGTCCAAACCTGAGGGTGTGGTGCATCTCTTTGGAACCCAGAATCTTGCTGGTTCAGCGGCAACTCTGCTGGAATGTCTGCAAAATGTCATGAGTTGGTACAACACCTCTCTTGAACAAGGAATTCGCTGGACCTCAATCCAACCTAGAAAGCTTCTGGGCTGGCCAACTACACAAAATGTTGGAGATCTTGCTGAATTGTTGGAGTGGGAATACATCAATGATCGATGGACCCCAGCATCTGTTCAACTTGGCACGCAGATCATCAAAATTCATTGAAGAAACAACTGGAAGCACACAAAAACTCAAATGGAGCGATACTAATGAAACCCTCTTCGCCATTTAATCACCCAGATAGACTGTTCAGTTCAGATCAATCCCAACGCAATGTTGCGCGAAGGCTTTTTGAGGAAGTTCGTGATCTACCCATCGTTAGTCCACATGGTCACACCGATCCAAGTTGGTTTGCTCTAAACCAAAATTTTGGGAATGCAACAGAACTGTTCCTGGTTCCTGATCACTACTTATTCCGAATGCTCTACAGCCAGGGGATTCCCCTGACAGACTTGGGAATTCCAACCCGTGATGGTTCACCTACTGAGACCGATCACAGGAAAATTTGGCGAATATTTACTGAGCATTATTATTTATTTCGTGGGACGCCCTCCAAGATTTGGTTCGATCACGCCCTCCATGAGGTTCTAGGAATCAACGTTCCCATGCTGCGGGAGCATGCCGACCAAATTTACGACGAAGTGAACGCAAAACTCTCAAGTGAAGCCTTTCGTCCGCGTGCCTTGTTCGAACGCTTTCAAATCGAGACCCTGGCAACAACTGAATCTCCTCTAGATCCACTTACTCACCATCAAACTCTTAAAGATTCCGGCTGGCAGGGTAATGTCATTACCGCTTTCCGTCCAGATGCGGTGGTTGATCCTGAATTTGAGGGTTTTGCTGAGAATGTTGAGAAGTTGGCTGAAATTACCGGAGAAAACGCTCTTACTTGGGATGGATATATCAAGGCCTTGCAACAGCGAAGAGAATATTTCAAGTCGATGGGAGCCACCTCCACAGATCATGGGCACCCAACTGCGACAACAGCAGATCTTTCTCGAACCGAATGCGAACGACTCCTGTCGGGAGCACTAGCAGGGGACCTCAGTGCAGAAGAAGCAGATCAGTTTCGCGGGCAAATGATGACCGAAATGGTGAGGATGAGTCTGGACGATCATCTTGTTGTACAGTTGCATCCAGGTTCTTTCCGTAATCATAATCAACCGCTCTTCGAACGCTTTGGCAGAGACAAAGGAGCGGATATCCCCATGGCAACCGATTATGTCAATGGATTGAGGCCACTACTAAACAAATTTGGCAATGAACCTCGACTCAGCATGATTCTGTTCACCTTGGATGAGACCAGCTATAGCCGAGAGTTAGCTCCACTCGCTGGACACTATCCAATCCTCAAGCTAGGCCCTGCCTGGTGGTTCTATGACAGTCCTGAAGGGATGTTACGCTTCCGTCGACAAACGAACGAAACCACAGGCTTTTACAACACTGTTGGTTTCAATGATGACACCCGAGCTTTCATGTCAATCCCTGCTAGACACGATTTGGCTCGACGAATTGACTGCCGCTATCTTGCCGAACTTGTCTGCGAACATCGAATGAGCGAAGAGGAGGCTAGGGAAGTTGCCATAGATTTAGCCTACCGACTCGTAAAGAAAGCTTATCGATTCCATGAGGAAAAATGAGTCGCGCATTATCACTGAAAGAAAAATTTGGTAATCGCTACCCCCGAGAATCCTGTGGGATTGGTATTGTTCATCTCGGTATCGGCGCCTTTCATCGTGCTCACCAGGCTTGTTATACTGACAAGTTACTGAGCCTTTACCCCGGGAAATGGTCTATCTCAGGGATCAGTCTTCGGAGCCCAAATGTGCGGGATCAATTGGCTCCCCAAGATGGATTCTACACGCTGGTGGAGAATGATCGCAGCGGGCAACGTATGGAAGTCATTGGAGCGGTTCGTGAGGTACTTTGTGCTCCTGAGAGCCCAGCAGCTGTTCTCAATAGGCTTTGTCACCCAGATACCAAAATTGTTTCCTTAACGGTCACTGAAAAGGGCTACTGCCACGATCCAGCTACGGGTCATTTAAACCAGACACATCCTCAAGTAATAGCTGATCTCGAAAACATAAATCAACCTAGCTCCGCCTTGGGTTATATTTGTGAAGCACTTTATCGGCGTTGGAAACAAGAATTAGGTCCGTTCAGCATCGTTAGTTGTGACAACCTGCCGAGCAACGGCAAAGTGCTGAGGGAACTACTCATCGAATTTGCAAAACTTCGTGATGCTGTGCTTGCGGACTGGATCGAAGACAGAGTTACCTGTCCTAGCTCAATGGTTGACCGGATCGTACCTGCAACTACAGAGAAAGACCGTCAGATTGTGCAAAAGCAGCTTGGCTTAAAAGATCAAGGGGTGGTGGTCACTGAGGGTTTTTCTCAATGGGTCCTCGAGGATAATTTCTGTGCAGGTCGTCCGGCTTGGGAAGAAGTCGGGGTAACAATGGTTGATGATGTAACACCGTTCGAGCACATGAAATTAAGAATGCTCAATGGCACACACTCTACCCTGGCTTACTTAGGCTTTATGGTAGGCCACGAGTTTGTTGCGGATGCCGCTAATGATTTTGATTTTCAACAGCTCCTTCTTGGAATGTGGCAGGAGGAGATCATTCCAACTCTAAGTATGCCCTCAGGGATTGATCTTCAGTCCTATGCTCATGACCTGATGGCACGCTATCAAAACCCAGAACTCCACCATCGCCTCTATCAAATTGCGATGGATGGCTCTCAGAAACTTCCTCAACGATTATTAGGAACCCTCCGTGATCATCTTGCAGCCAATCGACTTCCAAAAAGGATCCTGCTCGCCATTGCAGGATGGATGAGCTACGTGACGGGAATTCAGGAGAATGGGAATAGTTTTGAGGTGCAGGACCCCCTGACTCCAAAGCTCCAACAGCTTGTTCAAGAGTCTGGATTCCTGAATGGTCAGTTGAATAGTAAAAAAACTTCAGAGTACGTTAATCAATTATTGCAAATAGAGGAAATCTTCGGCAGGGACCTAGTAAATCATACTATTTTCTCTCAGCAACTTGCCTCAGTTCTTCAAGAACTAACGGAGAATGGGGTCCGTTCAATATTGAGGCAAACGGTTACAGCCTAATCAACAGAGACATTCGATGAGCGCAAATCGAGACTGGGAATATCAAATGAAGCGTTCCTCCGTGGAGGAATTGAACCAGTTCCTGATAACTGTCTTGGAAAAAGCGGGAACCCTAAGTGAGAGCGCTTCAGCAATAGCCAAAGCTCTCTGCTCAGCCTCTATAAAAGGTGTCGATAGCCATGGTGTACGATTACTACCACACTATGAAAAGGTTGTTCGAGGAGGGCGTGTCAATGGAAAATCGCAATTAGAAGTGAGGGAAGTAACCCCAGTAGCAGTTGAGGTCAATGCTGACAACGGCTTCGGACATTATGCATCTTATCGTGCGATTGAGGAGGGAATTCAAAGAGCCAAAACTTACGGGATTAGTATGATTTCAGTAATTCACTCCTCCCATCTTGGAGCTCTTGGTAGTTACGTTGAAGAAGCTGCAAATGAGGGATTTCTAGCTTTTGGTTTCTCCAACACCGACACCCTAGTCTTGCCTCATGGATCGAAAAAGCCCTTCCATGGCACAAACCCGATCGCATTCGCAGCACCATTAGACAATCATACGCCTTACCTGATAGACATGGCTACAAGCTGCGTTCCTTGGAATCGTGTGGCCGATTATGGAGCTCAAGGACGACCATTACCTGACGATATTGCCGTCGATAAAAACGGACAACCAACGAAGAATCACAAAGAAGCCGTTGCGCTTAAGTCCTTTGGTGGTAACGACTATAGCTACAAGGGTGCGGCTCTGGGGGGAATGATTGAAGTGCTTTGTTCGCCTCTAACGGGTATGCCTTTTTGCTCACAAATCTTAAAGATGAACTCTGACGACATGTCCATTCCCAGGCATCTTGGCCAATTTTTTATGATTCTTATGCCGGATCTGTTTGTCTCTCGTTCCACTTTCATGGAATTGATGCAGAACTATTTACGGGAACTTCGTTCCTTGCCAGCGCAGGAGGGAATGGAGGTTATGGCACCCGGAGATCGTGAGTGGCGAGTTAAGGAGGAAAGATCTGAGCTTGGAGTCCCAATTCCAGCGTATCTGGAGGAAGAATTCAGAAGACTTGGTGGAAACTATGGCGTGAAAGAGCCTGATTACATCTGAACTGCAAAATTTTTTAGCGTAAATACTCCCGAGCAACCCAGCCTTGGTGGCTTTCTTTGTAACGGGCTGGCCGATCAACCATCACTCTTGCCCAATCCCCTGAGACACAATGCTCTAGAACTCTCATACCAGATTCCAACCTCGCCACCAACTCCTGATCTGAATCGTTGGGATTTACGTAAGTAACTTTCTCAAACTTGGTTCCAGGTCCGACTCTCAGGTTCACCCGATCCCCAACTACCTCTCTGTTCTTGCCAGTCAGATCTTTTCCATCACAAGGAGACTCTGATTTCACCACTTCAGACTCTACAACATTCTCTTTCGACGAGGCAGGATCTATCGTTTGATAATCCATCAGCGCTATAAATATTATAAGCAGATGGACAGACACCACTAAGGCCAACGTGATCCAAAACTGAGACGATTGGGAGAGTTTGCTAAACATCAAGAGCGGGTGATTGAAAAATCTAATTTATATGACACTCATTAAACCAATGGAAATAGTCTGCCGTAGATCCCTTTGGGTGTCCACCCTTGGATTTTCTTCCGATAATAAAGAGGAAATTGATGGAAGATTTTTGGAGAGTACAAATTAGGCCTGATTTAGCCTTCGGAAATTGAGCTAAACTAAAAATTTAGGACTAGGTGGGAGTAGATTGAGGTTGTTTACCAGAACAATGATCGCTTGAAAATTTGGGTAAGCAGGAAGGCCCCGCATCTCTGACGAGACCTCCTGCCTTCAAGCAATGATTAGATGGCTTGAGGGTGCTTGTGGTCACGCCCGTAGTGCTTGTGGATACCAGCAAAATCTAGCAGATCTTGCCAAGCCTTGAGAAAAAATTTTCGAACTGACGCGCTTCTTCTGTCTTTTCGCTTGTCGACAAACTGGATCATTGCAAACTCCCAGTCATCTCGATATTCACTCTTGAAATACTGTTGAAGCTCAATTTCTTGATATTCTTGATAGGCGGGATGCATATTGTCTCCTGTAGAAAAGATTGTGAATAAATTTTTAACTGATGTTTAATAAGTTTACTTAATTTTTTCGCACTTGCAAAATAATTTTAAATATTTTTTCTAACTTCTCTTTCTCTACAGGAGATTTTTTAGTAGTTGAAAACTAAATCGTGCGTAAGGCTTGCTAAGCATGATATCTGAAAAATAACATATTTTCGCTGAACAATAATTTAGTCAATTGGTGATTTTAATAAACAATTCGGCTAGATGGATAGGAATCTGTAGGGTGCTCTGATCAGAGGACTGGGCTTAGAGCCCGGTAATCAGGGTGGGTACTAGATTTTGAGGTAGTGGTTCCAGAATGCAACCGTTCTTTGCCAGGCTAGAATTGCTGAATCTTGATCGAAACGTGCGCCGTTGGTGTCGTTATGGAATGCGTGGCTGACACCGGGTTACATATGCATTGTGAAAGGAGCAGCGTTCCTGGTCAGTGCATTGATGAATTCAGAAATGCATTTATTGATTCGATCATCCAGGCCAGCATAGTGTAACATTAACGGATTTTTCATCTTTGGCACATCCTCAGCTCTGGCTTGACTTCCGTTGAATGAGACTGAGCAACTAAGATCAGTTGAGTTTACAGCCAATCGATTTGCCATCCCACATCCCCCACAAAACCCACACAGCCAACTCTTCCAGAACTATCGTTGAGATTTTTTGCGAAGCCCACTGAAGACAAGTAGTCTTGCTGGGTACCCCCCCTATCCAGTTCCCGAATCAAGCTGCGCGCCTGATCCTGATCACTTTGAGTACCACCTGTACAACTTAGCGCATCAGGTGCTAAAGCTAAATAACCCTCCACCGCTGCTCTCCGAGCAACGCCCATGATATGTGGATTCAAACCACGATTCTAATGAATCACAATCACAGCCGTCAGCTTTCCTGAGTTCTTTGGTTTTGCAACGTAAGCTTGAATAGGACCATTTGGGGTTGGAATTTCAATAGTCCCAGTCGTCAGCCTGACATCCTGCTCCGTTACTCCCTGGGCCATCGCATAGTTGTTCTCCAATACTGGCAGCAGCGCTAGAGCAGGGTTGTTCCCCCTGCCAATCGGGCCAATCTTTCTAGAAAATGACATCGTGGTAAACTAGAGTGTGCGTATTGGCGTTGGAGCTTAAGGGTTGTTTAGTTTATGGATGCGCAGTTTCAAAGAAACTTCCAACATAGTTTTTGATTTGCTTTAGCAAAGCGTTTTACGATGGAGCCTTGCTAGATAATGCCTGAGTCGGCAGTTGAGGGATTCGATTTGTGTGGTGAAGGTCTTTCCTGCGTAATGCTTGGCGTGTGGAATGAAATTCTTGTAGGCCTTCAGCATGTCCGTGCCATCGCCCATCGTCGGCAGGTGCTTGGTCTGCTGCCAAAGGACCTGACCCGTTTTGATCGTTCTTCTTCCACAGGCAAAGCCGAGGACCTTGCCAAAGATGGAGTCTACCGCTAACCAGAGCCAACATTGAGATTTTTTTTAGCGATGAACGTGCAGAGTTCATCGATCTCGATGAAGCAGCAGGCTTCGGTCTGTGGGGGGTTTGCTGGGAGTGCTTGGGCAGTTTGTACCAACCAGCGAGAGACCGTCTTGTGATGAATCCCGAGAACCCTACCGATGGCTCACATCCCCATCCCTTCGAGATAGAGTTGACAGGCCTGTTGCTTGAGGGCTGGATCTTTGCCTTGTCGCAGCGTTTGAATGATCCGAAGGCAGGCTTAATGGTAGCGTTGGACACCCCGACTGGTGCCGTAGCGAATAGAGTCAGGATGAGCACAGTGAGGACATTGCATCGTTAGTTCTCCAAATTTCGGAGATTACTTCATTTGTCTTAACGACCCAGCTGCGCCAACCCCTGTATATTCCTCGAAAAGTTCGATGATCGATTGCTTCAGCATGTGTTACTCATTCAAAAGATAGCATTGGACTGGTCGCTTATTACCAAAAGTAATTTTTTGTCGAAATGGGCGCACTAAGAAAACTAATTGGGTAATTTTCCAAATGTCGAAAATTAATCTGTTTGACTAAACTACACAATTTCCACTGTCCCCACTACACAATTTCCACTGTCCCCTCGTAAGATATCAAAAACTAATATTACTCTAACTTTCGCAATTTAAAGTAGTTTTTATTTTTTGAGAAAACTAATGCAAATTGCGCTAGAAATTTCAAATCTTGACTTCACGAGGCCTACTGGGATTTCAAGATATATGATTGAACTAATAAATGAGTTTTCTAAGGATAATTCAGATAAAATTACTCTTTATTACAAACTTTCTCGGTTGAGCAATAGATTGAAAGCAAACAAATCAAAGTTTACTTTTCAAGGTTATGATGAGCATTTTTGGAAAGTATTCCGACAACCACAAATAATTCATGGACTAGACACAATCACACCAAAAATTGGCTCCGCACGAAGAGTTACTACCATTCACGATGTCTTTGTACTCCATAGTAATGCTGAACTAGTATCTTCAAAAGAATTTTCACAAAGAAAAAAGAGACAATTTCAAAGGTCTGCTGATTACAGCGATGTAATTCTAACCGTCAGTGAGACTTCTCGCAGAGATTTATTATCAGCAATAAAGGTGTCTGAAAAAAAGGTTATGGTAACTCATCTTGGAGTAAATCCTAATTTTCAGCCAGCACAGAAACATGAAATAAATGAGATGAAAAAAAGGCTAGGAATTGCAGAAGAATATTTACTCTTTGTGGGCGAACTTTCAATTAGGAAGAACAGTTCCCGTTTGGTTCAAGCTTTCGTAAATTCAGGATTGGATATCCAGTTAATTCTGGCAGGTAAGTGCTCATTTGGCGGTGAACATACGGTTCAATTAATGAATAAACTATCAAAAGATTCAAAAATTTTATGGCTGAATTATGTGAGTGATAAAGACTTACCAATTTTATATACAGGAGCTCGTGGTTTTGTTTTTCCAACCTTATACGAAGGCTTTGGATTACCAGTTCTTGAAGCAATGGCTTGCAAAACACCTGTACTTGTAGGCAATAGAGGGGCTGGTATGGAAATCTCAGGGGGATTGGCCACAAGTTGTGATCCATATAATCTGGATTCAATTTCTGAAGGGATCCAAAATCTTTTAGTTCAAAGCAGATATGGACTACGTGAAAAAAGCTTGGATTTCACCTGGGAAAAATGTGCTCGTAAAACGAAGGATATTTATAAAAACTTGATTTGAACCAGACCAAATTTCACACGTACTAATTTCATAGTATCTGGACACATTTATTGCCGTTAATAGTGTCGGTTTTTCGCAATTGCGTAGTTAGGAAAAAAGGCTCTTTCAGCAAACGAAAAGATGCGCCCCGAACAATTAAGTAATTATTTGATTACAGTACCTGATTAGCTTTTAAGCTTCATCGAAAAACATTCTGTAAAAGCAATCTTTTAAAGAGTTTTTCAAAGCATTTCAACCTTATGAAAAAATACACAAACTCTAGCATCAAATGTTCGAGTTTGGAGTAATTTTGCAGTTTAGACAAATGAAGTAATCTTCATGATAAGAAGATCTAACTATGCAATGTTCTCACTATGCTCATCCAGACTATATCCTCTTTGGGAAGAATCTAGGAGCCCAACGCTACCGCTGCCAAACTTGTGGACGAATCTTTAAGGCAATGCGCAGAGGAAAGGATCCCGCCCTCCGAAAAACAGGCACAAAAGCTATATTTTGAAGGACTTGGACTCAGAGCCATTGGCAGAATTCTTGGAGTGCATCATAAAACCATTTCTTCCTGGCTTGTCCAGGCTGCTGGGTAGCTACCAGTTGACCAACCCAAGACGAAGGATTGTTCCTTTATTAAGGTCGACGAACTCTGCAGCTTTGTCGCTAAAAAATCCAAATGCTGTAACTGGGTAGCGATCGATTCTACTTTTGGCAAAGTGCTTGGCTTTGTATGTGGTAATTGATCAATCAAGACCCCTAGAAAGCTTTTCAAGCAATTGAGGGGGTTGCCCCCCATGGGCTAAGGCACACATTTTCTAAAAACTTGTGAACATCTGATCACTACAGCTTTGCATGACCAAGGCAAGACATTCACGACACAGGTCGAATCACTCTGTTGTCGACTAGGCATTACCTGGCCAGATTGCAATTGAGAACGCTTTGCTACAATAAATCCAAGAGGATGTTAGAAATTTCTTTGAAACTACTCATCGATAAACAAAACAATGATTAGCTGCTAAAACACTTTTTTCAATTTATTCTGCCAATCTCAGTAACCAATTACAGATGAGCGGTCCAACCTTGTCACCAGCTTCTAGAGTGGATAGGTGCCCAGCCCCTGAGATGATTTCAAGTTGGGATCTGGGTATTTTGCCAGCCATTTCCTGATGAATCGCAGGAGTAGTGATTTGATCAAGCTCCCCACACAGAATTAGGGTAGGGCAGTCAATCGTTGCCAAGGTTTCAGTACTGTCTGGGCGGTTAAAAATCGCAGTTTGTTGCCTTAAATATTCTCCGGGGGAAGTGCGATAGATCATCGCCATCAACTTCTCTGATTTCTGGACATCATCTAGATAATTCGGAGCGGTAAGCATCTCATTGAAAATCTTAGCCATCTGGTCAAATTTTCCCTTTTCCACCAATCGCATTGTTTGTTCACGGGCTTTTGCACGTTCTGGAGCGTCCAGTCTGTGTTTTGTATCACAGAGAATCATGGCCTTTACACGTTCCGGAGCCTGTCTCCAAATTTCAAAGGAGACATAGCCACCCATTGAAAGCCCCCCAAGAATGAATTCTCCCTCGACCTCCTCCAAAACAAACTCAGCCATTTTTGAGATAGAATCTTGATTCCGCATAAGAGGTTGGTGTACCTCAAAACCAGCTCTTTGAAGATGTCCTTCCGTTGTTTCCCAGAGGTAAGGATCACAAGCCAGACCATGAAGCAAGACTACATGATATTGCTTGGGGTTCATTCTGTCTCATCTGACTGAGGTGGCTGATGTTTCAGCGAAATGGAGTTCATACAGAAGCGAAGGCCTGTTGGGGCTGGGCCATCATCGAACACATGGCCAAGATGCGCATCACAACGGGCGCAAAGTACCTCATTTCGAACCATAAAATGACTCCGGTCCACTTCAATTGCAACAGCTTCTGGATGAATTGGTTGCGTAAAACTCGGCCATCCTGTGCCAGAATCAAACTTATCGTTTGCATCAAACAATGACTGACCACAACATGTGCAGACGTAGGTTCCAGGTTTCTTATATTGATTGTAAGTCCCAGTGAAGGCCCGCTCGGTGCCTTTTTGGCGACAAACGTAAAATTCCTCTGAGGTCAGTTGATCCCTCCATTCCTTTTCTGATTTGATCACTTTTTCCATAATTTATCTTTTGAAAATGAGGCTGGTAAATTGATCTCCACTCTTTTGGAAAAGAGCTCGGTTAGATCATGAAATTCATGGCCTTTGAAAACGCTTTTTGTTAGCTTTGATCTGCTATATTCAAAAAAAAATGTTCACATACATTTTACCGATTAGATTCCTCAGCATCGAGACTGATAATTCCATTTCAAATACGGCCCTACTCGAAACCCATTATTGCTGAACGGCGAAGTCACTGGAGATTTTAGTTAATGAGCACTATCGGGACAGGAAGTTCCAGAAAATCTAACTCCGTTCACGCAGTCGAAGAAGCTATCCAACAAGCCCGCATGAAAGTTCGGGGATTTGCGGATTGGGGACTAGTCTTCTTTTCAGCAGAGCATCTAGATCATGCTGAGAAGATTAGACAAATCCTGGTTGAGAATACACCCGGAACCCAATGGGCCGGTTGCAGTGCTGGTGGTGTACTTTCTGAAAATGGGGAAATTTTTGGGGAACCAGGACTTGTCATCTTATTGGCCCAGACCCCAGAAATCAGAACCAATGCCCTAACAACCTGCCAGCGTCGAGAGCATTCTCCAAGTGTGGCTCACCAACTTCGTGAATTTCTTGAAGGGCTGAAGTGTGAAGAGCCCCTTTTCCTCTTCTTCCCTGATGCCTATCAGCAAACTCCACATAATTTCATCAATACCCTGCGCTATACAAGCAATCAGCCGCAAGTTTTTGGCGCCGGTTCCTGTGATGATGGTGCCTGGAATCGCTCTGTCCAACTGGGACAGGAAGAAATCGTCGAGCATGGCATCTCTGGAATGACGCTGATTGGGGAATTTCGTTACCAAGTAGGAGTGACTCAATCCGCCCTGGTGATCGGGGAACCCATGTTCATCACAAAAGTAGAAAACAACCAGATTATCGAATTGGATGGACACTCAGCGCTAGAGTCATACGTACAGGCAGCTGTTGAACTTGGATTCAATGATATCGAAAGCGCTTCGCAACAGTTGATGCTCAGCTTTCCATTAAATCCCCAAGAGCCCCAGTTTGTAGGTGAGTCTACGATCATAAGGCATCTCAGTGGAATCGATGTTGTCAGCCAAGGCTTGGAAGTCCCAGAGTTGGTGAAGGAGGGGAATGTTGTTTCCTTTGCCTTGCGCAATCGATTAGCCGCAGAAGAAGATCTAGAGATTATGATAGATCGAATCTGGGATACTTTGCCAGAGACACCTGATTTTGGAATCTATTTCAACTGTGCTGCACGGGGACGTCCGCTCTATGGTGAGGATGATGTCGACCTCAAGCAGATAAATCAACGTCTGGGTTCCTTCCCAATCATTGGTTACTTTGGAGCTTTTGAATTAGCCCAGGTACCCTTGGGGCTTCAACTCTATTCTTATACGGGTGTCCTTGTTCTGGTCTACCTTTGAAAGATAACCGCTGGTCACTCTTTTCTACCCTTCAGAATTATTCTCTACGACAAGAAAGCAGTCAACTCATTGTCTGATCAATCTCCTCATCGCATTCGGGGATTCCTACTAGTCACAATGGGGGTTCTGTTCATCTCACCCGACTCCCTATTGATTCGGTTGGCCGATCAACCTTTGGAAATCCAGTTGTTTTGGCGCAGTTTATTTCAAGGTATCGGACTCGCGCTATTCACAGGTTTGCGTTACCAAATGAACTGGTGGAAGCAGGTTCGACAGGTTGGCCGACCAGGATGGGTCGTAATGCTTGGTTTGATTTGTAGCTCCACTTGTTTTGTTCTGGCAATTCAACATACTCAAGTAGCTCACGTCCTGTTGTTGCTAAATACCACTCCAGTAATCGCGGGGTTACTGAGTTGGCTGGTGCTGGGTGAAAAAATCAACCACTCGACCTGGATTTTGATCGGGATCAGCATCGTTGGATCGACCTTGATAGTCATGGATAGCGCCGCCATGGGTGAATCAGGATCAAGCGCGTTTGGACTCTTGATGGCGCTTGGTGCCGCGCTGGCAACAGCCATTAATTTTTTGGGGGCACGTTCTCGGGCTCCCTTGGATGTAACACCAGTTCTTGTGCCCGCCTGTTTCCTACTTAGTATTGGATCTGGCTTACTCGGTGGTGCTACATTGCCACCTTGGGAAAACTTACGCTGGTTGTTGTTATTGGGGGGAGTTTGTCTACCGATGGCTTACATTGGAATTCAATCGGGCCCACGCTATATCAGTGCACCAGAAACAAGCATGATCATGCTTTTGGAAAGTGTTGTCGGTATTCTACTGGCCTGGCTCTTCTTACAAGAATTACCCGGTAAGTTAGGAATTCTTGGTGGAGGGCTCGTATTGAGTGGACTATTGACCAAGGCTTGGTGGGAGTGGAAGCAGCCCTTTCAATAATTACTTACAAACCTTCTCTTGTGATCGGATAAGTTTAGATGATCGAACTCTATTATTTTCCCACGCCCAATGGGCATAAAATCACCATCTTTCTCGAGGAAACCAAGCTAGATTACAGAATTCATCCAGTTGATATTCTCAAAGGAGATCAATTCGATAGCGAGTTTCTAAAGATTTCACCAAATAACAAGATGCCCGCAATAGTGGATACCGAGCCTGAAGATGGAGAGGGTCCTCTCTCCTTGTTTGAATCAGGTGCAATCTTGCGCTACCTCGCTCAAAAGACGGAAAGATTTTATCCTCAAGGAATTCGAGAAGCCTGGGAGGTAGAGCAGTGGCTAACTTGGCAGGTTGCGCACTTCGGTCCCATGTTGGGACAGAATCATCATTTTAATATCTATGCTCCAGAGCAGGTACCTTATGCTCAGGAACGATATACCCAAGAAACCAGTCGTCTCTATGGTGTCCTGAATAATCGGTTGCGGGATCGCGACTTTGTGGCTGGGACCTATTCCATTGCAGATATGGCGATCTATCCTTGGGCAACTGGTTGGGAGAGGCAGATGCAAGATTTATCAATGTTTCCATACGTGGCTGACTACCTAAACCTGATTGGTAGCCGACCTGCTGTCAAAAAAGCCTATGAGATCGGGCAACAATACCGAAGAGTGGATGCCAAGCAGATGAAACCCGAAGAATGGCAAACTCTTTTTGGCAATAAAATGGTGAAGACATGAGCAATCTATCGTGGACAGATTTTATGAAGGTGGACCTTAGGGTGGGTACCATCATCGATGTGCAGCCTTTTCCAGAGGCTCGCAAACCAGCTTGGAAACTCTGGGTTGATTTTGGAGAAGAGTTAGGAGTGAAGCGCTCAAGTGCTCAAATCACGCAACATTATCAGGCGGAGGACTTACTAGGCAGGCAAGTCGTTGCGGTTGTAAATTTTCCACCAAAGCAGATCGGGCCGTTTATTTCTGAGTGCTTGGTGACAGGTTTTCCAGACGAACAGGGATCTGTGGTGTTGACAACGCCCGAAAGAGTCGTTCCCAACGGAAGCCGACTCTTCTAAAAATGCGTCAACTCAGGATTTCCTTAAAATTGACAATATCTTTTCTCAAGGCGTAAACGATTGTGGTCAACGCAATGCTTCGTGAGTAGCCAAATCGTTGATGCATGTTTGTGATGATTGTCTCGACCAGCTTCTGAACTCCCAGATCAATGCTCTTGTAGTGATTTAGGTCATTCAACTTATGGAAGAAAGCATTGTGTAGCACCTCTGGGTTGATTTCTTCCTCGATTTTGCGGTGTGAGATTGCCCTGGAGTATTCCTGTGCGAAGCAATTCAACAGATTGTCATCTCTTGAGTTAATGATTGTTCTATTTCCTTCCAGCACTAACTCTCCACTAGATTGAAGATCCAAGAACTTTTGCGCAATCATTTGCCGGAACAATTCTTCGTCCATTTCCGGCTCCATCACTCTTTCCATACTCTTCATGTAGTTGTAATCGGGCTCGTCTACTTTCATGCCGCTGTTTGGATCAATGAAAGTAAAGCGAGGTACCATCACATGTGCAAAAGCTCTGTTCCTCTGTGCACGAGCCAATAGTGCGTATTGAAGGTACCTTCTCAGATCAGCTTCAATTTGCCGTGGATCACGGTCCACAGTACAAACTGTGATTTCCTTGCGAATGATGTGAAAGTAAATCGCTCGCACTACCCCTACCAATCCCTGGAAGTCTCCGTAATCTCCCTCTCCTTCGTGCAAGTCATAGCGACCGACACTTCTGTCTAATATAAGCTTCCGCTTTCGTGTGTAACGGGTATCAATCTCTAACCAATGATGTAAATCTGGACCTTCTGTAATGATGCGTTTGAGTTGGCTCAGGAAGATACCGACGTGTACTTTCAGTCCGTCTGAACTAGCCATCGTGTTTCGCATCACATTCTGCAACTGTCGGATCGAAATCCCATTTCGTCCCTCGTTGGGATAGTGTTCCTTCCACAAATCCCGCATAAATTCATCATCAATCAATCTTAAATCTTCCTCACTGAAAAGCCCTGAATCCCGAAGGTTAACCGATTCAGGATGGTGAGAAATCTGATCCCTAAAACTATGCTCATCGTTCAGATTCAAACCAAGTCGCATGGCCTCGTTTCGGAAAGGGTGCCAATGCGGAAGCTTTTTGATGGTATTGACGGGGTCTTCAGCGTACGCCGAGTAGATGAAAAGCTTTTGCTCAGGGGTGATGTTTAGATAGAGTTCAATTTTGCGTTGACTCCAACTTGAAGGAAATTTCTTCCGCATTGGCGGCAGGAGCCTTGTCATTACAGAGTAGTATGAAGCGATCCTCAGAAGATTTGGATCAACGTCGTACTTCTCACCCATATTTGCCAGATCTCTTCGCAGAATGTCGGTTTCACTACTCGCATCCAAAAGATAGTTGACGGGGACTTTCTCTATCCGGTCCAGCAACTTCGAGGAGGTCAGTTGGTGATCCAACAGTTCCATTTCCTCAATATTGGTTGTTAGGATCACCGTACTATCGACTGCGGTTTGCGTAGATTCAACCGAAACCCTACCACTTCCAAGCAACATCAATAGCGGCTTATAATCACTCTCACGAATCCGCTCTCCACTCACACCAAAAGCGTCATGAATATGGAGAATTCCTCTATTGGATCCAATGATTGACCCCTCATAATACCTTAAGGACTTGCCTGGTAAGTGCTCATTCACAATCCCCATATCTTCTGCACTCAAATCCTGAGGACTGACACGGACTCGCAGGTGCTGCATGTCATCTATATTGGAAATTCCATGAGCTTGGGCCCCAGAAAACTCGATCTCTTCCACTCGAATATATTTTTCTAGAATCTCAAAAAGACTCATCCCTTTATTTTTCGGATTACTAATGAGTTCTTCAATGATATCGAGAGTTTTTTTATCAAGATTGGCATTTTGGTAGAAACAAGGAATCAGTAGTGTTCGTTCTCCTTTTTGCTGATTAATATGATCAAAAAGTTCTTGCCGGGGACGGCTCAGACTCCCATCAGCTTTTTGCATCAAGGTTGGAAAGAGCAGTAGAGGATTATGATGGAAAGAGGAGTGTACTTCCACGCAGCGGCACCCATCTTCGTTTTCAAAACTGAAAAAGAAAGTATATAGCCTTACAGAAATCTGCTTTGTATATTCCTCCAAAGCACGAATGATCAGGTCTACAACATTTGTTTTTCCAGATGCGGGGGGACCCACCAGAATAATTCCCCGATTTGGCCCAACCTCTTTGTCTGCTGATTCAATGATGTCCAGCACTTGCTTGATGCAGTATTCCTGACCAAATACCGCATTGATACCATTGCTAAAAGGATCCCTGAAAACGTTGTAGCTGATGACTGGTTCACCGCTCCGAATCACAATTTCGTGTCCAAAATACTTGATCGCAGCAGAGATAATTGAGGAAGATGTCTGTAGGTGGGTTTCAGGTTCTTTGAGAAAATTATTTACAAAATCGGAGAAATGAATTGTGTTCTTTCGCCGATATCCCAACAAGTCGCGCAACTTCAACGGTAATTCGGCCATGCTAACTCCATATGCTAAATACGGAATGGTTTTTCCGAGTTTCGCATTCGTTCCAGAATGCTTTCAAAGCGAACTGCCGTCACCACGGTTTCTTTGAATAGATTTGCTGAAAAAGAATAAAGCCAATTGCGAGAGATCAGATAAACAGGGGCTTTCCAAATCAAGTTCAGATTCTTTAGTGTGGGTTTTATCCAATCTTTCCGGAGGCGACGACCGTCGTCTCGGTGATAAAGCAATAAGCCTCCATCCTGAAAGTCCGTATCGATCAGACAGATCCTCGGACGATGGAAGTGAGTAAAGAAATTTAGCATTTCTTTCTTGATCGGCTCTGGATCAATCCAGACATTGTAGTGATCCTCCTGAACAATGCTATCCGGTGGAATCCTAAGTTGTTGTGCTTGACGTTTACTGAATCGATTCAAGTGAAATTCGTGCACTAGTTCCGGAGTCAAAAATCGTCGGAGGAACTCATAGTCTGTCACCGTTTTTACAAGATGCTCCATCTGCTGCATCGGTGTCTTGGTTATTGGTCGTTTCCAATGATCTTTGACGTCTTGGTTTGTTTCCTCATGAAAATCCAAACTTACTTTCCCGTCTCGATAAAGCTCCTCGATGTGTGTCCAAAGGTAGAAGCCCAGATGATACGGATTCCGCATATAATATGGCCGAGGATAGCAGACACCTGAGAAGACTCTAGCATAGTCAATAATCCCTTTGACTGATTGTTCTTTGAACAGCTCAGTCATGATTTTCTTTTCCCAGTACATCGCCCAGCCTTCGTTCATGATCTGGGTTCTGATTACGAAATCATGATTCGAGTGGACTGAGTAAAGGTAATCTAAAACAGCTCTTTCACTCTGGCTTGCCGGAGCATGGCGACATAGAAAACCCATGATATCTTGGCAGGGAGCCTTTAGCTTGAACCCTGTGCGACTAATGGTTTCCTGACGTTGCTTGGCCTGCATCTCCCTTTGCCAAGTCGTCTCTGGGCTGACATTTCGCATCAGGCTATCAAGAGTACCGAAAGAGGGCGTTAATCGAGGAACGGGTTTGTCTTGGGATACATAAGTATCTGTCTCCTGCTGGTGGGCCGTTTCTGTTTCTACGGTCCTAGCCAAGTTGAATTGTGAATGAGGAGCAATCAAGGGAACAAATGATTCGCAAGCGTTCCAGAACTGGGAGTAGTGGATCTCACCCATTTGCTTACGTGCCCGATCCACCTTGCGGGAAAGATAGATCACCCACTCCGTGCGATCTGGGTTAGAGTCTTTGAGGACATTCAGTTCAGAAAACTCGCAGTGCCCCACCACATGTGCCATGACCGAGGCCTGCATCATGGGTGAATTCGTGCTGTTCAAGTAGGCGTAAGAGGGATTCCCAGTTTGAACTACCTCGTAGTAGATGCTTGCCTCCTGCCCGGTCTCAACTCGATGCTTACGAGTTACCATCCGTTTACCCTCCCAGATGTTTAGAGGGCTTACGGGATAGACATATTTTTCCAGGAGAGACATGAACTCCAAGCTATCCAGAATAAAGAATCGCATCTCTGGCAGTGTTCGTTCGAATGCTTTAGCGTGGTGAACTACTCGCTGTTCCAATTCATAAATTTCTGGATCTGTCTGGACTGCACGCATAGAACTTCCCTAGTTCTCAGTGTTCGGCGAAAAGTGTTTTGATGACTTCAATGGTTTCAAGTTTATCGTTTAGTTCTCCAAGACGAATGATGGAGTCACGATAAAATTGTGTTGCAATTTGGCGATTCAGCAGACTCAACCGCCCCGGTTGGACTTCTATAACCCCAATTCGATTAAAGATTGGGCGTAGATGCTCTTCCAGAATTTTGACTATTTCCTTGGCATCATCGTCAAATAATTCGCCGTCACCAAAATAGAAGCCGTAAAAGTTTGTTGATGCTGGGTCGTATTCGTTCGTGGCGATCCGGTGAATCAGTTGATAAACCGGCGCTGCATGGGTGCCTCCAGAATTTCCGACTTGGTAAAATTGTTCAGCCTGGACCTCGTAGGCTTCAGCATCGTGGACGAAAAATCGATGGTCAACGCTCTTTGCACCGTAGTTGTAGTCAATCCAGTTTTGGATGAAGTTGACCAAGCGTTTTTCGAGGTTAAGACGTTCCCCATATGTTGAATAGGAAATATCCCCCATGTAAAAAACCACCGCCTTGAATCGAGGTTTTTCAACTCGCTCTGGCACTTTGAAACGACGATCTCGACGCATGAATTGAAATTCATAGCGTTCTTTGTGGGGAGCGTAAATATCCATGCCAATGCTCGTTCGCAGAGCACGTTTGAATGTCCGCTTCTTATCGAGAACAATCCCTGAGGGAGCAAAGGTTTTGAATTCGTAAGAGACCTCCTTGATTTTTCCATGCCCTTGCTTAACCAGACGCGGCAGCTTCAGGGATCTAGCGACTCTTTCCATCAAGTATTGAAATGGGACATTGAATCGAATTTTCCCGCCACCGCTACCTGGCCCCCCTCCACCACTACCTCCGCCTCCTTCTCCTTCGTCACCATAGATGAAAGTAGGGGCAACGATATCATCCATTTCTACAAGGATATCACTCCCCCGTTCGCCAAAGTTCTCAAGATCCCCCTCTGTAAGAATAGCGTCAACAAGGTTTTCCAGTTGTTCTTCAACGAATTCGTTGAAGGCACCTTCTGATTCGTTAGAATTAATCTGGTCTGTCACATACATAGGGAACCAAAGAGGAGTCTTAGAGCGCACAATCGATCAGCAATTGCCTCAATATTATGCTGTATAGGGCTAGAACATCTGTCCAAAGAGAGCAATTTTTTTTGACCTTAGGTGGTAGTAGAAATATCCTTAATACACTGATCTTAATATGATTTTATGATTTTTGATTTACTTTATTTTTAGAAGCCAAGTCTTTGGTTTGTGACTGCAAACCATCCAACAAAGATGGGACCCAAGCTCGGTGTGCAAGCAGAAAACCCGTAGGCTCCCGCTCATCTGCCGGTAAAGAAGCATCAACATCCTGTAATTCCCGCAGGGTCTGCATAAGCCGATCCAGTTCACTCAAGATCAGCTTTCTGGAATCTGGTGACAGTTGAGTTGCTGCAAAATGCCAGCGCTCGTTGTTTTGATCAAATTCATCATTGAGAAATTCTCTCATGTTTGTTCGACCCCAGATTTGCCAGAGCGGACTATCCTTTTGCCAAAGAACACTTCGTTCAAAACACAACCGAATGCGGTCTTGGGGTAGCCATTCAATCAGCTTCAGTTGTTCCAATTGACCAAGTTTTACTCTGAGTTCAACTTCTTCCAACTCAAATTTTTCAACAAGCTCTTCTGTTGTCCAACCGTTAACGAATAAAATGAGCAAAACCACTAAACTCGGCTTACTGAGCAGAGTCTTTAACTGCATATCGTTAAATGAATCAACAAGAGGTTGTTGCTCCCGACTGAGTTTGACCAATTCGTAGAGATCGAGGCCCAGTACAGAGCAAATCTTTTCCAAGCGCTTCAGACTCAATGATTGGTCCGAAAACAACCTTTTCACGCTGGATT